>VFQR01000481.1_pt1 | contig 54780 bp, 54 predicted proteins | sample 3512321 | NCBI WGS metagenome assembly VFQR01 (sample SAMN10412374, study PRJNA504923) | tailings metagenome | isolation source: Relicate 3 Philex TSF1 revegetated site | place: Philippines: Tuba, Benguet | collected 2017-08-29 | reverse complement strand
GACATGTGCTCCAGCCTCAAGAAGGAGCGCGTCGAGATCTTCACGGTGCTGCTGGGAGCCGATACGGCCGCCAACCGCGTGCTCTACAGCGCCTGCGCCTCGCAGCCGTCCAACTACTATCCCACGACCGACGTCAGCCAGCTCCAGGCGGTCTTCATGAAGATCGGCGCCGCCGTCACCAAGCTCTACGTCACCAACTGACCGCCTTCGGGCGCCTCGGCGCCCTTGACTTCGCGGACGGGCTTGCGCACACCGCAGGCCCGTTCACGCGCAAGGAGGCGGCCGATGGCGATCGCATTCACCTTCCCCGGGCAGGGCAGCCAGGCGGTCGGCATGGGTCGGGACCTCGCCGAGGCGTTCCCCGAGGCCCGTGCGGTCTTCGACGAGGTGGACGAGGCGCTTTCCCAGAAGCTTTCCACGCTGATGTGGGAGGGACCCGAAGACGAACTGACCCTCACCGCCAATGCGCAGCCCGCCCTCATGGCGGTCTCGCTCGCCGCCGTAAGGGTGCTGGAGGCGCGCGGCCTTTCGCTGAGGGACAAGGTCGCCTACGTCGCCGGCCACTCGCTCGGCGAATATTCGGCGCTCTGCGCGGCGGGCACCTTCACCATTGCCGATACGGCACGCCTCCTGCGCATACGCGGCAACGCCATGCAGGCGGCGGTTCCCGTGGGCGAGGGCGCGATGGCCGCCATCATCGGGCTCGATCAGGACGCCGTTGAGCAGGCCTGCGAGGAGGCCGGCAGGGGCTCGGTCTGCCAGATCGCCAACGACAATGGCGGCGGGCAGCTCGTCATCTCGGGCGCAAGGCCCGCCGTCGAGCACGCGGCGCGGCTCTGCACGGAGAAAGGCGCAAAGCGCGCCCTGATGCTTCAGGTTTCCGCCCCCTTCCATTCGGCATTGATGCAGCCCGCGGCAGACGCCATGCGCGAGGCGCTTGCCGGCGTCCCCAAGGCCCCCCCGGTCGTTCCCGTGGTCGCCAATGTCACGGTTTCCCCGCTCACCGATCCCGAGGAGATCGCCGGACGGCTGGTCGAGCAGGTGACCGGCAGGGTGCGCTGGCGCGAGACGGTGGAATGGTTTTCCGCCAATGGCGTATCGACGCTCTATGAGATCGGGTCCGGCAAGGTGCTGTCCGGTCTGGCGCGCCGTATCGACCGCGAACTCGCAACCGCCAATGTCGCAACCCCCGCCGACGTCGAAGCAGCGCTCGCCGCGACATGACTTCCCGCCGCAGTCGTTCGTCGATTGACGCCGTTTCGGGACCTCTCGCGCTACCATTCACCATTCGCGCCGCCCGACCTCATCGATAAGGGAGCCTGAAAAATGTTCGATCTCAACGGCCGCAAGGCGCTCGTCACCGGAGCATCCGGCGGCATCGGCGAGGCGGTGGCGCGTATGCTGCATGCCGGCGGCGCGACCGTCGGCCTGCACGGCACCCGCGTGGAAAAGCTCGAGGCGCTCGGCGCCGAACTCGGCGACCGCGTCGTTCTGCTGCCGGCCGATCTCGGCGATCGCGATGCCGTCAAGGCTCTGGGCCAGAAGGCCGAGGCCGATCTCGGCGGCGTCGACATCCTCGTCAACAATGCCGGCATAACCCGCGACGGGCTGTTCGTTCGCATGTCGGACGAGGATTGGGACGCCGTGATCGAGGTCAATCTGACGTCGGTCTTTCGCCTCACCCGCGAACTCACCCACCCCATGATGCGCCGACGCCACGGTCGCATCATCAACATCACCTCGGTCGTCGGCGTCACCGGCAATCCGGGACAGGCCAACTACTGCGCTTCCAAGGCCGGCATGATCGGCTTCACAAAGTCGCTCGCCCAGGAGATCGCCACGCGAAACGTCACGGTCAACTGCGTGGCGCCCGGCTTCATCGAATCGGCCATGACCGGCAAGCTGAACGACAAGCAGAAGGAGGCGATCCTTGGCGCGATTCCCATGAAGCGGATGGGTGCCGGCGCAGACGTCGCGGCCGCCGTTGCCTATCTCGCCTCCGACGCGGCGGCCTACGTCACCGGCCAGACGATCCACGTCAATGGCGGCATGGCGATGATCTGAGCGCCGCCGCGGACTGGCGCCGCGGGCTTTGCCTTGGCGTCGGCTTCATGCTATCGGCGCGCCGGCAAGCCTGTCGGCAACACGCCCGAAAGGGCAGGGAATAGCCGGTTTTCCGGCGATCTTTCAGCTTGATTAGCGGTCATTGGGTCGCTAACGAAGACCAACCAAACACCAGTCGAGGGTTCAGAAATGAGCGACACCGCAGAACGCGTCAAGAAAATCGTCGTGGAGCATCTTGGCGTCGAAGCCGACAAGGTCACCGAAGGCGCGAGCTTCATCGACGACCTTGGCGCTGACAGCCTCGACACCGTCGAACTGGTCATGGCCTTCGAGGAAGAGTTCGGCGTCGAGATCCCCGACGACGCGGCCGAGACCATCCTCACCGTCGGCGATGCGGTGAAGTACATCGAAAAGGCGTCCGCCTGACGATCATCCGGTCTGAGGCAGCACGGTCTGATGCGTCGCGTAGTCGTCACCGGTATGGGACTGCTTTCGCCGTTCGGCGTGGGCGTCCAGCATGCATGGGATCGTCTCCTGGCAGGCCAGAGCGCGGCGCGGCGCATCGAGCATTTCGAGGTCGAGGACCTGCCGTGCAAGATCGCCAACATCATGCCGCGCGGCTCCGGCGAGGGTGAGTTCAACCCCGACGACTATCTGGAGCCGAAGGACCAGCGCAAGATCGGCGACTATATCCTCTACGGGATCGCCGCCGCAGACGAGGCGCTGAAGGATTCGGGCTGGACGCCGAAGACGCCGGACGAGCAGAACGCAACCGGCGTGATGATCGGCTCGGGCATCGGCGGCATCGACGGCATCGCCGAGAACGCGATCATCCTGAAGGAGAAGGGTCCGCGCCGGATCAGTCCCTTCTTCATCCCCGCCAACATCATCAATCTCGTGTCGGGCCAGGTGTCGATCCGCCACGGGCTCAAGGGGCCGAACCACGCCGTGGTCACGGCGTGCTCCACGGGCGCCCACGCGATCGGAGACGCGGCGCGGCTCATCATGTTCGGCGACGCCGACGTGATGGTGGCCGGCGGTGCCGAATCGCCCATCGCGCGCCTGTCCATGGCCGGCTTCGCCGCCTGCCGTGCCCTGTCGACCTCGTACAACGACACGCCGACCAAAGCCTCCAGACCCTATGACCGCGACCGGGACGGTTTCGTCATGGGCGAGGGCGCCGGCGTCGTGGTGCTCGAGGCGCTCGAGCATGCCAAGGCCCGCGGCGCGCGCATTTATGCCGAGGTGACGGGTTACGGCCTGTCCGGCGACGCCTATCACATCACCGCGCCGTCCGAGGATGGCGACGGCGCGTTCCGTTGCATGAACGCTGCGATCAAGCGCGCGGGCATCGCACCTGCCGACATCGACTACATCAACGCCCATGGCACCTCGACCATGGCGGACACGATCGAGCTCGGCGCCGTGGAGCGCGTTGTGGGCAACGCCGCCTCGAAGATCTCCATGTCGTCGACCAAGTCCTCGATCGGCCACCTGCTGGGTGCCGCCGGAGCCGCCGAGGCCATATTCTCCATCATGGCGATCCGCCACAATGTCGCGCCGCCGACCATCAATCTCGACAATCCTTCGGTCGAGACCGCGATCGACCTCGTTCCCAATACGAAGCGCGAGCGCAGGATCGATGTCGCGCTGTCGAACTCCTTCGGATTCGGCGGCACCAACGCCTCGCTGATCTTCCAGCGCTACGACGCCTGACCGGGCGGCGCGAATGCCGCTCCATCCGACCGATATTTGCCATAATCGGAGCTACGGTCGCCTCGGGACAGTCGGCTTGTTGAACCGGGAAGGAACGTGGACCACATGACGGAAGGCGCCAGGGAAGGCGACGCATCGAGCCGGACGCCGCCGGCAAAGCCGATCGTGCCGAAGTCGGCGAGCGAGGCGCTCCGTCCCCAGGCGGGTACGCCGCCGCCGAAGCGGTCGCGCCAGTCGCGCAACCAGTTCGTCGTCTTCTTCAATTTCCTGTTCACCGTGGTCGTGCTCGTCGTGCTCGGTGCCGGCGCGGCCGTCTATCTGGGCAAGCGCGAGTTCGACAAGGCCGGTCCGCTGCGCGAGACCGACACGGTCCTGATCCGTCCCAACACGGGGATGGGCGCGATCGCGGACATTCTCGAGCGCAACGGCTTCATCAGCGACGCGCGCGTCTTCAGCCTCGGCGTACGGGCCTACGGCAATGACGGTCGTCTCAAGGCGGGCGAATACGCGGTCAAGGCCGGGGCTTCGATGCGCGAAATCATGGACCTGCTCGTTTCCGGGCGCTCCGTGACCTACTCGCTGACCATACCGGAGGGGCTGACCGTCGAGCAGGCGTGGCAGCGCATTGCCGCCAACGAGGTCCTCACCGGCGACATGCCGGCCGAGATGCCGCCCGAGGGAAGTCTTGTCGCCGACACCCAGCGCATCGAGCGCGGCATGACGCGCGAGGAAGTGGTACGCAAGATGCTGGCCGACCAGGAGGCCCTCGTGAAGGGCATCTGGGAGCGGCGTCAGCCGGATCTGCCCGTCGACGACATCAACGAGTTCGTGACGTTGGCCTCGATCGTGGAGAAGGAGACGGGCCGCGCCGACGAACGGCCGCGCGTGGCCTCCGTGTTCATCAACCGGCTTCGCAAGGGCATGCGGCTTCAGTCGGATCCCACGATCATCTACGGGATATTCGGCGGCGCGGGAAAGCCGGCGGACCGCCCGATCTACCGCTCCGACATCGACAAGCCGACACCCTACAACACCTACACGATCAACGGCCTGCCGCCGACGCCGATCGCCAATCCCGGCCGCGCGGCACTCGAGGCCGTCGCCAACCCGTCGCGCACCGACGATCTCTACTTCGTGGCCGACGGCTCGGGCGGCCATGCCTTCGCCACCTCGCTCGAGGAGCACAACGAGAATGTCGCGCGCTGGCGCGCCATCGAGAGGCAGCGCAGGGAGGCCGGTCAGGCGCCGCCCGCCGGCGAGATCGAGGTCGTAGACGACGTCGAGGGCGAGGCCGACTGAGCCCGCCGCCATGCCCGCGGAAAGCGCCAGCTTTTCCTTGCCGTATGCGGCATCGGCCCGCATGATTGGCCGCGAAGGGGCGATTCCCAGGGGACGGACAGAGATTTGGCCACGCTTCAGAGCATGACCGGGTTCGCGCGCGCGACGTCGCGCGACGGCAATTTCGCCTGGGAACTCAAATCCGTGAACGGCAAGGGCCTCGAGCCGCGCTTCCGCCTGCCGCAGGGCTTCGAGAGGCTGGAGCAGCCCGCCCGCGCGGCGGTGCAGAAGCGCTTCGCACGCGGCAACGTGCAAGCCTCAATGTCGGTCTCTCGCGCAGCGTTTCAGGCGCAGCCCGTCGTCAACGAAGCCTTCCTGCGAGACGTTGCCGAACTGTCGAGGAGGATGGAGACACAGTTTGGCTGCGCTCCCGCGCGCGCCGACGGATTGCTGGCGCTGCGCGGCGTTCTCGACTTGCCCGACCAGACCGAGGACGAGGAGACTCGCGCGTCCGTCGATGGCGCCGCCCTGGCAGCGCTGGAGCATGCGCTTGTCGACCTCGAGGCCGCCCGCCGTGATGAGGGCGCGGCGTTGCAGGGGCTTCTCGCAGGGCATCTCGATGCCATCGAGGCGCTGACGGCCAAGGCCGAGGCCGACTCTTCGCGCGATCCGGCCGCCATCCGCGCCAGGCTGGCCGAACAGGTCTCGGCCTTGCTCGGTGCCTCGCCCTCGCTCGATGAGGCGCGGCTGCATGCCGAGGCGGCGCTGCTGGCGACCAAGGCTGACATCCGCGAGGAGATCGACCGGCTGAACACGCATGTCGCCTCGGCGCGCGCGATGCTGGCCGCCGGCGGGCCGGTCGGCCGCAAGCTCGACTTCCTGTCGCAGGAGTTCAACCGCGAGGCCAACACGCTTTGCTCCAAGTCCAACGCGGCAAGCGTCACCGCGATCGGGCTGGAGCTCAAGGCCGTCGTAGACCAGTTCCGGGAACAGGTTCAGAATCTGGAGTAGCGCATGCCCGGCACCTCGCCGCATCTCATCAGACGTCGGGGGCTGATGCTCGTCCTGTCCTCGCCGTCGGGTGCGGGAAAGTCGACGATCGCGCGCAACCTCCTTGAAAGCGACAAGGCTTTCGAACTGTCCGTCAGCGTCACGACGCGGCCGCGGCGCGCCAGCGAGATAGACGGCGTGCACTATCACTTTCGCGGCCAGCGCGAATTCGAGATGCTGCGCGACAACGATGCCCTTCTCGAATGGGCGGAGGTTCACGGCAACTTCTACGCCACGCCGCGCGAACCGGCCGAAGCGGCGATGTCGGAAGGTCGCGACATGCTCTTCGACATCGACTGGCAGGGCGCCGAGCAGCTTCGCGACAAGATGCGCGGCGACATCGTCTCCATATTCATCCTTCCGCCCACCATGCGCGAGCTCAAGGAGCGCCTCAGACGGCGTGCGGAGGACCAGGACAGCGTGATCGAGGCCCGCCTGAACAATGCGCGCGCCGAAATCGAGCACTGGCGCGACTACGACTACATCGTCATCAACGACGACCTCGACGCCGCGTTTCATTCCGTCCAGTCGATCGTCGCGGCCGAGCGCCTTCGCCGCGACCGGCGGCCGGGGCTGTTCGAATTCGTCTCGGGCCTGCTCGACGAAAAGGTGTGAAGCGGTCAGCCGGTCGTCGTCGCCCGGGCCAGCAGGACGAATTCTTCCACTGACAGCGTCTCCGCGCGTCGCGTGGGTTCGATGCCCGTCCGTGCGAGCAGTGCCTCGCCGCCGAGCGGCTTCAGGCTCTGGCGAAGCATCTTGCGGCGCTGGCCGAAGGCGGCCTGGGTGACCCGCTCCAGCGCCTTGAGAGAGGCCGGCAGCGGTGTTTCTCGTGGCACGATATGGACCACCGAGGACGTCACCTTCGGCGCCGGCGTGAAGGCCTGCGGCGGCACGTCGAAGGCGATTCGGGCCTCGGTGCGCCAGCCTGCCAGCACGCCGAGCCGGCCATAGGCATCGCTTCCCGGCCGGGCGACGATGCGCTGCGCCACCTCCTTCTGGAACATCAGCGTCATCGATCGCCACCATGGGGGCCATCGCTCGACGGTGAGCCAGCGCAACAGCAGTTCAGTGCCGATGTTGTAGGGCAGGTTGGCCACGATCCTGACGGGTTCGCCACCCGCCAGCACGGACATGTCGATGGCCAGCGCGTCTCCCGCGACGACCTCGAGCCGGCCCGGATAATGCGCCGAGACCGCGGCCAGCGCCGGTAGGCAGCGCTCGTCGCGCTCGACCGCGATGACCCGTCCGGCGCCGCCGGCGAGCAGCGCGCGGGTCAGGCCACCAGGCCCGGGTCCGACCTCGATGACCGTCTCGCCTGCAAGATCGCCGGCAGCGCGCGCGATCTTGGCCGTCAGGTTCAGGTCGAGCAGAAAGTTCTGGCCGAGTGCCTTCTTCGCCGCCAGCCCGTGCTCGGCGATGACGGCGCGCAGCGGCGGCAGCCCGTCCAGCGTCATCCGCCCGCGTGCTCCCTGTCGGCCAGCGCGCGCGCAAGCCTTATCGCGGCGACGAAGCTGTCGGGACGGGCAATGCCCTTGCCGGCGATGTCGAAGGCCGTGCCGTGGTCGGGCGAGGTGCGCACGAAAGGCAGGCCCAGCGTCACGTTCACCGTCTCGTCGAATGCCAGCGTCTTGGCCGGGATGAGGGCCTGGTCGTGATACATGCACAGCGCGGCGTCGTATCCCGAGCGCGCGCGGGCATGGAACATGGTGTCGGCAGGCAGGGGGCCGAAGGCGTCGATGCCCGCGGCACGCAGCGCCCTTATGGCCGGCTCGATGACAGTCGTCTCCTCATCGCCCATGGCGCCGCCTTCGCCGGCGTGCGGGTTCAGTCCGGCCACGGCCAGCCGCGGACGGGCGATGCCGAAGCGGCGGGCAAGATCGGCGGCGACTATTCGCCCGGTCTCCACGATGAGCTCGCTCGTCAGCATCGCCGGAACGGCCTCGAGCGGTACGTGCACCGTGACGGGAACGGTGCGAAGCTGCGGGCCCGCCAGCATCATGACCGGCGTCGCCGGCAGGCCGGCATCGACGGCCAGTCTGCCCAGGAACTCGGTATGACCCGGAAAGCCGAAGCCCGCGTCGTAGAGCGCCTTCTTGGCGATCGGCAGCGTCACGACGGCGTCGGCGCGCTTCGAAAGCGCCAGCTCCACCGCCGTTTCGATCGCAGCCGTCACGCTTGCCGCGTTCTCCGCAACCGGGCGTCCCGGCGCATCGACCATCGGTCTCCCCGCCACATGGACGGGCAGGGCGCTCCTGAACAGGCTCTCGGCTTCCTCGGGCGCAGCAGGACGGATGTGCACGTCGAGACCGACCTGGCGCGCCCGATGTTCGAGTATCTCGGTCTGGCCGACGATGAAGAAGGGGGGAATGGCGAGCCGTTCCCGCGCATGCCAGGCCGCGAGCGCGATCTCGACGCCGATTCCCGAGGGATCGCCTATGCTGACCGCTATGGACCTCACGTGCTGTGCCCGGCCATGGGCCGGGCCCGCGATGCAGGATCAGCGCTCGACGATGCGGGCCTTCTCGCGCAGTTCGGCCATGTACTTCTTGGTGAGGTCATCGGCCCGCTCCTCGACGCTCCCCTCGTTCTGGAAGACCATCTGGGCGACGCGATCGTCGGAAACCTCGCGCTGGCTGCAGATGCCGATGAACTCCACCCCGCGCTCGGTCTCGCGGACGCCGGTCGCTGAACCGGCTTTCGCGGCCTTCACGGAATCGGCCCAGTCCGGCGGCAGCTCCGGCGCCAGCACTCGACCGAGGTCGCGTACGGTCACGTCGATCAGCCCCTTTGCGAACTCCCGCGTGCTGTCGCAGCCGGAAAACCGCTGCCGCATGGCTTCCGCTTCGCGCTTGCGCGAGGCGAGCTTTGCGCCGCGCTCGGCTGCCGGAACCACGAAGATGACCTGCTGCAGCATGTACTCCGTCGCGCTCGGCTTGGCGCCGCCCTGCTGGAGCATGCGCCTGACGGCGTCCTGCTCCGTCATCGCCCCGGTCGAGCGGAAGCGAGCGCCGAGTGCCTGGTTCCAGCCCATCTGCACGCGGATGAATTCGCGGAAATGGCTCTTGGTGACGCCCGACTGCGACAGGATCCCGTCCAGCTGGGCCGGCGTCAGGCGATTGTTCTGGGCAAAGCGGGCATAGGCGTCGTCGAGAGCCTTGTCCGGTATGCGCACGCCGAGCCGCGCGAGTTCCACGGCGCGCAGCGTCTGCTCGACCATGTCGTCCGCGGCCTTCTGGTTGACGTTGCCGCTCTGGCGCTGGAGCTTGAGGAATGCAGCCCGGCGCTGGATGTCGTAGCTCGTGATCGGCACGTTGTTGACGACGTAGCGGATCTCGCTCGCCTCGGCAGGTGTCGGCGCCAGATGTGGGGCGGCCGCGGCCAGGACCAGCGCAGTGCCCAGGGAGAGCAGAAGTTTTCTCATCGCAGAACCCGTCTCCGCTTTTGTTTCGAGCATTTTTGCAGAAATTCGGCGCCGTTTCCATGCTCGGACACTGCGGCGAAACCGTGACTCACGCGAAAGTCAGCGAATCTCGCGCGTCGAGGACCCGAATTCGCCCAGCGTCCTGAAGCCGATGTTGAAGCCGAAGCTCCTGTTCACGTCCGTGGACCCCGGCGCGCGCGACTGGACCATGGAGAGCGACAGGGTGAAGCACTCGTCGTCATAGGCGAAGCCGAACTGGTCGCGCACCAGAAGGTCGGACTCCAGATCGTAGGTACCGCCGCCGAAGACGCGCCAGTTCTCGCCAACGCGCGCCGAACCGGTCAGCGTCACTTCGTGGCGATCGACGTCGAAGCCGTAGAGCGGCTGCGCCTGGATGTAGGCGTAGCGTGCCGAAACGGACAGGGGACGCGAGGAATAGCCAGCGCGCAGCTCGGCGCGCCGCACCTCGAGCGTCTCCTCGTCGAAGCGCCCCGCCGTGGCGAGGCTGACGCCGTCCGGCGAGGTCGCGCCGACGAGTGCGACATAGTCGGACCGCGCCGTTTCCAGACCCGAATAGGCACCGGCGTTGACGAGGTCGGGCTGTGCGTAGGAGTTCGCTCCGGCCAGATGGTAGGACTGGCCGACGATCACGTTGGTGCCCCAGCCATTCGCGTAGGAACCGGAGTAGCGCAGACCGAGATTGGCGCGCGTGCCGCCCTCGATCCGGTCGTAGCCGGAGAACTTGTCGCGCTCGAACAGGGTGGTCGCGTCGAAGACGAGGCTCTGCGCGTCCTCGTTGGCGAGCCCCAGGCGCTCGGCGAGCGGCTCGTCGGGGCGCACGAAGAGCTGCGCGATTGGCTCGAGGATGTGGCTCGAGCCCGGACCGGAGAACAGGATCGGATAGCGCAGGTCGAGACCGGCGGTCGCCATGTAGCGATAGTAGGACGAACGCACGTCCGCGATCGCCGTCGGCCCGAGATAGGTGGGGTTGGCGTTGAGGGCGAGCGCCATCGCGGCCGCGTTGGCGGCCGACCCGGCGGACAGGTCGGCATGCGTCGCGTCGCCCTGCAGGTGCAGGAGCGGGGTGATGACCAGCCCGGTCGGCGTGACGATCTGGCGTTTCCACTCGACTTCGGCGGTCGTACGGCTGTTCAGACCCTCATAGCCGCGAAGCGCCGGCGCCCCGGCCGCGTAGTCCTCGAAATCGCGATAGATCGTCCGCGAATTCACGTCGAAGCGCAACTCGCCACCGGCCAGCGCATCGTCGGGAATGTAGACGTAATCGAAGGATGGCAGCACCCAGGGCTGGCGTGGATTGCGTGCGATGGGATCGCTGTCGAACCGCTCTTCCTGGACCTGGAACCTGTAGCCGCGCACGTCGAAATAGTTCCGCTCGTTGAGGCCGGTCAAATAGACCTCGTTCGTCACCACCGGGGTGTCGAAGCCGTCGATACCGTACTTGCGCGCGAAATCCTTGTCCGACTGGATCAGGACGTCCCAGCCGAAGGCCCAGCGCGGATTGATCTGGAAGGCGCCCTTGGTACCGATCATGCCGCGCAGTTCGGTCGGGTCGCCCGCCGGCCCGCGGCTGACGCTGTTGGGCTTGAAGGCGTCGGGGTTCTGCTGGTTGATGCCGGCCATGCGGATCGAATACTGGCCGTTGTCGAACTGCTGGCGCCACTCCGCTTCGGCCAGGAAGCCCTGCCGCGTGTAGTAGGTGCCCCATACCGTCAGGTCGTAGGTCGGATCGAGCGCCAGATAGAAGGGCACCGTCACGCCGACGCCCAGCTCCGACTTGTAGCTGATGCCGGGCATCAGGAAGCCCGTCTTGCGCTTGACCGTGTGGTCCGGCACTTCGAACACCGGGAGGTAGGCGATCGGCAGCCCGAACATCTCGAAGCGCGCATTGGTGAAGCGGATCGTCTTCTTCTGGGCGTTCCAGATGATCGTGCGCGACTTGAACCGCCAGACCGGCGGGCGCTCGGGGTTTTCCTCGCAGGGCGCGCAGGCGGTGTAGACGCTGTTGTTGAACGTCGTCACGTTGCCGTCGCGGCGCACCGCGCTTTCGGCTCCGAAATAAGTCTTGTCGGCGGTCTCGACCCTCAGCGCGTTGGCGAAGCCGTCGCCGAAATCGTCGGTGATGTCGATCTCCTCGGAGGAGATCTTGGTGCCTTCCGGGTCGATGAGCTCGACATTGCCGCTCGCCACGAGACGGCCGGTGTTCCGGTCGTAGGAGACCTGTCGTGCGACCAGGCGATTGCCGTCATAGTCGATCTGCACGCCGCCGCGCGCCGTGACCACGTTGCGGTCGTTGTCGTAGATGAGCTGGTCTGCCTCCAGCAGCATCTGCGCGTCGGCGCGCAAGTTCGGGGCGAGGGGATCGGCCGACTGGGCGTGGGCGGGCACCATGGGTGTCGCGAGCGCGGCGACAAGCGCCAGCGCGGACGCGCTGCACCACCGTGCCGTACGCTGCATCATTCCCCCATTGTCCCCTGCCGACGCCACTATCCGTCTTCCTTGTGGAGAAGGAACGTCACGCCGAAAAACATTGCCAGGACCACCGGAAACCATGCCGCCACGACCGGCGGAACGACTCCCGAACTGCCGAAGGCCTTTACAAGAACTGTTACGACATAAAGCAGAAAGCCGGCGAGGATTCCACCAAGAATTAGGACCGCCGATTGACCGAGCCTGGCGAAGCGCATCGACACGGTGGCGGCGATCAGCGTCATCGACACGAGAAGCAGCGGCAAGGCCACAAGTGAATGAAATTCCATCGCGAATGCGTCTGCCTTGAGCCCGAAGGATCGCGCCACGTCGATCTGCCGCGAGAGCTGGTAGAACGGAATCGTCTCCGGTCGCGCAAGCCTTTCCTGCACGAACTCGGGCTTCAAATTCGTTTTCACCGTGACGTTGTCGAGTGATTCACGCTGCCCGTCACCCTTTATGCTCGTCACGCCGGTGAGTTCCCAGGCGCCGTCGCGCAGCCAGGCGCGTGTCGCGTCGAACCGTTCCACGATGTTGCCGTTGCCGTCGAACCGGAAGAACGAGGCGTCGACGAGCTCCAGTCCCTGGGAGAGTACCGCGCGCGCGCCGATGATCGTGTCGCCTTCGTCGGTCGTCTGCTTGATCCACGGCGCGTCGGCCGCGGTCACGCGGTTGGATTGTCCCGACCGGATCTCGGCCTCGAGCCTCTCCGCGCTCATCAGGCCGTTCGCGGCGATCGGGTTGAGGATCGCGATCGCAGCGACGCCGAAGATGAATGCCCCGACGCAGGCCGGAAACAGGAACTGCCAGGCCGAGACGCCCGCCGAGCGTGCGATCACGAGTTCGTATTTGCGGTTGAGCGAGATCAGCGTCGCCATCGCCGCGAAAAGACCGATGAACGGCACGCTCTGCTGCATGAGCATCGGGACGCGCATTGCCGAGGAGGCAAGCGCGAGAGGAAGGGAATAGTTCGGCAGGCCGCTGGTGCGGTTCGAGAATTCCGTGAAATCGATGATGAAGATCAGCGCGAACAGGCCGGCGAAGATCGCCAGTGTGATGGTGGCATAGCGCGCGAAGAAGTAGCGCCCGAGGGTCCAGCCTATCATGGGCGCCGCTCCGCCGCCGCGCGCCGAAAGCCGCGCAGGCGCATGCTCCAGTCGCTCAGCCGGTCGCCCGCGGTCTCCACCAGCGAAGTGATCCGGTCGGCCCACGAGGCCGGCAGCTCCATCGTCCGGTTGGAGCGGATGAAGTAGAGGCATACCAGCGCCGCGATCAGCGGCACGCCATATATGGCGGGCGAGAAGGCCGCGTTGGTCTGCGCCTTGCCGGCGACGAAGAAGCCTTCCCATCGAACGATAAGCGCGATCACCAGCGCCGTCACCATCGGGTGGATGCGGGCCTCGCGATGCGACCGCGCATCGCCCGCGACGGCCAGCGCGATCAGGGCGAAGACGATCGGATAGGCCCATTCGGCGAGGCGCCGGTGCAATTCGGCCCTGAATGCCTGCGGGATGTCGTTGTAGATCTTGTCGTTGGGGTCGGGATTGAGGAGGTAGGCGATGCTCCTGTCCTTGGGAAACATGATGATGTCGCTCGCCGCCGAGGCGAACTCGGAGACGTCGCCGCTCGGCCGCTTCCTGTGGACGACCCCGTCGGCCATCAGGAGCAGGTTGACGTCCGCCTGTTCGATGATCGTGCCTTGCTTGGCGTAATAGACGAGGTCGATGTCCTCGGATCGCGAATCGGAGACGAAGATGCCGCCGAGGCGTCCATCGGGAAGTCTCTCGCCGATCTGGATGAAGAGCCCGTCGTCGACCTTCTGGAAGACTCCTTCCTGCAGTACCGTGGAGAGCAGGTTGGCGCGCGCCCCGGCAACGATGCTGCGCAGACGTTCGCGTGCGAAAGGATCGACCGCGTTGTCGATGAAGAAGCTCGCCATGCTGGCGAACACCGCCAAGAGCAGTATCGGCCGCACCATGGCCGCCCGCGAGCTGCCCGAGGCGTTGATGACGACGAGTTCCGAATCGGCGTTCATCGCGCTCAGCGTCTGTGCGGCGGCCAGCAGGAGCGCGAACGGAATGACCACGGGGATGATCGAGGGCAGCATCATGGCCGCCAGTTCGGCGAAGGCCGCCGCCGACTGTCCGCTGTCGGTAACGAGGTTGATGCGACCGAGCACCTGCACGGTCCAGACGATGGCGATCGTCCAGAACAGCGCCGCCAGGAACATGGTCGACGCCCGGCGCAGGATATAGAGTTCGATGATCCTCATCGCTGGCGGTTGTCCATGCTCACGGTCCGGTCTGCGACACGAGTCTAGCCGCCCCGCCGGAGCCGCACAATCGGCGCCACCTCGCGGCGCACGACCACCTGCGTCCCTTCCCCGCGTGGATTGTTGGCAAGATTGGCTAAAGAAGGGCGAACGAACGGGGTTAACGCGCTGTTGAGGAGTGTGTTAACGCAGGGCGGCCTTGCCAAAGCCGCCAAAAGCCCCAAGATCGCCGCAACCCTCCATTGCCACAGGATAGACGTTTCATGAGCACTCTTCCCTCGATTTCCTTTGCCCGGCCGTCCGTCCCGAAGAAGGGGACCGTCGTCGTCCTGGCGGCCGAGGGAGGCGAGCTTTCGGAGGTGGCACGCGCCTGCGACCCGGCCGGGGTAGCTGCCCGCGCCTTTCCGGTGGCCTCCTTCAAGGGCAAGTTCGGAGCGAGCGTCGACCTGATCAAGCCGGAAGGCGTCGCATTCGACAGGCTGGTCGCGGTCGGTGCGGGAAAGGTGTCCGCCCTGGATGAGCAGACCTGGATGCGCCTCGGCGCGCTCGCCTTCGCCGCCGCCAGGAAGGCGACCGAGGTCGCGGTCGTGCTGGACCTGCCCGATCTGACCGTGAAGGGCAACGACGCCGCCGCCGCGGCCGCGGGCATGCTGATGCGCGCCTATGCCTTCGATCGCTACAAGACGAAGAAGGACGACGGCGACAACAACGGTGGCAAGGCCGACAAGGCGGTCAAGGTCACGATCCACTGCGCCGATCCGGCCGCCGCCAGAAAGGCGTTCGCGGCGACCGAGGGCGTCGCCGCGGGCGTGCTCCTGGCGCGCGATCTCGTCAACGAACCCGCCAACGTGATGGGCCCCGTCGAGGTGGCCGCCGAGGTCAGGAAGCTCGAGGCGCTCGGTGTCAAGGTGGAGATCCTTACCGAGAAGGAGATGAAGAAGCTCGGCATGGGCGCGCTGCTCGGCGTCGCGCAGGGCTCGGTACGTCCGCCACGCCTCGCGATCATGCAGTGGAATGGCGGCAAGGCGAAGGACAAGCCCGTCGCCTTCATCGGCAAGGGCGTGGTGTTCGACACGGGCGGCATCTCCATCAAGCCGGCCGCCGGCATGGAAGACATGAAGGGCGACATGGCGGGTGCCGCCGCCGTCATTGGCCTCATGCACGCGCTGGCATCGCGCAAGGCAAAGGCCAACGTCCTCGGCCTCGTCGGCCTGGTCGAGAACATGCCCGATGGCAACGCCCAGCGCCCCGGCGACATCGTCACCTCCATGTCCGGCCAGACGATCGAGGTCATCAATACCGACGCCGAAGGGCGCCTCGTGCTCGCCGACGTGCTCCATTATTGCAACGAGCGGTTCAAGCCCGGCTTCATGGTCAATCTGGCCACGCTCACCGGCGCCGTGATCGTCGCGCTGGGCCAGCACCATGCGGGCCTGTTCTCCAACGACGACGAGCTGTCGACCCGGCTTCTGGGCGCGGGCCAGTCCACCGGTGAACGGCTGTGGCGACTGCCGCTCGGCCCCGACTACGACAAGCTGATCGATTCCAAGTTCGCCGACATGAAGAACACCGGTGGCCGTCACGCGGGCGCGATCACTGCGGCGCAGTTCCTGCAGCGCTACGTCGGCGACACGCCCTGGGCGCATCTCGACATAGCGGGCACGGCCATGGGCTCGCCTTCCAGCGATACCAACCAGTCCTGGGCGTCCGGTTTCGGCGTGCGCCTGCTCGACCGGCTCGTCAAGGATCACTACGAAGGCTGAGTCCGGGACGCTCGATGACCGAGGTTCTGTTCTACCACCTCACCGAATCCACGCTCGAGGAAGCGCTTCCCGGTCTGCTGGAGCGCAGTCTCGCGCGCGGGTGGCGGGCGGTCGTTCAGACGTCGGGGCCGGAGCGCCGCGACGCGCTGGACTCGCATCTTTGGACCTGGCGGGACGATTCCTTCCTCGCGCACGGTACGGACCACGACGAATTCGCCGCCGATCAGCCCGTCCTGCTGACCGACGGCGCTTCCAATACCAATGGCGCCGCGGTCCGGTTCCTCGTCGACGGCGCCGAGCCCCCGCCGCTGGAGGGCTACGAGCGCGTGGTGTTCCTGTTCGACGGGCACGACGAAGAGCAGATCGCACGTGCCCGCGGGCACTGGCGCGACGTGAAGGCCTCGGGTCTTTCGGCCACGTACTGGCAGCAGGGTCCGGACCGTCGGTGGGAGAGGAAGGCCTGAGGCCGTGTGTCGATGATGCTGCGCCTGTTCTTCTTCCTCGTGATGCTGGCGGGCGTCGGCCTCGGGATCGCGTACCCGCTCGTTGTAGAGAACGCGTCGGGCCGGGAGGTCGGAAGCTGGCGCGTCTTCGACCGCTCTTCGGGGTTCATGGAGGCCGAAGTGGCGCTTGCGCCGGCCGATGCCCCCATCCGCGTACTGGTCGACATGGTCGCCGGCGCGGGCTACCGGCCGGTCTCCGCGCGTACCGCGCTGACGGTGACCGCCAGCACCGGCGGACGTACGGTTCTGGCAAGGACGCTCGACTTCATCGATGCCACGCCGCGCAATACCGCCAGCCCGCAGTCCGGCGCCACCGCCTACCGCGCGGATGCCGGTCTCATCGATCCCGTGGAGGAGGGCGCGTATCGCATCGTCGTGGGGCCGGGCGACGCCGACGATCTCGACATGCGCAGCGTCGATCTCATCCTGCGGTCCGGGGCGGCAGAGGCCGACCGGCGCGCGGTTCCCGCGGGCTACATCCTCATGGCGATCGGCTTCGTGGGGTTGGTGAACGCGCTGCGCAGGCGCAGCGCGGGTCGCCCGCGCAGCGATCCGCCGCCGCCGAAATGGGGCAGGGGCTGAGCGTCCCAGAGAGTTTCCCGGACGTCAGATCTCGCCGAAGTCGCCCGAGCGCCCCTTGCCCGAGGCGAAGCGGGCCGCGCCGGAGCCGCCTTCCGAGCGGAAGGTCTCCGCGCTCTTCCACTCGTTGACGAGAGCCGCGGCGGGGTCGAGGGTCCACTGCGTGATCGCCGAAAGACGGTCGGCGCGCATGCAGGACTGCGGAAAGCGCCCGATCTCTGCGGCGAGCTCCAGCGCCGCGTCCAGTCCCTGGCCATCGGCGACCACCCGGTTGGCGAGCCCCATGGACAGGCACTCCTCAGCCTCCACCTTGCGGCCCGTCAGTATGAGGTCCATCGCGCGGCCCTGACCGACCACGCGCGGCAGGCGCACCGTGCCGCCGTCGATGAGCGGCACGCCCCATCGGCGGCAGTAGACGCCCATATAGGCCGAGCGCTCCATGACGCGCAGGTCGCACCAGAGCGCCAGTTCCATGCCGCCGGCCACAGCCGGCCCCGAGATCGCGGCAATGACCGGTTTCGAGAGCAGCAGCCGGGTAGGGCCCATCGGACCCTTTCGCGGATGCGCCGCCGCATCGTCGAAGGAGGCGTCGAGCTCATGCTCCGCATACCAGGTCTCGTCCATGCCGCCGGCAGCACGCTTGAGGTCGAAGCCGGCGCAGAAGGCGCCGGGGATGCCGGCCAGGATCGCGACCTTGCGCGTCTCGTCGCGGTCGAAGTCGATGAAGGCGTCGAACAGCGCGGATGCCATCTCGACATTGACGGCGTTGCGCGCCTCCGGCCGGTCGATCGTCACGACTGTCGTCGCGCCCTCGTTGGCGACCCTGATGCTCATTCGGCGATCCCTTCCTCATACTGGCTCGACAGGGAGAGCCAGCGCTCTTCCTGCTGGGCGAGTTGGCCCGAAAGCTCCGAGCGCTCCTTGGCGAGCTTGCTCGCGCGGGAAGGATCCTTCTCGTAGAGCGCCGGATTTGCAAGCTCGTCCTCGATGGCGTCGATACGCTTGCGAAGCCGGTCCATCAGCCCTTCGGTCGCGCGGATTTCGCGCGCGACCGGTTCCATCGCCTGACGGCGCTGCGCGGCTTCGCGGCGCTTCTCCGCCTTCGATGCCTTGTCGCTCTCGCGCCTTTCCTGCCGTTCCGTCGCGCCGCCCGTGACGAGGCGCCGATAGTCGGTCAGGTCGCCCTCGTAGGGCGCGACCGTACCGTCCCCGACCAGCCAGAGCCGGTCGGCCGTGGCCTCGATCAGGTGCCGGTCGTGGCTGATGAGAATGACTGCGCCGGAATAGTCGTTGAGCGCGTGGATCAGGGCTTCGCGGCTGTCTATGTCGAGATGGTTGGTGGGCTCGTCGAGGATGAAAAGGTTGGGGCCCTCGAAGGACGAAAGCCCCATGAGGAGCCGCGCCTTCTCGCCGCCCGACAGGTCCTTTGCGGGCGTGTCCATCTTCTCCGTCGTCAGTCCCATCTGCGCCACCCGGGCGCGCACCTTGGCCTCGGCCGCGTCGGGCATCATGCGGCGCACGTGCTGGACGGCGTTCTCCTCGGGCCGAAGGTCGTCAAGCTGGTGCTGTGCGAACATCGATACGCGCAGTTGCGGGGCGATCGTCAGCGATCCGCTCTCAGGCGCGAGCCGGCCGGCCAGCAGCTTGGCGAAGGTGGACTTGCCGTTGCCATTTGCGCCGAGCAGCGCGATGCGGTCGTCGGCGTCGATCCGCAGGGTGAGATTCTTCAGGATCGGCCGGCCGGGCGTGTAGCCGACCGCGGCCTTGCCCAGCGCGATGATCGGCGAGGCGACCGCTTTCGGCGGCTCTGGAAAGCGGAAGGGCCGCACCGATTCCGAGAAGGCCGAGGCGATAGGCTTGAGCCGCTCCAGCGCCTTGAGGCGCGACTGCGCCTGGCGCGCCTTGGACGCCTTTGCCCGAAAGCGCTCGACGAAGGCTTCCATGTGCTTGCGCTGGGCATCCTGCTTCGTCCGCGCCTTTTCCTGATGCTCCGCCCGCTCGGAATACTGCCGCTCGAACTGGTCGTAGCCGCCGCGCCAGTAGGTGAGCTTCCGGTTCTCCAGGTGCACGATGGAATCGACCGCGCGGTTCAGGAGGTCGCGGTCGTGGCTGATCAGCACCACCGTGTGCGGATACTTCGCCACGTAGCTCTCGAGCCACATCGTCCCTTCGAGATCGAGATAGTTGGTCGGTTCGTCGAGAAGCAGGAGGTCCGGCTCGGAGAAGAGTACCGCCGCGAGCGCGACCCGCATTCTCCAGCCGCCGGAGAACGACGAGGCGGGCCGTTGCTGCGCTGCATCGTCGAAGCCGAGCCCCGCCAGGATCGTTGCCGCGCGCGCTTCGGCGGAGTGGGCGTCGATATCGGCAAGGCGGGTATGAATCTCGGCAATACGACCCGGATCTCGCGCGGTTTTCTCCTCCTGCATCAGGGCCGCGCGCTCGAGATCGGCGGCGAGGACGATCGAGATCAGCGAATCTTCCGTACCCGGAGCTTCCTGGGCGACCTGGCCAACACGTGTGTTCCTGGGGATCGAGACCGAGCCGCTTTCCGGGCTGAGTTCCCCGGTTATCGCGCGGAACAGGGTGGTCTTGCCCGTGCCGTTGCGCCCCACCAGCCCGGCCTTGGCCCCCTGCGGCAGCGAAAGCGTGGCGTTCTCTATGAGCAGGCGTCCGGCGACGCGCAGCGAAAGGTCTGAAATGGTCAGCATGGCCGCGCTATTTGGCCGAGGCAGGCCGTCGGCGCAAGGGGTGGAGGCCTTTTGCGAGCGAGCGCGCGATGTGTATAGTATCGACAATCATACACATCGGAGCGGCAGGTGCGTACCAATATCGAGATCGACGACGAATTGATGGATCAGGCCATAAAGGCGACCGGAAAACACACCAAGAAGGAGACGGTTCACGAGGCGCTCGAGCTTCTGGTCCGGCTTCGTCGTCAGCGGGACGCACTGTCGCTGCGCGGAAAATTGCACTGGGAAGGTGACCTTGACGCGATGCGCCGAGACCGATGATTCTGGTCGACACGTCCGTGTGGATCGATTTCTTTGCCGGTCGATCGACCGTGCAGACATCATGGTTCGAACGGCACCTGGGAACCGAGGAATTCGTGCTCGGCGATCTGGTTATGGTCGAACTGCTCCAGTGGTTTCGCGAAGGCCGTGACGTGCGCATCGTGGAACGGCAACTGGAACCGTTCCGGGTCCATGAGCTTTGCGGCGACGCCATTGCGCGAAAGGCCGCTGACAACTTCAGGACCCTGCGCGCTGCCGGTGTCACAATTCGCGGCACGATAGACGTCATCATCGCGACGTGGTGCATCGAGAATGGAGCCATGTTGCTTCACGCCGATCGCGATTTCGTCGCGATGGAATGTATCGGTCTGAACCGGGCGCAGTAGTCTTTCGCGACGCGAACGTCGCGCCGGGTTCTGCCCCGGCGCGACGATGACTTCGCCAGCCTACCGCGTGGCGGTATTGCGGACCGTCTGGCAAAGATCGACCAGCGCCCGGTCATAGCCGCCCATGTTGGCGAGCACTTCGCGGCAACGAATGTTGAAGCGCTGCAGCTCGGCGCCCGACATGGCCGACACCGCCGTTGCTCCGGGCGACGATCCGTTTCCGCTGCCGCCATTTCCGCCACCCGTGCCGGGGCCGCCGCCGGTGCCCGGGCCGCCGATCCCGACGCCGACACCAACGCCGATGCCGCCGGTGCCGCCTATGTTGGCGCCGATCCCCGCATTGACGCCGCCGGCGCCGCCGACATTCGCGCCAACACCGGCGCCGATGCCGTTGGATCCGCCGACCGAGGCGCCTGCGCCGACGCCGACGCCACTCGAGCCTCCGACAGAGGCGGCAGCACCCGCACCAACTCCGCTCGGACCGCCGACGGATGCGCCGACACCGGCACCCACTCCGCTCGGACCGCCGACGGACGCGCCGACACCGGCGCCGACCCCGCTCGGACCGCCCACGCCGACGCCGGCGCCGACGCCGACACCGCCAGGTCCGCCTACGCCGACGCCGGCGCCGACGCCGACCTGCGCAAGCGAAGCGCTGCCTGAAGCGAGGAGGAATGCCGCTGAGGCAAAGGTCGATATAAGTCTATTAGAAATCAATGACATGCGATTCTCCTCTCTATTTTCACAGATTGTTGAATTGCTTTGGCATTTACGAAATGAACTACGCGCATCGCGCAAAAGTTGTTTCATATAGTTCGACGTGTTGACTACCGAGCCCTCAACGAAAAGATTAACATTTTATTAGTATTGATGCTTTCTGAACGCCTCCGTAACTTTCGCGGCGGAAGCGTCGCTGCCCGAAGGCGTGTGGGGTGCAGGCTTGGCAATGGCGGGGGCTGGCTGTATAGAGCCGCCACCTCCTCGAAAATCATCCAATCAGCAAGGACCGGCCATGGCGATCGAACGCACCTTTTCGATGATCAAACCCGACGCGACCAGGCGCAACCTGACGGGCGCGATCACGAAGATGCTGGAGGATGCGGGCTTGCGGGTCGTCGCGTCACGCCGGGTGTGGATGAGCCGCCGCGAGGCCGAGGGCTTCTACGCCGTCCATCGGGAGCGCCCGTTCTTCGACGAACTGTGCGACTTCATGTCGTCGGGGCCGACGGTCGTGCAGGTTCTGGAAGGCGAGAACGCCATCGCCAAAAACCGCGAAGTGATGGGAGCGACCAATCCCGCCAATGCGGACGAGGGCACCATCCGCAAGGTTCACGCCCTGTCGATCGGCGAAAACTCGGTGCACGGCTCCGACGCGCCCGAGACGGCCGCGCAGGAAATTCGCTACTGGTTCTCCGACACCGAAGTCGTCGGCTGACGCCCGATCGCGGCGCGCGCCGTCAGGCGCGCAGCCGCCTGCGATCGCCAACGTCGGCGTTGCGGGCCCTGGCGAATTCGAGAAAGTCCTCCGGGCTGAGCGGAGGGCTGTAGCGGAAGCCTTGGAAGACGGGGCATCCGTGCAGCTTCAGGAATGCTTCCTGGTCCTCGGTTTCGACCCGCTCGGCAACCGTTTCCAGCCCAAGCGTCGCCGTCATGGCGAGGATCGTGCGCACCAGCGCCCGGTCGTCGTCGTTGGTCGCGATGTCGGCCACGAACTCGCCGGCGATCTTCACCTCGTCGAAGGGCAACTGCTTCAGATAGGCGATCGACGAGTAGCCCGTCCCGAAATCGTCGAGCGAGAAACGAACGCCGAGTGCCTTGAGCTGGCGCATTCTTTCCGCAGTCATCTGGTGGTCCTCGGCCATGACGTGCTCGGTAAATTCGAGCGTGACCAGCGACGCATCGACGCGTTCGGAGGCGATCAGCCTGCTCAGTTCCTCCACGAAATCGGGCATCATGAATGACTGGACGGAGATGTTGAGCGACAGGCGCAGCCCCGCCGTCGCGGCCTCGCCCTGCCAGGTCGCCAGCCTGCGGATGCCCTTGGCCAGCACCAGCCGGCCCAGGTCCTTGATCAGCCCTGAGGATTCCGCCAGCGGGATGAACCGGTCCGGCTTTATGATGCCGTGGTCTGGATGGTACCAGCGCAGCAGCGCCTCGGCGGCCCGCAGCCGTCCGTCTCCGTCCATCTGCGGCTGGAAGTGCAGCCTGAAATCGTCGCGATCGATCGCCTCGCGCAGAGCCAGGGCGAGGTTGTAGCGCTCCGATTCGCGCCGCATGGCAGCGGGATCGAAGATCGAGACCGCGTTGCGGCCCGACGCCTTGGCCTCGTACATGGCGAGGTCGGCATGCTTGAGCAATTCGTCTGCGCCGTCGCGACGACCGTCGAACAGCACCAGCCCGAGGCTCGCCGACCCCTGGTGGCGCACCGTCGTCAGCTCCATCGGCGCGTTGAGCGCCGCCAGGATCCGGTTGCACAGGCGGATGCCCTCGGCCGTGGCCAGCGCCTCGTTGCGTCCGGCATTGTCGATGATGACGACGAACTCGTCGCCCCCGATGCGGGCGACCGTGTCGCGCTCTCCCACGCAGGCGAGCAGCGTGCGGCTGATCTTGACGAGATACTCGTCGCCGATGTCGTGGCCCTTGGTGTCGTTGAGCGCCTTGAAATTGTCGAGGTCGATGAAGATCAGCGCCCCAAGCCGCCGGCCGTGCGCGCAGTCCTTGAGCGCGCTCTGCATGCGCTCCATGAACAGCCGCCTGTTCGGCAGTCCGGTCAGCGGATCGTAGAAGGCGAGCTTCTCGATCTCCATTTCCTGGCGCTTGCGGATCGACACGTCGGTCACGTAGCCGTGCCAGGTGATGGTCTCGCCGATCGCCTCCGGCTTGGCCATCATGCGCACCCAGTGCGGTTCCCCATTGCGGACGACGCGGAACTCCGCGTCGAGCGGGCACATCGTCCGGCGCGACGTCCGCATCGCGTTGTCGTAGATCGCCACGTCCTCGGGATGGATGCGCGCCCTGATCGGCAGCGGGTCGGTCAGCGGCACGTCGAGCGGCAGGCCGGCGAGCCTGTAGGTGCCGACGCTGGCGTAGGGGATCGTGTAGGTCCCGTCGGGATGGCGCACGAACTGGAACAGCCCGCCCGGCAACTGGCTGGTGAGCTTGCGGAACAGTTCTTCGAGCTGAAGCCTCTCGACCGTTTCGGTGACCTCGCGGACCGAACCCTCATAGTAAAGGGCGCGGCCGGTCGTCTTGTCCCTCACGATTCTCGCGGATTCCGTTATCCAGATGCGCTCGCGGGTCTTGTGCCGGTAGATTTCCGAGACGAAGTCCTCGACATGGCCGACGCGGTGCAGGATTTCGCGGAACTCGTCTCGGCGGTTCGGCTCGACATACCATTCCACGGCGATGTCAGTGACCGCGTCAAGCATCTCCTGTTCGCTCGTGTAGCCGTTGAGCCTGACCAGCGCGTCGTTGGCGCTGAGCTGGCGACCGTCCAGCGACGAGCGGTAGATGCCTTCGGAAAGGTTCTCGATCAGGTCGCGCGTGTTCTCGAGTTCGTGCTGCGCGGCCAGCGCCTTCCTGCGCCAGTAGCCGACCATGGTGGCCAGGCCCGCACAGGCGGCCAACGCCGCGATCAGGGGCAGCGACTGCGCATCTAGGCTCGACAGGAGGGCGGTGGCTTTATCCATTCGGCCCGCGGCGATTTAGGTTGCCGACAGGCTAGGTCGGCACGCATTCGCAATGCCTTAAGTTGTATGGCCGAAAGGAAAACATGGTTAACGTGCCGTCAATCGGCGCCGCCGCCCTCCCAACGCCCCATTGCCTCGGCGTCGCTTTCCTTGGCGTCCACCCAGGCGCCGCTCGTTCCGTCGGCCAGATGTTCCTTCTTCCAGAACGGCGCGCGCGACTTGAGATAGTCCATCAGGAAGGACGCCGCGTCGAAGGCCGCGTGGCGGTGAGCGGAGGCGGCGACCACCAGCACGATGTTCTCGCCCGGCCGGATGAGCCCGTGGCGATGAATCGCCGTCAGGCCCGTGAGCGGCCACCGCGCCGCTGCTTCTTCGGCGATCCGCGCGATCTCGGCCTCCGCCATGCCCGGATAGTGCTCGAGTTCGAGCGCCGCGAGCCGGCCCCCTTCGTCGCGACAAAGCCCGCTGAAGGAGACTATCGCGCCGCTGTTGCCGTCGGAAAGCCGTGCGATCTCGGCGGCGACGTCGAAATCCTCCGCCTGTATCGATATGCGCGGCTGGATCGCGCCCATCGCGTCATCCCCCCGTCATGGGCGGAAAGATGCCGATCTCGCGTGCGCCGGCGACGGGTTCGCGGTGATGGGCGTGTTCGTGGTCGATCGCGACGCGCAGCGCGCCCGGATGGGCGAGCGCGGCGCCGTACTCCTCGCCGCGGCCGGCGAGCCAGACCAGCAGGTCGCCCACCGTGATCACCTCGGCGGGAAGTTCGAGCGTCTCCTCGCCCTTGCCGATGCGTTCGCGCACCCAGGCGAAATAGACGAGCCTGACCACCTACTCCTCCATGACGTGCTTGAGACCGGCCCGGAAATAGTCCCAGCCCGTGTAGAGCGTGACGATGGCGGAGATCCACAGCATCGTGAGGCCGATCTGCGTCGTGTAGGGCAGGACCTTGTCGCCGGCGGGTCCGGCCAGGAGGAAGCCGATCGCCACCATCTGCAGGGCCGTCTTCCATTTGGCGAGCCTCGTGACCGGCACGCTCACCTTCAGCGCCGCCAGATATTCCCGCAGGCCCGACACGAGCACCTCCCGGCACAGGATGATGACGGCTGCCCAAAGCGACCATTTGTCGATCGTACGGTCGTGGGCGAGCAGGATCAGGATCGCCGCGACCAGCAGCTTGTCCGCGATCGGGTCGAGCATCCTGCCGATGTTGGAGGTCTGCTGCCAGATGCGTGCGAGGTAGCCGTCGAGATAGTCGGTCAGGCTGGCCACGACGAACAGGCCGAGCGCCGTCCAGCGCCAGAAGTCGCTCGGTCGCTGCCTGAACTCCAGGTAGAAGCAGAGCATGATCAGCGGCACCGCGAGGATGCGGCCGTAGGTCAGCAGGTTCGGCAGGTTGAAGGCGCGGCTTGACATCGTGCGGAGATTTCTCGCGTGAGATGCTAGTGAAACCAGATGGGAAGCCCCGGGGTCAACAACGCCCGACCACCGGAGCGCCATTCTGGCCCGCCATCACCCGGATTCGTGGAAATGCGCGTGGATTTGTCGCGCCATGGCGTCCGAGATGCCGGGTACCGACGCCAGATCCTCCACCGCCGCACGGCTTACCGCCTTGGCGGTGCCGAAATGATGGAGGAGCGCGCGCTTGCGCGACGGTCCGATGCCGCCGATCTCGTCCAGCGGATTGCGCACAAGCTCCTTCTTGCGCCTGGCCCGGTGCGAGCCGATCGCGAAGCGGTGCGCCTCGTCGCGCAGCCGCTGGACGAAGTAGAGCACCGGATCGCGCACCGGCAGGCTGAAAGGTTCGCGGCCGGCGACGAAGAACCGTTCGCGGCCGGCCTCGCGGTCCTGCCCCTTGGCCACGCCGATCGCCGTCACCACGCCATCGATGCCGAGCTCGGCCAGTATCTTGCGCACCGCCGACATCTGGCCCTGGCCTCCGTCGATGAGAATCAGGTCGGGCCAGGCGGGAAAGGCCAGGTCGTCATCCGTTTCGCGATCGCCCCCAGGTTGGCCCTGGGGCAGGCCGTGCTCCTTGAGGAGGCGCGAGAACCGCCGCTCCATGACCTCGCGCATCATGCCGAAATCGTCACCCGGCGCGAGTTCCTGAGAGCGGATGTTGAACTTGCGGTAGTGGTTCTTGGCGAAGCCTTCGGGTCCCGCCACGACCATGGCGCCGACCGCGTTCGTTCCCATGATGTGGGAGTTGTCGTAGATTTCGATACGTCGCGGCACGCGGTCGAGCCCGAAGGTCTCGGCAAGCCCCTTCAGAAGTCGCGCCTGCGAGGAGGTCTCGGCGAGCCGACGCCCGAGCGTTTCCCGCGCGTTCTGCAGGGCATGCTCGACGAGGTCGCGCTTCTCGCCGCGCTGGGGAGCGGCGACCGTGACCTTCCGCCCGCCCTTGGCCGTAAGGGCGTCGGCCAGAAGCGACTGCTCTTCGAGCGCATGCGAGACGAGGACGAGGCGCGGGCAGGGCTTGTCGTCGTAGAACTGCGCGAGGAAGGCGGCCAGCACCTCCGCTTCGCCCAGGGCCGGGTCCGCCTTGGGGAAATAGGCCCGGTTGCCCCAGTTCTGTCCCGTGCGGAAGAAGAATACCTCGACGCAGCTCTGCCCGCCTTCCTGATGGATCGCGAAGACGTCGGCTTCCTCGACGCCCTGCGGATTGATCCCCTGGTGGCTCTGCACATGGCTGAGCGCGGCGAGGCGGTCGCGGTATATGGCCGCGCGCTCGAAGTCGAGGTCGTCGGACGCATCCCTCATCGCCGCCGCGATATGGCTTTTCACGTTGCTCGATCGTCCCGACAGGAAGCTGCGCGCCTCGTCGACCAGTTCTGCGTAGCCGGCGGCGTCGATTTCCCCGGTGCACGGCCCCGAGCAGCGCTTGATCTGGTAGAGAAGGCACGGCCGCGTGCGGCTCTCGAATACCGAATCCGTGCAACTCCGGATGAGGAAGGCGCGCTGCAGCGCGTTGATCGTGCGGCCTACCGCGCCGGCTGAGGCGAAGGGACCGAAATAGTCGCCATGCCGCGATCGGGCGCCACGGTGCTTGAAGATGCCGGGGGAGGGATGGTCGCCGGTGATGAGGATGTAGGGAAACGACTTGTCGTCGCGCATCAGCACGTTGAAGCGCGGCCGGAAGCGCTTGATCAGATTGGCTTCCAGCAGGAGAGCCTCGATCTCCGTCCGGGTGACCACGAACTCCATGGCAGCCGTCTCGCGCACCATGCGGCCGATCCGGTTCGTGTGCCCGCGCCCTTGCGCGTAGTTGCCGACGCGCTTCTTCAGGCTGCGCGCCTTGCCCACGTAGAGAACGTCGCCGGCCGCCGAGAGCATGCGGTACACGCCCGGTGCGTTCGGCAGCCGCCGCACGAAGGCCTGGATCGCGTCGACGCCGACGCGCCCCTCCGGGTCGCGCCCACCGTCTCGCCAGTCGACGTCGATCACCGGTCCGGCCGCGACGGCAATCTCGTCTTCTTCCTCGTCGGCAACGTCGTCCGGAGCCAGGTCGGCCGGCGGAATGCCGTCTTCTGGCTCCGCACCAGCGCGCGGACGGCGGGATTCGGGATCCGTGGGGCTCATTCGCGCATGCCTGTCACGTCGGGGGTCTGCCACGCAAGATGCTGGCCGCCGTCCACCGCAATCAACTGACCCGTTACCGAGGGCGCACGCCACAGATAGAGGATCGCGTCGGCGATCTCGTCGGGAGAAGGTCCGCGACCCAGCAGCAGCGCGCGTGACTGGGCCTCGAAATCAGCGGGTCTCTGGCGCTGGTTCGCCAGTGTCGGTCCCGGCCCGATGGCGTTGACGCGGATGCGTGGCGCGAGCGCCTGCGCGAGCGTCTCGGTGGCCGTCCAGAGCGCCGACTTCGACAGCGTGTAGGAGAAGAACTGCGGCGTCAGCTTGAGCACGCGCTGGTCGATCATGTTGACGACGAGGCCGGAACGACCGTCCGGCAGCGACCTGGCCAGCGCGCCCGCGAGCGCCACCGGTGCCTTCAGGTGCAGGTCGAAATGCGCGTCCCACAAGTCCCAGTCAGGCTCGATCGCGGTATCGTCGTGGAATACGGACGCATTGTTGACGAGCAGTCCCACCGGTCCAAGTGCTCCGCTTGCTTCGCTGACGAGGGCGGACGCGGCCCCGACGTCCCTCAGGTCGCATTCGAGCAATCGGGCGCGGCCTCCTGTGGCCTCAATCTCTTCTGCAAGCGCCTCGGCCTCCAGGCGCGAACGGTGGTAGTGGATGGCGACGGAGAAGCCTTCGGCCGCCAGCCGAAGGGCGATGCCGCGGCCGATCCGAACCGCCGCTCCCGTCACCAATGCGGTCGGCCTCAATTCCATCCTGATCGTCTCCGTATTCCACGAAATCGAAATTCAGCAAGTCCGTATATAGGCTTAGCGAAAACCCCCGCCAGCGTGCGACTTTCGCGCCGAACACCCCATGTGGCAATTCCGCAACATCAATCTTTGGACTCATTCTCGCCGGGGAATGACCGAATTGCGGGAAAGTTGAGGCCTCATTTCGCCACGAGAACGGAACCGAGGCGCGCTGCCCGCGTTCTCGGCGGATATGGGGTTTCGTCCGATGAACGGGAAGCGGGGCGGTAGGCGCTTTCAGGGAAAACGAGTCTGGATTTTTTCCTTCGACCAAGGAGTGGAAATGATGAACTTCACCAAGCATGCCGGCCGTTCGGCCGTCGCCGCGGCAGCCATCGTCGCATTCGTCGGCATGAGCCCCGCCTTCGCGGCCGATGCCGTGTTCGAGGAGCCCCCGGCACCCATGGCTCCCGTCGAGATGGCGCCGGCAGTCACCTGGGCCGGTCCGTACCTCGGTCTCTATGGCGGCTACGGCTTCGAGGGCCAGTCCAGCTCGATCCGCGGTGATGTCGACGAGGACGGCTTCATCGGCGGCGTGTTCGGCGGCTGGAACTTCCAGAACGGCGGCTTCGTCTATGGTGTCGAGGCTGACGCCGGCTACAACAACAAGCAGGGCTTCAACGGCGTCGACGCCACGCAGGGCCGCTTCGAGGGCTCGCTGCGCGGCCGTCTCGGCTATGCCGTCACCGATCGCGTGCTCGTCTACGGCACGGCCGGTGCTGCCGCCCAGCAGCTCAAGTACATGTCGCCCGGCTTCAAGGACGAGAACGGCATGGTCGGCTGGACTGCCGGCGCCGGTGTCGATGCGATGCTGACCGACAACGTCTTCGGCCGTATCGAGTATCGCTACACCGACTTCGGCAACTCGACCTTCGCGACCGCCGGCGGCCCGACCTCGATCGACAATCGTGACAATCGCGTCACCTTCGGCATCGGCATGAAGTTCTGATCGCCGATCGACGGAAATGACGAAAGGCCGGGCACTTGCCCGGCCTTTCTGATTCAGCGCGACCCGTTTTCAGCGTGGCAGGTAGGGCACGAGTTCGGGGAATTTATCGTCGAAGCGTTTGGCCCATCGCTTGAGTCGCGAGCGACCGCGATCCCACTTTCCGGCGAATCGCAGCTCGAGATAGCCGAGGCAGGCACGCATCGCGATGTGCCCGGCATTGATTCGCGCCGGCAGCTTCGGCGGATTGGCGTTGATGGCGTCCAGCGTCCGCGTGACCTTCTCCCATTGCCTGTCGAGCCATGGTGCGTGCACGAGTTCCTCGGGCCTGAACCGCCTTTCGTAGACATGGGCGAGCAGGCAGTCGCACAGCCCGTCGGCGAGGCCCTCCATGTTCTCCGCCTCCAGGCGCTTGCCCGCGTTGCGGGGAAACAGCGCGGTGCTCCCGACCCGGTTCAGATACTGGGTGATGACGCTGCTGTCGTGGACTGCCACACCGTCGTCCGTGATGAGCGTCGGGATGCGCCCGAGCGGGTTGGCCGACAGAAGTTCGGGCGTGGGGGCATTGGTGTCGACGATGACCGCCTCGAGCGTGACGCCGGCATGGGCGGCGCACATGCGCACCTTCGCGCTGTAGGGTGACGCGGACGCGTAGAGCAGTCTTGGCATGGGCGGTTTCCTCCTTGAAGCAGTGTCGCGGTGGACACTATTGGGCGTTGTCGGCCGCCGCAATCGCCATGCCGCCTTCCTCAACGTGCCAGCGGCATGGCTACCGCGGAACGTCGGCATGCGCGAACCGCGACCTCGGGACACGAACGGAACTCCAGCGCACGCGTCAGGCAGATGCGCACCTCGCGCAGGTGGCGATCGTCGCAGGTCACGGCGATGCCGTCGGAAGGCAGTTTCGGATTGGCATCGATGAAGCGTTCCGCGACCTGGGCAGGCGCAATGCGTCGGCGCGCTTCGGCGAAGCCGGGAATCGTGACGCGGTCCAGCGCCCGCCGTGTCGTCTCGAAATACGCTTCCTGGTCCAGCCCGGAGCAGGATCCGTGCTTGCGCCACTGATGCACGATGAGGCCGGGGGACGGCATGATGTCCATCATGGAGTCCGCCAACGCGTCCGGTACGCGCTCGCGGTGCGCCGGGGCGCAGAATTCGGGATAGCCGCGCTCGAACTGCGGCCAGAGGCCATGGACGACGAAGCGGTGGCCCAGCCCCGCCGCGCATTGCGTCGGAGCGGCCGAGCGCCCCTCCGCCTCGCAGTAGCTGGGCGACCAGGAAAGCGACAGGACGAAGAAATCGAAGGGAGGATCCTCGCGGTCCTCCTCGAAGCATCCGGCCAGGACGAGAAGTGCGGCGACCGCCGCGGCCGCCAGTCGCTTGTCAGGCCTCAGCGCAGGACCCGGCAATGACCATTGTAGACGTGCCAACGGTCGAATCCGGCCACGCAGAACTCGACATTGTCGCCGATCGAGGCGAACCCCTGGCCCTCTTCCACCATGTACCAGATGGAGCGGGTATCGCCGCTGGACAGCACCGTGCGGCCCGCGCAGTAGCGGCGGGCGATCGGCCGATCTTCCATCGCCGGCAGGTAGCGGACCTCATGGATCTCCCGGAATTCCAGAATATCGACCTGGGGCAGGTTGGGCACGTTGCGCACCTGGTGGCGGAAGCGGTGGGTGATCGTGCCGAGCAGGCGCTGGTCGCCGCAAACGCCGGGATCGTAGACATAGGCGCCCGCCTGCATGTCGGCTGCCTGTACGGGCATCGAGAGCGAGGATATGGCGAGCAGGCAGGTCGCTGCCCAACGCATGAAGGATCGCATCGCCAGACCTCCGGTCGGTGAATCGTATCCGCGCAGTTTCGTTGAGCGACAATATCCGGTCAAGCGGCAAGAAATCGGGAGGGCAGGCGCGTCACGAAGACTGTTCCCGGCGCAGCCATTCGACCCGCCAGCCGCCTCCGGACGCCTGCGAGAGCAGTTCGGCGAGCGTCGGCAGGATCGCCTTGAGTTCATCGTCGAGCCTGTAGGGCGGGTTGACGACGATCATGCCGCTGCCGTCCAGCCTCGGCGTCTCGGAAGTCGGACGGATGGTCAGCTCGATATCGAGAATCTTCGCAATTCCCGAGGCTTGCAGGTCTTTCCTGAATCCGTCTACGGCCTTGCGATCCTTGATCGGATACCACAGCGCATAGATGCCGCCTGGCCAGCGGCGATGCGCGCGGGCAAGGCCCGAGACGATGCGCCCGAACTCGCCTGTCTCCTCGAAAGGCGGATCGACCAGCACGACACCGCGCCTTTCCTTCGGTGGCAGATGCGCGCCGAGCGACAGCCAGCCGTCGAGATGGATCACGCGGACCTGTATGTCGCCCGCGAAACGAACCCTGAGCGCGGCCGCGTCTTCGGGATGCAGTTCGACGGCGGTGAGCCGGTCCTGTCGCCGCAGCAGGCGGCGAACGAGCGCCGGCGAGCCGGGATAGGCCCTGACGCCGCCGTCCGGGTTCTCCGCGCGCACGGCATCGAGATAGGGCGCCAGCAGCGCGGCCGCGTCGGCGGGGAGGGGCGCGTCGAGCAGCCGGGCGATCCCGTCGCGCCATTCTCCCGTGCGCCCGGCTTCCTCGCCGGTGAGGTCGTAGAGCCCGCGCCCGGCATGGGTGTCGATGACGCGAAAGGCCTTCTCCTTGGCCTTGAGGTGCTCGACGATGCGCGTCAGGACCGCGTGCTTGACGACGTCGGCGAAATTGCCGGCATGGAATGCGTGGCGATAGTTCATCATCCGAACCCGTGGGCGACCGGGCGCCGTCTACACTGGCGGTGCGACTTGCGATAGGGTGCCGGCCATGAACGCACCAGCCGGAATACGCATCGGCCATTCGGCCTGCCCGCACGACTGCCCGTCCACTTGCGCCCTCGACGTCGAGATCCTCGGCCCCGGTCGCATCGGTCGCGTCCACGGCGCGCGCGACAATTCCTACACGGCTGGCGTCGTCTGCGCCAAGGTCGCCCGCTACGCCGAACGCGTCCATCATCCTGACCGCCTGACGAAGCCGCTCGTCAGATCCGGCGCCAGGGGAGAGGGCGCGTGGAAGGAGGCGAGCTGGGAGGCCGCGCTCGACCTCGTGGCAGAGAAGTTCCTCGCGGCCGAGGAGCGCGACGGCAGCGAAGCCGTGTGGCCCTACTACTACGCCGGTACGATGGGCCTCGTGCAGCGCGACGGCATCCACCGCCTGCGCCATGCGAAGAAGTATTCGAACTTCTTCGACACGATCTGCACCAACCTCGCCTGGACGGGTTGGGTGATGGGAACCGGGGCGCTGCGCGGCGCCGACCCGCGCGAAATGGCGAAATCCGACTGCGTCGTGATCTGGGGCACCAACGCCGTCGTCACCCAGGTCAACGTGATGACGCACGCGGTGCGTGCGCGCAAGGAACGCGGCGCGAAGATCGTCGCCATCGACATCTACGAGAACGCCACGGTGAAGCAGGCGGATCTCGGCCTCGTTCTGCAGCCCGGCACGGACGGGGCGCTCGCCTGCGGGGTCATGCACGTCCTTTTCCGCGACGGAATGGCCGATCGCGAATATCTCGGTCAATACACGGACGATCCGGGCGGCCTGGAAGCGCATCTGCGGACCCGCACTCCCGAATGGGCATCGGAGATCACCGGTCTCTCCGTCGATGAGATAGAAACCTTCGCCCGTCTCGTAGGCACGACGCCGCGGACCTTCTTCCGGCTGGGATATGGCTTCGCGCGCCAGCGCAACGGCGCGGCCAACATGCATGCCGCGCTCTCGATCCCTGCCGTCACGGGTGCATGGCGGCACGAGGGCGGCGGCGCGTTCCACTCCAATTCCGGCGTCCTCAAGTTCGACGCCACATCCGTGCAGGGCACCCGAATGCTGGATCCGAAGATCCGCTGGCTGGACCAGTCGCGGATCGGTCCGATCCTCACCGGCGACGCCGAGGCGCTGCAGGGCGGTCCTCCCGTCACGGCGATGCTCATCCAGAATACCAACCCGGCCAATGTCTGCCCCGAGCAGCGCCTGGTGAAGCGCGGGCTCCTGCGCGACGACCTCTTCACCTGCGTGCACGAGCAGTTCATGACCGATACGGCGAAGCTCGCCGACGTCGTGCTGCCTGCCACGATGTTCCTCGAGCACGACGACATCTACAAGGCTGGCGGAAACCAGCACGTCATCCTCGGTCCGAAGCTGATCGACCCGCCCGAAGGTCCGCGCACCAACCACTACGTCATCGAGGAACTGGCACGTCGCCTCGGGGTCGCCCACCTGCCGGGCTTCGGCATGAGCGAGCGCGAGCACATCGACCGGATGCTGGCGAGCCGCGGGCTCGGCGACTTCGACACATTCCGCGAAGCCGGATGGGCCGATCTCCAGCCCGAGTTCGAGACGGCGCATTTCCTCAAGGGCTTTGGCCATCCGGACGGCAAGTTCCGTTTCCGTCCCGATTGGACACGGTCGGCCGCGCCCAACAAGCCGCCGGCCTCGATGGGCATTTTCGGCGATCACGGCCGCCTGCCGCCCTTTCCCGATCATGTCGACCTGATCGAGACGGCCGATGCGGAGCACCCGTTCCGGCTCGCCACGTCTCCCGCGCGCAACTTCCTCAATTCCAGCTTCACAGAAACGCCCGGTTCGCGGTCGCGAGAGGGCCGGCCCGAACTCCTCGTCCATCCCGACGACGCGATCGCGCAGGGGATCGAGGATGGAATGCGGGTCGAGATCGGCAACCGCCGTGGCGAGGTCGTGCTCCATGCGCGGCTGTCGGAGGTCATGCGCAGGGGCGTGGTCATCGCCGAAGGCATCTGGCCGAACGACGCGCATGAACGAGGGGAGGGGATCAACGTCCTGACCGGCGCCGATGCCGCGCCTCCGTATGGCGGCGCCGCCTTCCACGACAACCACGTCTGGCTGCGCCGGGCCGGCGAGGTCGTGCGTTCGTGATTGCGACACGGGGCTGATGCCGACGTCACTCTATGACCTCAGCGTACCGACCTTCCTCCAGACCGTGAGGGCGGTGCGAGGCTTTCTGGACCGTGCAGGCAGACACTTCGCGGACACGGGCGTCGATCCCGATCCCCTCGTGCAGGCCCGGCTGTTCGGCGACATGGCACCGCTGCATTTTCAGATCGAGGCGGCATGGCATCATTCCGTCTGGGGGGGCGAGGCTCTCAAGACCGGCGCGTTCACCCCTCCCGCCCTCGTCGGACCGGTTCCCTTCGCCGAACTGCAGGCGATGATGATGAAGGCGGAAGCGGCGCTGGAGGCGTTCGTTCCTGAAGAGATCAACGAGTGCGCCGGCAGGCACCTCGACCTGCAGATCGGTCCGCGACGACTGATGTTCACGTCGGAGAACTTCATTCTCTCGTTCTCCTTGCCGAATTTCCATTTCCACGCGGTCACCGCGTACGACATCCTGCGCTCGCGCGGCGCCCCGATCGGCAAACGCGACTACGAGGGCCGGCTGCGCACCGTCCACGACCCGGCCCGGAACGGTTGATATCCGGAGCCCGCGTGGCCATCTAAGCGGCATCGGCGCATTCCCGCGCCCTGGCGAGGTTCTAGAAATACATGAACACCGAGACGCTTCGCGCAGACATGGTTTCCGGACGTTTCGACGACGTCAGGCTCTATGAGGGCGTACGTACGCGACGCATCCTTGCATTCTGCGTCGACTATCTGATCGTGGGTATCCTGATGATCCCTTTTGCGATCGTGGTGTTCCTGTTCGGGCTGCTGACACTTGGCCTCGGCTGGGCGCTGTTCGGCATCCTGTTTCCGCTGGTAGCGCTGACCTATGTCGGCATGACGATGGGCGGTCGCAACCAGGCCACCGTCGGCATGCGCATGATGTCGATAAGGCTGGAGCGGCTCGACGGCACCGGAGTGGACTTCCTCCTGGCAGCGGTCCACGCGGTCTTCTTCTGGGCGGCCAACGTCATCCTGACGCCCTTCGTCCTCGTCGTTTCGCTGTTGGCCAACCGCAAGCGGACGCTGCACGACATTCTGCTCGGCACCGTCGTGGTCCGCAGCGACCGCTGAGACGCTTGCGGGGAAAGCTCAACAAAATCTGTTGAATTTTCGGCGCGCCGGTTCATGCTGGCAGCCGTACCGGGATTCCACCATCGCGATCGATGACGCACCAGCCGACCCAATCGCCGCAATTCTTCCTCACGGCACCCTCGCCCTGTCCCTATATCGAGGGTCAGTTCGAGCGAAAGGTCTTCACGCACCTGGTGGGCGACAAGGCGCCCGAGATGAACGACCTGCTGACGCAGGGCGGATTCCGGCGATCGCAGAACATCGCCTATCGTCCGGCCTGCGAGAACTGCCGTGCCTGCGTTTCGGTACGCATCCTGGCCGGCGAGTTCAGTCCCTCGCGCAACATGAAGCGCATCGCGCAGCGCAACGCCGACCTCGTGGGCGCCCTGCATGACGCCGAACCCTCGACCGAGCAGTATTCGCTGTTCCGAACCTATCTCGATGCCCGCCACCGCCGGGGCGGCATGTCGGACATGACCGTGCTCGACTATGCGATGATGGTGGAGGACACCCACGTCACGACCAAGATCGTCGAATACCGGCGCCGGGGGCCCGACACCTTCATCACGGGTCGCGGCCAGGGCGAACTCATCGCGGTGGCGCTGACCGACCAGATGGCCGACGGCCTGTCGATGGTCTACTCCTACTTCAACCCGGAGATGGAAGACCGCTCGCTGGGCACGTTCATGATACTGGACCATATCGCTCGCGCCCGCGCGGCCGGCCTGCCGCACGTCTATCTGGGCTACTGGGTGCACGGCTCGCGCAAGATGGCCTACAAGGTCCGCTTCGAGCCCCAGGAACATCTCGGTCCGCGCGGCTGGGAGCGTTTCGATCCTTTGTCGCCGCCCGCCTGACCGATACCCACCGGACCGTAGTTCAGCGTGAAGGGGTGGCCGATCCGCAACCCCGACCCTGGAAAATGTCCGTTCGACGCAAGAACCGTTGCGCCAGAGCGCTTCCCGGTCTTGCGGGCGAGGAGGGCGTCGCTACAACCAGCGCGCATTGCGCCGTGCCGAGTTGCAACGACAGATGAACGACCGGAACCCGAACTTGCCTGCAATATCAGACCCGCATGCGAAGGGCCTCGTCCTTACCGCCGTGGGCGGCCTCATGCTCACCGTCGACATTCCGCTCATCCGCCTGGCCGACGGGGACCCGTGGTCGATCCTGCTGCTCAGGTCGAGCACGACGTTCGTGGCCGCGATCCTGATCTGGCTGGCATGGCGCCGGTTCGGGCGCGATGCGCCGCCGCTGATAGCCGGGTGGCCGGGGATCGTGGTCGCGACCCTCTACGGTCTATGTTCGGTCACCTTCATTCTCGCCGTCCACAACACGTCGACGGCGAACCTCGTGTTCATTCTGGTGTTCAACTCGATGTTCGCCGCGCTGCTGTCGTGGCTTTTCCTCAACGAGCGTCCGCGCGCCGCGACGCTCGCGGCGATGGGCGCCATGCTGGTGGGTATCCTCATAATCGTCGGGGACGGCATCGGCAGCGGCAGCCTTTTCGGCGACGCCATGGCGCTGGTTTCCACGCTCCTGCTCGCCGCCGCGATAACCTATACGCGCCGAACCGGCCTCGACATGGGCTTCGCCTCCCTGATCGGCGTCGTCGTTCCATTCGTGATCGCGGCGGCAATGGTTGCGCGAACCGGCTACGATGTCGCCGAACCCGTCTGGATCGTCCTCAACGGCGCCATCGTCATGCCGGTCGCGTTCTACCTTCTCGCCACCGGTCCGCGCTATCTGACGGCGCCGGAAGTGGCGATGTTCTACCTGCTGGAAACCGTTCTCGCGCCGGTCTGGATCTGGATGGTCTTCGCCGAGGTTCCGTCACGGGCCAGCCTGATGGGCGGCGCGATTCTCGTCGGCGCGCTCGTCCTGCATTCGCTCTGGCAATTGCATCAGGGCCGGCGCCGCCGCGCGACGCCGGCGCTCAGGCATCCCGCCTGAGCACTGCTACTCGGCCGCGAGGGGCAGGGCGGGCCGGTCCTTGGGCGGATACTCCACCGCATGCAGCGGAACGGCGGTGCCGGTCTCGTGGTGGTCGGGCTCGTCCGTCGCGTTGGGCTTGAGGAGCCAGCCGAACAGCCGCGCCGTGCCGAGCGCCGCATCGTCCATGATCGTGTAGAAGGACGGAACGAAGACGAGCGACAGGAAGGTCGACACGATCAGGCCGCCGATCACGGCCACGGCCATGGGCGCGCGGAACTCTCCGCCATCGCCGAAGGCGAGTGCGGCCGGCACCATGCCCGCCGACATGGCGATGGTGGTCATCACGATCGGCCGGGCGCGCTTGCGGCCGGCATCGATGATGGCGTCGGCGCGGGAAACGCCGGCCTTCACCTCCTCGATGGCGAAGTCCACGAGCATGATCGCGTTCTTGGTCACGATGCCCATCAGCATCAGGATGCCGATCACGACCGGCATCGACACGGCGGAATTGGTGAGCCACAGGCCTGCCACCACGCCGCCGATCGACAGCGGCAGCGAGCCGAGGATCGTGATCGAGTGGAACACCGATCCGAAGAGCAGGATCAGCACGACCAGCACCAGCATGAGGCCTGTGATCATCGCCGTGCGGAAGCCGTCGAACACCTCGCCCATGATCTCGGCATCGCCGGTCTCCTGTATGCGCGTGCCTGCGGGCATTTCCTTGACTTCCTGCAGCGACATGACGGTGGCGAGCCCCACGCCGATCTCCGCGCCGCCGGCCATGTCGGCGCCGATGAGCACGCGACGTTCGCGGTTGAAACGCTGGATGGAGGACGGGCCCTGGCCGAAGGAGATGTCGGCGACGGAGGCGAGCGGCACCGTCGCCCCGCTGGCGGTCGGGACGGGCAGTCCGCTGACGATCGAAAGATCGTTGCGCGCTGCCTCGGTGAGCTGGACCCTGATCGGGATCTGCCGGTCGCCGACGGTGAACTTGGCCAGGTTGGCCTCCACGTCGCCGATCGTGGCGATCCGCAGCGTCTCGGAAACCGCGGCCGTGGATATCCCCAGTTCGGCGAGCCGCTCCAGGTCCGGGCGGATGACGATCTCGGGCCGGTCGAGCGCGGCGTTGGAACTGATGGCGCGGAACTGCCCGGTCTCGTTCATGGCGCTCTGGACCCTGCGCGCTGCGTCGTCGAGCTGGGCGCCGTCGGTGCCCATGATGCCGAGCTGCAACGAGCGCTCGCCGCGGTCATTCACGAAATAGGCGCGGATGTCGGGCACCGCCTCGATCTTCGCCAGCAGCCGTTCCTCGATCTGGAACTGCGGCGCGTCGCGTTCGCTCTTGTGGAGCAGGTCGACCACGAGTGTCGCGCGCCGCGTCTCCAGCGTGCCCGTCGGGCTCGATCCGCCGACGATGTAGACGTTCTCGACCTCAGGTTCGGCACGCACGATCCCGGTCAGTTCGTCGGTCACTTCGCGCGTGTCCTCCAGCGTCGAGCCGGGCGGCAGCTCGATCGAGAAGACGATACGGCTGGCGTCCTCCTTGGGGATGAAGCCGGACGGCAGGAATCCGATCGCGTAGATGGAGCCGGCGAAGAAGGCGATGCCGGCGAGAAGCGTCAGCCACCGGAAGCGCAGCGTAACCCGCAGCAGCGCCATGTAGCCGCGCATGATCCAGCCTTCCTTCGGCTCGTGCTCGCCGTGGCTGCGCAGGAAGTAGGCGGCGAGCACCGGCGTGATGAACCGCGCGACGAGCAGCGAGAAGAACACGGCGACCGCCACCGTCAGGCCGAACTGCTTGAAGTACTGGCCCGCAATGCCTCCCATGAAGGAGACCGGTGCGAAAACCGCGATGATGGTGGCCGAGATCGCGATGACGGCAAGGCCGATTTCGTCGGCAGCTTCGAGCGCGGCGCGCCATGGCGTCTTGCCCAGCTTCACGTGCCGGACGATGTTCTCGATCTCCACGATGGCGTCGTCGACCAGGATGCCGACCACCAGCGTGATGCCGAGCAGGCTCACGAGATTGAGCGAGAAGCCCATCAGGTCGAGCGCCCAGAAGGTCGGGATGGCCGAAAGCGGCAGCGCGATCGCCGCGATCAGCGTCGCCCGGATGTCGCGCAGGAACAGGAACACGACGATGACGGCGAGCACCGCGCCCTCGACCAGCGTTTCCATCGCCGAATCGTAATTGCCCTCCGTATAGGAGACCGAGTCGTCCACCTTCGTGATGACGATGTCGGGGTTGGCGGCCGTCAGTTCGGCCACCGCCTCCTCGGCCCGCGCGTTCACGTCCACGTCGCTTTCGCCCTTGCCGCGGAAGATGCCGAACGACACGACGGTCTGGCCGTTCACGCGGGCGAAGCTCTTCGGCTCTTCCCACGAATCGCTGACGGTCGCGATGTCGGAGAGCGTGACCGTGCGGCCACCGGGGAGCGGGATGGTGAGCCGCTCGAGGTCCTCGATCGACTGTGCCGCGCCGAGCGTGCGGATCGCCTGGTCTCGCCCCGCGAAGTCGCCACTGCCGCCGGTGAGGTCGACGTTGGCCGCCCTCAGTGCGCGGTTGACGTCGCCGGCCGAGAGCCCCAGCGCATTGAGCCGGTCGGGATCGATGTCGACCTTGATCTCGCGTGTCACGCCGCCATAGCGGTCGACCCGCGCGACGCCCTTCAGGCCCTGAAGCTTGCGTATGACGGTATCGTCGACGAACCACGAAAGTTCCTCGATCGTCATTGCGGGCGCCGCGACGGCATAGGTCAGGATCGCCTGGCCCTCGACGTCGATCCGGTTGACGATGGGCGCCTCGGCCGATGCCGGCAGATCGCCGCGTATGCGCTCTACCGCGTCCTTGACGTCGTTGACGGCTGTCTGCGTCTCCACTTCGAGGCGGAACTCGATCAGCGTCTGCGACTGGCCTTCCGTTATGTTGGACACGACGTTCTTGACGCCGGTCAGATTGGTGACGGCGTCCTCGACGCGCTTGGTGACCTGCGTCTCCAATTCGCTCGGCGCCACGCCCGGATCGACGATCGTCACCGCGACGAGCGGGATGTCGATATTGGGGAAGCGCGTGATGGGCAGCGTGCTGAAGCTCATCAGCCCGAGCACGGTCAGCACGATGAACAGAAGTGTCGGCGGAACCGGATTGCGGATCGCCCAGGCCGAGAAGTTCCAGTTCATTGCGCGAGCGCTCCAGTCCGCTCTTCAGACCGTACCGGGGTGACCCGATCGCCATCCGCGACGAAGGTTCCCGCGCGGCCGACGACCTCGTCGCCCGCCTGCAGTCCGTCCAGGATTTCCACAACGCCTTCCGCGCGGACGCCGACCCTTACCGGCACCGAACTGACCACGCCCTCCACGACCTTCTGCAGGAAGGCGTCGCGGCCTCGAAAGATGACCGCGGACGCGGGAACGGCGACGCCCTCGCGCCTGAGCGTCTCGATCGTCGCCCGGGCAAAATTGCCGGCGCGCACGTCGCCGCCACGTTCCAGCGATATCCGGATGCGTCCCAGCCGCGAGGCCTGGTCGATTTCCGGCGAAACGAGCCGGATGGTGCCTTCGACGGGCTCGGTCGCGCCCGCGACCGTGACCGCCACCGGCATGCCCGGTTCGAGACGGTGCAGCGAGGTCTCCGCCACGGTCGCGACCAGCTCGAACTCGGCATTCATGGCGATGCGGAAGAGGGGACCGGCACCGGCGCCCACCACCCCGCCGAGCGTGGCGCTGCGCTCGAGCACGAGGCCGGATGCGGGCGCCTTGACCTCGGTCTTGGCGATCTGCAGCTCGACGTTCCTTTTCTGGGCGTCGATCACACCCACCTGGGCCTCCGCGGCCCCCTTTGCGCGCTCGGCCGAGACGAGGCGCGCCTGGGCGCTGTCATAGGCGTTGACCGCATTGTCGAGCTGCGCCTGCGTGGCGACGCCCTTGTCCTGCAGCGCGCGGGCGCGTGTCAGGCCTTCCTCGGCCTGCCTGAGCCCGACGCGGGCGTCTGCGATCTGTGCCTCTGCCTGCGCGACGCTCGCGAGCGCCTGCGCGCGGGTCGCTTCCATCTGCGCCATCTGCGTGTCGAGTGAGGAGCGATCGAGGCGGGCCACGACCTGGCCCTTCTCGACCATGTCGCCCTGATCGGCGGAAAGCTCGGTCACGATCAGGCCGGAAAGGTCCGTGCCCACCGCCGCCTCCTGGCGCGGCAGGACCGTTCCCGTCACCGAGATGGTCTCGACCAGTTCACGGCGTTCGGCGCGTACGACGCGGATTGCGGGCGCCATCTGCGTCGCAGCCGTCGCGCCCTGTGTCTGCGCCACGGCGGCCGGTGCGCCGCCCAGCGCGACCAGAAGCACCGCCGCGAGCCCTGCTGCCTTCCTGAATGCCATCGTCTCACGCTCGGCCTGCGGCCGCCCCATCGATTATACGCTGCGGTCCGGCAGCGGGATCAGTTTGCGGCCGCGGCCCCGCGGCGCGGCCTGAGCATCGCTTCCGTGGCCAGACGCAGCAGTGTCTCGATCCGGTCGAGCGGCACGCCCTGTGCCGGGAGGTCGTTGATCGCCAGTCCCTCGCCGATCGCCACGATCATCGGGAGAAAGAAGTCCAGTTCGACCGCAGGATCGATCTCGCCCCTGTCGATCGCCTGCTGGAGATAGGACCGGAAATTCTGCTGTACCTCTCCCAACGCGTCCTGGCAGGTGAGGTTGATCGCTTCATTGCGGATGGACTCGACGCGAATCTCCGCGAAAAGCGCAGCGTTGTTGCTCTCATGCATGTGCCGGATATGCGCCATCGCCGCCTTCACGAAGCCGTCGACCACGTCCGGGTTCTCGAACATGGCGGCGAATATCTCGGCATCGTGCTTGCGGTCGGCCTCCGCAATCGCCTCGATGATCGCCTCCTTGGAGGGGAAATAGCGGTAGAGCGCCCCGGGGCTCATATTCGCCTCGCCGCAGATCTGCTGCATCGAGGCACCCTGGAAGCCGGACCGCACGAAGCATGCCTTTGCGGCCTCCAGGATACGGGCGCTCTGCTGGTCGCGCTTTTCAGCACGCGAAAGCGGAGCATCCTGCGCATCGGTGTCAGCATGCGCCTCGTGCGTCAGTGTGGCTTCGACCGCCATGTGCCAAAAATCCCGGAAGAATATGAGAGCGAATGTTCGCTCGCAAAATATGCGAACGATTGTTCGCCGTCAATATGCTGCACTGCAAAACGCCGCCGGTGCGCCAAGACCTTGACGTTGAGAGGAAATTCGCCCCTGTCTGCGATGATCCAGGGAGAGACGCGATGGTGGCCGTGAGACGGACGATCGTGCCGGCCGGGCTCCGCCCGGTCTACGAGAACTGGCGGTTCGCCCCGGCGGTCGCCGCCGGTGGCGCTATCTACTGCTCGGGAATCGTCGGCACGAGCCCGGATGGCGAGCCGCCCGCGCATCTGCGCTACCAGGCGGGCTTCGAGGGCGCGCGGTCGACGCTGGGCGATCCCGAAGCGCCACTGTCGGCGCTGGTCGCCGTGCGCGATCCCGAGGCGCAGTTCGCCACCGCCTTCGAGACCCTGGACGCTATACTGGGCGAGGCGGGGGCCAGTCTCGCCGACGTCGTGGAGATCACCAGCTACCACGTGGGCATAAGCCGGCACATGGAAGCCTTCATGCGCGTATGGGCACGCTACCTTCGCGAGCCGTATCCCGCCTGGACGGCGATCGGAGTAAGCGAGCTGATCGTGCCCGGAGGCCTCGTCGAACTGAGGGCGGTGGCGATCGATCCGAAGGCATGACCGCGCCGTCGATCCCGGGGCCTCAGCGGCGATGGTCGACCAGCGCCACGGCCGCCGGCGCCGAATGATGGCCTATGCCCTCCGGCGGATCGAAGATCGCGGCGAGCCGCGGCTCTTCCGCGTTGAGACCGACATATAGCGAAGCGGCGAACAGGAATGCCGCGCAGACGGTGAAGATGAACGTGTACATGGCTGACCTCAACCGGCCGGATGACCCACCGCCCGCCCGATCGCCATGTTCTAGCGCTGCCGCGCGCGTCGCGATGTGGCCGCCTTCACACTGAAGCGGCGCGAACGCTGGGATCAGCCGAACTTTCCGGTCCGCGGGAAGCCCTTGGGCACCATCCTGCCGGCCGCCGCCCGGTTGCCGATCCACTCCGCCAGATCCGCGCGGCTGCGGCTGTGGGTGCGCTCGGCCGAATCCTGCCAGGTCAGCCCGTCGGCCATCGCGAAGGTCTTGAGGTCGGCAATGCCGCCGTCCTTGTAGCGCTGCAGTCGCACGCCCTTGCCGCGCCCCATTTCCGGAATCTCGGAAAGGAGGAAGACGAGCAGCTTGCGGTTCTCGCCCACGATCGCGACGTGGTCGCCCGACACCGGAAGGCAGAGCTTCGCCTCGTCCGGGGCCTTGACGTTCATGACCTGCTTGCCCTTGCGGGTGTTTGCCACGACCTCGGCCTCGGGCACCACGAAGCCATAGCCCTCGTGCGAGGCCAGAAGCAGCTTGCGCGACGGATCGTGCGCGAAGGCCGTCACGATCGCCTGGTCGTTCTCCATGTCGACCATGATGCGTACGGGCTCGCCGTGCCCGCGCCCGCCGGGCAGTCGGTCGGCACCGAGCGTGTAGAATTTGCCGCCGGTGGTGAAGAGCAGGATCTTGTCGGTCGTCTGAGCGTGAAAGGCGAGCTTGAGCTGGTCGCCCTCCTTGAAGGCGAGCGCCGTGAGATCGGCCAGATGGCCCTTGAGCGCCCTGAGCCAGCCCTTCTCCGACACGACGACGGTGATCGGCTCCTTCTCGATCATCGCCGTCTGGATGTCGTCGACGTGATGGTCCGGCGCATCCGCGAAGGTCGTGCGGCGCCTGCCGATGTCGGTCTCCGGGCCGTATTTCTTGCGCAGGTTGGCGATTTCCCAGGCGATCGTCTGCCACTGGCGGTCGGCCGACGCCAGTAGCGCCTCTATCTGGCTCTTTTCGCCAGTGAGCCCGTCGAACTCCTTGCGGATCTCGAATTCCTCGAGCTTGCGCAGCGCGCGCAGCCGCATGTTGAGGATCGCCTCGGCCTGCACGTCTGTGAGCGAGAACCGCTCCATCATCACCTGCTTGGGCTCGTCCTCCTCGCGGATGATGCGGATCACCTCGTCTATGTTGAGATAGGCGATGAGATAGCCGCCAAGCACCTCCAGCCGACACTCGATCTCGGCCAGCCGGTGGCGCGAGCGCCGCTGAAGCACCTCGCGGCGATGGTCGAGCCACTCCTTCAGCACGTCCTTCAGCGACAGGACGTTCGGCGTGCGCCCGCGCGACAGCACGTTCATGTTGAGGGGGAAGCGCAGCTCCAGCTCGGTCAGCCGGAACAGCGATTCCATCATTATGCCGGGATCGACGGTGCGGCTCTTGGGCACCAGCACGAGGCGTACGTCCTCCGCGCTCTCGTCGCGCACGTCCTCCAGCATCGGCACTTTCCGCGCCATGAGCAGTTCGGCGATCTTCTCGACGAGCTTGGCCTTCTGCACCTGATAGGGGATCTCGGTGACGACGATGACCCAGGTGCCGCGACCCTGGTCTTCCTGGTGCCAGCGCGCGCGCAGCCGGAACCCGCCGCGCCCGGTGCGGTAGGATTCCAGGATCGAGGCCCGGTCGTCCACGACGATGCCGCCGGTCGGGAAATCCGGGCCCTGCACGAACTGGAGCAGCGTCTCGACCGCCACCTCCTCGTTGCGGTGCTCGATCAGGTGCAGCGCTGCGTCGAAGAGTTCGGCCGCGTTGTGCGGCGGGATCGACGTAGCCATGCCGACCGCGATGCCGGACGAACCGTTGGCGAGGATGTTGGGGAAGGCGCCGGGCAGTACCGACGGTTCCTCGTCCTCCTCGTTGTAGGTGGGACGGAAGTCGACCGCGTCCTCGGTGATTCCCGCAAGCAGCTCGGTCGCCACGTCGGTCATGCGCGCCTCGGTGTAGCGCATGGCCGCGGGGTTATCCCCGTCGATGTTTCCGAAATTTCCCTGTCCGTCGACGAGCGGATAGCGCACCGCGAAAGGCTGGGCGAGGCGCACCAGCGCGTCGTATATCGACTGGTCGCCATGCGGATGGAACTTGCCCATCACCTCGCCGACGATGCGCGCGCACTTGGCGAACGCCTGGTCGGGGTTGAGCCTGAGAAGCCGCATGGCATGCATGATGCGTCGGTGGACGGGCTTCAGCCCGTCGCGCACGTCGGGCAGTGCCCGGTGCATGATCGTCGACAGCGCGTAGGCAAGATAGCGCTCCTCGAGCGCCTGCTTGAGGTCGACCGGCTCGATGTCGCTGCCGTCGCCGGCGCTGGGCGGAAGGCTCTTTCCCATCCGGTTCGGTTAGCGGAGCCGGTGATTCGCGGCAAGGGCCGCGCAGCCGCTGTGCACGCCGCATCATTGACGGCGACCGGCACGCTTCGTAAGCCTCCAGCGACCCGAGGAGGACAGCCCGTGCCGGCAGACGCAGCGTCGCTTTCGACCGAAGACATCAAGTTCGAGCGGCGCGGCAGGGCCGGCGTCGTCACGCTCGCCAGGCCGAAGGCGCTCAACGCGGTCAACCACGACATGGTGAACCGGCTGTCGGATGCGCTCGATGTCTGGGCGTCGGACGACGGTGTGGCACTGGTGGCCATCAAGGCCGAGGGTCGTGCCTTCTCCGCCGGCGGCGACATCATGGCGATCTATGAGGCAGGGCGCGCCGGCAACCCGATCTACGGCTTCTTCGCCGACGAATACCGTCTCAACGCGAAGATCGCGCGCTATCCCAAGCCCTATGTCGCGCTCGTCGACGGCATCGTCATGGGCGGGGGCGTTGGCGTCTCGTGCCACGGAACGCACCGGGTGATGACCGAGAACGCCGTCTTCGCCATGCCGGAAGTCGGCATCGGCTTCTTCCCCGACGTGGGCGGGAGCCACATCCTGCCGCGGTTGCCCAACGATTTCGGCATGTACCTGGCGCTGACCGGCAACCGCATCCGCTGGGGGGATGCGCTGTGGTCGGGCCTGGCCACGCATGCGGCGGCCTCCGCCGATCTCCCCGCGATTCTCGATGCGCTGTGCGAGACCGGCGATCCGGACGCCGCGATCGTTCCCTTCGAAAAGCAGCCCGCGCGCGAGACCGATGACGGCGCCATCCACGAGATTTCGCGCCTATTCGCGCCGGAGACGCTGGATGACCTCGTCCAGGGAATACGGCTGGCGGCAGGGCGGGGCGACGAACTGGCGGCGTCGCTGATCGCCACGCTCGAGCAGCGCTCGCCGACGAGCCTCAATGTCGCCTTCGCTCAGGTCAGGGCAGGCGCCATGCTCGACATCGCCGAATGCATGCGGATGGAGTACCGTATCCTCGTCCGCATGCTCCAGGGCCACGACTTCTACGAGGGGATCCGCGCCGCGATCGTCGAGAAGGGATCGAAGCCGGTCTGGAAGCCCGCGACGCTCGCCGAAGTCACGAGCGACGAGATCGACGCCTATTTCGCGCCTCTCGGCGGCGACGAACTGGAACTGTGATGGCATTCATCGGACAAAGGCCGCTCCTCGTGCCAACGATGGCCGAGGTCGCCTTTGTCTGGTTCCACCGCATCGTGGCGGGCTACTGCCTCGTCATCGGAATTGTCTACTGGATCAGGCTGGTGGGTCTTTACGAGGGGCCGCTCTGGCGGATCGACCTCATGCCGGTCCACTGGCAGATCGCCACGGTCGTGTTGTCGGTCCTGTTTCCATTCGCCGGGATAGGGCTGTGGATGATGGCCTCCTGGGGCCCGGTGATCTGGTTCCTGTCGGCGGCCGCCGAGGCGGTTATGTACGGGGTCTTCCCCGACCATTTCGGTCCACGCCCGATCGTGCTCGCTGCACATGGCTGCGTAGCGCTTCTATACCTTGCGTTTCGCGCCGTGCTCTTCTTCGAGAAAAGGCGTGCGCGCGCGCGTGCGGCGGAGCCCGTTTATTGACGCGAGGCGTCCAGAGCTGGGCCTTTTGTTAAGAACTCGTTGATCGTGACTCTTCGTTAACCTTGAAAGTTAGCAGGCAGCCCGTAAGCTCCCGTTAAGGCTGGCGTTTAAGTCGAATTTTAGAAGCATTGGCTAGTCTCGTGGTCAAGGTGAGACACAAAGAAAAGATCACCGGGCGACAAACGAGAGGCAAGACCATGATCAACTCGCGACCGGGCCAGAAGGCCGCGGCGGTGAACGAAGATCCGCGTAGTGCGATCCGTTCCCTGTACCTGGAATCACTTCAGCTCGTCGAGCGGCTGCATCGTCGTCTTCTTGATGTCATCAAGGACGAATTCGACCGGAACGGCCGTTCCGACATCAACGCCATCCAGGCACTCCTGCTCTTCAACATCGGCACGGCGGAACTGACTGCCGGAGAGCTTCGTTCGCGTGGTTACTACCTCGGCTCGAACGTCTCCTACAACCTCAAGAAGCTGGTCGAACTCGGCTTCATCAACCACCAGCGCTCGCGCATCGACCGTCGGTCGGTTCGCGTGTCGCTTACCCCGAAGGGCCAGGAAGTGGCCGAGACGGTGGGCGGCCTCTACGAGCGCCACATCGGCTCGATCGAGCAGGTCGGCGGCATCAACGCCGAGGAATTCCGCTCGATGAACCGCGCGCTGCAGCGCCTCGACCGTTTCTGGAACGACTCGATCGCCTATCGGATGTAGTTCCACGCGATCGCCAGGCATTCGCGGGCGGTGGCGCAAGCTGCCGCCCGCGCCGATTCCATCATTGCCCGGAACCATTGTGCCGTCTCACCATTTCGTGTGTGGCATGGGTCAAAATTCCACCATATTCGGAAGTGTATCCGCGTCGGTACGCTGCCGCGCCGCGACTGTGATTGCGCGCGTGGTCTCACTTGCGGTCGGCTTCGGTTCCGGACCTTGATGCCGGAGTTATGGTTGGCGCTTTGTTAAGACTGGCCGCCTAGAGTTCACGGCCGACAGCCTCGATATCGCGCGCGGGCCTATCGCCAGCGGTTTCGAATCCAACGTTAGGGGTGACGATGAGAACGAGCAGGCGGAGCTTCATCACGGGGGCGGGTGCCTTCGCGGCAACGGCGGCGTCATCGGCCGCCTTCGCGCAGAACATGATCGAGGACATCATCAACGCGCCGGCTCGCGGCAACTGGAACAATGCGTTCGATGCCCGCGCGGCCACAGGCACGCGCGTCAGTTCCAACCTGCCGACCCTCAGCCCCGAGACCGTCAGCTACGTCGAGCAGGCGATGCTCAACTATTCGGGCATCGTCCAGCAGGGCGGCTGGCCCATTGTTCCGGCGACGAAGAAGCTGGAACTCGGGGTGGTGGATCCCGATGTGGAAACCCTTCGCAGGCGCCTGATGGTGTCGGGCGACCTGTCGCCGAACGCTGGCATGTCGCAGGCCTTCGACACCTATGTCGACGCCGCCGTGAAGCGTTTCCAGACCCGTCACGGCCTGCCTGCCGACGGCGTCACCGGAAAATATACCTTCGCCGCGCTGAACGTGTCGGCCCCTGTCCGCCTGGGACAGCTCGAGACGAACCTCGTGCGCCTGCGCTCCATGTCCGGCTTCCTGGGCGACCGCTACGTGATGGTGAACATCCCGGCGGCCCAGATCGAGGCCGTGGAAGGCAACCGCATCGTGCTGCGCCACACCGCCATCGTGGGCAAGATCGACCGCCAGACGCCGATCCTGAACTCCAAGATCAACGAGGTCATCGTCAATCCCTACTGGCATGCGCCGGAGTCGATCGTCCGCAAGGACATCATTCCGCTCATGCGCAAGGACCCCCAGTACCTCGCCAACAATTCCATCCGCATCCTCGGACCCGACGGGCAGGAGATCGATCCCTCCACGATCGATTGGTCGACGGAGGACGCCGCGCGTTTCCGCTTCCGCCAGGATCCGGGCAAGATCAACGCGATGGCGTCGGTAAAGATCAACTTCCCCAACCCGCATGCCGTCTACATGCACGACACGCCGCAGCAGAGCCTGTTCTCCAAGCTGATGCGTTTCGATTCGTCGGGCTGCGTGCGCGTTCAGAACGTGCGCGACCTCGTCACCTGGCTTCTGCGCGATACCGACGGCTGGAACCGCCAGCGCTTCGAGGCGACGATCCGCTCGGGCGAGAGCGTGCCGGTGCAGCTTGCCAATCCGGTTCCCGTCTACTTCACCTATGTGTCGAGCTGGTCGACCGGCGACGGCGTCGTTCATTTCCGCGACGACATCTATGGCCGGGACGGCGTCGACGAACTGCAGATCTCGACCGCTCTCTGATCCGAAGGCGATTTTTGATCGACGGGGCCGCCTGCCTGGGCGGCCCCGTTTGTTTTCGGCACCCCGTGCGCTCGGGCCGGCGACCGTGCTAGGGTGTCGGGGTTGTGCGTCCTGGGCCGTGCCGTGCAGGTGCCGGTTACCAAATATGCCCGTAATGGTGACGTCCGTATCGCCTATCAGGTGATCGGGCAGGGGCCGTTCGACCTCGTCTTCGTGCCGGGCTTCATTTCCAATCTCGACCTGCACTGGGAGGAGCCCGGCTTCGCGCATCTCCTGCGCAGGCTTTCCGCCTTCGCCCGGCTCATCCAGTTCGACAAGCGCGGCACCGGCCTGAGCGACAGGGTCGATGCTCAGCGGCTGCCGAGCCTCCGCACGCGGATGGAGGACGTCCACGCCGTCATGGATGCCGCGGGAAGCGGCCGCGCGGCGCTACTCGGATCGTCCGAAGGCGCACCGATGTCGATGCTTTTCGCCGCCACCTATCCCGAGCGTACGCGCGCCCTGGTGCTCTACGGGGGCTACGCGCATTTCCACAGCTGGGTTCAACGTCCTGAGGCCGTGCTGCGCTTCGTCGACGAAGCCGAAAGGGGTTGGGGCACGGGAGCGACGCTGCGCCACTTCGCGCCCGGCCGTCTTGCCGATGCCCATTTCAGCCGCTGGTGGGCGCGTTTCGAGCGCATGTCGGCGAGCCCCACATCGGCGGTCGCGCTTGCCCGCATGAACGCCGAGATCGACCTGCGCGACGTCCTGCCGCGCATCCGGGTGCCCACGCTCGTCATTCACCGCTCACAGGACGCGCGCGTCGATCCCGGTTCGGGGCGATACCTCGCCTCGCACATACCGGGCGCGCGGCTGGTGGAACTGCCCGGCCGCGACCATCCGATCTGGACCGGTGACGTCGACCCCGTTGTCGACGCCATAGAGGAGTTCCTGACGGGAGCCCGTCCGCGACCGGAGGCGAACCGGGTGCTCACCGCACTGCTCGCCATGCGCGTCGCCGGTCTGGAACGCCGCGCGGCGGGACTGGGCGACAGGACACGGCTCGACCGGCAGGAGACGTTCCGCGACGCGGCCGCCGAACTCGTGCGCCGGCACGGCGGCCAGATCGTCAGGTCGGACGTCGAGGGCATGCTGGCCCGCTTCGACGGCTCCTCGCGGGCGGCAGGCTGTGCGGTCGCGCTGCGCGAGGCGGCGGCCGAATTCGCGCTCGCCGTCGCGCAGTGCCTGCATGCCGGCGAGGTCGAACTGTCCAACGGCGAAGTCGGTGGCATCGCCATACACGTGGCGGAGCGGGTGGCCGCGCGGGCAGGGGGCGGCGAAATCCTGGCCTCCGCCGTGGTTGCGGAGCTTTCGGCGGGCTCCGGCCTCCATTTCGTCGAACGTCCGCCGCTCGCGGTCGAAGGGCTGGAGCGCCCGCTGGCACTGGCCGCGCTCGCCACCGAACAGCATCTCGAGCCGGTCGCCCGCAGGCGCGGCGAGCCCGACATAACGATCCTCAGCGCCCGGGAGCGCGAGGTTCTGTCGCTCGTCGCGGGCGGCCTGAGCAACCCCGCCATCGCCACCGAACTGCGGCTCAGCGAGCACACGGTGAAACGTCATGTCGCAAACATCCTGCTCAAGCTCGATCTGCCCACCCGTGTCGCCGCCGCCGCCCTCGCCGCGCGCCAGCCGGCTGCCTGACGCTGCTCGCCCGGTCGGGCCATGGGCGGGATGGTCCTTTCGGGCGAAGAGGCGGGCACGGCATCCGCCTATGAATGTCGGCCATGCACCGCCGTGGCGATCTCCGCCACGGGATCGCGAAGTGCAGATGGAGGAAACCATGTTCGACAGTGTTCGCCGTCCGATCGCAGCCATCGCCCTGGCAGCGCTGGCATCCGGCGCAGTCGCCGCCCCCGCATTGGCCGGGGATGACGCGGCGGCCGCCTACAAGGACATCGAGGAGACGCTCGGTTCCGTACCCAGCCTGTTCGGCGTCTTCCCAAAGACCGGCATTGCCGGAGCATGGGCCGAGTTCAAGTCGCTGCAGCTCAATCCGGATACCGCATTGGACGGCAAGACCAAGGAGCTTCTCGGCCTCGCGGTATCGGCGCAGATCCCCTGCCAGTACTGCATCTACTTCCACACCGCCGCCGCGAAGGCGAACGGGGCCACCGACGAGGAGATAGGCGAGGCCGTCGCGATGGCGGCGATCGTGCGCCACTGGAGCACGGTCCTCAACGGGATGCAGGTCGACGAGGCGAAATTCAAGGCCGAGACCGACGAGTTGATGCGCCGCGCGGCCGACATGACGAAGACCGGCAGCACCACCCCTGCCAAGTAGACCGGAGACGGCCGGCATGGGGCCGGCCCGCCGGAACCCGACCGGAGGATTGACACCATGCTTACCCAGACCAGGCCCGTGGACGGCGCCGCGATCAAGCAGGCGATCGAGACGCGGGACGGCCGCATGCTGGCCGGCTTCTATGCCGACGACGCGGTGGTCCGCGTCATCGATCGCAACAACCCGCCGAGCAAGCCGCGCGAAGTGCGCGGCAGGGCGGCGATATCGACCTTCTGGGACGACATCTGCAGCCGCGCGATGACGCACCGGGTCGACACAAGCATCGCCGAGGGCGACCGGCTCGCCTTCACCCAGGACTGCGCCTATCCCGACGGCAGCAAGGTCTTCTGTATCGCCACCCTTGAACTCAGGGACGGCAGAATCGCCCGGCAGACGGTCGTCCAGGCGTGGGACGAATGAACGGAACCGAACGGTCAGGGAGGAGGACCCCGCGATGTTCATGGCAAAATGGCAGATCGATGCCCGTTTCGGGCACAAGCAGGACGTCATCGACCTCATGCGCCGGTGGCTGAAGGATATCGGCTCGCAGGCCGGCACCGACGCCATGGACGTCCGGCTGATGACCGGATCGATCGGCACGAAGGAGGCGACCCTCGAGGTTCATCACCATGTCGACACGCTCGCCCAGCTCGAGCGGTTCTTCGAGGCGATCGGCCGGATCGACGCGCATCGGCAGTGGAGCCGGGAACTGGAGCCGCATGTCGTGTCCGGCACCGCCTCCTGGTCGATCTACAGGGTTCTTTGAATTCTCGGCGCGAATGAGCGAAGGAAAGGGGCCGTCGCGGCCCCTTTCCGTGGTCAGGTCCATCCGTCCGCCCGCATCAGGCGGCGAGGATGTAGACGACCTCGTAGGTCGCGGGCTCCACGATGATGATGCGGCCGTCGGCCAGCACGAAATACTGGTAGCCCGAATAGGCCGGCACGATTTCGATGATCCGCGGCGGCAGGGGGTTGAGCGTCACCGTGCGGGGGACGGCGACGCCGACGCTCAGGTTCACGTCGATCTCGACGGGCTCGACGCGGGATTCCACGATGACGTCGCGGATTTCGGTCCGCTGCTCGCTCGAAAGGTCGATGCTGGCGGTCGTCTCGTCGGAAGGCGCCTGCGCGTCCTGCATCTGTCGGCCGGGCGCGGCGTCGCGCGCGCTGTCGGCCTCGCCCGACTGCTGCATCTGGCCTGGCGCAGCGTCGCGCGCCGACTGGTCGCCCTCTTGTCGTTCGACCGTGCCCGGAGCCTGGGCGGAGGCGCCTGTCTCGGCCGAACCGCCGCCGGCTGCCTGGCCCGCACCGTCGGCCCGTGCGCCGGCCGCTCCGCTCGCCTCGCCGGTCGCGCTCGCGCCCGGCTTCATCTGTTTGCCGGCGCGGACCTCGCCCTTGGCCGAGCCTTCGAGTTCCTGCTTGACGATGCCGGGAGCCTGCTGGGAGGCGCCGCCATCCTGTGCCTGAAGCGGCAGCGCAGCCATGGAAGAGGCCATCAGCGCGGCCGTGAGTGCTGGAAAGAGGCGTTTCATCTTCTGGGTTCCTTTCTTCATGACCCTTCTCGCTGGCAATGTCCCGCCCGGGCGTCCGTTCCCCTCGCGCGATGAATTCCCGACAGCGGCCGAAATGCGCCGTTATGTTCGAGGTCTGCCATTTTCGAATGTACTGAAGAGTGAGGCGCTCGCCCTTCAGCGCAATTCTTTCGCCCTTGTCATCGGGATCGACGCCTATGCCAACGGCTGGCCGCGCCTGTCGAATGCGGTTGCCGATGCCATGGCCGTCGGCGAGGAACTGAAACGCCAGGGTTTCGACGTGACTCTGGCGACCGACCTGGGTTCGACCGCGCTGGAGAACGTCATCGAGAGCTTCGTCTACGAGCGTGGCCGGGTCGAGGATGCTCGACTTCTGATCTGGTACGCCGGCCACGGACACACGATCGACGGCGAAGCCTATCTCGTGCCGGCCGATGCCCCGGCCGCGAGCACGGACTGGGAGTTTCGTCGCAGCGCGCTCTCCATGCGCGACTTCGGCAAATACATGCGCGAGGCGCGCTCGCGGCACGTGCTCGCGATCTTCGATTCCTGCTTTTCCGGCGGCGTGTTCGAAACGACGCGGGCCATCCATCCGCCGGCCATCACGCGCGCCACCAGCCTACCTGTCCGGCAACTGATTTCGTCGGGCCAGGCCGAGCAGGTGGTCAGCGACGATGGGACGTTCCGCCGCCTCTTCATCGATGCCCTTCGCGGCGACGAGGCGCGCGCCGACGCGAATGACACCGCGATCCATCGCGCGGAGAACCGGGCAGACTTTCTCTGGCGTTGCGATCGACGGCGTCCGTCGCTGCCGGGCTCACCGAGAAATTAGGTCGGCTGGACATGGAAGGCCCGCGGGAAGTGTGTTAATGCGCCCGCGACCTCCAAGCCGACCGAAGGACTGATCCATGGCGCTTGCCCCTGCCGTTTCGGCGAATTCTTCCGCATTCTTCACGGAGCCGCTCGAAGCCCGCGATCCCGAGATTTTCGGCGCGATCCGCTCCGAGCTCGGTCGCCAGCAGCACGAGATCGAACTGATCGCGTCCGAGAACATCGTCTCGCGCGCCGTGCTAGAGGCGCAGGGCTCGATCATGACCAACAAGTACGCCGAGGGTTATCCGGGCAAGCGCTACTACGGCGGCTGCCAGT
>VFQR01000480.1_pt1 | contig 55047 bp, 68 predicted proteins | sample 3512321 | NCBI WGS metagenome assembly VFQR01 (sample SAMN10412374, study PRJNA504923) | tailings metagenome | isolation source: Relicate 3 Philex TSF1 revegetated site | place: Philippines: Tuba, Benguet | collected 2017-08-29 | reverse complement strand
CGCCTGGCGGACCACAGGAAGGCGGTCCGCACGGTGGAGGCTTACGCACTCAAGGAGGGCTTGCCGGACCCGCTCCTGGTTTCCGATTTCGAATGCCGCAAGCTGGTGACCGCCACGAACGCTCAGCTCTTCGCCGAAGCCCACCTGATCGACATCTTCAAGCCAGTCTGGAACAAGGACACGAACGTCTGCTGGGGCATTTCGAAGCACGGAGATACCGAGGGCCGCAGCAACAGCCGATCGCCGTGGGATGTCATACATCCAGGTCGCGCATGGGCCATGCTTGAGAAACTGGAGGACGCGAGACCGCCGTCGCGAATCCTTCAGGACGTGGCGGATCACTTCACGAAGTATCCGGCGTTCACGGACAGGGACGATATCGTCGATAGGTTCCTTGAAGCGTTTGCCCAGGACCCGCTGGTAGCCGCCGCTCCCGTTGCCGATGAGGAAGGCGACGTTGTCGAGGAGGAAGCCGCCCTTGCGCCGGAGTCCTCCGAGGACTGAGATCGACCCCGCGCGCAGCGCCCAGATGGCGCTCGTGAAGGGCAAGGACACGAAGCCCGAGATGGTCGTCCGCCGCTTGGTGCACGCCCTTGGCTACCGCTTCCGCCTCCATCGCAAGGACATGCCCGGGAAACCCGACATTGTTCTTCCCAGGCTCAGGAAGGCCATCGAGGTCCGGGGTTGCTTCTGGCACCAGCATCCGGAACCCTCTTGCTGGCGTGCCCGGGTCCCGAAGACCCGGCAGGATTTCTGGTTGCCGAAGCTGGCAGGCAACGCCGCCCGCGACGCCGTGAACGAGGATGCGCTGCGCGGACTGGGCTGGGACCTGCTCGTCGTCTGGGAATGCGAGACCGCGCCGGCGCGGCGCGAAGAACTCGTCGGCCGGGTCAACGGATTCCTGCTTGGGGAAAGGCCCTCCTGACGCAAGGGGATGCTGTTGCTTTCTGGTATCGTGAAGTCCTGCCCAAGGATTCGATTCGATGCCGCTCGTCCGCGACGCACGCACGCTTAAGGCCAAGGCGATCTGCTCCCTCCGGATCGCGATGACTTCGTTCAATTCCTATGACGAGGACGGACGCGTCACGACGGTGCTGCTCCACCTGCAGCATGCCGCCGAGATGCTCCTGAAGGCGGTTCTCTGCCAGCGAAAGGCGAAGGTCTTCGACAAGGATACCGGAAAGTCGCTGGGGTTCGAGAAGTGCCTGCGCCTCTGCCAGGCGGGCCACGGCCTCACAGACTCCGAGGCGGGGGTGTTCCGGGCGGTGGACGCTCTCCGGGACGCGGCCCAGCACTGGTTCATCTTCGTGTCCGAGGACCTCCTGTACATGCACACCCGGGCGATGGTGACGGCGTTCGACGCGTACCTGCAGCGCCATCTCGACACCGACCTCAACTCCCATATCCCGCCGCGGGTTCTCCCCGTATCCACGATGCCTCCCGGCGACTTCGATTTCCTGGTGGACCGGGAATACAAGCTGATCGCCGATCTCCTTGCGCCGGGAAAGCGGCAGCGGGACGAAGCCCGCGCTCGCATCCGCTCCCTCCTCGCCATGGAGGCGGTCGTCCATGAGGGCGTCGAGATATCGGAAAAGGACATCAACCGCATCGAGAAGGCCGTGAAGGACGGCAAGGTGTTCGCGGAAGTGTTCCCGCGCCTCAACACGGTCGGCACCGAAACTGGCGGCGAGGGTCCGACCATCACCGTGCACTTCACCAAGAAGCAGGGCGCACCGGTTCAGTTCATCGCGGGCGACGATCCGGCCGGGGCGGCGGCCGTTCGCGAGGTCGATCTCAACAAGAAGTTCCATATGCGCGCCAGCGATCTGGCGAAGAAGCTCGGACTAACCGAGCCGCGTTCGCTTGCCCTCCGGCGGCACCTCGAGATCGACAAGGACGGGGGCTGCTGCCACGTGTTCGAGTACGGCAACCTGAAGATTCCGTGCTTCTCCGACAACGCCAGGAACAAGATGAAGCAGGCGATGGACGACGGGGTCGACATGAACGACGTCTGGCTGAAGCACCGTCCGGGAAACAAGAAAAAGAAGGTTGCCGCGGCCGCCGCGTGAGCGTCGACGGCGGTCATGGATTTTCCCTCCACTTTGTCGCTTGCGTAGCCGCTGCCGAACCTCCTCCCAGCTGGGGAGGGGATCATGGCTACGACGGGGCAGCGCTTCCAGGAGCGCACGCGGGCGAGAGCCCAGAACACGGGCATGCGGACCGATCGGGTGCAGCAGCTCTACGCGAAGGAACGAATCCTGCACCGCCTCAACGAAGCATGCCCGGGCCTGCTCGTGAAGGGCGGCACGGCGGACTGGATCAGGTCGCCCATGAGCGCCCGTTTCTCCCCCGACCTGGACCTCACGCTGCCCGAGCGCCCCGAGGATTTCGACCTGCTGATCACGGACGTCCTGAGCCGCCCGTTCTATGACGAGAACGGGGTCATCGATGACGGCGTGGAAGTCCGTGCGGTGCGCTGCCAGGACCTGCACGTGTCCGACGAGCCGGGCGTGAAGCTGCGCCTCGAATGCGCCATCGGCGGGGCTCGGGTCCCGCTCAAGGTCGACTTCGCCTTCGGCCCGACGCATCCGGACGCGATCGAAGTCGGAGCCTTCCCGGCCATGTTCCCCGGACGCTTCCCCGAGATCCGAGTCCTCGTTCAGGCGGCAGCATTCAAGGTCGCCGACAAGCTGGCCGTCATGGCCGAGCACGGCGCCGGGAACACCAGGACCAAGGATTTGTGGGACATCGCCTGGCACCTTCGCCGGGAGTCCTTCACGCTTCCGGAACTGGCTCGGGCAGTGGCGATCACGTTCCGGAAGCGGGGCACGGCAATCGAGGCTTCGCCCGCATGCCTGACGCAGGCATGGGCCGTCGCGAACGAGGCCGCCTGGTCGAAGTGGCATGCCGACATGGGCATGCAGCAGGAGGGGTTCCTGACTGAGGCTGTCGCCGATGTCGCCCCTGCGTGCCGCGTGGCGCTCGTTGCTGCTCATGCAGCCATGCCGGGCAGGGGCATGTCGCCGTCGTTCCCACGTCCTACAGCATAGGACTCGTCGGCTGAGCGCTTCGCCGTCCCAGTGACCCGCGGCACGCCGACAACGCCCTTCTCGCCTGCCGCCCAACGTGCGCAACCTTTCGGGCCGGAGGCGGCGAGCCGCGCCAGCTGGTCCGATGACATGACACAGAGGCCCACGGCGACGTCGTCCGGCATGCCGAGGAAGTCGAACTCCCCGCGCGCATACAGGTCGGCCGACGCGTAGGCATGAATCCTTTCGCCGAGCGTCTGCAGCGGCGCCTCTGCGGGGACCGGCACCGTCTCCAGTTCCGCCCTGATGTCCGCCACCTGCTCGTCGACGAGTTCTTCCACTGTTTCCGGAGGCGGTGCCTGGCGTCCGGTGCCGAGCAGCCCGGCCAGCGTGCGAGCCGGTGCCGTCAGCATGAGCCGTACGATGCGCGTGATGTGCCTGAGAATGGTCTTGATCATGGTCGCCTCCGTGCCGTGTTCCCGGAGAACCTCGGCGGCGGCTGCGCATCGGACAACGCCGCCCTCCATGGAGAAAACCTCTATGTCCTCTCCGCCGGCCGGCTGACCCTCGTGATGGGCATCACGAACGAGGAGGCGGACGATGCGCGGACACAGGATTCCAGAAGAGCTGGCAAGAATTCGTAGGCAGGCCTGGGCGCGGGCGGTGCGGGCCAGCGGGCTGCGGCAGGACGAGATCGCCGAGGTGGTGGGGGCGTCGGAGAGCACGGTACGCTCGTATGGCTGGAGGGACGGCAACGTGCCGACGGAGGCCGCGCTTGATGCCCTGAAGCGTCACAACCTTGGGAAGGCGCTGGAGACGCTGAAGGAGCGCTATGGCGAGGACGCGGTGCGCATCGCGGCGCCCCGGCTCTAAGGACTTGCCTCATATTTGAGGCACTTAAGCGTTCCTAGGTTCAAATGCCTACTATGCTAGGCATTCGTGATAGGCTCCTCCGGCAACGAACGGAGGAGCAATGCCCCTATCGGACGAACGACCGCTATCCCCTTGCGCGCGGCAGACCCCCGAAGAGGTCGAGGACTACTATCGCAACCAACCCGAGGGCTCCCCTGCGGCGGTCCGCCGGACGCACGGCGGGATCCTCGACTACACGATCACGACCTTCGGTCTCCGGCGCACACGAAGCGGCCGCATCAACGTGGAGGGGTTCGGCGACTTCTTCATGAAGTCGGGAAAGAACTGCTGGGCGCCGACGGGTCAGACCAACCTGGTGGTGCCGACCGAAGCTGTGGTCGCGTGGGCTGCCGAGCATCCGAGGGGTGCGACAGGCTTCTCCATCTATCCCGATCCGCCGTTCTGGCGGCGATGATCTGCTAGTCGACAGGCGGCCTGTCGCAGTCGAACGGCTGCGCCTTCGGATTGTAGTGGCGGCGCTGCGCGTCCTGGAACCTGCACGAGCCGACGATCCGGCCGTTGGCCTTGTCGATGACGGCAAAGGCTTCGGCGAGCTTCGCGCGCGCATCGTCCCCACGCTGCAGGGGTGGCTTCGGAACCTTGCGGAACAGATCGCCAGCCGCACCGGGCGAAGGCAGGTCGATGATTGGTGGGACGCTAGTCCCCGATGTCACGCAGCCACTCAACATCGCGGTCAGAGAGAGCGCAACGGCCGTCAGGGCGGGTCTCCAGTTCTTTCTCATAGGCCCTCACTTTGTCGTCGAGCGCGTGGCTCCTGGCCGACAGGTCACGGATGATTTCGTTGGCAGCGGTCTCGGCCGCATGTCCGGCTGCAAGGTCCCGCTCCAGGGAGGCGGCCTTCGCCTCGGCCGCGGCCCGTTCGAGTTCCAGGCGGGCGACGTCGGATCGCAGGCCGGACACGTAAAGCCAGACCACGAGCGCGGCGACGGCGGCGACGGCGGCGATGCCGAGCCGGGACGTCAGGAACGCGATCACTCGCCACCCCCTCGGCCGCCCCGGCCCTTGGTCACCAGCAGCGTGAGGACGTCCATGAATCCGGGGATGCCCTTGCTCGTCCGGTGGTCTCCCAGCCCGACGGCGAGATACATGCCGATGCCTGCGTACGAGGTAACGCCGTAAGCCATGACGATCTCGGCGGTCTGCGGGTGCTGGACCCACATGCCGAAGAAGGCGAGGCCGCCCAGCGGGATCAGGTTCCCGCAGGTGACGCGCTTCGAGAACGTCCGGGTCGGCTTCTCCGTCGGCAGGCACACGCCGTCGAGAACGACCGGGCTGCGAGGACCGTCCATCAGAACCTCCGCTTCCCGAGCAGGTCGGCGTACTCGGGGATCGCGTCGAAGCAGGGGCACTCCTTCACCCACTCGCTCGGCGAAATCTTCCCGTCCCGGTTCATGTCCGGCGACAGGTCGCGATGCCCCAGGATTCGCTTAATCGGATGCTTGGCGACGAGGTCCGCGAGCAGCCTCCGCAGGGATTCCTTCTGCGCCGGGGTGCGCGTGTCCTTGCCCTTTCCGGACGCGGTCACGCCGCCGACGTAGGCGATGCCCACCGACCCGGTATTGTGTCCCTGAACGTGGGCGCCGACCCGGTCGATCGGGCGGCCGACTGCGACGGTGCCGTCGAGCAGGATGAGGAAGTGGTAGCCGATCCCCGCCCATCCGCGCGCGCGGTGCATCCGGTCAATGTCGGCGACCGTGAAAGGCTTTCCTTCTGGGGTGGCGGTGCAGTGGACGACGGCGGTGTGGATCGGGCGCATGGCGGCCTCCGGACGCGAGGGATGCGTCCAGACCGCCGTCCGGCGGTGCGAGAGTCGCCGCTATTCGCCCGGCTAGAAGCCGAGCTTCTCGCGGGCGAACATGACGGCGAGGGTGACGACGCCGCCGCCGAGGGACCCGAAGATCGTCCCGAGGAGTCCCGCTCGGCCACGGAGGTTCGCCTCGTGCCTCTCGATCGCGTCGACGCGGTTCCTGAGGGCCTCGATCTGGCCGTCGGCCTTGTCCGCGCGTTCCAGGGCGCTCTTCAGCATCGCCTTGGTCTCAGCCAGGGATTCGATGATCTTGAAGAGCAGGTCTCTGTCGCGGTCCGGGGAGGTGGTCATGCTGTGAATCCTGCTGTCTGCGGTCAGGATCAGCAGGGGAGCCGGTGGCTGCGAGGGTCGACGCTATTCCGTCCGGACGAGGCGTCCTCGAGCAGCTGCCCGGCGACGCGCAGCGCGTGGATGGCCTTCGCCACGGGCCAGTCCTTCTCCCTGACGCTCTCCAGCAGCTCCTCGGCCTGGAAAAGCATCGTGGCAAAGGCCGACGCTTCCCGCCGCCACGCACGCGGAGCCTTGCGGATGGCTTCCACCGCCAGCATCGACATCGTCCCGGCATGCAGGACCGCGACCTTCGCCAAAGGATTCGTCCGCTCGCCGAGCGTCTCGGCCGCGCGCTCGCAGGCGTCGTCGACGTCGGACAAAGCACTGAAGAGGCGCTGCAGGACGGGGTCGGCTTCGCGCTCGGGGCAGGCGGGCAGGAGGACGTGGAACCGGAACTTCGACTTCAGGCGCTCGTGCAGCGTGAGCAGCCTGTTCAGTCCGAACTTCTCGTACTTCCCGCTTCGCAGGCCGCCGATCTCGCCCGCGCGCAGGGATGCGTAGCGGCGCGTCAGTTCGCTGGAGCGCAGGCCCTGAAGGTGCATCGATCGCACCGAGGAATCGACCAGCTGCTGGCGCAGGTCTTTCGATGATTCCGGGATCGGGGCTGACTTGCCGCCGTCGAATTTCCGAGCCGTCTCGAGTCCTGCCGCGTCCATGGTGCCTGCCGAAAGGGTGCGATCAGGAAAGCGTCCGGGCCGGCGGGGAGAAGGACAAGCGGACGACGGTGCCGCGCCTAGATCGCCCTGAGGCTGTAGTTCGCTTCCTGGTCCGATCCCCATGACGTCCCGACGAAGAAATCGCCGAACGCGATCGGACCGCGCGCCACGTCTTCGCCGAGCGGCACCTGCCAGTGGGAGGTAGGCGAAGCGCTTCTGCGGAAGAGCCTGACGTCATCGTGATGCGCGGCCCCGGAGGGGTTCGCGCCCGAGGGCAGACCCGACGGACCCGCCGCAGGCTCCAGAAGCCCGGACGCCCGGAGGCGGTATGCCGCGTAGTAGCCCGCGTAGGCGCTGTCCCGCACCGAGCTGCCGTTCCCGAGCGAAGCCCCGGTCCCGGAAAGCCGTGTCCAGTCCTGCGGCGCAAGGGCCGCGTTCTGCCACACGGCGGCGTCGACGAAGCCGGACGGGTCGCCGAACCCGTTGCCGCACCGGTCGGTGTACTGGAGCATGGTCGAGTAGCCGTTGCCCGCGAAGCGATCGCCGATGCAGATTTCGATGAGGCGGCCCGAGGTGCGGGTGTCCACGACATGGCTGCGGTAAGGGTAGAACCATTCCGTCGCCGCGATTTCGGCGACCTCCCGGATCTGTCCGGCCTCCGGAACCTCGACAAGGACGACGCGGCGTCGATGCGCGAGGGAGAGGTCGGCCTGCGACGGCCAGTAGCTCGCCTGCCCGGACAGCCCCGAAGGACTCACGGTGCCGTCCCACCTGCATTCCCACGACGTCATCGTGACCAAGGCGAGCATCGGTCCAGGGTAGGTGGACGACAGGATCGCCGCGGTCACCTGCCGTGACCTCATCGCGATGGGTACTTCCTCCGCGCCGGTGGGCACGACCGGATCGCAGTCGATCGCGGCAGGCCAGGGGAATTCCACGACGCCGAGGGACGAACCGGAAAACCACCGATGCGAGAAGCCGGGCGTTTCGGCCGAAACGCTGTCCGGGAGGTGGTAGTAGTCATGCGGCGTGACGCCAAAGCCGACCTTGCCAGTGCTCTTCCCCGGGACCGTGGAGCTAAGCGTCCCAAGCGAAGAGAGGCCGCCCGCCCGGTTCGCGCCGACCGGGCTCGGCGCAGGGCCGAGGTCGGTCCAGTCCCAGCTTCGAAGCCTTCCCCCCGCCACAATGAATTCCCGCGTGAGGACCACGTTGCCGGGCGGGACCGCGACGTCGGCGACGACGGTGCCGTCCCTCAGCCGCTTCTGCGCCCTGCGCTGCGACCCTGCCAGATAAACGAAGCCGTAGTCCGTCGGAGACCCGTAGCCGTGGAGCGTGTTAAATAATCCGCTGTTGATCGGGGGCATCTCCTGGTCGAGGTAGAGCAGGCCGTCTGTCCAGCGCCGCCGCCAGAGGCCTCCGTTAATCGTCGTGTAGGTGTCGCCCCAGAACACCGGGCCGGACGGGACCGCGGCAGGGCGTCGGCGCGCGCCCATCAGCCTTCTTGCGAGCATCAGAAGCGCGCCCCGCTCTCCATGCCGAGCACGTGTCCGGAGATGGGGTCATGGACGAAGGTGTAGACGTAGACGCCGCCGTAGTCTTCCGGCTCATCGCCGTCTCCCAGCAGCACGTAAGGGTGCTCGTTGCCCTCCGCCCAGCGCGCTCCCGTGATGGAGGGGAAGGCGGAGCCAGCAGGCACCTCGAGGATCAGCACGCATGACCACGTCCGCATGCGCTCGGGCGAATCCTGGCGGGGGGTCGCGGGGTCGGGGAAGGCGGCGGACGGCACGACCACCGTCGCGTCGCCGGGCGCCGTGACGCGCCACACCTGCGCCCGGGTTGGGTCGAGCGTCAGCGTGTCGCCCGATCCGAGCGTGACGGACACGAGCGTCTCCGTGTACGCCCGATGTTCGACGGCATGCAGCTCGTGCCAGCCACGGTCCTCGTGCCGCGCGACGGCGACCGGGAAAGCCGGGGCCTTCGCTCCCGCCGCGGAAGTGGCCGCCGGCTGCGGCGCGATGACGGCGTCGCCCCCGTTAATGCCCGCGGTCGAGGGCGCGCGATGGCCCGGCGCGCGGGCGGGAGCCTGCGCCCGCCGGATGCCGCCTGTCAGGTCCTGCGCCATGCCTACCCCCCGAAGTCGATCTGGCGCGGACCTGCGAAGATGGCCGCCGCCTCGATGTCCGCCTCCCAATGAAGCTCGTCCGCGGCGGCGAGCGGGACAAGGTCCAGGACCATGTATGTCGGCATGTCGCCGAGCAGGCGGGAGGGATCGGTCTCCTTGGCGTCCATGCGATCCGGCGGCGAGTAGTCGTTGGCCTCGATGTAGGCGACCTGCTCGTCAGTCGAGCCGATCACGCGCACCCGCGCGATGCCGCCGGTCGCCATGGGGACGACGCCCTCGTCGGATAGCTGCGGGATGGCGAGCAAGTCCCACGCCTCGCCCGTCTGCGACGCCGTCAGGGAGCCAGGAGGAACGACGACCGCCTCTCCGGACCCGGCGGCCGGACGGATGGTGATCTCGCACATGTCATGCTCGCCGATCTCGGCGCGCCACGAGACCACCTTGCCGATCGCGGCGTTGTCCTCCACGGAGAGGTCGCCGTCGTTGAACGCGAGGGCGACGCGCATGCCCGTGGAGAGGCCCGCGGCCAGGGCTTCCTCCAGAAGGACCTGCACCGTGATCTCGGAGCAGCGCATGGCCTCGGCGAGGACGGCGCGGCCGCGGAAGGAAGCGGCCAGCAGGACGTCCATGCCGTTCTCCGAGGGGAAGAACGAATCCTTGTGGGGTCCGCCGAGGGGCGACTGATCCTCTTCCTGAATTTCCCAGAGTTGCACCAGCGTCGGCGGGAACGTGCCCGTGTCGAAGTCGGTCAGGTCGAGGGCCCACGACGCGGCGGACGTCCCGGCCACGAGCCGCATCCAGTTCCGGCCGCCGACCCGGACCAGATCGCCGACGTCGTAGTCGGTGAGGGGCTGCCACGGCGGGGTGACCTCGTCGACCGTGATGTCCTGGCACTCGAGCCGTATCGTGCGACGGCCCCCGTTGCCGAGCCCGGTGTCCTGCACCCCGGACTTCAGCAGGATTCGCACGGTCTCCCGGCGGGCTTGCTCGGCCGACCACGCGACGGTGAGTACGCCCTCGTACCAAGCCCGCTCCAGCATGACGTCCCGGGACATGGGGGCTTCGAGGTTCGAGTCGGTGACATAGTTGTAGACCTCGGACGAGCCTTGGAACGGCCCAGCCTCGAGCGGTTCCCCCTCGGGATAGACGCGCTTCAATTCGGATGTGCGCACGGCGTAGCCGCCGTCGTTGCCGACGCCGTCGCCGATCCTCGGCCAGCGGTTCTCGAAATCCTCCGGGGTCAGGGTGTTGGGCTGCCCGTCGAAGGCCGTGTCTATCGCGTCGGACGCGTCGAACCAGCCGCGGCGCTTCTGCGTCCACGAGGCCGTCACTTCCACCAGCACCTCGTTCACCGGGGGATCGGAGGCTTCGGCCGAAAGGCTATTCGGGTCCATGATCCAGCGCCTGCCGACGTTCCAGACGGGCAGCCCCGCTCCGAACACGTCGTGCAGCAGGCACTCATGCGTGACCGGATCGAAAGTCACGACGCATGCCAGTCCGTCGAGCATCTCCACCGGGTCGTCGCGGAGCGCCGGATCAACGAGGACGTCGGACCAGTGCGCCTCCGCCTTGCGCGCCTGGAGCGCGGCGCGCTGCCGTTCCTCCCAGTCCGACGGCGCGCACTTGAACTTGAGCGTCGCTCGCAGCGGGTCGCCGCCGAGAGGCACGACGTCGACGCGGCCCTTGCCGATCGGCTTCAGGCTGCCGTCGGGAAGCTCGACCGAAAGGAATCCCCACTTCTTCCGCGAAGGTTTCGCGAGGCCCTCCGTCGGAGGCCTGACGGTCAGGGAGAAGACAAGGAAGCCGTCCTCGTCGTGCTCGATCCCGACGCGCTCCAGCTCCTCGTCCTTGCGGCGGTGAAGGACCGGATCGAAGGCCACGGCCTCGTCGTCGACCCAGGCGAAATAGGGATCGCCGCCCATCAGTCGCCGCCTTCCATCTCATCAGGGTACTTCCCCCCGGGGTAGCGCTCGATGAACGACACGCTGCCGGAGTGCAGGACCCCGTACTCGTCGGTGTCCATCTCCCACCCCTCACAGAGGCAGTGCAGAATGGGGCGGTAGTTCTGCCAGGCGGCGCCCTCGGGCATGACGGTCTCGTCCTCGCCCGGGTCCAGTTCGAATCCTTCGGCGTTCCGCCAGACGATGGAGCCAGGGACGTGACGGCGCTCGCGCTGCGCGGCGGCGGACTGCTCGATTTCGCAGACGCTGTGGATGGTGACGACGTGGCCTTCCCAGACCGCGCCGAGCGCGAACGGGACCACGTCCGAGAAGGAAACCGTCGTCCTCAACTTCCGGAACGCAGGGCGGCTCCTGTCGACCGTTTCCCCCGTGGCGAGCGTGACGAGCGACCCTGACGTCGCGGGGACGAGGGACTGCGTCAGTCCCCGGCCGGAACCGGGAGACACGCCGATCTCTTCGAGGTGCAGGTTCGTCTCGGACATCAGTATCCCTTCCATCGCGGGGCCGGTCCGCGCGCCGACGACGCGCCGCTGCGGAGGCGCTTGAGCGCGCGCATGCCTGCCTCGTCGGCATAGAGGCCGTCGGAGGCGCGTTGGCCGAAGACGTTGAGGTGCAGGCCGGACATGGCCGGACGCGCCGCGGCCGCGGCCGGGACCATCTCGCCGACGATGCCGCCCGTCGCGAAGTGCGTGCGCGGCAGGAGCATGTTGTTCAGGCTGTGGATGAATCCTTCTCCGTAGTGCCGGACGGCGGCCGCGTTGACGACGCCTTCGCCGTTGCTCAGCCACGCGCGGATGGAGTCCGACACCCCGGTCCCGGGACCGCGCACGATGCCGCCCGAGCGCAGGCGCGGCGACAGGTCGGCGGAGCCGGCGCCCTCGTCCTCGCCGAAGCCGAACCAGCCCTTCACCGAATTCCACGCGTCGGCCGCGCCGTTCTTCACGCCGTCCCAGAGGCCCTTGAAGTAGCCCTTCACCCGGTCGACGATGCCGCTGAAGAAGTCGCTGAAGCCGGACCACACCGAGACGAGGCCGTCCCAGGCGCGGCCGGGCGCCGCCGTCATCCAGTCCCAGAAGGACTCGACGCCCTCGCGGACCGCATCGAAAAGCCCGGCGAAGAAGGACGTGACTCCTTCCCATGCGGCCACGACCGCGTCCCAGGCGTCCACCGCGGCGGACTTCACGCCGTCCCAGACGGCGACGGCGGCGTCGAGCATCGCGTCGAATCCTGCGACGACGAGGTCCCACAGCCATGCGCAGGCGGCCTTGATTTCGTCCCACCAGTACCAGACCGCCAGGCCCAGCGCGGCGACCGCTGCGACGATCGCGCCGACTGCGGCCACGGGCAGCCCCAGCGCGGTCGCCAGCGCCGTCACGACCGGCACGAGCACCGTCTTGAAGATCGCGAAGCCGATCTGGCCGACCTTGATGACAGCCCCGAGGAAGTTGTTCGCCATGAGGGCGACAGCCGCGAGCGCGGTCGCGAGCGTCTGGGCGATGTCGAGCAGCCCGGTCATCTGCGCCACGACGATCAGTATCCCCAGTTCGCCGCCGTTGTTGAATCCCAGGACCTTCGCCAGTCCGTCGAACCACTGCCAGAGGGTGGTGACGATCGGCTTGATGCCTTCGTAGGCGGCGACGACCTGGTCCTTCAGCCAGAGCGCGTCCTCTTTCATGCCTTCGTAGAAGGCGCGGGCCGAATCCTTCCAGCCCTGGAGGAACGCGAACGGGTTGTCGGCCGCGATCGCGTCGCCGGACAGGAGGGAGGCGATAGCCGACAGGCCCTGCGACAGCAGCATCGTGAAGTCGGCGGCGAACGAAGTGATCGCTTCCCGGTGCGTGACGATGACGCCGGCCACGATGCCGATCGCCGCGCCGACGTTCCTGAGGGTCTCGCCCACGTTGGCAGCCCACGGCATCTTGATCTCGCCGCGGCCCTCGATGCCCGCGCGCATGCTCGCGAACGCCTCAGCGACCGCGTCGGCGGCCTGCTGTAGGCTCGGAAGCTGGCTGTCGCCGAACCCGGCCGCCTTCCGGATGCCGTTCGCTAGGGACAGCGCCGCCGCGCCGGCGTCACGCAAGGATTCGCCGACCTGCCGAAGCCAGGGCGCGCGGGTGGCCGAGCCGCCCGTGAACAGGTCCAGCAGGTCGAGGACGACGTTCTTCACGGTGGTCACGGCCGGGATCAGCTTGCGGACCCACTCGCGCTCTACCTTGGCGGCGTCGCCCGTGATGGCCCGGCCAAGGTCGGCGGATATGCCTGCGATCTCGCGCAGCACGCGTCCGGCGAAGGCGGCGATGCTGTCGCCGTTCTCGGCCAAGTACATCGCGATCGCGTTCGAGTTCGTCGTCAGGAACGGCAGCAGGTGGTCGGCGATCTTGTAGGCGATGCCGCGCAGCGCCTCCGTCACCTTCCGGAACTGGACCAGCAGGCCCCGGGCGGTCTTCGTCTGCTGTTCGGTGACGACGGTGCCGAGCTTGTCGGCTTCCCGGGCATATTCTTCCAGGCCCGCAGATCCCCTCTCGAGGATCGGGAGGAGCTTGCTGGCCGCGCCGCCGAACAGCTCCTGGGCGGCCGACGCGCGCAAAGTGCGCGACGGAATGGCCGCCAGCGCGTCGGAGACCTCGCCGAGCATCTGCTCGGTGGACTTGAGGCCGCCCTGCGCGTCCCGGACCGAGAGTCCGAGCTGCGCGAACGCCTTGGCGCCGGTCCCGTCCGCGTCCTTGGCGGCGTCGATCACCCGGTCGGACAGGGAGGAGAGACCGCTGCCGAGGTCCTGGACGTCGCCGCCGAGGAGACGGGTCGCGGTCGCCAGGCGCGAGAAACGCTCCACGGGAACGCCCGCGGCGTCGGCCATGCGGCCGAGTTCGTCGAGGGTCTTCCCGGTCTGGATGCCGAAGGCCTGGACCGCGAGGAACGCGCCCGCGCCTGCAGCGGACACCTTTCCGGCGGCGTCGAGCGCCAGCTTGCCGATCTGGGCGAGGAACGAGACGCACGACTTCAGGATCCCCAGCAGGCCGCTCGCGGCTCCCCTGATCAGGCCGAAGGACCGCGTGCCGACGGTTCCTGTCGTGCGCAGCGTCGTCGTGGTCGCCTTTAGAGACTTGTCGACGCCGTCGCCGATGCGCTCGCCCGCCTTGCGCATCTTCTCGGCCGAAGCCTCGAAGCGCGCCTGCATCTCCGCGAACGCCTTCTGGACCCCTTCGAGGCCCTTCACCTTGATCGTGGCGCCGACTTCCATGCCCGACACGGTCAGTCCCTCTTCTTCCAGACCGATTCGGCCTGCGCGACGGCCGCTGCGGTTGGAGCCGCCACGGAGGCGGGAGCGGGACGCGCGGCCGCCCGGTCACGGGAAGACTGCGGCGTTCCGTCTGCGACGGTCGACGCTTTTCGGACGAAGGATTCGAGGTCCTTCTTCTCGCCCCTGGCCGCCAGCAGCCCGACGTTCAGCTCCTCGATCCGGCGCTCGGCGTGGATGCGGTTGTGGACCTGCACGCGCCACACGATCTCGCGCGGGGTCCATGACCAGGGGTCGCTGTATCCGGCCTCCTGCAGGCGAGCGCAGGACTCGTCGAGGATTTCGAAGAAGCCCCGGGGAGGGGCCTCCTCGCGCTTCCGGAGCTGGGCCGGGTTGCTTACGCGGCTTCGAATTCGAGGCTGGGCGCGACCTTCTTGATCGCCGCGCGCAGCCTCTGCATAAAAGCCTCGCGCTCCTCCTCGCCGCCTTCGGGCATCGTCAGCTCGATGACCGCCTCGAAGATCGGCAGCAGCGTGTCGGGGTCCATGTTCGCGACCACCTCGCGGCCCTCGGGCGTGTCGTCATGGAGTCCGTGGTGGATCGCGTCGATCACGAACCCGGGGACCTCCAGGATCAGGCGTTGGATCTCGCCGAAGCCCGACATGATGACCGACTGGACGGCCGGATAGCTGACGGACAGCTCGGCCAGCTTCATGAAGCCCACGCCGCGCACGACGACCTTGCCGTCGTCTCGCAGCTGGACCGTCTTCAGCTTCGCGTTGGCCTTGAGGGCCAGGATGTTGTTGGTTCCGAAATTCACCCGAGGCCTCCCATGCCCGCTTCAAGGATTCGATGAAGACCCCGCCTAGTTGGCGAGGTCCACGAGGACGCCGACGCCTTCGCTGGTGTCGATCGCCGATCCGGAGATCGTGACGTTCGCGAAGTCGTCGCCGCCGATCAGGTTGAGGTCTCCCTCCGGCTTGATCTGGCACTCGAAGAGGTGCAGCGCCTCCTTCTTGCCGACCGCGCCGACCTGGCGGACGAGCAGCTCGACCTCGATCTGCGTCTTCGAGGCGACCTTGGCGGACACGCGCTTGTCGCCGGCCACGATCGCAGCGGCGTCGTGGGTGAAGGTGACGGGGGAACCGAGCGCCGTCCCTTCCGGCGGCGCGACGTCGAAGATCTCGATCATGCCGAGCGCGGCGTCGACGACCTTGTAGTGCTCGCCCTCCACGAAGCCGGCCGGGAACTCGACGTTCGAGATGTCGTACATCTCCGTCCAGTGCAGGCCGGGGCCGTAGGCGTCGATGGTGTAAGGCTCGGCGACGGCCGCGGCCTGAGTCATCGGCAGCGCGTCGCCCAGGACCGACACGGCGCGGACGAAGTCGCCGAACTGGTAGCAGACGAAGGAGATGGTCGAGTCCACCTGGTTCGGGACCTCGATCGCCTTGGTGCGCACCGAGTTGTTCTTGCGATACCTGGAAATGACGGTCGGCGTGATGTTCAGCGTGAAGGAATCGACGTCGCCGAACTGGTGCCAGGTCTGCGTTCCCTTGCGGCGGAACAGGACCTCCGCGAGCTTGATGGCGTAGAGTCCGGCGCTGAGGACCGAATAGGCTGCGGGCATGGGTCTCTCTCCGATCTAGCGGGCGGCCAGTGCCTGGCCGGGATTCGATTCCGTGGTGTGGTACTCGGCCAGGAAATCCTTCCGCAGCACGCCCACCGCCTGGCTACCTAGCGGCGTGATGGTTGCGACAGTCGACGTCATTCGCAGGTCCGAAACCTTGGGCTGGCCGCCGTTCATGAGGTGCCAGTCGGCGGCGATGACGGCCTCGATCCGGTCGCTGAAGGATTCGAGACGGTCCTCCAGGTCCTCGCGCTGCACGCTGTCGACCGCGAAGACGGTCAGCTTCGCGCTGCGGGCCTGGACACGGCGTCCGGGGATTCCGCCCTTAGTCTCGACCCGTTCCTCGTTCACGACGACCAGCAGGCACGGCCAGTGCCTCGGGTCCGTCGGGATGATGCGGGACCGGTAGACGCGGCCCTGCACCTCGTGCACGCCGGACGCGAGCATGGCCTTCACGGTTTCGGCGATCTCGGAGCGCGCGCTCATCGGCCTGGTCTCCGGAGCAGGAGGCGGACGAAGGCGGACCCGTCGGGGATCACCTCGCCAACCTCGTAGGACTCGTCCGAGGCTTCGAAGGTGTCGCCCTGCGCGATGCCTTGGACGTCGGCAGCGGCGACCAGCGCGGAGGTGCGCTCGGTGACGACGGCGGTGAGGGAGCCGAAGGCTTCGTGCCGGGTGCGGAAACGCCGGACGTAGGCGCGGACCGTCACCGGGTCCGCGCCGTGAGGCGTCCACACGGCGGGCTGCCCCCATTCGTCGAGGATCGCCGCCGTCAGGTCGTCGAAGGCAGGGTCGTGGTCGATGGGAAAGGGGGTGGCGGGGTTCAGCATCACATCCGTCACTCATCCGCGCCATGGGCTTCCGAGGGAACGAAGCTCCCGTTCGATTCGCGAACCCATCCAATATCGATGCCGACCGTTCCTTCGGGTACCGCGACTGACTCGTAGCCCTCGTAGCCGGACGGCAGCGCGCCGATGATGCGGTTGACGACGACCCCGTCCGAGGACCGGATCACGAGCATGACGTCATCCATCAGAAGACCTCCCAGTATTCGGCCTTGATGCGGATGCTGCCGTGGCCGCCGTTGCCCTTGTTCCAGGCCGGGGCCGCCGCGCGCGATGCGCCGCCGCCGCCGCCCGGCGATCCGCCTCGGCCGCCCTGTCCGTTGGTCACCGGGGCGCCTGCGCCGCCGGACCCGTAGGAATCCCACTGCCGGGCGATCGCGTCCAAGCCGTCGGTGCCGGACGTCTCGCCTCCGAGCACCAGCGCGTTCGGGAACATGGTGCTGGCGTGGCCGCCGCGCAGGTTCTTGGTGCTCGAGGCCGAGCCGCCCTTGCCGGGACCGAAAGGATTCGACGAGCGGCTGCCCTCCCACGTGTGGGAGGTGACCGCAACCGCGTCGGGCATCCGGTGGCCGCTGCTCGACATCAGGAACCAGTGGGATGTCTCGTCGGCGTCGACGGGTCCTCCGCGGTAGCCTCGGAATGAGTGGACGAGCCACGGATCGCCAGGCGCCCCGAACGTCGTGTCGCCGCCGGAGGTGCCAGCCGCGCCGCCGGCTCCGACAACGAAGGGGATCGTCGTCATGGCGGGGAGGTCGGTGAGCATGAACGACCGCTCGGCGACGATGCCGGGAAAACCTCCGTAGCCCGTTGTCGTCGCGACCGATCCGCCGCCGCCGCCCGAACAGGTGCGGACCGTGAGGCGGACCTGGTCGGGGTCGATATGTGCGTACGCATCCTGTCCCGGTCCGATCAGGAAGATTTCGATCAGGTCCTCCCGGGAAACCGTCCCTGAAGTGATGAACTCGGCGAAGGGGAAGATCGTCCCGCCGACGTCGAACACGATGGGTCTCAGCGTTGCCCGCGTTGAGGGCATGAGTACCGAGCCGCCGGCGACGGGGAAGGGCGAAGGATTCAGCATCAGAACGCGACCTCCTGGATCCAATAGTCGAAGGCGGCTCCGCCATCGCCGAAGAGCGTGAACGTCGCGCCGGGAGGCACGGCGTAAGGGGTCGTCTGCTGCGCCACGGGGATGGAGTGGTTGGCCTCTACCTCGACAGCGGGACCGCCGTAGAGCGTCAGGTAACGGCCGGCGGCCGACGGCGGCAGGATGATCCAGATCGCGTTCACGCCTTCGCCGACGGTGTGTTCAGCCGGCTCGTCCGACGAGTACTTGGTCAACGACCCAGGCAGCGGCAGCGGCTGCATCTCGACGACGTCGTGGGTGCCGAATGCGGTGGCGACGGGAAGGCTGCTCATCGTGCGGCTCCGGGATTCATGGTTCCCGGATTGCGCCCCGGCCGGGTGCGACAGTCGACGCTAAACGCAGGAGGCCCCCGGATCGCGCCGGGGGCCTCCATGGCTCGGACTGGCCCGTTGGCTCAGTCCTCGTCGCCGTCGCCGTCGTCCTCGGCCGGGAAGGAAGCCTTGCCCTTGCCGCGACGCGACTCCTTGGCCGAGGGGGCGGGAGCCTCGGCGTCCGTGTCCGGAACAGCTGCTGCCGTAGGCGCGTAGGCCTCGGCGGCACCGATAGAGATCAGCTTCCGGGCAATTTCCGGCGTCACCTTCAGGATGTCGTTCGGCGCGTAGAGCGCGCCCTGGACCTTCACGCTGCACTTGATCGCGACCGCGACCTTGGTTTCTTCGGCGGCAGGCTTCGCCTCGGGATTCGACATTGGGGACCTCCTGTTCTGTCGACAGGATTCGATAGTCCCGGCCGGCGGCGAGACGGACAACACGGCTTCCATTTCGAGACCGCGCGTTGATACTGGCCGGGATTCGTTCGGGACCATCGCATGCAGTTCATCGTCTTCGGCGTCGTCGTCGCCATCGCGCTCTCCTGGTTCTTCGGCAAGGAGCACTTCATGCTGTTCCTGGCGATCGGCTGCGCGTCGCCGATCGTGCTGGGCATCGGCTGGTGGTGGCTGTCAAGCAGCGCCGCCAAGAGCGAAGAGCGCTTCAACCTCGAACGGTGGCACGCGGCGGCGGAGCCTCACCGGGACGCCCTGGTCCTGCGGTATCGCCAGATCGTCGCGAAGAACCCGTATGGCGGCGTGGACCTGAAGCCCTGGCGGAAGGAGCTGGAGCGGTTCCGGACGACGGCGGGCATATGGGGGAAGACCTACCTGATCGCCGACTTCGACAGGCAGCTGACCGAGAAGGTGAAGGCATGGGTGGTCGAAGCCGACGGCGCGCCCGCCGCGGCCGCGTTCACCTCCACCGATCCTTACGAATACGAGCGCTGGTGCGCGCAGGTGCTGCGCATGCATGGATGGGACGCGTCGGCAACGCAGGCGGCAGGCGACCAGGGCGTCGACATCATCGCCACGAAGGACGGACGGAAAGTCGCCATCCAGTGCAAGCTCCACAACAGCGCTGTCGGGAACAAGGCGATCCAGGAGATCCACGCGGCGGCGGCGTTCGTCGACGCGGGCCACGCCGTCGTCGTCGCGCCCGGCGAATACACAAGGGCGGCGCGGCAGCTGGCGGGCAAGGTGGGCGTCCATCTGCTGCATCATTCCCAGCTCGGAAAGCTCGACGAGCTACTCGGCCGGGCGACGTCGACGGCCTGATGCCTGAATGGCAAAAGGCCCGCGGGGTGACCGCGGGCCTTGCCTGCTCGGCTGCCTGGGAGGCCTAGAGAACGCTTGCCGAGAAGGTTCCGTTCGGACGGGTCGGGACCACGAGCGGGGCGGACTGGGTCATGATCATCCGGCCCGACGGGTTCTTCTCCACCCATGAGGTCGGGAAGAACTCGACCGCCTGAAGGGAATCCTCGTCCATGATCGCGCCGAAGGCCCTGACGCCGCCGAGGTCGCTGGAGACGCCCACGACCGTGCCCGCGGGGAGCAGCGGATGGGTCACGCCCTCGTCGTCCGTCCAGTACTCGGAGTAGACGTAGTAGTTGATCGAGCCGATCGACCCCACGTACTTTGCGCCCTTCGACAGGGAGATCGTGCCAAGTTCGATCGGGCCGATCCCGGCCGCGCGCCTGTTGTCGAGCGCGTCGCGGACGTCACCGTCAGCACGGAAGGCGCGCCAGGCGAACGGGTCCATGACGATAGAGTCGATGTCCGCGCCTTCGACCTCATGGACCTTCTCGACCCACTCCTCGATGTCGTCGAGCGGCTTCGCGCCGGACTGGCCCCAGCGATCGGTGCCGGTCAGCACGACCTTCAGGGCCGCGTTGCGGTTGAAGTTGACGACCTGCGTCTCGAACCCTTCGCCCTCGACCGTGATGGTGCCGTTGACCAGAGCGGAGGCCGCCATGATTTCCTGGACGCGCGTGATGCGGTCCGTGTGGTCCATGAGCGTCTCGGCGACGATCAGCGCCCGGCGCTGCTGGAGCGTCAGCTGGATGCCGCCGATCTGCTCGCCCATCGCCCTCTTCAGGGTGTCGCGGGGCTTCAGCATCGTCAGCGGCTTGACGTAGGCGGGCTTGAACGTGTCGGTACGGTAGCCGTCGCGCTCGATTGTCTTCGCCTTCGACTCCGGTCCGACGAACGGGGCCACCTTGCGGTTGCCGATCTGGACGTCGAAGTGCACTTCCGCGCTCTCCTCGGTCTGGATCGTCTTGAACCAGTTGTCGAGGAAGAAGGTCTTCGGGCGCTTGAGCGACCTGACCGTCGTCATCAGGGCGTGTGTCGAGTAGAGGTCCATGGGTGCTGTCTCCGTTCCCTGATGGCTGCGTTAGACGACGTAGACGCCGCCCGCGCGGAGGTCGTCGAAGACGCTCTCGGCGGTGTGCCCGGTGCCGTAGGTGAGGTTCTTGCCGACGAAGTCCCCGGCGACATACGCAGTGGCCTTCTTCGCAGCGGCGGTGGCGTTCACCGCGTAGACGAGGATGCCCCAGGGCTTCTGCGAGCCGTCTGTGGCGGCTGCCAGCGACAGGACGCACTTGCCGAAATCGGCGCTCTCGTCATCGGTGATCTTGCCGATGACCGCGCCGACCGGGAGGTTCTGGCCCGCGGCGAGGACGATCGGCTTCGTCATGACCGGATGGTCGGACGCGCGGATTTCCTTGATCTCGAGGCTCTGGCTGGTGAATGAGGCGTCCATGTCGGGTCTCCGTGCCTAGCTGCGGCTGCGTTCGTTGTCGGGCAGGGCGCTCACGCGCCCTGCAGGTGCTTCGCCGCCCAGGCGAGCTGTGCGATGGCCTTGTCGTCGTCCGACCCGCCCGCTGCTGCCGATCCGGCACGGACGTTCGGGTTCTTCCCGGACATCGCCTTGGCGAGGCCGCCCTTGGCGGCGCCTCCGGCCTTCGGCGAGGCCTTCAGGATCTTCGCCGCCGCGGCGACCGACATGCTGGTGTCGAAGGCCAGGTACTCGGCCAGCTGGCCGCGTCCGGACGCCTCGGCATGCCTAAGGATTCCTGCGATGCGGGCCTTCTCGCCGGAAGCCTTGGCCTTGGACTTCGCCTTGCCCTTGGACTTCGGCTCTTCCTCGTCCTCGGCCGACTCCTCGTCGTCCTCGGCGGTCTCGTCCTCTTCGCCTTCGGCGGTTTCGTCGTCGTCGCCCTCGGCGCCGGTCTCCTCGTCGTCGGCGGAATCCTGTTCGTCGTTCGCCTGCTCGTCCTCGTCGACGGCGTTCTCGTCCTCGTCTTCGGCGAGGTCCTTGTCCTCTTCGTTCGCCTTCGCGGCGATGCGGGCCGAGGCCTTGGTCGAGCGTGCGCGGGTCATCGACATGGATGCTTCTCCGGTTGCGGCGGGGGCGTGCGCCCCGAGTTCTTCGATCAGGGCCTCAAGCGAACCGACCCGGTCCGCGAGACCCGCCTCGACCGCCAGCTGGCCGACGAGGCAGTCGCCCTGTCCGAAGTCTTCAATGACCTTGCTGCGAGAGACTGCTCTATTCCGGGCCACGGCCTCGACGAACACTTCGGCGAGCGCGTCGACCTGGGCCTGCTCCCTGGAGCGGCCTTCCTTGGAAGCGGGGTCGGTGCGCTTGTAGGGGGACTGCGACGAGACGATCTCGATCTCGGTTACGCCCGCGTTCTCGAACATCTTGGTGTAGTCGCGCAGGGACTTCACGACGCCGATCGAGCCGACGAGCGACGTCGGCGACACGACGACCTCGTCGCATGCGCTCGCGAGCCAGTAGGCAGCCGATGCGCAGTTCCCGGTCGCGTAAGCCACCAGAGGCTTCCCGCCACGAAGGTCGAACAGGTGCTGCGCGATCTCGGCGCAGCCGGTGACCTCTCCGCCCGGGCTGTCGACGTCCAGGATGACCGCTTTGACCTGCGGGTTGCCGAGGGCGGCTGCGACTTCCTTGAGCAGGATTTCGTAGGCCGACGATCCGGACAGGAAGCCCCAGAACGACATCCGACGCATCAGCACGCCGGACACGGGGATCACGGCGACGCTGCCGTGCATCTCCGTCTCCCAGCTGCCTTCCAGGTGCTCGCCCCACTTCTTGGCGATAGCGTCGAACGACTCCGACTTCTCGGCTGCGGTCGCCATGATCGAGCGCAGCGCGCCCTCCGTCAGCAGCCAGGGCTGGGTCGGGTCGGCGGTCCGGATGAAGCGGTTGAACATGAAAACAGCCCCCTGTCGTGGTGACAGGAGGCTGCGGGGTCGGTGCGACAGTCGACGCTAAACGGTGGCGCCTCTAGCGGGGGCGTGCGCCTCGGGCGCGCCGCTCGACGTCCTCGGGAAGTTCGACGTGGACCTGGAAGCGGCGGTAGCCGGCGAGCATCGCGTCGTGCAGTTGGCGGACCGTCCTGGAGTTCGGGACCTTGATGAGCCGCCTGGCGGAGGACGCGATCAGCTCCCGAGCCTTGCCGTCGGCGACCCGCTCATCCTCCGTGACCACCAGGTCCCGGTAGGCGTCGAGCGCCGCCCCTATCTCGGCACTCAGCGTCGAAGCCGGAACCCGAATGGCGGAGATGGCGCTCGGATAAGCGAGGAAGGAACCCCCCAAGGTGTACCAGTTCCTGCCGATGGTCCTTCCGGGCTTCCACACGGTTGGCGTCTTTCCGACCGTGATCTCGTAGGTCTCCCCTTCCACGACCTCCGCGGGGGCGACCGGGACGGTGCCGAAGTCGGCAGGCTGGCTTTGAGCCCGAAGCAGGTCCTTCGAGCCCGCCCAAGGGTCGTCTGACTCAGCAAGCTCCCTATCAGCCGACTGGGCGGCGAGGTGGTAGTCGACGTTGTCGGCCGTGATCAGGACGTCGGAACCTTCCTCGCCCGGGTCATGGGCGTAGCGATCCTCGTCGAGGCCGCACTCCCGGATCATGCGATCGACGATCAGGGCGAAGAGGTCCGCCTTCCAGCGCAGCCCTTCGAGCGCCCAGTCCTCCGCGCCCTTCGCCTCGACCGACCGCTCGAAACGGTCGCGGTCGGCATCATCGGCGAGCGCCTTCGCCGCTTCGATGATTTGTTCTGCGGTCCGGGGATCGATGCTCTCGCCGTTGGCTTTGCGGTCGCGCAGGTCAAGGATGACCGCAGCCGCATGGAACGGCACCTTTCCGACCAGGGTCCTGTTGGTCACCTCGAGCGCGTATGTCTCGGATACGCCGCCGTCGTGTCGGAGAATCGAGATGGCATCGCGCAGGAGCAGCTCGTCGGCCCACCTGAAACTGCCATGGGCCTTCATGTGAGTAAGCGCCTTCCTGCGGATCTCAGCGAGCGACTCGGATGTCTCGCACGCGCCGACGTAAGCCATGTGATGGACGATGGACTCGAACAGGGCCCGGTTGCTGGTCGAGATCGCGCCGTACTGCTGCTCGGTGACGCCCGCGTTCCGGCGCGCGATAGCGAGCAGGTCGGCGACCGCCGAATGGACCACGTTTCCCTCGTGCGCATACGGATACTCCGCGCGCCACGTCATGCGCACCGCGCGCACCACTTCGTCGACGATCCACGTCAGCATGGCCGCGAGCGTCGCGATGCGCAGGAGCGCGGCCACTTCCTTGTCGTTTGGCATATCGCCGAGCCCCTGTTTCATCAGCGCCGCGGCATCCGACCCCAGCGTCTTCAGTTCCCTCAGTGCCATTGTCGCCTCCCTTGTTCGTGACTGGCACTCCGAATGTAGGGCCGCCGGCGGAAAGGACATAGAGGAAAAATCCATGACCTTTCCGATCGATACGGCATATTGTTGACAAAACAGATGAGCGAATCCTTGGCGTCGGGATCGAGTCCTTGAGCTGCCAAGGACTCGATCTCAGTCGAGCGCCATGAATCCTTTCGCGGCGAGGACTGCGACCGTTAACCACCCCGCGAGAAACACGAGCGCGAGGGCGCGAGGCGCCAGGCCTCGCAGATCGATCTTCATGGAAACGGCCTCCGGAAAGACGCCGCGACGACCGCGGCGCGGCGGCTAGGCCCGAAATAGCCGGCGGGAATGTGGCGTCGGGCAGGGCTCCGACGCTACTTGTCGTCCTCGGCGGGGAGCTGCGGCGCGGTGGCGATCGTCTGGGTGATGGTCGCTACGTCGAGGTCGAGATCGCGCATGCGCTTCTGCTCGACGGCGCGCTGCGCGAAGACCTCTTCCCAGTCCTTGCCGAGTTCCGCCAGCTCGTCCTCGTAGGTCGAGATGCCCGTGGCGAGACGGAGCTGCGCGCCCTGGGCGTCGCGTACCGGATCGAGCCAGCCCTGGCCATCGCCGAGCCAGCGGCAGCGCGTCCAGGCCGTGCGGTTCTCCCACCAGTCGTCGTCGGCCTCGACCTCGCCGGAGTCGACGGCCTCTTCGAGCCACAGCTCGAAGACCGGATCGCACCAGTCTGCGATGGTCGCCGAGCGCGCGTTGGCGAACACGCGCCAGGCCTGCATGAGGGCAGCCTTGATCGAGACGTAGCTGCCCTTCGTGAAGTCGCGCATCACCAGCTCGGCCGGGAGGTCCAGCCCGGCCGAGATGTGCCTGACGATGTTGTCGACGAACGGGCCGAAGGCGGAGTTCGGGCGGCTCGGATCGTAGGACTCCAGGCTTTCGCCGGGGAACATCGGCAGTACCGCGCCGGAACGGAGCTTCAGGATGAAGTCGGCGCGCTCTCGCATGTAGCGCTCGGTGTCGCCGCCGAAGAGGTTGGTTACCTCCTCGAACGACATCTGGGGCGACTTCGTCACCGTGGCGATCAGGGCGTTCGCGACCGCCGCATCGAGCTCGGCGAGCTTGTATTTGTTCAGGCTCTTGAACTCGCCCATGACGGCGGACAGGGTCGTCAGGCCTCGGTGCTGGTCGGCCTGCTGCTTGTCGAACATATGCAGGATGCGACGGCGGCCCCACTCGGTCTCCACCGGAATGCGCTCCCATTCGAAGTTCTTCACGAATCCGAATGCCGCGTCGGCCGGGTGCGCAGCCTGCAGGTGGATGGCGACGGGTGCGCCCCAGCGGTCGATCTCGATGCCCCCGCGCATGGTGTCGCTGTCGGGCTGCCAGTTAGGGTTCGAGATACGGTCCGGGTCGACCGCGAGAAACCGGGTCTTCCACTTGGACAGGGAATCCTCGATCCAGAGCGGCAGCGCAACGGACTCTCCCTTCACCAGCTTCGTCCTGAAATGGACCCTGGTCTGCGCATGGAAGTTCCCTGTCTTCGTTACGTCGAAGTAGCGGCTGTTGAGGTACGCCATGAACTTCGTCCGGACGTGCCGCGACCACTCGTCCGCCCAGTCCTTCGACTTACCGAGGGCGATCCAGTCGGGGTTGGGCCGGGGATGTAGGCCCTTGCCGATGACCGATTCAACGGAAGCGTTGATGCCCGACTTGGCGAGCGGTTCGTTCCGGACGAGGTCGTCCGACCGAGGCACCATCGTCCCCAGGTCGGGCAGGATGGCGCTGTCGGCGGACTGCGCGTGCGGCCGCCAGGAGCGCAGTTCCTTGTCGTGGGAAGCGGCATTGTGCGCGGAGTCGCCGTAGGCCCCGACGGACACGCGACGCATGGGCTGCCCGTCCGACCCAAGGATCGACGGCGATGCTGGCGTGGCGGGGAGGGTGATCGGGAGCTTCATGGTCACCCCTCGAGGTAGAAAGCCTGACGGCGGGGGCCGCCTTCGAGCACCGCGATCTCGTTCTTCAGCTGAGCGATGTAGATGTCGAGCTCGACCGGGTCGGCCGGCGCCCATTGAGCCGAGTTGCCGCCACCCTCGGCGGACGCGGACGCCATGGTCTTCTGCTTGCCCTGCCGCATCTGGTGCTTGGAGAGCTCGGCTTCGGCGAGGCGCAGCTTCAGGGTGGGAAGGTCAGACATCGTCATCCTCGTTCATGGCGCGCGGGAGGGGGACGACGCGCTTGCCCTGCGTTGAGGTCGATGATGGGCCCACACGACCCGCGACAGTCGACGCTATTCTGGTCACGCCGACCTTCGTCGCCGGCACCTCGCGCACGCCGATCATGGCCGACTGCTGCGCGGGAAGGGGCGTGCCGCGCTGCTCCGCCGCCTCGGCAGTCCTCAGCTCGGCGAGGGCTTCGGCGATGCGGCGCTCGTAGCGCTGGAAGTCGGGTTCCTGGAAGCGGTCCCAGCCCAAGAGGGACGCACCTGCGGACGCATAATTGTGGCAATCCAGGGCCTCGTTCCGGCGGCCTGCGATCTTCTCCCAGCGTTCGGTGATCTTTCCGGACTTGAGCCGGGTGACTATGTGCTGCTCGGCCACGAGCTGCTTGCAGAATTCGATGCTCATTCCCATCGGGATGTTGACCCAGCCATGCGGCAAGGGCTCGCCCTCCTTCGGGCGTTCGAGCTTGAGCGCCCCCATGAGTTCGGACTTGAGGTAGGACACGCCGACATAGGCGATGCGCAGCGCGCCGACACGCGTCTTCTTGTCGACGATACCCGGCACCGCTTCCTTCTGGACGTCGACCTTCACAGCCACGTCCATCGCGTCCATGCCGTTCACGGCCATGACGACGGCGGGGTTCTGCGTTCTCACCCAGCCCTTCACGATCGCGGGCCACTCGCGCGCGTCGATCAGGAACTTCTCCAGCCCGAAGGTCACGCCCGCCCTGTTCTTGTAGGTGCGCAGCACGGCCGCGCTGGCTTGCTCCCATGTCGACGGCTCGTTGTAGGCACCGTTGATCCGGAAGTGGTCGATCGCGAATTTGCGCCTGTTGCGCCCGAAGCCCCACACGCCGACCTCGATATGATCGATACCGACGTCCGCTCCCGCCATCAGGAACAAGGCCTCGTCCGGAACCTCCCCCTTCTCGTAGCCGGACACGTCGCGTCGTCCGTGCAGGACCTCCCAGTCCACCTTCGTGCCGATCTCCATCCATGGGAGCGCGAGGATGGTGTTCTTAAATTCCTTGCTCGCCTCGATGTCGCCGTCGGCCTCTTCCCACTTCTCGGCGATCTCGTCCCAGCCGAGCCACCCGACCGGGCTGTAGAGGGAGGACATGTGGTATGAGCGGCGGTACGACTTGGCAGGCTCCATGTCGGCGGGACGCGTCGACTTCCAGCGTCCTTTCGCCAGCATCTCCGTTTTCTGCCACTCCTCGATCCGGCCCTTGCATGCCTGGCACTTGTAATAGACCGAGCTGGAGTCGCCCTTCGTCCACCTCAGGCGCTCGAACTCGAAGGTGATCTCCTCGGCGCAATGAGGGCACGGCATGAAATAGCGCCTCATGTCTGCGTTCCTGTAGGCCTTCCAGATGACCGAGGTGGACTCGTTCACCGGGGTCGACGTCATCAGGATCTTGCGCTTGTTCCGGAACGTGCGCGTGCGGGCGAGCGCGAGCCCTATGGGCGAGCCTTCGCCGGGGATAGTCACCGGGTAGGCGTCGACCTCGTCCAAGAACAGGAAGCGCGCAGGCATCGAGCGCAGGCCCGCGCCGCTGTTGGCGCCGGTGATCACCAGAATGCCGCCCGGGAACTGCTTCGAGAGCATTGTGTTGCCGGCGTCGCGGGACCTCGTCTCGCGGACCTTTGCCTTCAGCCGCGGCGAGTCCTCTATGAGCGGCTTGATGCGCTGCGCGGACACGCGCTTGCCCATCTCGACGGTAGGCTGGCACAGGAGCATTGGACCTGGCGCGGCGTCGATGACGTAACTGGTGAAGTTGAGGCCCAGCTCGGTCTTTCCCAGCTGGGCTCCGAAACAGATGGCGACCTCCGATACCGTCGACGAGGTGGACAGGCAGTCCATCGGCTCGACCAGGTAGGGAGTCCTCGCGTTCCGCCAGTCGCCAGGCTCCGAAGCGCCTACGCCTGACAGCACGCGGTAGCGCTCCGCATGCTCCGACACCGACAGGCGGTCGTCGGGCTTGAATCCTACGATGAAGCCGTCGCGCTCAACGTCCTCCGGACGCGCGAGGCCGGGCAGGAGGGAGGCCGCGGCCTCCGCATCGGCGAGCAGCTTCAGGACCTCCTCGATGGAGATCTCCTCAGCCGCCTCAATGCTTGGTGTCGCCGTCACTGGGCCTCTCCGCGCGGGCTGCGAGGTGCTTGTTCATCTCCTCTTCGAGAGCCACGCGTAGCTCCACCGGGTCGATTCCGAACCGGGCTGCCAGCGGCGGGGTGATCCTGGACGGCCAGTCCTCGAGCGCCTTGCGTTCGCTCACCCACCGCTTCGAGTGCAGTGCCGATACCGCGTCCTTGTCGACGAGCCGGCCAGCCTTGGTCTCGTATTCGAGCTGGCGCAGCAGCGCGAGGTAGTTCTCCTTGACCCTCTTCGCCTCCGCGTGGCCGAGCGGGGCGTTACCCTTGGCGTAGACCTCGAGCGCCGCGATCTCCTCGTCCGTCATCTCCGACGAGGAATCCTCGGCGAGCGTCGGCTCCGTTACCTCGGTGTTACCGCGGGTAACGCCCACGCCGTAGTCCGCGAGCGCCTTGTTCGACGCCTCGACAACGACCTTGCCGTCCGCGTCGAGGACGAGCAAACCTTTCTGTTTCCAGGATGTTACGGTCTTTCGTGAGACTGAGTGGAGCCGGGAGAATTCGGCCTGGCTCATCGTGGCGGACATCGGCGGCTCCGGACGGCGTTACCCCATTTCGGAGTCCTGTCACTGGCGAGATGCGGGGAAAAACCTGCCTCCGAAAGATCCGGGCTCCAGGAGAACCTACCCCCAGGGGGGTGCGAGAGACTGCTCTATTCGGGGCAACACTCCGAAGAACATGAAGTGAACGAAACCTCGGGAAAGCGCTGATCTCTCGCTTTCCCGAGCATGCGGGCCCGTGTACATTCCGCAGCCATGACGACTCAGTTGAGGAATCTCCGCCCGATAATAACGCAGCCCGAGCCTGAGTTCGGGAACATGCTGGGGAGGGTATTGTCGCCGTCACAGCCCCTGCATTCGGAAGAGTTCCTCCGCGGGCGAGAAGAACAGCTCAACGGCATAAAGCGCGCTCTCTACCAATCCGGACGCCATGTCCTGATCCACGGTCTGAGAGGGGTTGGAAAATCTTCGCTGGCGCAGACAGCGGCCTACGGGCTTTCCGTCGGGGCGGACCCGATCATCGTGGCGTGCGACGGGAAGAGCACCTTCAGCAGCATCGTTCGGGAAATCTTCGATGAGGCGGTGAACAAGAACCCGGCCGTTGAGAAGAAGGTCAAGGAATACGGTGGCGGGTTCGCACGCTTCGGGTTCAACCTCGGCGGAAAGGTGACGACACACGAGACTTCGGCGATCGAACCGGGCTCCGTGAACGAGGCCGTCCGGTTCATCCAGTTCCTGTGCGAATCCTACACAGAGAAGCCCGTCATCGTGATCGACGAGTTCGATCAGATCACCAACAAGGAAGACCAAGAGGCCTTCACGAACTTCGTGAAACAGGTCTCGGACAAGCACGTTCCTGCCCGCTTCATCTTCTGCGGGATCGGCGAGAGCGTGGATGCCATGATGGCAGCGCACGGCAGCGCCGATCGTTATTTTCACACTGTCGGCCTGGGCCAGCTTCCATGGGAGGCCCGTTTCGAGATCGTAACGGGCGCGGCCGATGCGCTTGGCGTCGAGATCGATGACACCACGATCTATCGGATCGCGAGGATCAGCGACGGTTTCCCTCACTACGTGCACTTCGTCTCGGAGATGCTGTTTTGGCGGGTTTATGCCGCACAGAACGAGGGCAGGGTGACCGGGGAGCTTTTCGAGGCCGCCATGTCGGACGCCGCCAGCTCAATGGACATGAAGCTCCGCGGCCCCTACGAAACAGCCACTCAGAAATACCGGAATGACTACGAGAGCGTGCTGTGGGCCGCGGCTGACGGCCACGAACTGAAGCGGCGCAGCACCGACATTTACGAGTCCTATCAGCGGATCATGCGGGACCGTCCGGAAGAAGCGCTGGACCGCGACAAGTTCAATCAACGGATCAACAGCCTCAAGCAGCCTAGCCATGCAAGCATCCTGTCCGGGACGCGCCAAGGTTGGTACGAGTTCACCGAGAAGATGATCCGCGGATATGTCCGCCTGCGAGCGGAACAGCAGGGAGTCCTGCTTGAGGTCGATCATCCTGCGGTGAAGAGCCGGACGAAGGCATTTCCAGCTCCTGTGCGGGGCTGACTAGCTGTCGCGGGCTGAACGAATCCTTTCCCGCATCGCGTGCAGGACGGCGGCACGCCGGCCGCGCTCGGTTTTCTGGTCTCGATGAAAGGAGTCGATGATCCTCGCGCTCAGGAACAGCTGCCTATCCGGCGTGTCGCCGTAATGGACGTCGCTGTCCCGCCCGTGGTCGGTCACGTAGTCGAGCAGAGCCCGGGTCTGGCGGCAGTGGCGATATTCAGTTTCCATTCTTCGGCCGCTGATTTGACTCCGCGTCCGGGCAACCATCTTTAACAACATCCTCGACCGGAGACGGAATGAAGATGGGGCGAACCATCTGGAATCCCCTCGTATCCAGGTTGCGGATTGCCGCCAGCGAACGGACGACCTCGCCAGATCGCCGGAAGTACGGGTTCGCAGTCATCCCTCGGCCCCCGGCGTCTGCGTCACGACGCGCGGGCCGTGATCGCGGAGCAGGTCCCGCGACCAGTCCAGCATGAGGTTCTCGGCGACCATGCGCCGGATGCGGGCCTCGGCGAGGCGCCGGGCGGCCAGCTGTTCCGCGATGTCTCGCGGGCTGGCCGCGGCGCCTGCATTAACGGTCTGGGTCGGGTCCATCAGGCCGTTCCCTCCATCTTCTCGATCTTCAGTTCGAGCAGCCGGAGCTCGGCAAGCGCCTTCCTGCGGCTGAGTTCCTCGAGGTTGAGGTCGGAGTCGTACCTGCCGACCTTCCCCTCCAGTTCATCGCGCTCGTGGCGAAGCCAGCGCTCGCGGACGCCCGCCTTCTTGATGTCGTCCTCAAGCTCCAGGATGTGGTCGAGAGTGGCGTCCGACGCCTCCGGGAAGCGCTCCCGCAGGCCCTTCCGCCTGATTTCCGCCCCTGCCTTGGCGATGTCGTTGACGATCCCGCCGATGAATTCTCCGAAAGTGCTCATGCGCTGCCTCCCATGCTGCGTAGACGACCAGCGTCGCGGCCGGCGCGGCGACGGACAACGGCGACGGGCTTCAGCGCCGGACGAGGTCCATGGCGACGGCGACGAGCAGCCACGTCAGCGCCAGCGGCCACAGGAGCCCGACCGCAAGGATACGCAGCGCGGCGCCGCGCAGGTCCTCAGGCTCTCGGTCGGCGATCGCCAGCGAAGCCAGCACGAATAGGAGGCCCGCGAGCAGGTATCCGATGAGGTAGAGGGTCATGCCGCCGCCTCGCCGGAACGGATCACGCGGACCGGGACGCAGTCGCCGACCTCGACCTGCTCGTAGAAAGCCTCCTGAGGGGCGTCGCCGCCGTAAAACTGGCCGAGGACCGGCAGGAGCATGATGCCCGGCCGCGAGTCCTGGGCGAGCGCACTGCGCAGGTCGCGGTATGCATTCATCTGTTCCAGCAGCCCGTTCTCCTCGTGCGCCGCGGCGACGCAGCGGCGGGTGAACGCGAGCGCATGCCTGGTGGCCGCGACCCTTGCCGCCGCCACCGCCCGCTCACCTGGCAGCATGCCGTTGCCCGAAGGCGACGTGACGATGATATCGATCCGGACGTCCGGCGTTCGCATGGACCTGCCTCCTCTCTCGTTCCCTTCGAGTGTCGGGAGCGGCGGGGAGATGCACAAACGAAGGGAGCCTCAGTCCTCCAGGACGTCCCTGATCGCCTCCGCCAGCTTCCCCGGCAGCACGTCCGCGACGATCTTCTCGATGGGCTCGTCGACGACCAGGCGGCGCTTGTGGACGACGCCGTCGGTCGCGATGGCGATCGCAACGACCTTGCCGTACGGCGTCCGCTGGAACAGGCCCGCGTGGCCGGCTCGGGTCCGCATCCACCAGCCGCCATTCGCTTCGACGAACTCCAGGTAGCCGGACGGGAAGTTGCCGTGGTCGTCCAGGACCGCCCCGCGACCCGGCACGATCACGCCCCCGACGAGATCGTCGTACCGACCGCCGCCGCGCCGGACGCCGCCGTCGATGTGATGCCGCAGGTAGGAGTGCTGCTCGTCCTTCATGTAGACGGTCGCCGACGGGCTCCGACCGGGCCGGGCCTTGGTCGCCGCGAAGGCGTCCAGCGTGAAGTCCGTGGGGTCCTCGAAGGATTCGTCGATGACAGGCACCAGTCCTTCGAGGACGGCGTCGGCGGTCTCGTTGACGGCCCGGGCGGCGGCCTCCTGGAGTTGAGGGGCGAGCTTCCGGAGGCGGGCGTAGTACTCTTCGCTGCCCTTCCGGTACTCGACGTCGATCTTGATGCCGCTCATCCGTGCCTCTCCCGCTGCGCGTCAGTCATGGTCGCAGGCGAGAGCGCGACAGACGGCTCCAAAAATGACGAAGCCCCGGCGCGGAATCTTGGGGATCGCTGCACCGGGGCTTCGCTGTTCTGGACAACCCATCCAGGAGAGACCAGGACGTCTCTATCCGAATATTGAATCCTTTCGGCGAGACCGACAAGTCCCGCCGCTGAAATTCTTCAGCCCATGAACCACCGGAAGGCGGTGATGACGAGACCGGTGGCCGCTGCGCCCGCGAGGACGTGACGCGCCCGGTGCAGGTGGGAACCGATGAACTGGCGAAGCGTCAGGGAAGCCCGCCAGCGGCGGTAGTCTTCGCGCCGCGCGTCCTCGTATGCTTGCTCCGCTCGCCATCCATGCGCTGCCCCCGACGTCCGCCTCCCGGTCCGTTGCTTGCGGCGGCGAGCAGCCTGCACCCATCGGTCCCAGAAAAGCAACTCCGCGTCAGAAAGGTTCGCCAGCCGACGGAACAGCTTCTTGATGTCAGTGTCGGTCAGCGCGTCGACGTCCATGCGGGCCTCACTACGTGAAAGGCTGGGATTCGGATTCGAGAAGGCGAAGTAATGGGGGGAAGACGGATTCAGGAGCCGATCACGACGTGAGGGGCTTGTCCTCGTCCGGCTTGGCCGGGACTGCCTTCAGCAGGTCCTGGAACCTCGGATTTGGTCCGCCCAGGCGACGGAGGATCACCTGTCGCGAGGCCGTCGGATCGAAACCCTGCGCGAGCAGCGCCGTGGTCGCACGGGACACGATCGTCCGCATGATCTGGCGGCTGTGGCCGTCCCTGGTCACGCCTAGGTCCCGCAGGCTGCCGTAGACTGCGGCTGCCACGGCCGTGTCCACGCGGCCGACTTCCGGCACGCGCCGCTGCGCCAGCTGCTCGCGGTAGCGGCGCTGCTCCTCGCGGTGCGTGTCGTCGGGGTCCTGCGGCGCCCTCGGCATCGTCCTCTCCTGTCTCCGTGGCTCACTACCGGGCGATCCCGGCCTCACTACGTGAGCATGGGGGCCGGATTCGAAAGGGACAAAGCGCGATGCGCCGCCGGAACCGTGGGACGCTCCGTCCAGTCGGGTGCCGTCCACGCGGCCAGCCCCTCCAGTCCCTCAGGATCATACCACCCGTCTCCTTGCCCATCCTGCGCTGCCAGGAACTGATCCCGGTCCTCCAGCGCCTGAAGATCGGATTCATCGCTGTCGTCGACGCAGCCGGGACTCCACGACCACGAAGGCGAGGAGTCGGTCCTCACTACCGGGGCGGCTTCCGTCTTCGCAACCTCCTGAACAACGGTCGTATCCTCCTTGGAATCCGGATTCACGACCATGGCTAGGGCTTCTGTCCTCTCATGCTCATCCCCACCGACGGTTGTTCCGTGTGATGAAGGTCCGGGGGTAAGACCCCCCTTTTTATCTACGCAGCGATTTACCCAGGCACGGAGACAAAAACGCCAGTGCTTGCCCACGGTCTTACGGCTCACGCCGGAGACCCGGGCGACCTCGGACTGGGTGAAGTCGGATCCGGCCTTCGTGACCGAGTACATGCCGCCCAGGATACGCTTGCGGGCAGCGTCCTGCTTGGCCTCGGCAGTAGCCCGCCCGGCGACGGCCTGCTTCTCGCGCACGGTGGCCTTGCCGTCCGTCAGGTGGCGCAGCTTGCCCCGGCCCCTGAAAGCGGTGGCGGAATCGGCCTTGGCCGGGTCCCAGCGCGAGGCAGCGTAGCCGACGACCTTGTCCAGGACGTAGGCGCCGCGGCGGGGTTCCACGAGGCCGTCGCCCAGCAGCAGAACCCGGTCCATCGGCATGGCCGCCGCGAGCAGGGAGCCGAGGGCTTCCCGGTCAGACAGGGCGGCGAGGTAGGCCCGGTCGCCCCGCCCTTGCCACTCGCGCAGGATTCGCCATGCCTCGGTGGATGCGGCGTTGAAGAACTCGTTACTGGCGGTCTTCGTCAGGCCGGACTGCTGCTCGGCGGCCATGCGCGCCAGCTGTTCCTGGCTAGCCTTCATCGCAGGCCCCAGGGCCCTGGCGTAGCCGGCTAGGCTCGGGAAGGACTCGTCGTTCAAGTTCTGGCTCTGCCACCACGGGGAGAGGGGGGACTTGCCGCGAACGAGGAGCGCCTTCGCGTTGGGGTCCGCGCCCAGCGGCAGCAGGACGTGGCACAGGCCCCGGTAGACGGCGTCCAGCAGTCGCTTCGGGCCTTCCCGGCCCTTGGGACCCATGTTGACCGCGTCCGGAAGGACGAACCACAGGTGAGGGCGGACCAGCATCGGCCTGGTCAGGATGTCGTTGTCGGCAGTCAGCGTGGACACGACGGTCACGTCCCCCGCGACCAGGTGCGGCATGCAAGGCAGCCTGCCTGCGTCGACCATCTCTCGCAGCAGTTCGCGCAGGTGGTCAAAGGATTCGAAGAGACGGTCGAGGTCGACGCGGAAAAGGGAAACCATCTCGCGGTTGCCTTCGACCCACGCGTAGTCGAGCGTCAGGACCTTGCGCCGGAACTGCTTCTGGATGAAGCCCTTCTCGTTGGCCGCCCGAAGCTTCGCGCCCTTACGGCAGCCTCGCACGAAGAGCTTGGCGGCATTTCCCAGACGGTCCGACCGCAGGCCCTGCTCGCGGAAGGGCGCGCGCATGCGGCCGCCGACCTCGACATGGACTGCGTTCTCGAACCCGACCCGCATCCGGCGGCGGACCATGTCGCGCTCGGACTTCGCGATGTCGGCCGAGCGCTTCGCCGAGGCGGCTTTCTCGTCCAACTTCAGAAGGGCTGCTTTCCGCTCCTCGGCGTCCCGGATAGCCTCCGCCGCCTCGAACGCGGCATCAAGGGCGCTTCGCCGGGCGAGGGCGCGCTTTGGCGCATCGGCCCTGGACTTCTCTCGGCGCCGCGCCGTCTTGGCCTGTGCCATGTGGTAGCGGGTGACATGTAGATCGACGTCGCACGCGGAAGCGCCAGCCTCCGCGCGGCATGCACCCTTCAGATTGAGTGAGCCGACGATCCCCATGGCCTGAGGCTGAGGCGTCGCGGCGAGGGCGACAATAGCCGATACGAAGGATTCAGCCTGGCATGCAGCAGACGGTTCGAGTCTCGAAGCATTCTCTGTAGCAGGGCGGGCAGCTCGTCAGCGAACGCGGTTTTCAGATTTTTCGCGACGGGTTGACGCCGCGGCACGGAGCCCGGTATCCAACCCATGCTCGATCGCACTTCCTTAGATCTTTTGGTCCATCGTTCGATCAGCAGAAGGAACACAACCGTGAGCAAGCTCTCGATACGCATAGCCTGACCTGAACGCGCCGCGAGGCGCCTCCGTCACGCACGTATCTTGGAGAGCACCATGTCCTTCGTCCGCAAGCTCTATATCGCTGACACGCATTTCGGCCACGCGAGCATCATCCGCAACTGTGATCGCCCCTTCGGTTCCGTCGAAGAGATGGACGCCGAGATCATCCGCCGCTGGAACGAAGCCGTCCGTCCCGACGACATCGTCTACCACCTCGGCGACTGGGGCTGGTCGAACGACGGCGACCGGTTCGCATTCAAGCGCATGTTCCACTCCCTTCACGGGAAGAAGGTGCTGGTCATCGGCAACCACGACGTCCGGAAGGACGGGTCGCTGAGGCCGGACCTTGCCGAGCTGCCGTGGCACCAGGCCCCGGCCCAGATGCTCGAAATCAAAGACGAGGGTCGCAGGGTCGTACTCTGTCACTACGCGCTGGCGCAGTGGAATGCTCGTCATCACGGGGCGCTGCACCTGTTCGGTCACTCGCACGGCAAGTTCGTCGGCGGCCCTGGCAGCCGCGACGTCGGTGTGGACATGCCCGACGTCCAGTTCCGTCCGCGCACGCTCGCCGAGCTGATGCCCGGGATCGTCCTTCCCGTGATCGACGCCGACGCGGCATAGTCGCGCCGGCTCTCACCCCGAAATCGAATCCTTCGCCGCCCGGCCTCCGGACGTCGGCGAAGCCATGCCTGAAGGAGTCCAGTTATGGGCAATTCCATCGTCGTCCGTCGTCGAGAGCCTGCCGACGATCTCGATGTGATGTCCGAGCGGGCCAGCGCCCGCAGCATGCGGAAGGTCTCGTGGCCGACCCTGAAGTCATTTGCGCAGCATGTCGCCGCCGCCGCGCTTGTGCGCGCCCTGCGGCCCTATCCTGGCTGGCAGGACATCGAGCGCGACATCGTCGTCGGAATCGTAGTTCCAGAGGAATGGCACGACCCCTTTCTCGAAACGCTTGAGAGCTTTTTGAGAGGAGGCGCGTCCTTCGGCTACTCGGCGGAGATCGTATCCCTGCACCGCGAGAAGGTGGGCCGATCCGACGTCAAGGATTCCCTCGGCAAGTGCCGGGTATTCGTGATGGCGACGGACTCCGAGCAGTTTCCGGATGAAATGCACGTTGTGGCTGACGGGCTGGTGGAGATCGGCGCTGTGGGTCCCCGACACGTCCAGGCCGCCGCGCACCGCCACCTTGGTATCTCGGTTCCGCTCGCCGATGCGGAGCGCATCGCCGTGGCTCCCGTGTCCAGGCTCGCTGCGTTCCGGAGAGGACGGCGCCTAAAGGATTCGATGCTGCGTCTCGGGGCGTCAGTGAGGGAGGAGGCACAGCCTGTCGCGCGCCAGACGGACGCGCTGCCGACCCTCGATGACCTGCATGGCCTGGGCGAAGCGGGGGAATGGGGCCGGGAACTGGCGACGGACCTTGCCGACTGGCGGGATGGCCGCATCGCTTGGGCTGACGTCGACCGCGGGATCCTGCTGTCGGGTCCGCCCGGCACCGGGAAAACGACTTTCGCGGGTGCCTTGGCGCGCAGCTGCGGGGCGCACTTTGTGTCCGGAAGCTACGCACAGTGGCAGGCGGCCGGTCACCTGGGTGACATGTTGAAGGCCATGCGCAAGGCGTTCGCGGAGGCCCGGGCGAAGGCACCGAGCATCCTGTTCATCGACGAGATCGACAGCTTCGGCAGCCGGGTCACCGGGGATGACCACGACCGCGACTACGCGAACAAGGTCATCAGCGGGTTCCTTCAGGAACTCGACGGGGCCGAGGCGCGCGAGGGAGTGGTCGTCGTCGGTGCAGCGAACCATCCCGAAGCACTCGATCCCGCCATCATTCGTCCGGGCCGGCTGGATCGTCATGTTCGGATCCCACTTCCGGATGCGTGTGGCCGCGAGGGAGTCCTCCGCTGGCACTTGCATGGGGCGCTCGCTTCGGAAGACCTGTCCGGGGTGGCTTCCCGCACCGAAGGCTGGTCCGGCGCCGCGCTCGAGCAGCTCGTGCGCCAGGCCCGGCGGACGGCTCGGCGCGCCCGCCGGGCTCTCGTCCTCGACGACCTTGTCGGGGAACTGCCTGCGCTTGTTCCGGTGCCGCCGCACATGCTCTGGCGGTCGTCCGTGCACGAGGCGGGACACGCAGTAGTTGGCCACGTTCTCGGTCGATGGCGCGTCCTGCATGCTCACGTGGCGCGTGCGTACGTGCCTGCGGCGCAGGTCCTCGCCGGAGGGGTGCGGTTCGAGGAGGATGGGGGACGCCAGTCGACGGCTGCCGCGTATCACGACAACATCGTCCGCGCGCTCGGCGGAACAGCGGCTGAGGAAGTGGTGCTTGGCGATCGAGCCGACGGAGCAGGCGGCAGTGATGCGTCCGATCTGGCGACGGCGACCCGTTATGCCACCATTCTGGAGGCCTCTGTAGGCCTCGGGCAGGAGCTGTCGTACCTCGGCCGCTATGACGGCGAAGTCGAGCACTTGGTCAGGTCAGATTACCTGCTCCGGCAGCGTGTCGACGACGTCCTGGCGGAGTGTCTCGAGCGGGCGCGTGTCATCGTGCGGGAGCATCGCGACGACGTTGAGAGGCTGGCCGTTGCGCTCCGGGATCGTGGCAGCTTGTCCGGCGACGAGGTCAGGGAGGTGCTGGAGGGTCAGCCACGGCTTCAACTCGTCGGATGACACCGGACGGTGGCAATCTCAAATCGAGATGAAGTGTGGGCGACTTGTGTCAGGTTGCCCGCACGTCGCCCTGCTTCGTCATGGGTTCTGTGACTATCGGCATCCACTTCCAGCCTGCGTACTTGTCCCCGCGCTGGCGGATGTGCGTGTACCGCTTCAGGCTGCTCCATGACTTGTGTCCGGACACCATGGCGGCATGGGGGATGTCTTTGCCGATCTCGAACTGTCTCGAGACCCCATCGTGACGTAGATCATGGAACGTTAGGTCGTCGATGCCGAGCAATGCGCAGGCCCGGGTGAAGGAGGCCGATACGGCATCGTTGTTGTAGGGGAAAATCCTTCCCCCGGTGTTCGGCATCGCCTTAATGATCTCGATCGCCTCGTCCGGAAGATCGCACCAGATATCGTTGCCGACCTTCTGCCCCGGGTTCTTCATGTCCCGCACCAGGACGCGCTTGTGTTCCTCGTCGAAGTCGGCCCACGTGATCCGCAGGATTTCGTCCTGCCGCCGGGTGGAGAAGATCGCGAACGCTATGATCCGATGCATCGGGTTCGACTGCGGCGCCCGCTTCTGCCGCTCCAGGAAGTGGGTCATCAGGAGGTCGAGTTCATCGAGGGTAGGTCGACGGTCCCGATGCTTGCTCTTAGAGATCAGGCCCAGCTCCTTCAGAACCGTGACAGCGTCCTTTAGGGCCTGCTCGTCCAATGGGAAATTCCATGCGGGGCGGGCTAGGGCGAACGGCTTGGCGAGATGGCTGAAGTAGTTGCCGACCGTGCTCGGGTCGCGTGGCTTCCCGTCCGTGCCGGCCGCCAACTCCTTCCCGAACTCGACCAGCCTCTGGCTCGTCACCGCTTCGCAACGCAGATCGGCCACGTCGTAGCCCTTGATCGAGCGCAGCACCTGCGCCTTCGTCTTTCCGATCGCCTTCGTCGTCTCATCGAGGTAGGTGTCGATAACCTTTGCCAGGGTGACATGCGGGGCTTCCGGCGGCGCTGTCAGCACCGCTTCCAACGCACCCGGCTTCGCCAGGGCCTTCTCCCGCTTTTCGATCCAAGCCTGCGCGGCCTGCCTCGTGCTGAACGTCTCGTTCTCGCGGTGGACGACCTTGCCGCCTCGCTTTATCCGGACCTGCCCTGTATAGCGTACGCCCTTGGTCGCGCGTTCGCGCTCGATTATGGTACCCATGCGGTGCTACCGCTCCGTTCTCAGTGCTACCGTGGTGGCACCCGATAGCGGAAACGAGCCGGAATGGTCAAGAACAATACGAAACGGGCAGCGCAGGAATGGCGGAAATGCAAGGGACGGCGGGAAGGGGAAGCATTTACAGCGGTCCCGTGTTCGCCGTTGCGCCGATGATGGACTGGACGGACCGGCACTGCCGGTTCTTCCATCGCCAGCTCACCCGCAAGGCGCTGCTCTACACCGAGATGGTCGTAGCCGACGCCGTACTCCACGGCGACCGGCAGCGCCTGCTTGGCTTCTTCGACGCCGAGCATCCCGTGGCGCTGCAGCTCGGCGGCTCCGATCCCGCCAAGCTTGCCGAGGCCGCACGCATCGCCGAGGGATTCGGCTATGGCGAGATCAACCTCAATGTCGGTTGCCCCTCCGACCGGGTCCAATCGGGCACATTCGGCGCATGCCTGATGCGCGTGCCCGCTCTCGTCGGCGAATGTGTCGCGGCCATGAAGGCGGCCGTGACAGTCCCCGTCACTGTGAAGTGCCGCATCGGCGTGGACGAACAGGATCCCGAGGCAGCTCTTTCGGAAATGGCGGATGCCGTGTTCTCGGCCGGCGCCGATGCGCTCTGGGTCCATGCGCGCAAGGCCTGGCTCGAGGGGCTCTCGCCGAAGGAGAACCGCGACATACCCCCGCTCGACTATGAGCGCGTCTACCGGCTCAAGGCGGCCTGGCCCGACCGCTTCGTCGGCATCAATGGCGGCATCCGCGATCTGGCGGAAGCGTCGGCACACATGCGTCGCGTCGACGGCGCCATGCTCGGCCGCGCGGCCTACCAGAACCCCGGCCTTCTCGCCGGCGTCGATGCGATGATGGGGGGTGCTGATGGACCGGCCGATATTGCGGCCGTCGTTGCGGTGATGGCCGATCATGCTGCGCGCCACATCGCGGCCGGCGGCCGGCTCTCCCATGTCACGCGTCACATGGTGGGCCTGTTCCAGGGCGTTCCCGGCGCAAGGCGCTGGCGGCAGGTCCTTTCGAGCGAGGCGACCAGACCCGGCGCCGGACCGGAAGTCATGGTCCGTGCCCTGGATGAAATCGTCGGCGCAAGAGCCGCCGAAGCGGCCTGAGAATCAGTCCTCCACCCGGATGAGGCCTTCCTCGATCATCCGCTCGATCAGCAGCAGCACATCCAGCCGTATCGCATCCGGATCCGTATCGGGAAACGCTCCGCGGAAAACCCCCACGATCGTGTCGGCGTCCAGCGGTTCGACGAGCAGGTTCCACAATCCAAGGCTCAGCCCGTTCAGGGCATGGATGCCGTTTCTGTCGCCGCCCGCCAGGAACCCCTTCTGCCCGACGACGCGCAGGTCGATGCGCGGGTCGCGGCCATAGAAGGGTCCCGCGCTCCTTTTCCCCCCCGGTAGCCCGTCATGGGTCGATTGTAGCGGCATACCCGCTGGGACCTCATCGACGGGGCGAGGATCCTCCCATTCGCGGAAACGCCGATCGAGTGCATCGACGGCCGCCTCGATCTCGCCGAAGCGAAGGCGAAGCGTCGGGAGGCCTGCGGCCAGCGCGAGGTAGCGATCCAGCATGTATGTCGCGTCGAGCCCTTCGTTCGTGTCCTGGACGAGGAGCTTCAGAACCGCCTCTTCGGTTTCTACCGGTTCGAACCCGGGCATGGTTCGACCGTCCTCGCGTTCGAGAAGCACGATCGCACCGATCGGCCCGCGCTCCCCGTGCTGCGCGACCGTCTGCGCACCGAGATAGGCATGGTACCCGTCGCTGGCGACGGTGTTCTTCTCGACGAAGCGTCTGAATCCGATGCTGCTCCGGGCCGGCAGAGGCACCCGAAGCCGCGGCAGGCAGCCCGTCGCGTAGGCTTCGCACGTGGCAAGATCGACGGGCAGGAGGTCGTCGGCGAAGATCCGTCTGCCCTGCGCGGCAAGCCGCGCCATCAAGGTGCTCTTGCCCACCCGGTGCGTGGCGGGAAACAGCACCAGCCGGCCGCCGAACTCCGCCGCGGCCGCGTGCAGGCCGCCGAAATTTGCGCGAGCGCGCAGGAATGCCGCGACCATCTCCACGACCAGCGTGCAGACGGCGCTGACCGCGCTCGGCTCGAACGACGTCCAGCCGTCTGCCGCCTGTTCCACCCGGATATCGCGTCCCTGTCTACGGATGGAAAGCACGGCCGTTGCATGTTCCGGGGCGACCCTGGAAGTGAGCGGCCAGCCACGAAATACCCGGGAGAGCAATCCCGCCACCGCCTCCGTGCCCCGGCCGAAGATGACGGGACCGGGCATGCCGTCGAAGTCGAGATGCAGCATGGTGCCTGGGCTCCGATGGACGCTGAGGGAAGGTGAGGCCGCGCCCTGATGGCCTCGGGCGGCTTTCCAACGAGGATCCTTGGCTCCGACATCCCAATTCATGACACTGCCTTTCCTGGAAGCGGTTGCGCTTGGCAGCGAGGCGGACATCCGCGGCTGCGGTCGCCATGAGGAACGGCATCCCCCGACTTCTATTCCGCGGGTATCTGTCATTGGTCCCGCAGAAGAAGGACGGGCCCGGCGGAGGTGATCCGCCGGGCCCGCTTACCTCGTCGCTCCATGGCCTCAGCGCAGGAACTGCTGCAACGCCCGGCCGAACTGGTTGATGCCGCGAACGAAGCCGCGTCCCATAGAGCCGCCGCGGCTCCGGCCCCTGCCGCCGCTGCCGCGCGCGAAGCTGCGTCCGCGTCCGCCGCTCCCCCGGCCACGGCCGCCACGACCGCCGCTTCCCCGTCCACCGCTGCCACGGCCACGTCCGCCGCCGCCCGAGCCGAAGCCGCCATGGCCGCCGACGCCGGCAGCACCGCCGCCACCTCCACCGCCTCCACCGCCTCCGCCGCCCCCACCACCGCCGGGGCCAGAAGCCCGCGCCTTGCTGATCGTCAGCAGGCTCGGCGCCGCGTAGGCGGCCGCGCCCGTCAGTCCGAGGAGCGAAAGCATCCTCCGCCGATCGACCGGTTTCTCCAGGTCGGTATTGTCCGAAATCACCTTGTTCACGTCCTTTTCCATGGCCCTGTCCTCTCTCGATGATCCGTGGGCGCATTCGACGATCCGTGCGGCCCATCGCTTCGAGAACGCCCGGGCGTCGCCCTTATTCCCGACGAGCGCAGGCGAGGCCGGCACGGTTTACTTCCGGCGCCTGCCGCGATAGCGACGGTGCGGATTCAATGATCGGGGCGGGATGCGATGGGCGGGCTGGATTTGGCGGCAGGCGAGATTGCGGCCTTCGCCGTCGCGATCGCCGCGGCGGGCGTCGTATCCGGCCTGCTGGCGGGCATATTCGGCATAGGCGGCGGCGCCATCCTCGTGCCGGTCTTCTACCAGGTGTTCGGCCTGCTGGACGTGGACGAGTCCGTGCGGATGCATCTGGCCGTCGGCAGTTCTCTCGCCATCATCGTTCCGACGTCGCTGCGTTCGTTCCAGGGCCACTTCGCCCGCGGCGTCGTCGACATGGACCTGCTGCGAAGTTTCGTCCTGCCCGTTCCGCTCGGCGTGGCGCTGGCCTCGTTCGTCGCGGCGATGATCTCGAGCGAGGGCTTGCGGCTCATCTTCGCCTGCATCGCCATCCTCGTCGGCGTCCGGCTGCTCCTGAACAGGGAGAGCTGGCGCATCGCCTCGGATATACCCGGCCAGCCGTGGCGTTCAGTGGTGGGCGTCGTGATCGGCTTCTTCTCGACGCTGATGGGCATCGGCGGCGGCATCTTCAACAACACGTTCATGACGGTCTACGGCCGCCCGATGCACCAGGCGGTGGCGACCTCGTCCGGTGTAGGCGTGCTGATCGCGATACCCGGCACGATCGGCTACGTTCTGGCGGGCTGGGGCCATCCCGACCTGCCGGTCGCCTCGACCGGTTACGTCAACTGGATCGCGGTGGCGCTGATCATCCCGATCGCGCTGATCGTCACACCCTATGGCGTACGGATCGCGCATGCGCTGTCGAAGCGGCAACTCGAGATCGGTTTCGGGCTATTCATGCTCTTCGTGGCCGGACGCTTCTTCTACAGCCTCGTCTGATCGGATCAGTCGAGCAGGATCATCCGGTCGCCCCGCATCTCGAAACCCGACAGCGAGTTGATGAAGCTCATCCCGAGGAGGCTCTGGCTCAGACGGCCTTCCTCCGCGACCATCACGCCGACGCCCCGGCGTGTTATTCCGCCCACCGCCAGTTCGCCGACGGTGTGCCGTGCCGCCCGCGCCATGCCATTGGCCGTCGCGACGGGGACCGAGAAGGAAAGCGCGGCGACGTCGATGCCTGCGCGCTGCGCATCGTCGGCCGTGAGCACGGTCACTGTCGCGCCCGTATCCACGAGAAAGCGGACAGGCGATCCGTCGATGCTGCCGCGAACCTCGAAATGGCCGCTCGGCAGGCGGTCGATCCTGACCCCGGAACCGCCGTCGAAGCTCAGCGCCATCGGGCTGGCCGGAACCAGCCCCGCCGTCATGCGGCTGGCGATGTCCTGCAGCTCATACCGGTACTGGTAGCCTGCGACGAGGAGCACGATCAGCAGCAGCCAGATGGCGAGGTTGCGTGCCACGTCGCCCAGCCTCATGCCGGCGAATGCAAACGCGCCGATCACCAGTCCCAGCGCGCCAAGATAGACGAGCGAGCCGAACTGCTCGTTGGCGAGCCCGAGCGTGCTCCCCGCGTCGTCGTTGATCACGAGCAGCAGCAATCCTCCGCCGAGTATCGCCAGCACGATCCACAGCAGGCGCATCGTCAGCCCTCGCTGCGCTCCCGCGCCATCTTCGCGCGGCGCGTCTCTCGCCTCGGCCTCCGTTCGACCGTCTCCAGCCTCCCGGGCAGGATCGCCATCACCTCGCGGCGCTGGGCGGGCGTCATCGAAAGCCACCCGCCGATCTCGCCACGCGTGCGTCCGCAGCCGAAGCAGTATCCGGTCTTCTCGTCCATAACGCAGACCAGGATGCAGGGGGATTCGATCGTCGCCATCGCCTTCCAGATGGGCCGGGTACGCCTGCAATGCAAGCTGTCGCCGAGGGGTACCATCGACGGCCGGCGCGCGCTATGGGCAGGACACACCAATTCGGACGTCGCCAACATGACCAGCGCCTTGCCCTTCGATGACATACGCGAACTTGCGGCCAGGCTTCCGGATGCGAACCGGAACGCCTCTCCGGTCGCTCCGGAATCCGGTCGCCTCGGCGCGCTCGGCGACTGGCTCGCGCGGTGGTCGTCATCGGGTCTGCGGCCGATGCGCCGGCCTCTCGTCGCGATATTCGCGGGCACCCACGGCATCGCAGGTCGGCTCGGGCGCGACACCGACGCGGTCTCCGATGCCGTGGCAGCAATCGGCGCGGGCCAGGCCGTCGTCAACACCGTCTGTTCCACCCACGATCTCGGCCTGAAGGTTTTCGACCTCGCCCTGCGGGTCCCGACCGCAGACGCCACTTTGGACGCCGCCCTCGACGAGCGGGCCTGCGCCGCCACCATGGCCTTCGGGATGGAGGCGGTCGCCGGTGGCACGGATTTTCTCTGTCTGGCCGGCCTCGGAGATGCAGCCGATGTTTCGGCTGCCGCGCTCGCGGCCTTCATCTGCGGCATCCCGGTCGGCGGGTTTCTGGCCGGGGAGGGGGCTGCCGACGCACAGGCGGCCGTCGAATTCCATCGCGCTCACGCCCGGGATCCTCTGGAGATGCTGCGCCGCATCGGTGGCCGCGAATGCGCGGCGATCGCGGGCGCGATCCTTGCCTCCCGCATGGAGCGCGCCCCGGCCCTGCTCGAAGGACCCGCGGCACTGGCCGCCGCTCTCGTGATCAATACGTTGCGGCCCGGGGCTGTCGCTCATTGCGCCGCAGCGGAACTCCCGGCCGGCAACGGGTGGAGCCGCGTGATCGACCGTCTCGGGATCGACGCGGTCTTTGCGACACGCTTCGAAGCGCCGATCGGCACGGCCGGCGCCCTTGCTTCCGGGATACTCAAGGCGGCGGCGCAGATCGTCGAACCGGCCCCGCGCGGCAGCTGAGCCTATCGCCCACCCGCGAGCATGGCAGTGGGGATCGCGGGAAGCGCCTCCATCACCCGGAATGGCGGGAATATCGCGATCGCCTCGGTGCCTTCGCGCAGCTTCGAGCGCAGCTGGAACTCTCCGCCGTGGAGCTGGACCAGCCCCTGCACGATCGGCAGGCCGAGCCCGGCGCCCTGTTCGGCGCTCTTGATGGCGATCGAGCCCTGGCCGAAGGCGGCAAGGACGACGGATATCTCGTCCTCGGGAATGCCCGGTCCGTTGTCACGCACGGAAATGTACTGTCCGCCGCCAGCCGTCCAGCCGACGCGGACGGTCACCTCGCCGCCCGTGGGCGTGAACTTCACGGCATTGGCCAGCAGGTTGAGCGTGATCTGCCGGATGGCGCGTTCATCCGCAAACAGTCGCGGCAGGTCGGGTTCGAACTGCTGCACGATGCGCAGGTCCCTGGCGCGGGCTCGCAGGGCCATCATGTGGCAGCATTCCTCGACCGTGTTGATGATCGTCACCGGCTCTTCGTTGAGCTGGTAGCGGCCGGCCTCGATGCGTGACAGGTCGAGTATCTCGTTGATCAGGTTGAGCAGGTGCTGGCCCGATTCGTGGATGTCCTCGGCATAGTCCCGGTAGGTCTTGTTCTGGATAGGCCCCAGCACTTCCTTGGCCATGACCTCCGAGAATCCGAGGATCGCGTTGAGCGGGGTCCGCAACTCGTGGCTCATCGAGGCGAGGAAACGCGACTTGGCGAGGTTGGCTTCCTCGGCGCGCCGCCTTGCCTCGTCCGACATCGACTTGGCGGTTTCCAGCTCGGCGATCAGCGCGTCCTTTTCCGTGCGGAAGGACAGAAGCATCAGTGTGAAGCGGTTCAGGTGACCCGCGATATAGGCGAAGAAGAACAGCGAGGCGACGAGCAGCCCCACCATCAGCATGTGCACCGGCACGGCGCTGTCGGCGGCCGCGTAGGCGTAGACCGCAACCGGCAGCACGAATGTCGCGAACACTGCCTTGCTCAGGCCGGACGCGATGATGGCCGTCGCGGCGATGGCCAGCAGCAGGATCACCGCCTTGACGACGGTGAACTGCTCGATCCCGCAGGCGCCGCAGTCGAGTGAGGCGAAATAGGCCCAGCCGAGCCCCGTCACGAAATGACCGAAAAGGAAGTTGCGTCGCGTGGAGGGCGGATCTATCCGCGCGGCCTGAATGCGTTCCACGCGGCGCGCCAGCACGGCAAGCGCCGAATAGAAGGTGACCGTGAAGAGCGACCAGATGAGGATCTCGCCGCCCATCCCGCCGACCAGCGCCGCGGCGGCGACGATCATGACCATCAGCGGGATGGCGGTCGCGCTGTTGATGACGGCGCGCGCGTGGAGCCTGAGCAACTCACGATGGTAGTCTGGATTGCCCGACTTCTGTGCCAGGCGCTCGCGCGTGGTCCGGATCGCACGCGCCACATCGCTGTTGCGGTGGGCCTTGCGGCGATCCACAATGATCTTGTCGGCCACACTCGAGGGTTGCAAAATCTTGTCCTGACGGGAAGTCCGGAGGTCGGCCGCAAGTCTAAGCGGCAATGATTAAGAGAAACTTTGCCATATGACCGTGGGTGCGCGATCCCGAAGGACAACCCGCCGCAAGGGGCGGAGCCGCCTTCGTGAAGCGCTCGTGGTGGCCGCGCTCTTCGCCGCCGCGACGCTGCTGGCGTCCTGGCTGCAGGGGCTGGGCGAAAGTGAACTCGCGGGCCCGGCGGTCGTCAATGACGGCGACACCATGACCATCGACGCGCAGCGCATCCGTCTGCGCGGCATCGACGCACCCGAGATCGCGCAGATGTGCACGCGCGCCGGCCGGGAATACGCCTGCGGACGCAACGCGCGCGACGCGCTGGCCGAACGCGTACGAGGCGGGACGGTCACCTGCCGGGGCAGCGAGCGCGACCGCTACGGTCGGATGCTTGCGGTGTGCACCGTCGGCGGCATCGATCTCAACGGCTGGATGGTCGAAGAGGGCTGGGCGGTGGCCTATGGCGACTACGGGGCGCTGGAGACGGCGGCGCGGGATGCGGGCAGGGGCCTTTGGGCGGGTGCCTTCGAGCGCCCCCGCGACTGGCGCGTCTCGCATGGAGGCCTGGCCGAGAGCGAGCATGGCGCAATCCATGCCTTCGTCGATTGGCTCAGGCACCTCTTTCGCCGGGGCTGAGGGAAGGCTATCGGAACCGTGTGAAAATACGAGGGAGGAAAGACCCATGAAGCTCTATGACGGTGGCCGTGCGCCGAACCCGCGCCGCGTGCGCATCTTCCTTGCCGAGAAGGGGATCGAGTTGCCGATCGTCCCGGTCGACATGGCGGCATTGGGCCACAAGTCGGAGGAAGTCACGGCGCGCAATCCGCTGCAGCGCCTGCCCGTCATCGAACTGGACGACGGAACCTCGATTTCCGAATCCGTGGCCATCTGCCGCTACATCGAGGAGCTTCATCCCGAGCCGCCGCTGATGGGCAGGGGCGCTCTGGGAAAGGCGCTCGTCGAGATGTGGCAGCGCCGTGTCGAGTTGCACTTTCTCATTCCCGTGGCCAGCGCGTTCCGGCACATCCACCCCGCCATGAAGGAATGGGAGGTCCCGCAGCTTCCCGAATGGGGCGAGGTCAACAAGCCCAAGGCCGTCGCCTTCATGGAACTGCTGGACCGCGAACTGGCCTCGCGTGAATTCATCGCCGGCGACGAATACACCATCGCCGACATCACGGCTCTGGTCACCGTCGACTTCATGAAGCCGGCCCGCATCGAGATGCCGGCGGAACTGGCAAACCTCCGACGCTGGTACGCGACCGTCCTCGCGCGCCCCAGTTCAGGGGCCTGACGGCGACGGCGTGACCGGCGATCTGCAGGCCCTGCGAAGCGAGATCGCGGCCTGCCGCATCTGCGTCGAACGGCCGAAAGGTCGCCCGCTGCCGCATGAGCCGCGACCGGTGCTCGTGCCCTCGGCGACCGCGCGGATCCTCGTCGCCGGTCAGGCGCCGGGCACGCGCGTTCACGCTTCCGGCAGGCCGTTCACCGACCCGTCGGGGGATCGCCTGCGTGAATGGCTGGGCATCGGCATGGAGGCGTTCTACGATCCGGACCGCCTCGCGATAGTGCCGATGGGATTCTGCTTTCCGGGCCTCGATGCCAAGGGGTCGGACCTTCCGCCACGGCGCGAATGCGCGCCCGCCTGGCGATCCCGGCTCATGGCCTTGATGCCCCAGGTCGAACTCGTCGTGGCGATCGGCCGCTATGCGCAGGACTGGCACCTGCCGCCGCGTGCCGACGCGAGCGTCACGGCCACTGTCTCGGGCTGGCGTCGCATATGGGAAGCGAGCGCCGCGCCCAGGGCCATTCCGTTGCCGCATCCGTCCTGGCGCAACTCGGCCTGGCTGAAGCGTAATCCTCGGTTCGAGTCCGAGCTTCTCCCGGTGCTGAGGGCCGAGGTAGAACGGCTGATGACGAAATGATGTCCGCCGAAATCACTAATTCGTTGGTCGAATTTTCTTGATCGGCTGGGATTTTCCTGACAGATCAGAAAAAAATTCCGGAGCCTGTCATGGATCGCCTCGACCGAAAGATCCTGCGCCTGTTGCAGGAGGATGCCACGCTCGCCGTGGCCGACATCGCAAAGAAGGTGGGCCTTTCCACCACGCCCTGCTGGCGGCGGATCCAGAAGCTCGAGGAGGAGGGCGTCATCCGCCGCCGCGTCGCGATCCTCGATCCCACCCGGATAAACGCCCGCGTGACGGTCTTCGTGTCGGTTCGTACGTCATCGCACAGCCATGAGTGGCTCAAGCGATTTTCGGAGGTGGTACAGGAGTTCCCCGAAGTGGTGGAATTCTACCGCATGAGCGGCGATGTCGACTACCTGATCAGGGTCGTGGTGCCGGACATTGCCGCCTATGACGCGTTCTACAAGCGCCTGATCTCGAAGATCGAGATACGCGATGTTTCCTCCTCCTTCGCGATGGAGCAGATCAAGTACACGACCGAGCTGCCGCTCGACTATCTGGTGCTCGACAAGGAAGCCGCGTCCGGCTGATATGCGGCCCGCGCACCTGGGAGGATTGACGATGACGATGCCCCAACAGTTCAGCGGCCGGCTGCGCCTTCCGGCGATAGCCGCTCCGATGTTCCTCACCTCGGGACCCGACCTCGTTGTCGAGACCTGTCTGGCTGGTGTCGTCGGCACCTTTCCGGCGCTCAACCAGCGCACGAGCGAGGGATATGCCGCCTGGCTCGAAGAGATCGGGCAGCGCCTTGACGGCAGCGACGCGGCCCCGTTCGGTGTAAACCTGATCGTCCACAAGTCCAATCCGCGGCTCCAGGCCGATCTGGCGATCACGGTCGCCAGGAAGGTGCCGCTGGTCATCACCTCGCTCGGCGCCGTGCGCGACCTGGTCGATGCCGTCCATTCCTATGGCGGGCTCGTCTTCCACGACGTGATCAACCGGCGCCATGCCGAGAAGGCTGTCGAGGCCGGGGTCGACGGCATCATCGCGGTCGCCGCCGGCGCCGGTGGCCACGCGGGCATCACCAGCCCGTTCTCCCTCGTTTCGGAGATCCGCTCCTTCTTTGACGGCACGATCGTTCTGGCGGGTGCCATCAACACCGGCGCCCAGGTCGCCGCGGCGCGTCTGATGGGCGCCGACATGGCCTATCTCGGCACCCGCTTCATCGCCACGCAGGAAGCCATGGTGCCCGCCGGCTACAAGGACATGCTCGTCGCGTCCCGGGCATCTGACATTCTCTATACCGACGCGATTTCAGGCGTTAACGCCAATTTCCTCAGACCGAGCATCATCGCTGCTGGTCTCGACCCCGACAATCTCGTTTCTCACGGCAAGCTCGACATGGAGAACGAGGCCAAGGCCTGGAAGACCGTCTGGTCGGCCGGGCACGGCACGGGCGGCATCTCCGACGTCCCATCGGCGGGTGATCTTTGCCGGCGGCTCATCGGGGAATACGAAGCGGCGCTCGAAGCCGCGTCTTCCGACCCTTTCCGCGCCGCCGCGCCGCGCCGCTCGGCCGCCTGAGGCACGCAGTGATGTCCGACCAGGATCCCTCCGTCCTTTATTCGTCGCTCGACGGCGTTGCGGAACTGCGCTTCAACCGGCCGAGGCGCCTCAACGTGCTCGACGTCGAGCTGGCGACGGGGATGGCGCAGGCCGTGGACCGCGCCATGGCCGACGATGCCGTCCGTGTGATCGTGCTGACGGCCGAAGGCAGGGGCTTCATGGCCGGGGGCGATCTCGCGAGCATCCGGGCGAGCGAGGACAGGTCCGCCGCCGTGACCGGGCTGATCGATATCGTCCACCCCGCGCTGACGAAACTGGCCGAAGGCCCCAAGGTGGCGATTGCCGCGCTGAAGGGTCCCGTGGCAGGCGGTGGCTGGGGCGTGGCGCTTTCGGTCGACCTCGCGATCGCGGCGGAAGATACCGTGTTCAACTTCGCCTATGCGAAGATCGCCGGCTCGCCGGATTGCGGTTCGTCCTGGGCGCTGCCGCGGCTCGTCGGCACCCGCAAGGCGCTGGAAATCGCTCTCCTGTCGGAAAATGTCGATGCGCATGAGGCGCAGCGCCTCGGCCTCGTCAATCGCGTGGTTCCCGTGGACCGGCTCGAGGAGGAGACCATGGCGGTCGCGCGCAGGCTCGCTGCGAGCGGACCAATCGGTCTTGCCTCCATCAAGCGCATGATCCGTACGTCCCACGACCGTGACTATCCGGGGCAGCTCGACGCGGAGCGCTCCGCCTTCGCGGCCACGGCGGCCAGCGCCGACTTCGCCGAAGGCATCGACGCCTTTCTGTCGAGACGCCAGCCTTCCTTCACCGGCAGATAGACATCCGGAGCGAGACCCATGTTCCAGCCGCGGCAGTCCGAGGCACCGGTCGACGGCGTGATCGAACTGGAGAAGAAGGGGCGCCTGATGCTCATCGGCATCAATCGCCCGAGGAAGCTCAACGGCTTCTCCGAAAAGCTGCTGCGCGAGATCGGCGAAGCCTACGACGCGTTCGAGAACGACGACGAAGCCCACGTCGCCGTCGTCCATGCGTTCGGGCCGCATTTCACGGCGGGCGTCCAGCTCGAGCAGGTCGGCGCCATGTTCGCCGCCGGGCTGCACGCCTCGATACCCGGCAAGATCGATCCGTTCGACCTCTTCGCACCGCTGCGAACCAAGCCGGTCGTCTTCGCCGTGCAGGGCATCTGCTTCACCATCGGCATCGAGCTCATGCTCGCGGGTGACATCGTGATCGCGGCGTCGGATACCCGCTTCGGCCAGATCGAGGTCCGGCGCGGCATCTTCGCCAATCATGGTGCGACGCTCAGGATCGTCGAGCGCGCGGGGTGGGGCAACGCCATGCGCTACCTGCTGACCGGCGACGAATTCGATGCCGAAACCGCCTTCCGGCTGGGCCTTGTCCAGGAGTTGGTCGAGCCTGGCCGGCAGCTCGCTCGCGCCATCGAGATCGCCGAGACGATCGCCGCGCAGGCGCCACTCGCCGTGCGCCAGACGATCGTGACCGCGCGCAAGGGTGTCTTCGACGGCTGGTATGCCGCGGCCGCCGACTTCGGGCCCGAACAGGCGCGCATCATGAAGACCGAGGACGCGGCCGAAGGCGTGCTGTCCGCGAAGGAGCGGCGCGTCGGGCGCTTCACTGGAAGATAGGACTGGACGCAGGACGCCGCGCCGGGCACTGAAAATCCGCAGGAATTTCTGGGAGGGAACTGATGAAAGCCATACTGAGCCGTGCCCCGGGCGGGCCCGAGACGCTGACCCTCGAGGACGTTGCCGATCCGAAGGCCGGCGCGGGCGAAGTGGTGGTGGCAGTGAAGGCCGTCGGCGTCAACTTCCCGGACGTGCTCATCATCAAGGACATGTACCAGTACAAGCCCGAGCGGCCGTTTTCGCCGGGTGCCGAGATCGCCGGCATCGTGGAGAGCGTCGGCGACGGTGTGACCGCGCTGAAGCCCGGCGACCGCGTCTTCGCCATGCTCGGCTGGGGCGGGATGTCGGAGAAGGTTGCCGTCGAGGCGCGCAAGTGCTTCCGCATCCCAGACGGCATGCCCTTCGACGAGGCCGCCGCCTTCATCATGACATATGGCACTTCCCATTACGCACTGAAGGACCGCGGCGAACTGAAGTTCGGCGAGACCCTTCTGATTCTCGGCGCCGCCGGTGGCGTGGGTCTCGCTGCCGTCGAACTCGGCAAGGCCATGGGAGCGCGCGTCATCGCCGCCGTCTCGAGCGATGCCAAGCTGGACGTGGCGAAGAAGGCCGGCGCCGACGACGGTATCGTCTATCCGCGCAGCGTGGAGGAGGGTGACGGCCAGCGCGCGCTGGCGGCCGAGTTCAAGCGCGTCTGCGGCAAGAACGGCGCCGACGTCATCTACGATGCGGTGGGCGGCAACTACGCCGAGCCCGCTCTGCGCTCGATCGCCTGGGCCGGACGCTACCTCGTGGTCGGTTTTCCCGCCGGCATCCCGAAGCTGCCGCTGAACCTGACGCTGCTCAAGAGCTGCGACGTGCGCGGCATCTTCTGGGGAGCGGCCATCGACAGGTTTCCGGACCGCCACGCCGAGGCCGTGGGCGAACTGACGGATCTCTACGTCGGCGGAAAGATCCGCCCCGTGGTATCCGAGCGATTCCCCCTCGACAGGGCGGGCGACGCGATCGCCGCGCTGTCGTCGCGTCGCACCACCGGCAAGGTCGTCGTCACCCTCGAATAGCGCCTCGGCCTTGCCTGGCGCGGCCCCCCGTGGCCGCGCCCCGAAAGCGCCAAGGTTTGACTTGCGTCGCCGGAGGCGCTGCGCTAACCCTCGCCGCGTTGCAACATGACGTCCGCCGCACCGGCCGACGGGGGCAGCCGCAACCCAGCCACTGTGTCGCGGCCATGCGTACTGCATCGGTGCTATAGTCGCTTCAGACCGGCCGCCACCGGAGTGAACCCATGAACGAACTTCTCGGTTCGTATCTGCCCATCGTGATCTTCATCGGGGTCGCGCTGTTCGTGGGCGTAGCCCTGATCGCGGCGCCGTTTCTGGTCGCGTATCGCAATCCCGACCCAGAGAAGCTGTCGGCCTACGAATGCGGCTTCAACGCCTTCGACGATGCGCGCATGAAGTTCGACATCCGCTTCTACCTCGTGGCCATCCTGTTCATCATCTTCGACCTGGAAGTGGCGTTCCTCTTCCCCTGGGCGGTGTCCTTCGGTGAGATCGGCATGTTCGGCTTCTGGTCGATGATGGTCTTTCTCGCCGTGCTGACCATCGGCTTCATCTACGAATGGAAGAAGGGAGCGCTGGAATGGGACTGACCGACCGTTCCTCGACGCTGGTCGCGCCGCAGCCCAGGGGCATCATCGATCCCGCCACGGGCAAGCCGGTCGGCGCCGACGACCGCTTCTTCGGCGAGATCAATTCGGAACTGGCCGACAAGGGCTTTCTCGTCACCTCGTCGGAGGCGCTCGTCACCTGGGCGCGTACCGGGTCGCTGATGTGGATGACGTTCGGGCTGGCCTGCTGCGCCGTGGAGATGATGCACATCTCCATGCCGCGCTATGACGCGGAACGTTTCGGGATCGCGCCGCGCGCTTCTCCCCGCCAGTCGGACGTGATGATCGTCGCCGGCACCCTGACCAACAAGATGGCCCCGGCGCTGCGCAAGGTCTACGACCAGATGCCGGAGCCGCGCTACGTCATCTCGATGGGCTCCTGCGCCAATGGCGGCGGCTACTACCACTATTCCTATTCGGTGGTGCGCGGCTGCGACCGGGTCGTCCCCGTCGACATCTACGTTCCGGGCTGTCCGCCCACGGCCGAAGCGCTGCTTTACGGCATCCTTCTTCTCCAGAAGAAGATCCGCCGTACCGGCACGATCGAGAGGTGAGGACATGAGCGAGGCCCTGCGGGACCTGTCCGCCTATATCGAGGAAAAGCTCGACCTGCCGATCGACAGCGCCGTCGTCGCCTATGGCGAACTGACGCTGACCGTGACGCCCGCGAACCTGATTGAGCTGCTCACCTTCCTCAAGAACGACGTGCAGTGCCAGTTCGTGTCGATCATCGACGTCTGCGGCGCCGACTACCCGGCCCGCGCGCGGCGTTTCGACGTCGTCTACCACCTTCTTTCCCCGCGCCAGAATCTCAGGATTCGCGTCAAGGTCGAGACCGACGAGGACACGCCGGTCCCCTCGGCGACGGCAGTCTACCCTGGCGCCGACTGGTTCGAGCGCGAGGCGTACGATCTCTACGGCATCCTGTTCACCGGCCATCCCGATCTCAGGCGCATCCTGACCGACTACGGCTTCGAGGGTCATCCGCTCCGCAAGGACTTCCCGCTCACCGGCTTCGTCGAGGTTCGCTACGACGACGAGGTCAAGCGCGTGGTCTACGAGCCGGTGGAACTGAAGCAGGAGTTCCGCAACTTCGACTTCCTGTCGCCATGGGAGGGCACCGACTACGTGCTGCCGGGCGATGAGAAGGCGAAGCAGTGAATGGTGAATGGTGAATGGTGAATGG
>VFQR01000479.1_pt1 | contig 55072 bp, 48 predicted proteins | sample 3512321 | NCBI WGS metagenome assembly VFQR01 (sample SAMN10412374, study PRJNA504923) | tailings metagenome | isolation source: Relicate 3 Philex TSF1 revegetated site | place: Philippines: Tuba, Benguet | collected 2017-08-29 | reverse complement strand
AGGATCTGGCGCGATCGTGGTCACTGACTGGACCGACGATTCACGCGCCAGATGGCAGGATCTGGCGCGATCGTGGTCACTGACTGGACCGACGATTCACGCGCCAGATGGTAGGATCTGGCGCGATCGTGGTCCTAACGCTCCTCGTCGCCTTCGGTGACCGGGCCGCCGATGATGTTGGACATATCGCCGCCTTCTTCCTCTTCTTCCTCGAGGAAGGTCTCGTCCTCGTCGGCGGCAACGGCGGTGTCGCCATCCTCGATGTCCGGCAGCGCATCGTCGGCGTCCGCCTCTGCGGTCTCCACCGGCGCCTTCTCGGTATAATCCGACTTGCGGCCGCGACGGCTCGATTTCTCCTCGCCAGCCGCAGCGAGCGCGAGCGGCGACGAAGCCAGCTCATAGATCGAGCCGCAGATCGGGCAGGTAATGGGATCTCGGTTGAGGTCGTAGAACCGAGCACCGCATTCATTGCTCTGGCAGGTGCGCTTTGTCCCGCGCGCTTGCTTGGTCGCCATGGCTGTCTCACCTGTCAAATTGGGATAGCGGGGTCTGCCACAGCATCCGGCGGCTGTCAAAACGAAATCCGGTGCCGGTGCTGATAAAGCGTCGCGCGGCGTTGACAGGGCCTGGATGGGGCGGCTCTATGCCCGGGCTTTCCTTCACAACCCGGGCTCAGGCGTCCCTCCGGCGCCTCCCCGCGACATTTCGGGCGCCACCACGTGACTCACGCCGATCCTACCCCGCTCGCTTCCCGCCGCTCCGGCCCCCTCAAGGGCACACTTCGGGTGCCCGGTGACAAATCGATCTCCCACCGGGCCCTGATGCTCGGCGCCTTGGCGACCGGAAAAACGCGCATCCGCGGCCTTCTCGAGTCCGAGGACGTGATCAACACCGCACACGCGGTCACGGCCCTCGGCGCGCCTGCCCGGAAAACCGGAGACACCTGGGAGGTGCTCGGCCGCGGCACCGGCGGGCTCACGCAGCCCGACAAGCCGCTGGATTTCGGCAACTCGGGCACCGGCACCCGCCTGATGATGGGCGTGATCGCGCCGCACGACATCACGGTGACGATGATCGGCGACGCCTCGCTCTCCAAGCGGCCGATGGGCCGGGTTCTCAACCCGTTGAAGCAGATGGGCCTCGAGGTGGAGGGTGACCGCGACCGGCTGCCCTTAACCCTCCGCGGCACCTCTGAGCTCGTGCCGATGGTCTACGAGCTTCCGGTGCCGTCGGCCCAGATCAAAAGCGCGATCCTGCTCGCGGGGCTCGGCGCCGCCGGCGAAACCACAGTCGTCGAGCCCGAGGCAACGCGCGATCACACCGAGCGGATGCTCCGGCATTTCGGCGCGGACGTGCGGACGGTTTCCGAAGGCGGCGCAACCCGGATCACGGTGCGCGGCGGCGCGGAGCTCGAGGGCCGCGATGTCACGGTGCCGGGCGATCCCTCCTCCGCTGCATTCCTGATCGCATCGGCGCTCATCGTGCCGGGCTCCGACATCACCATCGAGGGGCTGCTCGTCAACCCGACGCGGACGGGCTTCTACACCACCCTCCAGGAGATGGGCGGCGACGTCACCTTCCTCAACGAGCGGGAGGAAGGCGGAGAGCCTATCGCGGACATTCGCGCCCGTTTCTCCGCGCTTTCCGGCGTCTCGGTGCCGGCGGACCGCGCGCCTTCGATGATCGACGAGTATCCGATGCTGGCGGTCGTCGCGGGCTTCGCCAAGGGCGCGACGCGGATGGACGGCCTCGCGGAGCTCAAGGTCAAGGAGAGCGATCGGCTCGCGGCAACGGCCGCGGGGCTCGAAGCGAACGGCGTTCGCACCGAGGTTTCCGGCGACACGCTCATCGTTCACGGCACAGGCTCCGTGCCGGGCGGCGGGCGGGTTGAGACCCATCTCGACCACCGGATCGCCATGTCGTTCCTGGCCATGGGGCTCGCGAGCACGTCTCCCGTCACGGTCGACGATACGGCCATGATCGCCACCAGCTTCCCGGAGTTCCGGCACCTTATGGAGCAGATCGGGGCGCAGTTCGGCGAAGGCGGCGGCGCATGATCATCGCCATCGACGGACCGGCGGCCTCCGGCAAGGGCACCCTCGCCAAACGGCTCGCCGATCACATGGGTTACGCCTGCCTCGACACGGGCCTGCTCTACCGGGCGGTGGCGCGCGATGTGGCCTCGCGCGGGTTCCGGCTGGAGGACACCTGGGCAGCGGTGGCCGCAGCGCGGGGCCTCGTTCCTGCGACCTTCGACGATCCGGCGCTGCGGGGAACCGCCGCCGGGGACGCGGCCTCGATCGTCGCCAAGATTCCAGCCGTTCGGGCAGCGTTGCTCGCCTATCAGCGGGATTTCGCGGCCCAGCCGCCCGGCGCCGTGCTCGACGGGCGGGACATCGGCACCGTGGTCTGCCCGAACGCGGACGTTAAGATTTTCGTGACCGCTAGCCCCGAAATCCGGGCCCGGCGCCGGTTTGCCGAGTTCGAGGCGCGCGGCACAGGCGTTGCCTATGAAACGGTGCTGGCCGATATCCTGGCCCGGGACGCCCGCGATGCCGGCCGGGCCGACGCCCCCATGGCCAAAGCTGCCGATGCGATATTGCTCGATACCAGTAACTTGAGTATAGAAGCCGCATTCGACGCCGTCGTCGGATTGATCAAGAGGAAGATCAGCCACTAGGGGCGCATGACACATGCGTCTCAATTTTCACTGGCGGGCCAGGGCCCATCACGACGGCGCCGAGACAATATTCAAAGAAACGTGCCGGTAGAAAACCGTCCGCTCGCGCTTCCGTGCGCGTTCGGCGGGGCTCGCGGCCATCACTCATCCGCGTCGCCGGGCAGCCTGCAACGGGTGCCGGGCGGCAAACATCCATTTCCAACACACGTTCAGGAGTCTGAATGACCACCGAAATCAGCAAAGACTACACCCCGTCGCGCGACGAGTTCGCCGCGATGCTCGCCGACAGCCTGGCGAAGGACGACGTTTTCGAAGGCAGCGTCGTCAAGGGTAAGGTCGTCGGCATCGAGAAGGATCTCGCCGTCATCGACGTCGGCCTCAAGATGGAAGGCCGCGTTCCGCTCAAGGAGTTCGGCCTCGGCGGCAAGCCGGGCGACATCAAGGTCGGCGATACGGTCGAAGTCTACCTGGAGCGCATCGAGAACGCGCTCGGTGAAGCCGTTCTCTCGCGCGACAAGGCACGCCGCGAAGAGAGCTGGACCCGCCTCGAGAAGCTCTCCGAGAAGGGCGAGAAGGTCACCGGCGTGATCTTCAACAAGGTGAAGGGCGGCTTCACCGTCGATCTCGACGGCGCCGTGGCCTTCCTTCCGGGCTCGCAGGTCGATATCCGTCCGGTGCGCGACATCGGTCCGCTCATGCATCAGCCGCAGCAGTTCCAGATCCTCAAGATGGATCGCCGCCGTGGCAACATCGTCGTCTCGCGCCGCTCGGTGCTCGAAGAGACGCGCGCCGAGCAGCGCGCCGACATCGTCGCCCGCCTCGCCGAAGGCCAGATCATCGACGGTCTCGTCAAGAACATCACCGACTACGGTGCGTTCATCGACCTCGGCGGCATCGACGGCCTGCTCCATGTCACGGATATGGCTTGGCGCCGCGTGAACCATCCGTCCGAGATCCTCAACGTCGGCGACACGGTGAAGGTGCAGATCATCCGCATCAACCCCGAGACGCAGCGCATCAGCCTCGGCATGAAGCAGCTCCAGTCCGATCCGTGGTCGGCCATTGAGGCCAAGTACCCGATCGGCGCCCGCTTCTCCGGCACGGTCACGAACATCGCCGACTACGGCGCGTTCGTCGAGCTCGAGCCCGGCGTCGAGGGCCTGATCCACGTCTCCGAGATGAGCTGGACCAAAAAGAACGTGCACCCCGGCAAGATCGTCTCGACCAGCCAGCAGGTCGAGGTGCAGATCCTCGAGGTGGATCCCGCCAAGCGCCGTATCTCGCTCGGCCTCAAGCAGACCCAGGACAACCCGTGGGATGCCTTCCTGGCTCAGCATCCGAAGGGCACCGTCGTCGAAGGCCCGATCCGCAACATCACCGAGTTCGGCCTGTTCATCGGCCTCGACGGTGGCGTGGACGGCATGGTCCATCTGTCGGATCTCGACTGGCAGAAGGCCGGCGACGAGGTCATCAAGGACTACAAGAAGGGCGACACCGTCAAAGCCGTGGTGCTCGACGTCGACAGCTCGAAGGAGCGCATCTCGCTCGGCATCAAGCAGCTCGCCGGCGACCCGGCCGACGAGCTCGGCAAGTACAAGAAGGGCGACCAGGTGACCTGCGAGGTCGTCCAGGTGCAGGAGAACGGCATCGAGGTGAAGATCGCGGATACCGATCTCACCACGTTCATCAAGCGCTCGGATCTCTCGCGTGACCGTTCGGAGCAGCGCTCGGAGCGCTTCACCGTCGGCCAGAAGGTGGACGCGGCCGTTCTCTCGGTCGACAAGGCTGCCCGCCGCATCGGCGTCTCGATCAAGGCGCTCGAGATCGCAGAGGAGAAGCAGGCCGTTGCACAGTACGGCTCCTCGGATTCGGGTGCTTCGCTCGGCGACATCTTCAAGGCCGCCATCAAGAAGCGCGACGCGGGCGACGAGGGCTGAGCCCTTCCCCTCTCGCAATTCGAGATCACACCATGCGCGGGGCGGAGACGTCCCGCGCATTTTTCTTTCCCGCGAGAGCGCCATTGCGCAGCGCCCGGCAGTTTCCTAATTTTGCAGCAACGACTTATTGGCAGGAGCGATGACCGATGTCCCTTGAGACCGAAGCCGTTCTCGACCGGCGCCGCATGCGCAGGCGGCTGGCCTTCTGGCGCAGCGCGGCCGTGCTGTTCGTCGGACTGCTGCTCGGCGCCCTGATGTTCAGCAGCGACGACCTTTCGAGCCTCGCCGGCACGCATCAGATCGCGCGCGTCTCCATTGAGGGCACGATCACCGACGATCGCGACCAGATCGCCATGCTGAAGAAGATCAAGGACGCCAAGCACGTCGAGGCGCTGCTGGTGTTCGTGAACAGCCCGGGCGGCACCACCACGGGCGGCGAGAGCCTGTATCTCGCGCTCAGGGACGTCGCGGAAAAGAAGCCTGTCGTGGCGCAGTTCGGCACCGTCGCGGCGTCCGCCGGCTATATCGTGGGGCTCGGCACAGACCACATCGTGGCGCGCGGCAACACAATCACAGGCTCAGTCGGCGTGCTGGCGCAGTGGCCGGAAATCAGCGAGATGCTGGCCAAGCTCGGCGTGAAATTCAACGAGGTTAAGAGCGGCGAGCTGAAGGCCGCGCCCAATCCGTTCGAGCCTGCCTCGGAAGGCGCGCGCCGCGTGATGCAGGACACCATCGACGACGGCTTTCAGTGGTTTCTGTCGCTTGTCGAGACGCGGCGGGGCATCGTCGCCAGAAACGTAAACGGCCTAGTCGAGGGGCGCATCTACTCGGGCCGGCAGGCGCTCGAGAACAAGCTGGTGGACGAGATCGGCGGGGAAAGCGAAGCCGTGCGCTGGCTCGAGACGAGCCGCGGCGTCAGCAAGGATCTCAAGGTGGTCGACTGGAAACCCACGCCGGAAGGCGCCTGGGGCAAGGTTACCGGAAGCGCCTCTCAGGCCGCCATTTCGGCCCTTGCCTCCGTGTTAAGCAGTGTCGCACATCTCGCAACTCTTACCCCCGCCGTTGGTCGAGTTGGCCTTGACGGCCTCGTTTCTGTTTGGCAACCTTCTGAAAATTAGAATAAATACAATTACTTTCGGGAGGGCGTGTGCTTTGATTAAATCCGAACTGATCCAGAAAATTGCAGCCTCGAACCCGCATCTCTATCATCGGGACGTCGAACGCATCGTCAACGTGGTGTTCGATGAAATCGTAGATGCCCTTGCGCAGGGCGATCGTGTCGAGTTGCGTGGCTTCGGCGCCTTCACGGTGAAGCACCGCGCCGCCCGCCAGGGACGCAACCCGCGCACCGGGACGCCGGTTCCTGTCGCAGAAAAGTTCGTGCCGTTCTTCAAGACGGGCAAGGAACTGAGAGACCGGCTCAACACGAACGCATAAGCGGCGCCGATCGAATAGGCGTTGCAGGCGAACTTCGCAGACGAGACACGAGCGTGCTCAAACGTATCATTTGGCTGTTGATCGCGTTTCCCGCAGCGGCGCTGCTCATCACGCTTGCGATTGCGAACCGCCATTCCGTTCGCCTGGTGCTCGATCCTTTCCGGCCGGAGACGCCGGTTCTTTCCGTGGTGCTGCCGTTCTACGGTTTTCTGTTCGGTGCGCTTCTGATCGGCGTCGTTCTCGGCGGCGCGGCCACGTGGCTTTCTCAATCGCGATGGCGCCGCACGGCGCGCGTCAGGAGCGGCGAGGCCAAGCGATGGCGATCGGAGGCCGACCGGCTCACGCGCGAGCGCGATGCCGAGGTTGCGAGCCGGGCCAAGGCCCTTGCCGCGCCGGACAAGCGCAACGCGGCGTGAGCGTCTCCGCGCAGCGGACTCTCCTTGCGCCCCTATGTGCGATCCGCGAGCGTCCTCCACGATTCTCCGCACTGTCGCGCCAAGCCATATTCCGGTGATTCCGGGAACTCGTGGCAACGCCGAGGGTGCCATCCGAAACTTTCAGCGCTGAACCGACGCCCGATGACGACGCAAGTCAAAATCTGCGGTTTGAGCACCGAGGCAACGCTCGAGGCGGCTCTCGACGCGGGCGCGGATCTCGTGGGCTTCGTGCTGTTTCCCAAGAGCCCGCGCAACGTGAGCGTGGAGCGCGCCGCCGCGCTCGCCCGCCACGCGCGCTCGCGCCGTGACGGCGTCCAGGTGGTGACGCTGCTCGTGGACGCCGACGACGTGCTCGTCGATCGCGTGACCGCAGAGATCAAGCCCGATCTCCTGCAGCTTCATGGGCACGAGACGCCCGCGCGCGCCGAGGAGATCCGCCGGCGCAGTGGCCTCCGCGTCATGAAGGCGGTTCCCGTCTCGGACCGGAGCGAGGTGGATGACGCCTTGCGCTATCTCGCGGCCGGGGGCGGGGCCGATCTTCTGCTGTTCGACGCCAAGCCGCCCGCCAATGCCGATGCCTTGCCTGGCGGCAACGGGCTTGCCTTCGACTGGCACATCCTGGATGGGGCACGAGGTCGCGCTCCATTCGCGCTTGCCGGAGGCCTCTCGCCGGAGAACGTTGCTGCCGCAATCGAATTGACCGGAGCCGAGATCGTCGACGTCTCGTCCGGCGTCGAGAGCCGTCCCGGCCAGAAAGACCCCGATCTCATCCGCCGCTTCCTTCGCGCCGCAAAGGCCGCTAAGCAGGCATGAAAATTCTCCACCCGCCGCGGCGGGGCTAAACCGAGGACAGTGCCGATGGCCTCAAAAGACCAGAAGACCCACGAAGCGAAGCTCAACACGCTGCGCTCCGGACCCGACCCGCGCGGTCACTTCGGCATGTTCGGCGGACGTTTCGTCGCCGAGACGCTGATGCCGCTGATCCTCGATCTGGAAACGGCCTACGAGGCGGCAAAGAACGATCCCGCGTTCCAGGCCGAACTCACGCAGCTCATGCTTCACTACGGCGGGCGGCCGAGCCCGCTCTACTACGCGGAGCGTCTCACCGAGCATTTCCGTGGCGTGGCCAAGGCGGCGGGCGGCACGGGCGGCGCCAAGATCTATTTCAAGCGCGACGAGCTGAACCACACGGGCAGCCACAAGATCAACAACTGCCTCGGCCAGATCCAGCTCGCGCGCCGCATGGGCAAGACGCGCATCATCGCCGAGACGGGCGCGGGCCAGCACGGCGTGGCTGTCGCCACCGTCTGCGCGCGCTTCGGCCTTCCCTGCGAGATCTACATGGGCGCGACGGACGTGCAGCGCCAGGCGCCGAACGTTGCCCGCATGTACATGCTGGGCGCCAAGGTCAACCCGGTGACGGCGGGCGCGGGCACGCTCAAGGACGCGATGAACGAAGCGCTGCGCGATTGGGTGACCAACGTGCACGATACATACTACCTCATCGGCACGGCGGCAGGTCCGCATCCCTATCCCGCGATGGTGCGTGATTTCCAGTCGGTGATCGGCACCGAGACGCGCGAGCAGATGCTCGAGCGTGAAGGGCGCCTGCCGGACACGCTCGTTGCCTGCATCGGCGGCGGCTCGAATGCGATCGGCCTCTTCCATCCGTTCCTCGACGACGAAAGCGTGAAGATCTACGGCGTCGAAGCGGGCGGACACGGGCTCGATGTCGAGAACGGACACGCCGCCTCGATGAACGGCGGACGGCCGGGCGTTCTGCACGGAAACCGCACGTATCTCCTGCAGGACGCGGAAGGCCAGATCCTCGAAGGTCATTCGATCTCGGCGGGCCTCGACTATCCGGGCGTGGGTCCCGAGCATTCGTGGCTCAAGGATACGGGCCGCGTCGACTACGTCTCAATCACGGACAAGGAGGCGCTGACCGCATTCCAGCTCAGCGCCAAGCTCGAAGGCATCATTCCGGCGCTCGAGCCGTCGCACGCGCTCGGCTGGGTCACGAAGCTCGCGCCGACGCTCCCTCAGGACAACCTGCTCGTCATGAACATGTGCGGACGCGGCGACAAGGACGTGTTCGCAGTTGCCGGCTATCTGGGGATCAAGCTTTGACCAACACATTCGAAACGCGGATAGACCGGCGCTTCGCGGCGCTCAAGACGGAAGGCCGGGCGGCGCTCGTGACATTCGTCACGGCGGGCGACCCGGATCTCGAAACCTCGAAGAAGATCCTGGCCGGGCTGCCCAAGGCAGGCGCAGACGTCATCGAGCTCGGCATGCCGTTCTCGGATCCGATGGCGGATGGGCCCGCGATCCAGGCTTCCTCGCTTCGCGCGCTCAAGGCCGGGCAGAAGATGCGCGATACGCTCGCGATGGTTCGGGAGTTCCGAAAGACAGACCCGGACACGCCCATCGTGCTGATGGGCTATTACAATCCGATCTACGTGTATCCCGTTGCGGCGTTCCTGGAGGACGCGGCGGCGGCCGGGGTGGACGGGCTTATTGTTGTGGATGTTCCCCCCGAGGCCGACGACGAGCTTTGCCTGCCGGCGCGCGACAAGGGCATCAACTTCATTCGCCTCGCGACCCCCACTACCGACGATAAGCGCCTGCCAGCAGTGCTGAAAAACACGTCCGGATTTCTTTACTATGTTTCCATCACCGGCATCACCGGAGCCGGGGCGGCAAATCCCGACGACGTTCAACTGCAGGTGGCGCGGATAAAGAAGGCGACAACTCTTCCCGTCGCGGTCGGTTTTGGCGTAAGAACGCCGGAGCAGGCGCGTGCCATGGCGAAGGGCGCGGATGGCGTAGTGGTCGGCTCAGCATTGGTGCGCGCCATCGAAGAGAGCTTAACTGAGGACGGCCGCCCGACTGGAAATACGGTCGGCTCCGTTCTAAATTTGGTCGAAGGCTTGAGCGCCGCCCTGCGCTCTTCATGAGAGGCGGGCAGCGACAACCGGCCAGAGGCATTCGAAGCAGACGGTTTCGGGCGCTGGCGGTGGCACAATCTTTCTACGGCGAATGGCATGAGCGGCGCTGCCCAGGTGGGCAGACGGAACGCGGGGTTTCGAGGAGCGGTCAAGCGTGAACTGGATCAACAACGTCGTCCGGCCCAAGATCCGCAGCTTCCTCACGACGAAGCGCGAGGTTCCCGAGAACCTCTGGGTCAAGTGCCCGGAGACTGGCCAGATGGTCTTCTACAAGGACCTCGAGGCCAACCAATTCGTCGTGCCGGGCTCCAACTACCATATGAAGATGGGCTCGCGCGCGCGGCTCACCAATCTCTTCGACGGCGGCGTGTTCGAGCAGGTCGCAGTCCCCACCGTCGCGCAGGATCCGCTGCGCTTCCGCGACGGACGGCGCTACACGGACCGCATCAAGGATGCCCGCGCCAAGACGGGCCTCGACGATGCCGTGCTGATCGGCGAAGGCACGCTCGACGGGCGCATGGTGGTCGCGGCCGCACAGGACTTCGAGTTCATGGGCGGCTCGCTCGGCATGGCCGCAGGTGAAGCCGTCATCGCCGGAATGCTGCGCGCAGTCGAGCTCAAGGCGCCGTTCATCCTGTTCGCGGCCTCGGGCGGCGCTCGTATGCAGGAGGGCATCCTTTCGCTGATGCAGATGCCGCGCACGACGATCGCCGTGCAACGCCTGCGCGATGCGAAGCTGCCGTATATCGTCGTGCTCACCGATCCGACCACGGGCGGCGTCACGGCCTCGTATGCAATGCTGGGCGACGTCCACATCGCCGAGCCCGGCGCACTCATCTGTTTCGCGGGGCCGCGCGTCATCCAGCAGACGATCCGCGAGCAGCTTCCCGACGGCTTCCAGCGGGCCGAGTATCTGCTTAGCCACGGCATGATCGACATGGTCGTGCATCGCCACAAGATGCGCGAAACGCTGAGCCGCATCTGCAGCCTGCTGATGCACGGCGCAGCCATCGACAAGACCAAGGCGCGGCGCGGAAACGGCAAGATGCCGGTCAACGGAAGCGTGGACGGCAAGCTGATCGAATCCGCCGTCGAGCTGGAGCCTGTCGAAGAGGACAAGCGCTTCGGCGAGCAGAAGGGCGATGCGGACGCCGCCGGCGGCACCGCCAGGGAACAACCCAGGAATTGAGCTCGCCAGACGACTGGCGCGGGGCGTTGTGCCGATGGATTTGGCGCTCGTGCAAGGAGCGTTTCCGCTCCGGGACGCATTATTTCGCACTGCGGGATATTTCCTGTGCGTGTCGAGTCCTGTTGACCTCTCCCCAGGGCCAGGGCTTTCTCTCTTCGCCGGGCAGCCGGTTCCCACTATTCTCGACGCAGGCCAGCAGGAATCGCATGCAGATTGCGCGATCAAGACTGGCAGTGCGGGCGATGCCCGCTGAAGGAGGAGCGTGCCATCCTAACTAGCGACCAGCTCCTCGCGGACATGAAGCTCCTGCACCCCAAGCTCATCGATCTTTCGCTCGGGCGGGTGGAGCGGCTTCTGGCCAAGCTCGGTAACCCGCACAAGTCTCTTCCGCCCGTCATTCATATCGCGGGTACGAACGGCAAGGGCTCGGTCACGGCCTACCTCAAGGCCATGCTAACGGCGGCCGGCAAGCGCGTGCACGTCTACACCTCTCCGCATCTCGTGCGCTTCCATGAGCGCATCGAGCTGGCGAGCGCGCCAGGCCTCACGCAGCCGATCGCGGAAGCGGATCTCGTCGACGTGCTGTCGCGCACGCAGGCGGTGAACAGCGGCGACGACATCACGCAATTCGAGATCACCACCGCGGCGGCGTTCCTGGCGTTTGCGGAGCACCCTGCCGACATCGTTCTGCTGGAAGTGGGTCTCGGCGGACGTCTCGACGCGACCAACGTGATCGCAAAGCCCACGCTCACCGTCATCACGCCGATCTCGCTCGATCATGCCGAAAAGCTCGGCGGGACCATCGAGAGCATCGCGACGGAAAAGGCGGGCATCCTGAAGCGTGGCGTCGAGTGCATCGTCTCGCAGCAGGAAGACAGCGTGCACGAGGTCATTGCGCGCGAGGCGACACGCGTTGGGGCAAACCTTTTCGTGTGGGGGCAGAACTTCGACGCCTACGAGCAGCGCGGCCGTCTCATCGTGCAGAAGTCGGACCATCTTCTCGACCTGCCGCTGCCTGCGCTCATCGGGCGCCATCAGATCATCAACGCGGGCACGGCAGTCGCGGCTGCGCTGGAGTTGAAGGACGTCGTGCTCGACGAGGCCTCGATCGAGCGCGGGCTCGTCAATGCACGCTGGCCCGCCCGCATGCAGCGCATCGACAGCGGGCCGCTTCCTTCGCTGCTCAAGCCGGGCTCGGAGCTGTGGCTGGACGGCGGGCACAATCCCGCTGCAGGCCTCGTGATCGCGCAATCGCTCGCAGACCTCGAGGAGCGCGCGCCGAAGCCGCTCTATCTCGTCGTCGGCATGCTCGGCCTCAAGGATGCCCCGGGCTTCCTCGGACCGTTCCGCGGGCTTGCGCGCCACGTTGTCGGCGTGCCGATCCCCGGCGCGCACGAGGCACCGTTCTCGCCGGATGCCTTGGCCGATGCGGCACGCTCGGTCTCGCTCAGCGCGGAGGCGGCTCCGTCCGTCGAAGCCGCGCTCAAGCGCATCGAGGCGATCGATGCCGGGCCCAAGCGCATCCTCATCACGGGATCGCTTTATCTCGCGGGGCATGTGCTGGCGCTGCAGGAAGGCGTGGAGCCGCAGGCGAACTAGCCGGCAGCGCATCTAGATGCTGGCCTGCAGTTTTCGAACTCTCCGCAAAAACAAAAGGGCTCCGATGGATGTCGGAGCCCTTCGTCATTCGATAGCGTGCAGCGCGCTTAGGCCTTCGCGACCAGGGTCTCGCCGATCTGCGAGCCCAGCCACTCTTCGAGCTTGCGCTTCTGGACGAGTGCGCCGACGTGCTGGCCGGCGACCTGACCATTCTTGAAGACGATCAACGTCGGCATGGCGCGGATGCCGTACTTCGTCGTGATGGCGGGGCTCTGGTCCACGTCGATCTTCACAACCTTGACCTTGCCCTTCTGCTCAGCCGCGACCTGCTCGAGAGCGGGCGCCATAGCCTTACAGGGACCGCACCATTCGGCGAAGAAATCGACGAGAACGGGCTCGGTCGACTTCAGAACTTCCTCGTCGAACGTCTTGTCGGATACGAGTGCGGTCATCTTACGAATCTCCTTGTTCGGCGTCAGCCGAGAGCTGTGATGTTGCGTCTTATACGGGGAATTTCATCTTCCGGATCATATCCGGCGGGGTTCCCTCAAGCGCGATCCACTCGCTGGCTGCGCGGATCGTGAACGTAGGAATGCCGACCTCATGCGTCAAGACTGGATATATCCAACCGCCAGAGTTCGGCAGCATAAGCGTCGAGCGTTTCTTGAGGGATTTCCATGAGATAGGGACCTTGCGTCCAGAGCAGAGCAGCGCGGACCGGCTTGTCCGGGACGATTTCGCGCACAGCCAGGCGGTAGGCGGCAAGCTGGTAGAGATAGACCGGCGCGACGGCCGCCAGATCGCGCGGGGCGCCGCGGTTGGTCTTGTAGTCGACGATGAGGGCTTCGCTGTCCGTGATGGCCAGCCGATCGAGCTGACCGGCAATGCGAAGCGGCGGGCCCGCCGCGCCATCGGGACGGGGAATCACCGCCACGACCGGCACCTCGGCCTGGCTTCCGGCGCCGAACACTGGCGCAAAAGTTGTATCAGTCAAGATGGCCAGCACCTCTTCGGCAATACTCGCGAGCGTGCGTGCCGGAAGGCCGCGTCCGCGCTCGGCCAGAAAGGCCTTCGCCGCCTTCGCGCGAGCCTTGGGCGGAATGGCAGGCAGATGCTCCAGCAGGGCGTGCGTGAGCGTGCCGCGCAGGAAGCGGGACTGATCGGCGAGCTTGCCCGGGCTCATGGCCGCGGGCTCGGCCTTGGGGTCCTTCGGCGGCGGCGCCGGCAGCGGCTCGCCTTCATCGTCGGTATCGTAGGGCGCGAGCCGTGATGGAGCGAGCGGCACCGTGAGCTGGGGCTCGCGCGGCACCGCGGTTTCACTCCACGGCGGAAGCGGAGCAGCGGCTTGCTGCGCCGTCAGCGTAACCTTGGGCCGCTCCGGCTCGGCCGTCTGTGGCACGGCGAGGCGCAGCAACTCACGGCCTCCATCTCCCGGAACGCGTTCGAGCGCGCCTTCCAAGCCATTGCGGATCAGCTCGTACCAGCAGCCGGGCTCGGGACCGCGACGCCCTTCGAAGCCTGCCACGTACAGACGGTCGCGCGCGCGCGTCATCGCGACGTAGAGCAGCCGGTTGCGCTCCTCGCGGTCCTTCTGCTTCAGGCTATCGCGCGCCTCGCGGATCGGATCGAGCCCGCCCGTGCCCTTCACCGGCCAGACGAACGGGGGCGGCGTGCCTCCCGGGCGCTGCATCGCGTCGAGCTTCATGGGGCGGCCCGCCTGGCTCGCGGCCGAGCCTGCGCTGCACGTGTCGGGGAGGAACACGACGGGGGCCTCCAGCCCCTTGGCGCCGTGCACCGTCATGACACGCACCTGATTGCGGCCATGCTCCATGTCGCGTTTGATGTCGCGCGTGCCGTCGCGCATGAACGAGAGGAAGCCGGCGAGCGAGGGCGGCGCGCCATCGTCGTAGGTGAGCGCGAGATTGAGGAACTCGTCGAGCGGATCGATGGCATCGGGGCCGAGACGCGCGATGAGCTTCGCGCGCACCTGGTCGCGATCGAGGAGGTCTGCGAAGAACTCGAACGGCGGACGGAAGTCGGCCGCCTTGCGCCAGCGCTTCAGCGTTTCCGCCGCCTCGGTGAAGCGCGGCGTGTCCTTGCCCATTTCGAGCAGAGCCTTCCAAAGCGTGCCCTTGCGCGGCTCGTCGGCCCGTTCCCGTCCCCTGAAGGCGAGCGCGGTGAGATCCGAGTCATCGAGGCCGAAGATCGGGCTCTTCAGCACCTCGGCCAGGGCGAGATCGTCCTCGGGGAGCGTCAGGAAGTCTCCCAGCGAGAGCATGTCCTGCACCGCGATCTGCTCGGTAAGGCGCATGCGGTCCGCACCGGCGACAGGGATGTCGCGCGCCTTCAGCGCCTGCACCATCGGGGCTGCGAAGGGCGCGCGCTTGCGCACGAGGATCAGGATATCGCCGGGCTCGATGGGACGGCCTGCTGACGCCAGCATCTCGCCCCGCGCGAGCCAGTCCCTGATGGTGTCCGCGATGCGGTTGGCGAGCTTGACGACGGGCGGCTCCGCCGACTGCTCCTCCAGCGGCGACCAGGCATCCGCGGGATCGACGTCGACCACCTGCTCCGTCGGCCAGATCTCCACGAGACCGGCATGGCCTGCGCGCTTTGCCGCGTGCGGGGCGGGCGTGACGCCGGGCGTGCGCAAGGGATCGGCGAACACGCGATCCACCGCATCGAGCACGGGAGCGACGGTTCGGAACGACAGCGTGAGCGGGATGCGCCGCCACGTCACCCCGGCGCTGGCGCCGAGCTCCGCGAACCGGTTTCCCATCTCCGAGAACATTTCCGGCGCGGCACCCTGGAACGAATAGATGGACTGCTTCTCGTCACCCACCGCGAACAGCGTGCGCGGCTCCTCGCGAGCGCCCACCCCCGAGAAGAACTCGGTGGCGATGGCCTCGACGACGCGCCACTGCGAGGGGCTCGTATCCTGGCTTTCGTCCACCAGGATGTGATCGAGCCCCTTGTCGAGCTTGAACAGCACCCATTCGGCAGACTCGCGCGTTGAAAGCAGGTTGCGGGTGCGGGCGATGAGATCGTCGAAATCGAGCGCGGCGCGCCGCACCTTGGCTTCCGTGTAGCGCTGCTGCACGGCATCGGCGAGACGCAGGAGCGCCATGGTCGCCTCCACGATGGCCGCACCCTGCTGCTCGGCATAGAGGGCGACGAAGCGGCCTTGCGCGCGCGCGAGCATCGGCTCGACCTCCGGGTTCTTCTCCTTCAGCGCCTTGGTGAGGAACTTGTCGCGGGGTGCGCCGTCGCTCTTCAGGAACAACCCGGAAAGGGCCTCGATGCGCGCGTGGTCGGTTGCGGCCTGAAGCGCATCGGTGATCTTCGCGGCCATGTTGGCGTCGGTCTTGCCGCCACCTAGCAGGACAGACCGCACGTGCGCGAGATCGCGCGGCGAGAGCAGGGTTGCAGCTTCCGCCTGAATGGCGGCGCGCGTGATGCCGGAACGAATGGAAAAGTGGCGCCGGTAGAGTTCGTCCACCGCGCCGAGGCCGGACGGCCCGCCGTCCGAAACGGACGGCATGCGCACGGCCGTCTCCAGCCAGTCGCGGTGGCTCAAGGCATCGGCCAGGATCTCGTCGAAGCGATCGTCGGCGGCGTAGGCGATGGCGGCTTCGAGCGCCTGCCCCATCGGGCTCGACCGCTTGCGCGCGGCGGCGCCGATGACCTGATCGATGGCCTCGCGCATGAGCTTGCGGGATGTTTCCTCATCGAGGATCGCGAAGCCCGGCGTCACACCGGCTTCGAGCGGGAAGCGCTGAAGCAGGCGTTCGGCGAACGCGTGGATGGTCTGCACGCTGAGGCCGCCCGGCGTCTCGGTGGCGCGCGTGAAGAGCGTGCGGGCGAGCGCGGTCTCCTCGGGAGCGGGCACACGGCCCAGGAACTCCGTCAACGTGCGCGCAAGGTCGCTCTCCGGCAGCATCACCCATTTCGAGAGGCTCTCGAATACGCGCTTCGACATCTCGGCCGCGGCGGCCTTGGTGTAAGTGAGGCAGAGGATGCGCTCGGGCGGCGTGCCTGCGAGCAGGAGGCGCAGCACGCGCATGGTGAGCACGTGCGTCTTGCCGGTGCCCGCGTTGGCGCTGACCCAGACCGAGGCGACGGGGTCCGCCGCGTCGGCCTGGAGGCGCGTGGTGCGCTCGAGCTCAGCCTTGATGGACGCGAGGTTGGACATGACTCAGACCTCCTCCTCGCCAGAGGCACCGGACGACCATTCGGCAACGCGCGCGAGATGCGCGTACTCGTCGTAGTCGTATCCAAAGCGCGCGCGCCGCAGGGGACGATAGGGCGTCCGTTCGTCGTCGAAGCGGGCGACGTGACGCTGGAGGCCGACGAGAGCCTCCGCCGCCAGCGTGGCGACGTCCGGCACCTTGACATCGTGCTCCTCGCCCGGGGGCTCACCGCCGGACGCGCGAATGTAGCGTAGCGTGGCGACGGGGCGCTTCGGCATCTTCTCGAAGCCGAGCGTCGCATCGCCTGCGATGGCGGCTTCGAGCGGAAGCTGCGGCGCGACGCCCGCGAGCACCTTGGTATCGCTCGGCGGATTGCCGGTCTTATAATCGGAGATCACCAGCGCTTCTTGCATGATATCGATGCGGTCGGCGCGAGCCGTCAGCGTGAACGGTCCGGCCGGCGCGTCGAACACGAGCTGGCCGTTGATTTCCGTCCTCACTTGCGCGACGCCCGCGCGCCGTGCGGGCTCGGTGGCAGCAAACCACGCGGCAAAGCGCTCGAAGCGGGGAATCCAGAACGCGGCGATGCGGGGATGGGCGGCGTAGGCATCGAGCGTCGCCCGCGCGAAGCGGACAAGCTCGGCCTCGGTGTTTTCCGGAAGCTCCGTCGGATAAGCCTCCGCGAACGCAGACAGGGCGCCGTGGATGATGCTGCCGCGAAGCGCCGCGCCAGGCGGCTGGCCCAGCGGATCGAGCGGCTCGAGTTTCAGAATGTCACGGGCGAAGATCGCGTAGGGATTGCCGATCCAGGTCTCGATGCGCGAGACGGAGAGCTTGCGGGGGCGCTGCGCGAGCGTGGGACGCGGCTCCGGCACCTTGAGGCGCGGCACGGGCGCGACAGCATCGCGCTGACGCGCCCATGCGAGCCAAGGTTGCTTCGGCACGAGGGCGGAGCCGACGTTCATGCCATCGAGCAAGGCTTGCAGACGCAGCAGCCAGCGCGACGGCACGGTGGGCACGCCATCTTTCTTCTCGGCCCGCGTGAGGATCACCTCCGGAGCGGCGAGCAGCGTCGCGAAATCGTGGGCGGACTGTCCGATCTTCTCCTCGGGCGAAGGCAGACCGAGCGCTTCGCGCATGGGCCGGTTGAGCCAGGGACCGGGATCCGACGATTTGGGCCACGTGCCGTCGTTGAGCGAACCCAGGATGACCACGTCGGTCTGCTGCAATCGCGCTTCGAACGGTCCCCAGATGAAGAGACGCGGATGGACGGGGCCGCGCGGACGCACGGTCTCGGCGCTCGCAAGGCTGCGATAGAGATCGGCGTAATCGGCAGGAGGCAGCTCGAGTGGCGGAAGTTGCTCGTCGAGCAGGCTCGCGAAGAAACGCGCGGCCGTCTCGCCCGCCTCATCGCGCCAGAGCGAGCTTTCCGGCTCGTCCTTCCCGTCGGGATCGGGAGGCAGCTCGGCCATGGCTTCAGCGGCCTTGCAATGCGCGTCCACCAGGGCGCGAAGCGGCACAGGCGCGCCAGGCTCGTACAGCGCGATCAGCGGGGCGAAGGCCGCGCGGAAGCGCGCCAGCAGATCGCGTGCGCCTTGCCAATCCTCGGTCCAGAGACGCGTGACGGCCGGATGGAGGCGCACGCGGCGGTCGCGATCGGCGGAGGCACGCTCGAAGGCAGCTTCCACGCCGTCGAGGCCATCGCCAAGGTAGGGCGTGCGGAAGGTCGCGATTTCGAGAGCGCGCGCGGCGCGGCGTGCCGCGAAGGGATCGAGGCCGAGGCGCGTCAACGGATGCTTCAGAAGCGCAACCACCTCGGCGGGGGCAAAGCGCGTCGCGGCGGCATTGACCACGAGATCGAGGAAGGCGCCGGGCGGCGTCTTGGCGAGCGGCCGGCCGGCGGAATCGTCCACCTTGATGCCCCAGGCTTCGAGGCGGATGGCGACGCGGCGGGCGAGGAGACGATCCGGGGAGACGAGCGCGGCGGTGCGGCGCGGCGTCTCGGCGGCTTCACGCAGAATGAGCGCGACGGCCTCGGCCTCGTCCTGCGATGTCGGCGCCTCGATGAGGCTCAGGCCTTGCGGCGCGGCGCCTGCCGGATCTCGGCGCGCGGCGGCGGCGAAGGCTTCCCAGCGCTCGGTCGTTCCGGCCGGGCGCATGGCCTCGGCGATGAGACGGCTGCGGGCCCGCGCGGCCTCCGAGGCGTGCTCGCCCAGGCGCTGCACGGCGGAACGCTCGCAGCCCAATTGATCAAGCAGCTTCTTCAAGCCGAACTGAGGGTGCTCAGGATGCTCGGGGCCGATGGTGCTCCAGCTTTCGGCATCGAGATCGGTATCGAGCGCGGGCAGCACGATGGCGCCTTGCGGCAGACCGGCGACGGCGCGCATCAGCTCTACTGTCGCGGGAATGGAGCCGGTGACGCCGGCGACGATAACGGGCGCATCGGGCGGCGAGGTTGCGAGGCGGTTCGCCTCGGCGCGGATCACGGCGTTGCGGCGGCCCACGGCGGAGAGGTGGCCGCTCTGCGCGAGATAACCCGGCCACGCCTGCGTAACGATCTCCAGGAACTGGAGCGTCTTCTGCCAATGCTCGGAGAACATCTCGGGCACGAGCTTGGCGAGGCCGTCGAGGCTCACGTTCTCGGTCTCGACCATGTCCATCAGAGCGGCAAGCTCTTTGGCGAGAACGGACGCTTGCGCGGGCGTGCTGCTCCCCGCCGCGGCCAGCGGCTCCAGCGCCGCGTCTCCGCGCGCCCGGTGCATGGCCTCGGTCCACCTCTGGATGAGGCTCGCGAGAACGAGGCGGCGCTCCAACTCCGAAATGGCGGGCGGGATGGCGCCGAGATCAGCCGATGCCTCGGGTTGCGCGGCCGCCGAGATCAGCGACAGATCCTCCTCGCCTTCGGAGATCGCCACGATCTTGGGCAGAAGCAGCGCACGGCCACCGGAGGCGCGCAGGAAGGCATCCTGCAAGGCACGCGTGGCGCGCCGCGTCGGCAGGTAGAGCGTGATGCGCGGCAGGTCCATCAAACCGGGCGCATGGCCGCCCGAAGCAGGCAGGCTGCCGTCGAGAATCGCCGTCGCCAGGCAATCGAGGAACGGCCGCCCAGCTTCAACAGTGTAGATATTTGCGCGTTCCCGCAGCGTCATCGCCAGCGTGATGCCCCCAGACCCCGTCAAAGTGCAGACGCGTGGGGTATAGCACTATCGGGAAGGGTTTCAGGCACTTGCCGCGCGATCTATCCACCGTTCCGCTTCCTCCACGGATTGCGGCGTGCCGACGTGCATCCAGGCGCCTTCGAGGCGCAGTCCGAAAAGGCGCCCGCGATCGATGGCGCGATCCCACAGCGTGTTGAGGGAAAACGCACCTTTCGGGGCATCCTCGAACAATCTGGGGTGCGCGATGGACACACCGGTGAAAACGAACGGTGCCTCGCGCCTTTCGCCACGCCGCGAAAGCACGCCGTCCGCGTCCATGGCGAAATCACCGTGCCCGTCGTAGCCGAGGCTGGTCGCGCCGAGCGCGAGCAGCATCAGGCTATCCATGCGATCGGGATCGAATGCCTGGATCAGGCGGGCGATGTTGGAGCCGACGCCTTCGATCCACACCGAATCCGAGTTGTGAATGAGGAACGGCGCATCGCCCAGGAGCGGCAATGCGCGCACTACGCCGCCGCCTGTGTCGAGCAGGGCGTCGCGCTCGTCGGAGATGATGATGGCCGGATTCGTGCGGCTGGCGAGATGCGCCTCGATCAGGTCCGGCAGGTAGTGCACGTTCACCACGGCCCGCTTGATGCCGCCCGCGGCCAACCGATCGAGCACGTGGTCGATCAGCGGCTTGCTCTTGAGGCGCACCAACGGCTTCGGCACGACATCCGTCAGCGGGCGCATCCGTTTGCCGAGACCGGCGGCCAACACCATCGCGGTGGTGATGTTCTCTGTCACGCGCGGCTCCCGTCCAGGGGCGAAAGACGACGCGCTGTAGGTGCGTCCCCGCACAATCCGCAACCGTGTCTGGACCCCGACCTCCGTCGGGGTGACGTCAGAGATGGGGAGAGCCTTCGCCGATATACACCCGTCATCCCGGCGGTCGTGGCAGAGCCATGCTTCGCATGGATGGCCGGGGTCCAGACACGGTTGCGGCACGCTGTCGGCTTCGGGCGCGCGAGGTAGGCGCTCATGGGCATCTCGTCAGATGTTCGGAGGCTCATTACGGGTGGCGGCCGGGACATGACGATCGAACCAGCCCTTGAGAGCCGCAAGCTCGGGATGAGCCAAGCCGCGCTCCAGATAGCGCCATATGCGAGGTATGTGACGCAAATACGCTTGCTTGCCGTCCCGCATGGCGAGACGCGCGAAAATTCCCAGGATCTTGGTGTTTCGCTGGACGCCGAGCGCCGCATAAGCGAAGCGGAACGCCTCCCGGTCGAAAGCCGGGTCGACAGCCGAGCGCATGCGCAGATAGTAGGACAGCAGCTCGGTCTCGAGATCGGCGGGCACATCGAGGCGCGCATCCTGCAGCAACGAGACGAGGTCGTAGGCGAGCGAGCCCGCGAGCGCGTCCTGGAAGTCGAGGAGCCCCGCGCGCTTGTAGCCTTCGCGATCCGGCAGCCACACGAGATTGGGCGAGTGATAGTCGCGCAGGACCCAGCCTTTCGGCTCCGACGCCAAGCGCGCGAACACGCTATCCCAGGCCGCCAGGAACTCCTGGCGTATCTCGGGGGGGATCGGTCCTGCATGGATCGCGCGCCAATACCAATCAGGCAGCAGCTCCACCTCGATTTCGAGCACGCCGCGATCCTGGGGCGGGACGCGATGCACGCCGCCGCCCGGCAGCTCGATCTCGTCCGGCACCGGCAATGTGCTCAGCACGAGCAGCGCATCTGTCGCCGTGCGCCAAAGCTCGGCCTGAGACGCCGTGCCGTTTGCGATCTCGGCGCCGAACACGCGATCCCCGAAATCCTCGAGCAGCAGAAAACCGGTGTCCATATCGGCGGCGTAGATCTCCGGCGCACTGAGGCCCGATTGGCGGAGCGCGGACGCCACGGCCACGAAGGGGCGGACATCCTCCGCCAGGCGCGCGATGCGGCTATAGGGCAAGCCGTCGCGGATCGGCGGACCATCGGGCTGGCGCGGCTGATCCATCAGGATGGCTTTCCTGCCATTCAGAGTCAGGCGCGCATAGGCGCGAGCGGACGCGTCGCCTTGAAGGTAGGCCGCGCGGGCCTCGGCCCAGGGACGCGACCGGCTTAGAAAATCACCCATGGCGGCGACGCGGGCGAGCCTCACGCTCCACGTTCCCTTAGCCTTGAAGGTCACCGTCCGCTGGTCGGACTCAGTTCCTTGCTCCAGGTGAATGTCGAGCCTGTTGTCGTGGCGCAGGCTCGGGGCGCGCTCCGGCCATTCCACCAGCGCGGCGCCGTTGGCGACATACTCGTCGAAGCCGAGCTCGATCAGCTCGTCCTCGCCCGAGAGGCGGTAGAGATCGAGATGAGCGAGTTCGACGCGCGGCGAGGCATAAGTCTGTACGAGAGAAAAGGTCGGGCTCGGAATTTCCGCTTCCGCATCCGCCAGAACGGCGCGAATGAGGGCACGGGCAAAGGTGGTTTTTCCGGCCCCCAGGTCTCCCGAGAGGGTCACGAGGTCGCCGCGGGCGAGCTTCAGCGCGATGCGTTCTGCCAAGCGCGCGACGGCTGCTTCGTCGGCGTCAATTACGCGCCAATCGTGCTGGATCGGGGCGCGCTGTGTCGAGGGTGGCGTTTGCGGGGGCATTCCGGTTCTGCTCAAGACCACGTTCCGGGAACCGTACCGTGACCTTGGTTCCTCTTCCAGGCTCGCTGTCGAGCATCATGTCGCCCCCGTGGAGGTCCACCAGGCTCTTGACGATGGAGAGGCCGAGCCCTGCCCCACGGTGCTTGGAGCCCTGGCTGCGGCTCTCGAAGCGCTCGAAAATGCGCCGCTGCTGCTCCTTGGGGATGCCAACGCCCTGATCTTCCACCGAGAACACCATGGCGCCATCCTCCCGCCAGCAGGAGAGGTGGATGACCCCTTCGGGCTTCGAGAACCCGACGGCGTTGGACAGCAGGTTGTAGAGCACCTGGCGCACGCGCTGCTCGTCGGCGGTGAAGGTGACGGCATCGTCCGCGATGGCGATGTCGAGCGTGAGGCGGGCGCGGGCTGCGCGCTCGCGGACGCCGTTGATGGCGAGATCGATCACTGCTCGCACGTTCACGGCATCGAGCTTCAGCTCCAGCCCACCGGCATCGATGGTGGCGAGATCGAGGATGTCGTCGATGATGGCGAGCAGCGTTTTGGACGAGAAGGCGATGTCATCGAGATATTCACGCTGACGCGGCGTGAGGGAGCCGAAGATCGGATTGGCCAACAGCTCGCTGAAGCCGATGATGTTGGTCAGTGGCGTGCGCAGCTCGTAGGAGATGTGGCCGATGAACTGGTTCTTCAGCTTGTCGGCGGTCACGAGTGCTTCGTTGCGCTCGATGAGGGCACGCTCGTAGCGTTTCGAATCCGTCACGTCGACGAAGGTGAGCAGCGTGCCGCCATCCGGCAGCGGCGTCACCGCGTAGTCGATCACGCTGCTGTCGGGGCGCACCATCTGGCCTTCGAGCGGCTCACGCTGCTCGAACGAGGTCACTGAGCGGCTAATCTCCGACCACGTGGCCATCTCACCATAGAGCACCTGCGTGACGCGGATGAACTCATCGATGTGCGGGCTTTCGGCAAGCTGGGGGCGCGAAAGCTTCCAGATCGAGGCAAAGGCCGAGTTGAAAAGCGACAGGCGGCCGTCGGTGGCGAATACCGCGACGCCTTCCTTGAGGCTGTTCAGCGTCTCGGTCTGCACGCTGATGAGCGCGTTATACCGGCTCTCGAGCGCGATGCGCTCGGTCTCGTCTTGATAGAGGTAGGTGACGCCGCCATCCGGGCGTTGTGCGGCCATGACATGGAGATCGCGGCCGTCGGGCAGATGCCACCAGTCCTCGTGCTCGGTGTCCTCCTTGTAGCACTTGAGGACCTTGGACTTCCATTCGCGGTAATTCACCACCTCGGGCAAGCGGCCGAGCTCACGCAGCCGGTCGAGCACGGTTCCGTCGCGCGGGTTGGTCGCCAGCCAATCGGCATCGAGCCGCCAGAGCTTCTGATACGCCGCGTTGAAGAACGTGAGCTTCTGCTCGGAGTTGAAAATGGCAACCGCCGTCGCCACGCGATCCAGCGTGCGGTCGTATGCGGCGATCTGGCGATCCAGCTCGCCCTTCGCGGTTTCGAGATCGGCGACGTCGATGGCGGCGCCGGCGGTGGCATCGCCGAGCGGCAGAACCGTGACCTCGTGCGTCTTGCGCTCGGAGCCTACGACGAGCGGCATGCGCTCCTTGAAGGTCTGGCCGGTTTTCAGAACGCGCGACACGGCCTTGCGCTGGCGGGATTCGAGCAGCTCGATCTGGCTATCGATGACCTCGGTCTCGTTCTCCGCGTCCACGGCCTTCACGTAGGCGCTGTTGACCCAGGTCAGCCGCCCGCTCGCGTCGTGCAGCCAGGCAGGGTGGGGCAGCGCGCTCAGAAGCGCGCGGCTCGAGCGCACGTCACGCGCGAGACGCATGTGCTGATCGAGAATGACGGAGAGATCGCGCTTGTAGCCGGCGACGTCCTTGAAGCGCAGCACCGCGCGGCCGCCCGCAGCGCGCCCGTCCGCTTCCACGTGACCACCGGCTGCGGTCTTCAGAATGAGATTGAAGGCACGCCCTTCGGCAAGCAGACCGTCGAGCGCGGACTTGAGCGCCGCGGTGCTCTTCTGGTCGAGCCAGAAGTTGAAACGCACGAGTTCCACCGAATTGGCCGGAAGCCCCGGTACGCCCGCGAGCGTGTTGGTGACCACGGAGAAGCCCTTACCCTGCTCCCAGTGCATGAGAACCTGCGGCTCGGCCTTGATCAACGCCTCGGCGGCGGCGAGCGCGCGGCGCAGGTCGCGGGCTTCGTCCTGGGCGCGGCCGGTCTGGCGGCGCAGGCTCGTGATGGTCTGGTAGAGCAGATACAGCGCGCCCGCCGCACCTGCCGCCACCAGCGCGGCCAAAATCCACGGGCCACCCGGCAGGCCGCCTTCCTCCATCATCCGGCGGCCGGAGGCGAGCGTAGCCGTCAGCACGGTCACGCAGGCGAGGCTCGCCAGGATGAGCATGATGAGCTCGACCCTGGTGTTCTGCCGCTCTGGCGTGGGGCTCTTGGTTGGCATCGATCTCGGGGTTTTTCAGGCCATGAGGCCGCGGCGCCGGAAAAGGACGCTGCGAATCGCTTCCGAAGTATGAGGAGCTTCGGGGGCCGATGCCAGCCCATCCAGGGCACAGCGTGGCGGCCAAAAGAGCCGTTGCGGGGCGCGGCTATGCCCTCCGCCTGATTCGCTGCATCACAAAAAAGAAAAACCCGCGAGCGGCAGCGCCCGCGGGTTTCGTTCGTTGTCGGATCGCTTGTGCGATCAGTAGCGATAGTGATCCGCCTTGTAGGGGCCTTCGACCGGCACGCCGATGTAGTCCGCCTGCTCAGGACGCAGCTTGGTGAGCTTCACGCCGAGCTTCTCGAGGTGGAGGGCGGCGACCTTCTCGTCCAGCACCTTCGGCAGCGTGTAGACCTTCTTCTCGTACTTGCCGGGGTTGGCCCAGAGGTCGATCTGCGCCAGCGTCTGGTTCGAGAACGACGACGACATGACGAACGACGGATGCCCCATGGCGTTGCCGAGGTTCACGAGGCGGCCTTCAGACAACAGGATGATGCGGTTGCCCGAGGGGAACTCGATCTCGTCCACCTGCGGCTTGATGTTGGTCCACTTGAAGTTCTTGAGGCCCGCAACCTGGATCTCGTTGTCGAAGTGGCCGATGTTGCAGACGATGGCGCGATCCTTCATCTGCCGCATGTGCTCGACGGTGATGATGTCCTTGTTGCCGGTGGCCGTGACGTAGATGTCGGCGCGGCTGAACACGTCCTCGATGGTCGCGACCTCGTAGCCTTCCATCGATGCCTGCAGAGCGCAGATCGGATCGATCTCGGAGACGATGACGCGCGCGCCGGCCTGGCGGAGCGAAGCGGCCGAGCCCTTGCCGACGTCGCCGAAGCCCGCGACGAAAGCGACCTTGCCGGCCAGCATCACGTCGGTTGCGCGGCGGATGGCATCGACGAGAGATTCGCGGCAGCCGTAGAGATTGTCGAACTTCGACTTGGTGACGCTGTCGTTGACGTTGATGGCCGGGAACAGGAGCTGGTTCTGCTCAGCGAGCTTGTAGAGGCGGTGAACGCCGGTGGTGGTCTCCTCGGACACGCCGCGGATGGAGGTCGCCACGTGAGCGAACCAGCCCGAGGGCTTCTCCTTGAGCAGGCGCTTGATGAGGGCGAAGAAGATCTCTTCCTCCTCGGAGCCCGGCTTGTCGAGGAAGGCGGTGTCGCCGTTCTCGGCGCGCAGGCCGTGGTGGACGAGCATGGTGGCATCGCCGCCGTCATCGAGGATCATGTTGGGAACCCCACCGCCGTGCCAGTCGAAGAGGCGGGCGGTGTAGTCCCAGTACTCGACCAGCGTCTCGCCCTTGTAGGCGAACACCGGCGTGCCGGCCGCCGCGATGGCGGCCGCGGCGTGGTCCTGCGTCGAGAAGATGTTGCAGGAGACCCAGCGCACGTCGGCGCCGAGGGCCTTCAGCGTCTCGATCAGAACCGCGGTCTGGATGGTCATGTGGAGCGAGCCCGCGATGCGCGCGCCCTTGAGCGGCTGCTTGGGGCCGTACTCGGCGCGGATCGCCATCAGGCCCGGCATTTCCGTTTCCGCAAGCTCGATCTCCTTGCGGCCGAAGGCTGCGAGCGAGATGTCCTTGACGATGTAGTCCTTGGAGGCGGTCATGGGGGTCCCTTTTTCGAGCGTTTCCCGAGAGACCAATGGCTCATCGGGCCGAAAGTCCGCCCTCCTATAGCCGCGCCGTCCGCTCCTCGCAATAAGATATAAACAAGTCCTTATGTCCCCGCGACGGGATGCCTTAGAGTGGACCGGCCGGGGATTTCGGCAAAGGGCCGGTTTTAGCCCACCGGGTGCAGCGCCTTGCGCGTTTCAATTCTGGCGTGTCTGGATCCCGGCCTCCGCCGGGATGACGTTGGAATTTGTTGCACCGGATTGCCTCCCCTTCACCCCTCACCCCGACGTCGTGGTGACGCCATGCTTCGCAGGGACGGCCGGGGTCCAGACACGCGTGCCGCATTGGCGGCAGGCGGGTTGCGATGCCGACCCGAGGAAACGGAGTTGGAAAAACTCACCGGCCTTCTCTTCCTTCGAGAAGGGCCGAGCGTCACCGCACAGGAGTTTCAAAGTGAGAACGACGGCGCGCCCAGCGGGGCAGGTGATCGAGAAAGATCAACAGCAGCGCCACGCCCAGCGGGCCGCCCCCCGATGGATCAGACACGCGAGGCTCAGTCTTCCTCGGCCAGCTCCTCGCCGAAGCCGGTTTCCACCAGATTGACGAGGGCTTCCAGCGCTTCGGGGCCTTCCGCACCCTCGGCGGTGATGTACAGCGTCGAGCCGGGGCCAGCGGCGAGCATCATGAGGCCCATGATGGATGTGCCGCCCACGGTCTGTCCGTCGCGCGTGACGGTGACAGCCGCTTCATAGTTCTCGGCGAGTTTCACGAACTTGGCGGACGCACGGGCGTGCAAACCCTTGCGATTCACGACCGTAACGACGGCCTCGGGACGCTTGCTGTCTCGGATCTCGGGCATTCGCGCGTCCCGTCACACTCTATTGCTCGCCCGACAATTCCTGACTGGCGACCTTAATGTACTTGCGCCCTGCTTCGCGGGCCAGAGTTACCGCCTCGTCCAGCGGCACCTCCTCGCGCAGCCCGGCAAGCTTCACCAGGATCGGCAGATTGATGCCGGCAATGATCTCCACCTTGGCCTCGTCCATGACGGAGATGGCAAGGTTGGACGGGGTGCCTCCGAACATGTCGGTGAGGATGATGACGCCGGACCCGGTTTCCGTGCGGCGGACCGCTTCCAGGATCTCGCTGCGGCGCGCTTCCATGTCGTCCTCGGGACCGATCGAGATGGTCTCGAGCTGGGTTTGAGGCCCGACGATGTGTTCGAGTGCCGCCCGGAATTCGACTGCCAAGCCACCATGGGTGACGATCACGAGTCCGATCATCGAGCTGTGCCGAAATTGTTTCGAGTTCGCATATGCCGAGCGCTGGCCCGATGTCGGGGGCGTCCCCTAAGTCTCCTTGGCGTCACGACAATCTCCGTGGTGTCATGATGCTTGCGGCAGCCGCCGCCCCGTCTTGTACGGCGGGCCGGAGACTTACAGGGGTTCGCGGGCAAAGCAAGGGGTTTCCTGCTCACACTCACGGGGGAGTTAATATCGCCGGGGCCGCATCGAGAGCCAGAACCAGCTTGAGAGGAGCAGAGGGTTCGAACGCCGCGAGGCGCACGACGGGCACAGACAGGCCGAAAAAGGTCTCCCGCCTCTCCTCCAGCGGATAGCGAGGGACCTCGGCCGCGGGGACGAGATCCACGACCAGCGCCAGCAACGCCGAAGGGCAATACGGAAGCTGCACGATGCCGAGGCCCCGAACCTCGATTTTACCGGCAATCGTGGGTGGCGGGGTGACCTCGATACCGCCCGGGGTAGAGACCAGACGCACCTGATCGTCGGAGAGAAGCTCGACACGGTGGGTGAGATGCGCGAGCCGGGGCGTCGCGATGGCGCGCAGGGCGAGGTCCGATTTTCCGGATCCCGACGGGCCGCGGATCAGCGCAGCCTTGCCGCCCAAGGCCACCGCCGTCGCGTGGACGAGATCAGCCGCGCTCTCGGATTGGCTCATGATACCGATCCGCTCCCGCACGCCGGCCGCTCGTGACGCCAGCGCGGGCCGAGCTCAGAAGTCCCGGAAGCCGCACGACGAAACGCCCGCCACGCTTCTTGCCGTCACCCTTCACATTCTCCGCGTAGATCTCGCCGCCGTGGGCGCGGATGATCTCACGTGAGATCGAGAGGCCGAGGCCCGAGTTCTTGCCACGGGTCGCCTCGGTGTCGGGGCGGTCCGTGTAGAAGCGGTCGAAGATGATCTCCAGGCGGTCGTCGGGAATACCGGGACCTTCGTCCTCGACGGAAAGCTCCACCATGCCGTCGACACGGCTGACATGCACGGAAACGGCCTTTCCTTCGGGCGAGAAGGAGATGGCGTTGTCGACAAGATTGGTCAGCACCTGACCGAGCCGGCCCGCATGGCCGTTGACGAGGAAAGCGCCGTCGAAGGGCGCGGGGACGATGGTGGTCTCCACGCGGCGCGTATCGCCGGACAGGATATCGCGGAAGATCTGGGTGACGCTGGCGACCACGCTGGTCGCGTCCAGGGGACCCATCTGCTGGCGGGCCAGCTCCGCATCGAGGCGGGAGGCGTTGGAGACGTCGGTGATGAGACGATTGAGCCGCTTCAGCTCGTTCTGGATCTGCTTCACGACCTCCTTACGCTGATCCTCGGTCTTGGCGTAGGCGAGGGATTCCGCCATCGAGCGCGCGGCGGTCAGCGGGTTCTTCAATTCGTGCGCGACGTCGGCTGCGAAGCTTTCGCTCGCCTCCACGCGCCGATAGAGAGCGGCGGTCATGGCCGAGAAGGCTGAGGCCATCTGGCCGACCTCGTCGGTGCGTTGGGCGAAGTCCGGCAGCTCGTGGCGCGCGCTGATGTTGCGGCTCACGAGCTCGGCCGCGGCGGAGAGACGGCGGATCGGGCCTGCAACGGTTCGGGCCAGCATCAATGCGCTCAGCAGCGTCGCGAGGATCGCAAAGGCGGCCAGGAGCCAGATCTGGTCACGCTGGTCGGACAGGATCTGGTCGATCTCGCCCGGTGGCGTCGACATCAGCAGCACGCCCTGCACAACAGACGCGCGCTGGATCGGTACGGCGGTCGAGACGATCTGCTCGCCCTTCTCGTTGAGCAGAAGCATGGCGGTCGCGGTGCCTTGCAGCGCCATCCTCACCTCGGGATAGGAGGTGCCGTTGGCGTTGCCGATCTCCCGGTAAACCGGCAGATCCTCATTCATGAGCATCCAGGACTTGAGGCGAGTCCAGAAGTTCTTCGTGCGGGTCTTGCTGTCGCCGCTCACCTTCGGCTCGTGGCGCGAAAGCTGGCCGCGCTTCAGCAGCGTGGCCGAGTCCATCACCAGCGTTCCGTCGCGGCTGTAGACGCGGGCGCGGCGCGTGGTCGGCTGAATGAGACGGCGCAGAATGGGCGCCACGCGCTCCGGCCGGATGGACAGCTCGTGCGCGGTGAAAGCCACGTCGTCCGGGGGAGCGGCCTTCTCGTTCGAGGGCAGGCTATCGGTATGGATGATCAGGCGGCCGGTCTCGACACGGGCATCGCCCGCGATGGCGGCAGCGATGATCTCGCCCTGAACGCGCAGCGACTCGCGCTTAGCGTCGATCAGCCAGGCATTGTTCTCGCTGAAATAAAGGATGCCGCCGATCATCACGACAAGACCGGCGAGACTGGCGACTAGGATGCGCCGCAGAAGGCTTCCGCTGACGAACCGTACGACCGGGAATGCGCGCCACCAGCGGCCGAACCCGGTCGCGGCTGCCTGAGACTCGGGAGGCGCGGGCTTTCTGCGCAGGAAGTAGCGGGACCGCGCAGCCAGCGACGTCATCCACCGGCGCACGCCGGCTACCATGGCCTCGGGCCCGGTAACATCAGCCGGCGTTCGCTCGGTCTCGAGCGCCATAAACCCTCCATTGCCGACCGAATGTCTCGATCAGCCCGGTTCACCACTTTTCCTGTAGCCCTCGCCCGTCCGGACGCGCATCCGGACACTTCGGGCGGTCCGGCCAGGCTACGCTTCCTTGAAGCGGTAGCCTACGCCATAAAGCGTCTCGATGACGTCGAAATCGTCGTCGACTTGCTTGAATTTCTTGCGCAACCGCTTGATATGGCTGTCGATCGTGCGGTCATCGACGTAGACCTGATCATCGTAAGCCGCGTCCATCAGCGCGTCGCGCGTCTTCACCACGCCCGGGCGGTGGGCGAGCGCCTGAAGGATCAGGAACTCGGTGACGGTGAGCGTGACCGGGCGGTTGTCCCAATGGCAGGTGTGGCGCTCCGGATCGAGCTTCAGCTTGCCGCGCTCCAGGATGTGGGCGACGGTCGGCTCCGGGGCCTGGCCATCCTTCGGCTGAAGGCGGCGGAGAATCGCCCGCACGCGCTCGACGATGAGGCGCTGCGAGAAGGGTTTGGCGATGTAGTCGTCCGCGCCCATTTTCAGGCCGAACAGCTCGTCAATCTCCTCGTCCTTCGAGGTCAGGAAGATGACGGGCATATCCGATTGCTGGCGGACGCGGCGCAGAAGCTCCATCCCGTCCATGCGGGGCATCTTGATGTCGAAGATGCCGAGATCGGCAGGATCTTCAGTGAGGGCCTCCAATGCGGAAGCTCCGTCGCTATAGGTCCGAACCTTGTAACCTTCAGCCTCGAGCGCCATACCAAGCGAGGTCAGAATGTTCCGCTCGTCATCGACCAGCGCAATCGTGCTTTTCTCTTTCATGTCCCGATTATCCTCGCGGCACCCTAAACCGTAGATGGCGCTTTATGGTCCCAAGGTGGATCAATTGTGGCAGGAACCTTCCTACGTGCCGACGTCTGAACCCAGTCTGAACGGCCCCTGGGCCCTGAAACAAACCAAGTGAGATCCTAATGGCAGCTCCCAACCCCGGCATCCCTCAGCAGCAAACTGCCGCACAGATTTCTCCAGGCGAGGCCACGCGCGTCCTGATGCGCTGCGCCCTCAAGGCTTCGCTCGCCACTCTCGAGACGTCGACGGGCCATCCTTACGCCTCGCTGGTGACAATCGCAACCGATGTGGACGGTACGCCGCTGTTCTTCATCTCAACCCTCGCTCTCCACACGAAAAATCTCCTGTCCGATAGCCGGGCGAGCCTCCTGTTCGACGGCACGGACGCCAGCGGAGACCCCCTTGCCGGGGGCCGCGTGACGGTCATGGGGCGGGCGGTCAAGACGCAGCGCACCTCGGCGCGGGAGCGCTTCCTGGCCCGCCAGGACCATGCCCGGGCCTATGCCGATTTCCCGGACTTCGCGTTCTACGAGCTGGTCCCCGAGCGCGCGCATTTCATCGGCGGCTTCGGCCGCATCGTCGACCTCAAGCCGGATGACATTCTCGTGGATACGAAGGGGGCCGAGCCCCTCATCGCCGCCCACGCCGACATCGTCTCGCATATGAACGAGGATCACGCCGCGGCGGTCGAGCTCTATGCAACGGAGCTTGCCGGCGCGCCGAGCGGCCCCTGGCGGCTTACGGGCGTGGATCCCGGCGGCTTCGACATTGTCTGCGATGGATCAGCGTTGAGGCTTCCATTTTCCACTAAAGTCGAAACGCCAGACGGGGCACGGCAGGAATTCGTGCGTCTCGCAGCCTTGGCGCGTGACCGAAAGTCGAAGGCATAAGTACCCACCGCACGCTTGAAGGGGTAATATGGCGGGTGCTAGTTAGCACCCGCAGCAAGACCCTATTTTTTCAGTGATTGTGCAAGCTCTTCGGAGCTGCGCGCGCGGAGGGCTATTCATGAACGCGATGCCACCGGTCAAACCCGCAACCCAAAATCCTGCGGTTCTGGCCTTTGTGGACCAAGCGAGATCGCTGTTCAAACCCGAGCGCGTCGTCTGGTGCAACGGCAGCAAGGCCGAATACCAGCAGCTCCTCCACGCGATGGTGGCGACGGGCACCGCGCAGTGGCTCAATCCAGAAAAGAGACCCAACTCCGTCATCGTGCGCTCGGATCCTGCCGACGTCGCGCGGGTCGAGGACCAGACTTTCATCTGCTCGTTCTCCAAGGACGACGCAGGCCCCACCAACAACTGGGCGGACCCGGCAGAAATGAAGGCCACGCTCCAGGGCCTGTTCGACGGCGCCATGGTGGGCCGGGCCATGTATGTGGTTCCCTATTCGATGGGGCCCGTGGGCTCGCCCATCGCCCGCATCGGGATCATGGTGACCGACAGCGCCTATGCGGTCGCGAACATGCACATCATGACGCGCGTGGGAGATGCCGTGCTTGGCGCGCTCGGCTCCAGCACCGATTTCGTGCGCGGCCTGCATACGGTCGGCGTTCCGCTCAAGAAGCAGACCTGGGCCGACGAGCCCTGGCCCTGCAATACGACCAAGTACATCTGCCACTTCCCGGAGACCCGCGAGATCTGGTCGTTCGGCTCCGGCTATGGCGGAAACGCGCTTCTCGGAAAGAAATGCCATGCTCTTCGCATCGCCTCCGCCCAGGCGCGCGACGAGGGCTGGATGGCCGAGCACATGCTCATCCTGAAGCTCACCAATCCGGACGGGCGCTCGAAGTTCGTCGCGGCCGCCTTCCCGTCTGCCTGCGGCAAGACCAACCTCGCCATGCTCATCCCGACCATTCCGGGCTGGAAGGCCGAGACGATCGGCGACGACATCTGCTGGATGAAGTTCGGCAAGGACGGGCGGCTCCGGGCCATCAATCCCGAGACCGGCTTCTTCGGCGTCGCTCCCGGCACATCCAACGAGAGCAACCTCAATGCGATGCGCACGCTGGACGCCAATTGCATCTTCACCAACGTCGGCCTGACGGACGACAACGACATCTATTGGGAGCAGATGGGCGGCCAGCCCCCTGCGCACCTCACCGACTGGCTGCGCCGCTCCTGGTCCCCCAGCGCGGGCCGCACGGCGGCTCATCCCAACGCGCGCTTCACAGCGCCTGCCGCCCAGTGCCCCGTGATCGCCAAGGAATGGGACGACCCCGAGGGCGTGCCGATCGACGCCATCCTGTTCGGTGGACGGCGCGCAACGGTGGTGCCGCTCGTCTCCGAAGCGCTCTCCTGGCAACACGGCACGTTCCTCGGCTCCATCATGGCATCTGAGAAAACAGCGGCTGCCGCCGGCACGGTCGGCGAGCTTCGCCGCGACCCGATGGCGATGCTGCCGTTCTGCGGCTACCACATGGGCGACTACTTCCAGCACTGGCTCGACATGGGCGAGAAGGGCGGAAGCAAGATGCCGAAAATCTTCTACGTGAACTGGTTCCGGAAGAGCGCCGAAGGCAAGTTCCTGTGGCCCGGCTACGGCGAGAACAGCCGCATCCTCAAATGGATCTTCGAGCGGTGCGAGGGTACGGCGGACGCCGTGGAAACGCCGATCGGCAAACTGCCCGCGGAAGGCGCGCTCGACGTTCAGGGCCTCAAAGTCACGCCCGAGGCGATGGCGGAGCTGCTCAAAGTGGACCGCGACGGCTGGAAGGCGGAGCTTCCCTCGATCGGGGAGCATTTCGCCACCTTCGGAAGCAAGCTTCCGCGCGGCCTCTCGGACGAGCTCGCCGCGCTCGAGCAACGCCTCGGCTAATCACGACACCGTGCTCCAGCAGCGCGCCTCGGGTGCAAGCCCGGGGTTTGCCGCGCTTTGTTTCGCTCGCTACCGCAACGCGACGCATCGGCTATCGATCTCCCGCGTGAATCGTGGTCTATCGATTTGAGAAGGATCAAAAAGCGTCCTCACACGCGCTATAAATCAAGTGTACTGACGACCTTTCCTCCGGCTGTCGAGGCGAGCCGCGGCTCGATACTCACGAGAGTGGAGGGCGAATAGCGGGCCGGGCTCCGAGAGGCTGGGTCATGGGACAATCGCGATGCTGAACTGGCTTTCGAGGCTGTTCCTGCGACGCCATGAGGTCGCCCCTCGACGCCGCCCCGCGACGACGAGCCCCGTTCGCGTCACCCACGACGACAAGACCATCACAGTCCGCGACGGTGCCGAGGTCTCGACGCTTGCCTGGGCGGACGTGGCGAGCGTCACGGTGCTCACCACCGACCTCGGACCATTCGAGATCGACCTTTTCTGGGTTCTCTCCGACCGGGACAATCGAAGCTTTCTCACCATCCCGATGGGGGCCGACGGGGAACATGCGCTTTTGCAGACCATGCAGGTGCGCCTCACGGGCTTCGACAACATGGCCGTGGTGGAGGCCATGAGCAGCACAGGCAACGGCGTGTTCCAGATCTGGCCGGCGGCCGAGCTCGTGTAAGAGCGCGGGAAGCGCTCAGGCGCGCGGCTTGGGGGAGCCGGCGGGCGCTTGCGCGGCGTGGAAGCTCTGCAGCGCGCTCTGCCACGTCTCACGGGCAATGTTGCGTGCCCAGCGGGCCAATCCCAGGGCCACGGACGCCCAGCGGCGCGCCCACCAGTATATCCCGGTGTCCGTCGCCATGCCCTTGGCGCTGGCGGCGAGCGCGCGGGATTTGCGATCGGAGCGGACTTTCGCGGCATCGTCGTAGAAGTCGGCGATCTTCTCGACGCCCATGCCGGGCGTTGCGAGCCAGGTGGAGACATAGCCGTTGCACAAGCGCTCGACGTCGATCATCGCCTTGCGCGCGCCGGTTCCGGTCGCGGGGCAGGCCGTGCCGAAGGCATCGCCGATCAGCACCACGCCCGGCTGGCGATAGTTGCTCGTGCCGTAGAAGTCGATGGGGCGAACCTTCACCGGGCCTGCCACGCGGAACGGTCCCGTGAGGCGCTCGAGGCGGGGCATGGTGGCCTTCAGCATGGCCTCGGGCGCGGCGCGGAACTCGCGCAGCCACGGATCGTCGAGGTCACGGTAGACGAAGAAGTTCGCCCGCATACGCGTGCCGATGGGAAACAGCGTGATGTAGGAGACGCGGGAACGGGGATGCTCGCCGTAGTACGTCAGCGCGCGGAACGGGAAACTGCCTCCCTCCGCCGGCTCCAGGTCAAAGCCGAAGGTGATGGAATAGCACGGCTTGAAGTCGCAGCGCTCCATGCCGAGGGATTGGCGCAGGCTGTTGTTCAAGCCGCTAGCCATGATCACGAGCCGGGCGGTGAGGATCTCGCCCGAGGCGAGCGTCACCTTTTGCGTCTCGGGTCCGTTGGCGACGGCGGTGACCTTGCCGCGAATGAAGGTGACCTCCGGCGGAATCTCCGTGCGGATCGTGTTGACGAGGCGTCCGTAGTCGATGCCGAGCTGGTCGCTCGGGCGCTTCTCGACCAGATGGCCGAGGCGCGAAACCCAGGCGGTTCTATCGTGGGTGGCTGCGGCTAGGACCGCGGAGCCGATGCCAGCCTTATTCAGGATGTCGATCTGGTCGAAGTCGATCTTCTCGCAGCGAAACTCGTCCGGATAGGTCTCGTTCGGGTCGACGATCGCCACGGAATGGCCGGCGCGCGCCAACATCGTGGCGGCGATCGACCCCGCCAAACCCGCGCCGACGATTGCGACCTCGAACTCGCGCATCACCCACTCCAGACCGGAGACACTCTGCATTGCGCCGGACTTCATTGGCCGGGATTGTCTGTGGCGTTGCGCTAAGTGCGAGTTAAGGATTGCGTTGCGCGCCGCTGTTCCTGGCGGGATGGCTAACAGCCCGTTAAAGGGGCCCCCGGCGCTCTGGACGATCGCTCAGTTACGGAAGGCGCGGTCGAGGTTCTTGGCCCGATCCAGGTTCTTGGCCTTGCCAGCGTTCGCCATCGCGCCGATGCGGGCGTTGTTCACATCCGCCCCATCGAAATCAGCGCCGTCCACGTTGGCGCCCGTGAAGTCGGTTCCGCCGAGCTCGCTACCCGCCAGGGAGGCGCCCGTGAGATCGGCGCCGTTGAGGTCGGTGAACTCGATCAACGCGCGGCGTAGGTTGGCATTCCGCAAGGATGCGCCTTCGAGGTTCGTGCCTTTGAAGGTGCCGCGCATGAGGCCCATGGACTGGTTCTTCTCGTCGGCCGAGAGATCGGCGCCGTCGAGCCTGGCGCCTTTCATGCTGGCCTTCGAGAAGTCACCCGCCACGCGGGCGCCGGTCAGATCCGCCCCATCGAGCTTTGCGCCGATGAGCTGGGTTCCGAACAGGCTCGCGCCCTTGAGATTGGCGCCGGTCCAATCGGAATTGAGCGCCCAGACCGAATCGAGGTTCACGCCCTCCAGGTTCGCCTTCGCGAGGGTGGCCCCCATCAGGCGCGCGGCCTGAAAATTCACGCGGCGCAGATCCATGCCCGAGAGGTCGAGCTTGTTCAGGGCCTTGCCGAAGAGGTTCAACGTCTCGCCCTCGGGCAGGCTGGCGAGGGCGGCCTCGATGTCGGCGCGGGTCATCTCGGCCTGAGTGAACTGGGGCGAGGAGAGATCGACCATGTCGATCATGCTCTGAGCGCGAAGCTGGGGCACGCCTATAGACGTGGTCAGCAGGACCGCTCCCGCGATCAGGCTTAAACAGGCGGCCTTCCCAAACATGCTCGCTCCCTTTGCCAAGAGTCTTGTCTGAGCCAGATGCTCACTATGATCCATTTCGACGATCGGGTCACGCGGCAGCGCGCGGGCGGGCGCGGGCCGCAAGGCAACCGGGGCCGCCGCATTGGCCGCACGCAAGGAACTTGAGTTTGCTCAAGTGGTTGGGCCAACCAGGGGCGTATTCCTCAAGCGGCGACCGGTCCCCCACTGACGTCTCGACCCATTTCCGGCTATGGTGGCGCCAGCCAGCCTACATGAACGCACAAATTTCGAGAGAGGATTGCCGTCGATGTTCGACCCCGAAAGCCCGCCCGAGCTTGAAACAGCCCATTGGCTCAACACCGAGGCGCCCCTCAAGCTCAAGGAGCAAAAGGGCAAGGTCGTCGTGGTGGCCGCGTTCCAGCAGCATTGTCCCGGCAGCGTGAAGCATGGCCTGCCGCAGGCCGCCCGCATCGCAGGTGCATTCAGCCCCGACGAGGTGGTGGTGATCGGCCTCAACACCCCGTTCGAAGAGACCGAAAAGCAGAACAAGGCAGCGCTCGAGAAATTCGTGGAAGAGCACGAGCTTCCGTTCGCCATCGCGCTCGACAAGACCAACGGCAAAAGCCTGCCGAAGACGATGGAAGCCTACGAGATCCAGGGTACGCCGACCGTGCTCGTGTTCGACCGTCAGGGCCGTCTGCGCCGCCACTACCTGGGCCAGGTGGACGATCTGCGTCTCGGCGCGGAGGTGATGGCGCTCGCCATTGAGGCACGCGACGCGCCGCGCGAGCAATCGATCGCGATCGAGCGCCGGCTGGCCGCGACGCTGGTCGACCCCAACGCGCACCATCACGCCGGCGGATGCGGATGCGGGCACGATCATTCCCATGATCATGGGCACGACCATCATGCCCATTCGCACGAGGGCGGCGGCTGCTGCGGCGGCCAGGGCCACGCGCACGATCATGACCACGACCATCAGCACGCCCAGGGCGGCTGCGGCTGCGGACACAATCACTGAACTCCGGCACTCGCACTCACTGACCCAGGCTCCCTTCTCCCCACCGGCTTCGATGAGGAGAAGGGATGTGCCTACTTGCGCTCCGTGAAGGATGGGCCTTCGAAGGTGCGAACGGGACGGCCGCGCTCCAGGGCATCGTGCTGGGCCCAGCGGTCGCGCTCCGCGTCCGCCTTCGCAGCGTTGGCACCCTCCGCCAGAAGCCCCGCGAGACGCGCGAGTGCGAGCTTCTTGTTCATGGCCTGAGAGCGCTCCTCGCGCGCCGTTGCGACAAGCCCGGTGGGGCGGTGCGTGGCCCGCACCGCGCTTTCGGTCTTGTTGACGTGCTGGCCGCCGGGGCCAGACGCGCGCATGGCCTCGAACACCACATCCGCGGGGCGAAGCGCCGTTGCTCCTGCGTCCGGCGGCGCGAGAAGCTCCACACCAACGAACCAGTTCTTGCGCTTGTGCCCTGGACGGACCAGCGACGGGCAGATCCAAAGCACGCTGCCGCGCGAACGATGGGCGAAGGCGCGGGCGCCCTCCCCTTGGAGCGAGAGCAGCGCGGAGAGGGCCGTGCCGCGCTCGCGGCCTTCGACGACGTCGAGCAGCACGCAGGCGAGCCCCTGCTTGCTGGCCTCCCTCTCCAGCACATCCGCCAGCCTGGCGACGGCGAGCTGGCATTCGGCGGGGCCGCGTCCCGACGTGATCTGAAGCCAGATGCGCTCGTGCTCCTTGCTGTCAGTCCTCATCGCGCGCCCTCCGCACCTTGTAGGTGAGCACCGGCCGGTAGACGGCAACGGTGGTGACGAGACCGGCCGCCTCCAGATCGGCGATCACCTGGGCGATGTCCTTGTAGGCTTGGGGTGCCTCGTCATAGAGCAGCTCGCGATCCTCGCAGATCACGCGGCCGCCGAGCTCCGTGCGTGCAAGGTCCTCCACGCGGTATTTGTGCGAAAGACGCGACTTGGCGTAGCCACGCTGCCAGCGCCGCCCGGCCCCGTGAGCGAGAGACCAGGCTGCCTTCTCGCCTTCGCCCGCGAGCGCCCGCACGAGATAGCTCGGCGTGCCGCGCGATCCCGGGATCATGAGTGCGCCCTGCTGCAGCGCCTCACGCGTGGACGCCGCGCCCTTGCGATGGAACCACGCCGGAGCACCCGCGAAGTCCTCGCGCGTCACCATGTTGTGGGCGACGTCCGAGATGCATCGCAGACCTGCACCGATCTCGCCCGCGAACCGGTGCGCGATCAGCGCGCGGTTGGCGCGGGCGAAGCGCATGGCGTGGTCATGCCGCGCGAGATAGTGCGCAGCCGCCTCGCTGTCCTCCTCGAGCGGGTTGGCGCCGTGACGCTCCAGCAGCTCGCGGAAGACGTCCTGGCCGAGGCCGCGGCTGCCCGAGTGGATCAGCAAGGCCGCGTCGGCCTTGTCGAGTCCGAGCGCCGCGAATGCCTCCGCATCACGGACCTCCTCCACCACCTGCAGCTCGGCAAAGTGGTTGCCGCCGCCGATGGTGCCGAGACCTGCATCCGCGAGGGATGGCGCGATGCCAAACTTGTCTCGCCAGGGGGTAAGATCGCCATCCCAGGGCGTTTCGAGCCCCGTGATCTTGCGCTCCAGACGGTCGAGCCTGAGCTTGCGGGCCGGAAGGTCCAGCGCCCAAAAGCTCATGCCGCAGCCGATGTCGTTGCCGGCGAGGGCCGGATAGAGCACGCCACGCGAAACGAACGCGGCGCCGACGGCGATGCCCTTTCCGGGATGGAGATCCGGAAAGCCAGCCGCCAGCACCATGCCCGGAAGGCGTGCCGTGGTGTTCAGTTGCTCGAGGGCCGCGCCCTCGATCCAGGATTTGTCTGAGGTGAAAAGCCGGACGTTGCTCGGCGCGCTAGGCGTCGCGTCCGTGAGTGAATTGCCCATGGCAGTTGCTCAGGAGATAGAAGGTATCCATGCCCGCGATGACGCCACCGCGGACGGCTGCTGTCAGCGTCTCGTTGGTGGCTCGGCGCATGGAGGTCTCCTTTCGGCAATTCGTATGGGCGGCGCTGATAGCTGCGAATTGCGCCGAAAACAAGCCGCTTCTCGCTCAAAGAGGCGTGAACGGCTGTTTCCTGCGGCACATCCACGGGACATGCACTTGCAATTTCCACCATCATGTAACATATTTAGTTACATGAAACACGACAGCAAACTCTCGGGCGTTCTCCACGTCCTCCTGCACATGCTCTTCACGAAGGGGCCTGCCACATCCGAGCAGCTCGCGAAGATGATGGAGACCAATCCCGTGGTCGTCCGCCGCGTGATGGCGGGGCTGCGCGAGCAGGGCTTCGTCGCCTCGGCAAAGGGCCACGGCGGTGGCTGGACCGTGGTGTGCGATCCGGCGGCCGTGACGCTCGCCGACATCTACAAGGCGGTCGGCGAGCCGCCTCTCGTCGCGCTCGGCCACCGCAGCGACAATCCCCAATGCCTTGTCGAGCAGGCGGTGAACCAGGCGCTCGACACCACGTTCCGCGAGGTGGAGGCGCTGTTCCAGGCCAAGCTTGCCTCGGTGACGCTGGCCGATCTTTCCAAGGACTTCAACCGCCGCCTCCGCAAACACGGCCGGACTCACAAGGAGCATGCTCATGGATAAGAACCGCTGCGACGCGCTCATCGTCGGCGGCAGCTTCGCGGGGCTTTCCGCCGCGATGCAGCTTGCGCGCGCGAACCGGGCTGTGTGCGTGATCGACACCGGCACGCCGCGCAACCGCTTCGCCGCTGCCTCGCACGGCTTCTTCGGGCAGGACGGAATGGCACCCGCCGAGATGCTGGCGACAGCGCGGGCCAAGGTCGCTGCCTATCCGAGCGTGCGCTTCGTCGACGGCGCAGCGGTGACTGCCGCAGCCGAAGAGACCGGCTTCGCGGTGACGCTGGCCGACGGGCGGCGGCTGCATTCGCGCAGGCTCGTGCTCGCGTTCGGGCTCGCCGACACGTTGCCGGACATACCGGGTGTCCAGGACCGCTGGGGTAAGACGGTGATCCATTGCCCCTACTGTCATGGCTTCGAATTCCTGGGCCAGCCGCTCGGCGTGCTGAGCGTGATGCCGCTTTCGACGCATCAGGCCCAACTCATTCCCGAATGGGGGCCGACGACGTTCTTTCTCAATGGCGGGGCGATGCCGGACAGCGAGACGCTCGCGAGCCTCGCTCAACGACGCGTCACCATCGAGCCTGCGCCCGTCACTGCGCTCGAAGGCGAGACGCCACGTCTCGACGGCGTCCGGCTCGCGGATGGGCGGCTGGTGCCGGTTTCCGCGCTCTACGTGGCGCCTCGCACCAGCTTCCAGAGCGACATCGCGCATCGACTGGGATGCGCCATCGAGGACGGTCCGCTCGGCCCTATCCTCACCACCGATGCCACCAAACGCACGAGCGTTCCCGGCGTCTTTGCGGCCGGCGACATCACGCGCGCCATGCACAATGCGACGCTGGCCTCGGCGGATGGCGTAATGGCCGGTGCCAGCGTACATCAGTCGCTCGTGTTCCCGACGGCCACCGCAGCCTGAGCGGCTACTTCAAGTTGTGCATCAACCCCGTTCTCGGGAGCTTACCGCCTTCAGCCCGCCACCCGAATCGGCGGAAAGTCTCCGTCACTAGATTGGGATAGGAGCCGGCGATGACCGAGCGCGCGACGGGGCGGCAGAGAGAGCGGGAAGAGGATGTTCCCGCGCGCGAGAGCGCACCCTCCGGCAAGGCCAAGAAAAAGCCGAAAGCTGCGGGCTTCGACAAGAAGACCATCGCCCTCGTCTATGATTTCGACGGCACGCTCTCTCCGCGCCCGATGCAGGAATATTCGTTCCTGCCGCAGCTCGGCGTCGATCCGGCCGAGTTCTGGGCAGAGTGCGGACGTGTGGCGCGCGAACAGGGCGCCGATCCGCTCATCACCTACATGCACCTGATGTACAAAAAGGCGAAGGAGAAGGGCATCCGCATCGATCGCTCCGACCTCGTCAAGCAGGGGCGCGACGTGGAGCTCTTTCCCGGGGTGGAGGCATGGTTCGATGCCATCGCCGAGTACATCAAGATCCGCGCGGAGAGCCACGGCGTGAAGCTGCGCCACTATCTCGTCTCCTCCGGCCTCACCGAGATCGTCGAGGGCACGAAGATCCGCAAGCACTTCCACAACGTGTTCGCGTCCGAATACTGGTTCGACGCCTATGAGCTGCCGTATCCGAAGCGCGTGATCACGGACACCGGCAAGACGCAGTATCTCTTCCGCATCAACAAGGGCATCGAGGACCTGGGCGAGAGCATCAATTCGCACATGCCCGAGGACCAGCGGCCGATCCCGTTCCGCAACATGATCTATTTCGGCGACGGCGACACGGACGTTCCCTCCATGGCGCTCATGAGGAAGAGCGGCGGACACGCGATCGCGGTGCATCCGGATGGCAAGGCGCCCGAGAAGTGCGTGGAGCTGTTCCGCGCGGGCCGCGTGGACTTCTATGCCGCCGCCGACTACCGCCGCGGGTCCGATCTCTTCAAGCGCACGTGCCTGCTCCTCGACCGCATCCTCGCCGACATCCGCGTGCAGGAGGAGGTTTGGGAAGTGGGTCATAACGCATAAACAGCGTGAGATCCGCGCTGAATACATAGGTGCTCTGCGAGATACCACTCCGTCACCCCGACGTAGGTCGGGGTCCAGATGCGCCAGACGGAGCATTCAACCGAGGATTTCTGAACTTTGATGTGTCTGGACTCCGGCCTTCGCCGGAGTGACGTTTTTTGTTGCGCGCTCGTATTGCACGATACCGGCCGCTCGAAAGGCGAGCCGGCATCATATGCTAGGTCGCGCAGACCCCAAGAACCGCGCCGATCAAAACAGCTTGTTGAGGCTGCGTTGAATTTGGCGGAAGCCTTTGGACACGGAGCGCGCGAGCGAGGGTTGCTTCTTGTATCGGCGGGACGTGCGGCGGCGCTCGGGTGGCGAAGCTTTGTAATGCGTCGCTGCGGCGGCCGTTCCTGCAGCGGCCAGTGCTGCCGCCTCGCCTGTGCCGAGCGTGTCGCTCCCAGGCTCGGGCTCAACGGCCGCGGTCTCGACGGAGGAGGCTGCGTCGGACGGCTGCCTCTCCTCCACCGAATAGCCACGATCCTCGCTCCGGAACTTCGGAATGGAGGCTTCGGTCTCGACCGGAGCGCGCGTCACATCGCGCTGCTCGTCAGAACGGCGTTGCTCGATGCTCGCGGTTTCCGTTCTGCGCTCGCGGCCGCGTCTTTTTTCCTCCGCTCCGGCCGACGCACCGTCCGAGCATGATGTGGTGTTGTGCGTTTCGAGAAGAACGAGGAGCACGCTGTCCGGGCGGTCGACAGGGAGGCGCGCGTTCACCAGGGTCGTGAACTCGGCCATCGCCTTGCGCGTCGGCACGCTCCAGACGCCGTTGACAGGCCCCTGATAGCATCCGGCGCGCTTCAACTCGGTCTGCACGGCGCGCGTCACCGATACGGCATCATCGAAGCGCATGGCGGACGCGCTGCCGGGCGTCGTCGGTCTCACGGCGGGCTCGGGAGCAGGCGGTGTCAGCGCGACGGGTGTAAAGACGGGGCCGTTCACGACAACCGCATCGGCGGGGACATCATCGGCTCCGCGCATCACGCCATAGAGCACCGCGAGCATGGCCAGCGCCACGCCTCCGGCTGCCACCAATGCGGGCACGCTCAACGCGGCTTTTGCCGCAACGTGCTGCCGAAGAGCCTCGAAATCAAAACGCATCACCACCCCACCACGCGATCAGCCTGCCGCTCAGGCATCGCCTATGCTCTCACTCCATCCCCGTTCGTCCCGCACGGCGAAGAGGATAGCACACGTGGAGGACAACGCGGGACTGCGCGTATCGTTTCTCCTCCGCGCAGTTGCAGGCGTGTGGCGCTTGTTTCGCGCATTCGTGGGCTTGTGCTCAGAAGGGCGCAAGCTCGCGAGCCGAGATGACGCGCGCAGCGTGGGGTTATTTGTCTGGACGCAGGAAGCGCGAAGCGACCCAGCCCTGCCGGCCCTTGTAGTCAACGCGGCACCATTCGAGCTTGGCGTTGGCGCGCTCGTCGGCCGTCATCGTCATCCAGCGGTCGAGGCTCGGCTCGGGCTTCAGGCATCCGAGCCCTTTCAATCCGCGCGTCTTCGGCGGGATATCGGCCAGGATCCGGCTGTCGCCGTGCGGCACGTCGCGCATGTGCAGCGTGTCGTTGTCGGCAACGCCCGTCACCGCCCAGTACTGAGGCGGATCATCGGCGGATGCCGGCAGCGGGTGGCAGAGCGCGATCAGAAGAGCGGACGCGGTGAGAATGCCGACTCCGCGGCGGATGTTTGGAGTGTCCATTGTTCCCCCAATGGTTCCTTTGTTCCGCACGCGGGCAGATGGGCCGAAAAATTGGACCTCGCTGTGGCGGCGGACGGCGCGGGAAGGCCCCTCGCCTCTTGCGGCGGCATGGGGGACATCCCTATCTCCGGATAAGCACTTGGAGACGCTCTGGTTCCACGTGAGCGCGCCTGGTGCGGTTCGGGATGTCGCGCTTCTTCTCGGGAGACCCCCATGGCCTTTGAAGACGTCAAAGCGGAGATCGGGCTTCTGCTCACACAGATGCAAAACGAGCCGGAGGACAGCCACGAGCTTTACCTTCAGCTCAAGGAGCGGCTCAACGAGCTCAAGGCCTACGGTCTGCCGATCCCGGAAGACCTGAAGGATCTCGCGGCCTCGCTGGAATCGGATTTCGAGGAGGACCGCGGCAGCGCCGCCTGAGACGCCGCGCCGTCTTTCGCAGGGCCCGCCAAGCGGCCAATCTGGTGATCCTCGACTTCGCGCCGTGTGCGCTGGAGCCCCAAGGGCTTCAGCTCTGCGAAGGCGTGCCCGCCAATTGACCCCGCCCACCGAACGGACAGCCAGGAATGACCGACGATATCGATCGTGAGGATGTATTGCGGGGCGGAGAGGTGCTTCGCCTGGCGACGCTGGCCGTCGGCAGCATCCAGATCATTGGCTTTCTGCTGTTCGCGCACTTGAAGCTGCAATCGCTCGATCCGCTCGGCTCGTCAGCTGACGAGAGCATGGGCATCGCAATCGCGCTTCCGCTGCTCCTCTTCACGATTCCGGGCCTGCTGCTGGCCTGGCTCGGCCGTGCACCGAGGATCGCCCATGCCCTCGTATGGCTGGCGCTTCCCGTGGCAGGCGTGCTGTGGGCTTGAAGGCTCCGCTTTTCTGATCAACATTCAGTCAGTTGATATCACTTCTATTTTTTGCCTATTTCCGCGATAAGAATATCTTTTCTATCCGATAAAATTACCTGATGTACAGATCACGAACTTGCGATTTGTCGTTATCAGGGGGTGCGACTATATATGCCCTAGATCTAGACGGGCTGGCGGCCCGCTGGTCATTGGATCCCTAAGGAGGAATTGCCATGAAGACCTGGATGAAGCCCTCGGTTCGCGAGCAGGAAGTCGGCCTCGAGGTTACCTCGTATCTGCCGGCTGAGATCGACATCATCTAAGTCGATCGGCTTTTTGTCGAATTAGACGGCGGCCGCCAAAGCGGTCGCCGTTTTTATTTTGTGTCATTACTTTGTGTCATTGCGTTCATACGCTGACGGGTTTTTTAATCGGATCTTCATATCCGCCCGCTCCGGTTTTCGGCGAACCTCCCGCTTCTGTTTTTCGGACTGCTTTGCGCGGAAATTAGATCGCGCCTTCTCTTCTCGCATGAGGGGCATCACACGGGCACCGCTTCCCTTCACATGTGCGTGTTCCCGCGCGTGGCGGCTGCCGACAACCCCGCGATTTTAGGCGCTTCGCACGCCCTCTTTCCTCTGCCGCGCTCCCCCCGTATCGCGGACTTCACTCGCTCCCAGACAGCCTTTTTCCGCGTTTTTCTCGCCTGCTGCGGAGGTTTCACGCGTGTTTCGTGACACGCATTCGAGGCCGAAACTGGTACACAGTAGCATCAGCCTGCCTGATAGAACGCGAATGAAAATACGATTGGAAATCAGGCGGTCACCTGCCTATTTAATACCCGTGCGCAGACGCATCTCGTCTCGCATGTTTTTAAGGAGGAACTACCCATGAAGACTTGGATGAAGCCGTCGGTTCGCGAGCAGGAAGTTGGCCTCGAGGTCACTTCGTACCTGCCGGCCGAGATCGATATCATCTAATATCGATCGTCTTTCGGTCTTTAGCGCGGCGGCCGCTGTTCAGCGGCCGTCGCGCTTCTTTTTTGGGCACGCGATCGCATAAGCCTGCACACTGACCTTTAGAGGTGTAGACCATAATTCATCTCTTCGGCTGGTCAGGAGGGGAGCAGACCGGTAACTATGTGGCGTTCACAAAAAGGACCCCTCCGCCCGTGCTAATCCGAGACGCTGTTCCGAGCGACGAACCCTCTTGGCGCCAGCTTTGGGCCGGCTACCTGGCCTTCTACGAGTCCGAGCTGCCAGACGAGGTGACAGCCAAGACCTGGGAGCGGCTGATCCGCCGCCAGGACGGGCTGTTCTGCCGGGTTGCCGAGACATCGGGCGAGGTGTGCGGCTTCAGCCTTTCGGTGCTCCATGCGGGCACCTGGACGACCGACCCCGTCTGCTATCTCGAAGATCTCTTCGTCGCGCCCGAGCGGCGGGGGCGCGGTATCGGCGAAGCGCTGATCCGCGATCTCGTCACAACGGCCAAGGCCAAGGGCTGGTCGCGCCTCTACTGGCACACGCGGACTTCGAACGCGGCGGCGCGCAGCGTTTACGATCGCTTTACGCTCGCGGACGATTTCGTCCGCTACAGGCTCATTTTCTAACTCTCCCGGCGCTAGGGTCCGGCGACCCGGAACGCGTCTTGCTTTGCTCCTCAGCATCAGCCGTCGTGTGCCGCACTGGTACGGGCCGCTCCCCAATCGAGGCGCAAAATGACACGTTCAGAGAAGAGTTCCGAAGCCCGTCTGGCTTGGGTCGATGTGGCGAAAGGCCTTTGCATCATCCTCGTCGTGATGATGCACGCCACGCTCGGCGTCGAAAAAGCCATCGGCTCGGAAACGAGCCTTCATGCCTTCATCGACTGGGCGCGGCCGTTCCGGATGCCGGACTTCTTTCTGATCTCGGGCCTGTTCCTCGCTGCCCGCATCGATCGTCCGTGGCGCAGCTACCTCGACACCAAGGTCGTGCATTTCGCCTATTTCTACGTGCTGTGGCTCACCATCCAGTTCGCGCTCAAGGCGCCGGGCATGGTGCAGGAGAGCGGCGCGACGGCGACGCTTCAGGACTACCTCGCGAGCTACCTCATCCCCTTCGGCACGCTTTGGTTCATCTATCTCCTGATGGTCTACTTTGTGGTCGCAAAGCTCCTGCGCCCCGTGCCCAAGTGGATCGTGCTGGCGGTCGCGGCGCTGTTGCACGTGGCAGCGCCCGAGAGCGGCGTGTTCATCGTCGACGAGTTCTCGAACCGCTTCGTGTTCTTCTATTCGGGCTACGCGCTCGCGCCCTTTATCCTGTCGTTCGCAGACAGGCTGCGCGCAGTTCCGGCGGCCGCAATGGCGCTTGGCCTCGTCGTGTGGGCTGCGTTCAACGCTGTGGGCGTCACCTCAGGCGTCGCGCTCGTGCACGGTCCGGATCTCGTGTTCTCCTACATCGGCATCGGTGCGGTGATCGCGTTCAGCGTGCTCGTCACGCAGCGTACGGCCGGCGACGTTCTGGCCTACTGCGGGCGCAATTCGATTGCCGTCTACCTCGCCTTCACCGTGTTCATGGGACCGGTGCGGATCGTGCTTCTGAAGCTCACCGGCGGCGAAGCGGCTGCGGCCATCGCACTTCTCTCGGCGCTTGCCGGAATCGTGGGGGCGCTGGCGCTGCAGTGGGCCGTCAAGGGCACGTGGGCGGGCTTCCTGTTCACGCGGCCAGACGCGTTCCGCCTCACGCCGCGCCGCGAGCCACTGCGTGAGCCGCAGGCCCAGCCGACCGCAGCCTAAGGATCGGACCGGGGTGCCGCTTCAGAGCGGCATCTCCGGCTCCTTCTTGGCCTCGCGCTCCAGGCGGTCGATGCGCTCCTTGAACTTCTTGACCATGCCTTCGACGTAGTCGAACAGCTTGTCCACGTCGCGCTCGTTCGGGACAGGCAAATCGCCCGGAGGGGCCGGCACCGCTTCCGCGTGAGGCTCGCCCGCCTCCGGCTCTTTTACGGAAGGGCCGCCGAGCGCGCCGTCACGAAGACGCTTTTCGGCTTCGAGCGCCCGCTTCTCGCCTTCCAATTCCTCCACGCGCTTCTTCAAGGCGCTCTCGGTCTCGGGCATCTCCTTGCACGACCACTCGCCCTCCTTGCCGGCGCAGAACGACATGGCGCCGGTCTCGCGATCGAGGCGAATGACGCCGCCTTCGGTGGGAGACATCGTGTAGCGGCCGGACTCGTTTCCGGCCGCCCAGGCGGGCGCGGCAAGGACGACGGCGAGCGAGCCCAGAAGCCACGGGCGGCGGCCATGGTTCCAGCCGCGACGAGACATATTGCTCACGGAAATTCTCCATTCGTTACATGGCAGGCTTTGGCTCAAGCATAGCAGCCGTTTGTGACCGCGTCCGCGCCGTCGCCCCCTAAGGCCAACGAATCACTTCGCACGCCACGGGGGCGCTCGCCCTGCCAACACCCTCATTTAATGGCCGATTTCCTGGCTCCAAGAGGGACTTAACTGAACATTTACTGACGGCTGAGACCTTCACACTGTTCGGGTTTCTGCTTGTGCCTCGTCTGACCCTTCTCGCACGCTTCAGCCCGGCAAGACGGGGCGGTTTTTGATCCGCCTTCGACTCCCTCAAGGGAACGGCCGGCCGTGGGCGCCGCATTCACCGTGGGGATCGTGATGTTGCATACAGAACAACAGAAATGGCCAGCCTCTCAGGGGGCCTACGGCTATTCTGGAATGCCAGGCGGCCCCAACCGGCTCGTGCATGAGCTTGCGCGCGAGATCGAGGAGACACAGCGGCGCCAGGGCGAGACCATCGCCAGCATCGTCGAGCGGCTTCGCGCGCTGGATCTGCGCCGCCCCGACCAGACGCATCCGGCCGGCGAAGAGCCCTGGGATGCGGCCAGCGCCGAAGCGCTGATGCGGACCTACGAGACCGACGCAGCATCTCAGCACGCTGCTGCGACAGAGGCCCAGGACCGCCAGGATTGGCTCGGCCACCGCTTCTACGACATCGCCGATCGCATCAAGCGCACGCTGGCCGACCTCAAGCCCGGCAGCACCATGATGCTGCTGGAAGAGCGCCTCGATCAGTTCCAGAAGCACATCAGCTCGGCGCTGGAAGACGTGGTGCGCCGCTCGGATCTCGACGGACTGCGGCTCATCGAGACCCATATCAGCTTTCTCGGCGACAAGCTCGATGAGCTGGATCGCCACGTGGCACGCATCGACGGCATCGAAGCCGATGTGCGCAGCGTGATGGAGCAGGTGTCGGACGAGCGCATCGCGAAGCTGCTCGACTACGACACGCGCTTTGCCGCCGACATCGAAGCGGTGGCCGTGCGCGCCGCCGAGGAAGTGCACGCGCGTCTTGGCCAGGATGGCGAGCGCGCAAGCGCGGAGGCCGCGCGCCATCAGGAGCTGCGCGACCTGATCGAGGCTTCGATCCAGGACCGGCGCCAGGCGGAAGCCGCGGCGACGTCTCTGGTGACCGGCCTTTCGGGACGCGTCAACGCGCAGGCGGACCGCTACGACGAGCTCAAGGTGCTTCTGGAACAGGCGATCCAGGAGCAGCGCCAGAACGAGCAGACCGCGTTCGGTATGCTCGACACGCTGCAGCAGGCGATGGTGCGCATCCTCGACCGGATGGATTCGCTCGAGCAGCAGGGCCATCCCGCGACCACCGCGCCGTGGCCCGTCGCCGAGCCTGCCGCCGAGACGCAGATGTTCGCCTCGTTCAACGACGAGCCCGCCCGGCGGTATGCGGCGGCTCCGGCCCCTGCCGACATTGCGCCTGCCGACTTTTCCGCCAGCCGCTTCCAGGATCGCTTCCACGATCAAGGTGAGGCGGCCGATCCCATGCTGGTCGCGCCCGTCGAAGTGCCTTCGGTCTTCGCCGCTCCTGCCGACGCCGACGTGTCCGCATCCACCGACGAGGCGGCATCGCCCGTCGATCGCCTACGCCGCGACTTCATCGCGGACGCACGCCGCGCCAAGCTCAAGGCGGCGGCCAACCGGGCCGAGGCGATCGCCGAGAAGACTGAGGTTTCGCGCCGCCCAGCCGCCGAGCCCGCCCGCGCAGCTCTCGCCCAGGCCGCCCGCCTGCCGTTCGCCGCAGGCGCGGGCCGCCTGTTCGGCGCTTCTCCCAAGCTCCTCGCGGCCGCGCTGGCCTTCGTCGTCGCCATCAACGGCGGCATCCTTCTGCTCAACCGGAAGAGCAGCCCGCCGCCTGCGCCGCAGATCACGATCCAGCCCGAGGGTATCGGCGCCGAGCCGGAGGCCCCGGCGGCCAGCGGCTCCGAGGCAGCGCCTCAGCAGACGCCGGAGCCCGCTCCGAATACGGCCCCGCGCTCCGATCTCACGGACGACGAGACCGGCTTTGCGCAGTTCGTGCCGCCGGCCGCGACGGCTGAACCACAGCAGGCCGACCCCACCGGCAGCTCGGCGCTTACGCCCTACGGCTTCATGGACGACGTGCTCGATCCGCCCGCGCTCGAAACCAGCGGCGCGCCGGCCTCGCCTCCGCGCGGCATGACGATTGCCGGTGCCAACGGCGCCGTGCCGGATGCCATGGTGGCGGACGTCTATCAGCAACAGGTGCTGGCGAGCCTTTCCGGCAAGCTCGGCACGATCGCTGCGGCACAGTCGCCGGACGCGCTGCTTCCGGAGCAGAGCGGCCGCGTCGAGACGGCCTACACCGAGCCCGCAAGCACGCCGGATACGGTGGATGGCGCACAGCGCTCGAGCGCGCTCGACCTGCCGCCTGCAACGGTTGGGCCGCTTTCGCTTCGTCTCGCGGCTGCAAACGGCGATGCTTCGGCGGAATTCGAAGTTGCCGCACGCCTTGCCGAGGGCAAGGGAACCTCGCAGGACTTTGCAGAAGCGCTGCGCTGGTATCAGCGCTCGGCCACGAAAGGCTTCGCGCAGGCTCAGTATCGCCTGGGAACGCTCTATGAGCGCGGCCTCGGCGTGACGAAGGACATCGGACGCGCGCGCATCTGGTACAGCCGCGCCGCCGAGCAGGGCAACGTCAAGTCGATGCACAATCTCGCTGTGCTTGCTGCAGGCGGCGAGCAGGGCGAGCCCGACTACGCCACTGCCACGCAGTGGTTCACAAAGGCTGCCTCACACGGCCTCTCCGACAGCCAGTACAATCTCGGCGTTCTGCTCGAGAACGGTCTCGGCGTGAAGGCCGACCGGGTCGAAGCCTACAAGTGGTATGCGCTCGCGGCGAAGAACGGCGATACGGATGCGAAAGCCCGCCGTGACGAGCTCAAGGGCACGCTGAGCGCGAGCGACCTCGCCATCGCCGAGAGCCTCGTCTCGTCGTTCAAGGCACAGACACCCGTTCCGCTGGCCAACGATGCCCGCGCGGCCGGTGAAGACTGGAAGAAGCGCGTGAACAACGACGCGAACGGTTAAGATTTCCGGCGGGGCGCGTTGCCCCGCCCGAAATCCGTCAATCGCCGGCGCATCTTGCGGGCCACTGCGCACTGGCACTCGCGGCAAAGGTTCAATACGATGATGCGGCGGGGCCGCACATGTCCTCGCGCCGTTCCAGGGCGGGCGGACGGTGCCATGCCGTTCTCCATCCCTCCGGGATGGCTGTGAAGCCTCATCGCGCGATACCGGCGTAACAGCTCCCCACGCATGCACATCTATCTGCCGATCGCCGAGATGTCCGCCAACGTGCTGCTATTCGTTGGCATGGGCGCAGCGGTGGGCTTTCTCTCCGGCCTGTTCGGCGTTGGCGGCGGGTTTCTGATGACGCCGCTTCTGATCTTCTCCGGCATTCCTTCCGCGGTGGCGGTCGGCACCGGTGCCGCGCAGGTGGTGGCTTCCTCCGTCTCGGGCGCGATGGCGCAATATCAGCGCAACAACGTCGACATCAAGCTCGGCGTGGTGCTGCTCGCGGGCGGCGTCGCGGGCTCGGTCATCGGCGTCAAGATGGTGCGCATCCTGAGCCTTGCGGGCCAGTTCGATCTCTTCGTCGCGCTCGCCTACGTGACGTTCCTCGGCGTGATCGGCATCCTGATGCTGATCGAGAGCATAAATGCCTTGCAGAGCGCGCGCCGCGGTCGGCCTTACTCCATGCGCCGGCCCGGGCAGCACAACTGGATCCATGGTCTGCCGCTCAAGATGCGGTTCCATCGCTCCAAGCTCTACATCAGCGCCATTCCGCCGCTGATGATCGGCGCGTTTGTCGGGTTTCTCGGCGCAATCATGGGCGCAGGCGGCGGCTTCATCATGGTTCCCGCCATGATCTACCTGCTGCGCGTGCCGACCAACGTGGTGGTGGGAACGTCGCTGTTCCAGACGGTGTTCGTCTCGGCCGTGACGACCATCATGCAGGCGAGCGAGAATTACAGCGTGGACGTGGTCCTCGCGCTGTTGCTGATCGTGAGCGGCGTGATCGGTGCGCAATATGGCGCGGCTGCCGGAGCCCGGCTCAGGGGCGAGCAATTGCGGTTACTGCTCGCGGCTCTGGTGCTGCTCGTCTGCTTCCGCATCGGCTGGGATCTCGTGGTGACGCCGCGGGAATTGTTCAGCATCACCGCAACGCTCGGGGGGATGTGATGACGCCCGTCCGCCCCATCCCACGAGGCTGGCTACGGCTTATTCCGCTGATGGGCGTGATGGTGGCCGGGCTCGGGCTCGCGTCTGTGCCCGCGAGTGACGCTATCGCGCAGGAGCCGGGGGCGACGGACAAACGGGTGCCCCCGGTCAAGACGCCACGCAACCGCAAGACGGAGCGCGCCGCGGCCAAGACCGATCAGGCACCTCCCCGGGAGGCTGTCGAAGCCGATGTTTCGACGCGGACGATTGCAGTGACCTCCGCCTTCACGGGCACCGAGATCGTCGTGTTCGGCTCCGTGGTCAACAGCCGCCAGCCGAGCGCAGAGGCCGGATACTACGACGTGATCGTCGTGCTCGAAGGGATGCCGACCCCGCTGCTCGCACGCCGCAAATCCAACGTGGCGGGGCTGTGGGTCAACACGGAATCCGTCGCCTACGAAAGCGCGCCGAGCTACTACGCCATCGTCTCGACACGGCCCATTGAGGAAATCGCCGACGAGCCGCTGCTCGAGCGGAATGCGATCGGGCTCGATTTCGTGCGCCTCGCGCCGGCCGCGAAGTCGGCCATCGAGACCGACCCAGAAGAGCTCAAGGCCTTCAAGGATGCCGTCATCCGGCTGAAGCAGAAGGAAGGGCTCTATCTCAAGGAAGACTATGCGGTGATCTTCATGGGCAAGAGCCTGTTCCGCAGTTCCATCTCGCTGCCGGCGAACGTTCCCGTGGGGCCGCTCACGGCGCGCGTGTATCTGTTCCGGGAAGGGGAATTGCTCAGTGCGTTCCAGTCTCGTGTGCGGCTCGAACGGTCTGGCATCGAGCTGTGGCTCTACCGCTTTGCCATGCGCCAGCCTGCGCTCTACGGCCTGTTTGCGGTGGCGGTGGCGGTGGGTGCGGGGCTTCTTGCCTCCGCCGCGTTCCGGCGGCGCGACACGGCGTAGAGCGCGATCAATTTTGATTGGGTCGAGGATCGCGCTCCCGGCGCTTTAACGGGAGCGATGATTCACGCTTCGGACTGATAGGGTCCGAAGCGATCATGGGACTTCAGTGAGACCGATGATTCACGCTTCGGACTGATAGGGTCCGAAGCGATCATGGTCTCTTTTGTTAGACCGATGATTCACGCTTCGGACTGATAGGGTCCGAAGCGATCATGGTCTCTTTTGTTAGACCGATGATTCACGCTTCGGACTGATAGGGTCCGAAGCGATCATGGTCTCTTTTGTTAGACCGATGATTCACGCTTCGGACTGATAGGGTCCGAAGCGATCATGGTCTCTTTTGTTAGACCGATGATTCACGCTTCGGACTGATAGGGTCCGAAGCGATCATGGTCTCTTTTGTTAGACCGATGATTCACGCTTCGGACTGATAGGGTCCGAAGCGATCATGGTCTCTTTTGTTAGACCGATGATTCACGCTTCGGACTGATAGGGTCCGAAGCGATCATGGTCTCTTTTGTTAGACCGATGATTCACGCTTCGGACTGATAGGGTCCGAAGCGATCATGGTCTCTTTTGTTAGACCGATGATTCACGCTTCGGACTGATAGGGTCCGAAGCGATCATGGTCTAGTCTTCCTTCAGAAGACGTGCGGCGATCGGGTAGAGGCCTTCCTGGCCCATGACGAGCACGGACAAGCCGTCGTTGCCGAAGAGGGGCGCGAACGCGTCGTCGAGCACGTTTAATCCGCCCGCGTAGGTGCCGAAGGCCGGCAGCACGAGGCGATTGCCGTTTCCGACGAAGCAGGGACGGCGGATGACGTGGCCGTGGAAGGACACGCGCGCTGCGGGATGAAGGTGGCCCGCGATCTCATGCGTGACGGGGCTTGCCGCCGGCTCATGACGGAAGGTGATGCCGGACACCGTGATCTCAGGCAGCACTTGGCCCCCGAAGCACTCCGCGATCACCGGGTCATGATTGCCGTTCAGCCAAAGCCACTCGCGATCCTCCTGGAGGATGGCCAGCGTCTCGCGATCCTTGTCGCACATGCGCTCGCCGGCATTGCGGTCGTGGAAGCTGTCGCCCAGGCAGATGACGGTCGCGGCCTGATAGGCATCCAGCGTGGCAGCCAAGCGCTCCAAGGTAGCGGCAGTGTCGTAGGGCGGGAGCAGAACGCCACGAGCGGCGAAGGAGGAGCCCTTTTCGAGATGGAGGTCGGCGACGATCAGCACGTCCTCGGCCGGCCAGTAGAGAGCGCCCGATACATCCGCCAGGAACGAGCGGCCCGAGATGGAGATCGGCTGCTGGCTGAACTCGCCGACGTCGAGCCGCTCCGGCTTGAGCTCGAGCAGTTGTGTCGTGTTTCTCACGTCACGTCCTCTTCTTGCCGCTGCCATCGAGCCGCATCGCTTCGGCGATCAGCTCCTGGGCCGCTTCCCTCAGGAGATCCTCCCGCGCGATGCGCGCGACGGGCTCGACACCAATCTCGATCAGGATCGGAACCGATAGCGGCGAGACCCGATCTAGAGCTTGATGCCTGATTCGCCCGCGCGTGCGGGCCAGGAATTGCCCCAACCGAGCAATATCCAACAATCCCGTGGCCGCATCCTCCCAGGCGGCTTCCAGCAGAATATGGCCGGGATCATGGCGCCTCAGCACGTTGTAGACGAGATCGGTCGACATCGTGACCTGGCGGCCACTCTT
>VFQR01000477.1_pt1 | contig 55367 bp, 51 predicted proteins | sample 3512321 | NCBI WGS metagenome assembly VFQR01 (sample SAMN10412374, study PRJNA504923) | tailings metagenome | isolation source: Relicate 3 Philex TSF1 revegetated site | place: Philippines: Tuba, Benguet | collected 2017-08-29 | reverse complement strand
CGACTCGCAGGGCGCGGCGGATGCGTGGGTCGTCCTCAAGGGCGATGATAACGCCGCGCACGGTTTGATGAACCTCGGCAAGCTCTTCGACCACGTAGCCCATGTAGCGCTGGATCTGGCCGACGACGGAATCGCTCGCCCGGCCTTTTTTCAGCTCCACGACCAGCAGCTCTTTTTTGTCTTTGCTGATGGCGAGGACGTCGATTGGCCCGGTGTCGGTGGGATATTGCTGGCCAGTGCCGTTTTCATCCTCGAACAGGTCGTAACGCTTGCCGAGCTCGGTGTTTTTCCAGTTCTGGACGAGGAAATCTTCGAGGTGCTTTTCGAGGGCGAAGACGGTCGGGTCTTCAACGGAGGCGTCGGTCGAGACGAGTGTCGGCGCGGCAGTCTGGCCGATCAGCTTTTCCAACTCCTCGTGGTGGCCGGCGCGACTGAGGTTGCTGACCGTGCCAATGGAGCCGGCGGAGTTGCGCAGGCCTTCGCTCATGTCGGCGCGGTCCACGTAGGCGTCGGTCCAGCGCACCGGGCGACGATGGAAGAGGATTTGACCGGGGGCGTAGTTGTAGTTGCCGGTGACTTCGCCGACGCGGTAGCGCCCGCTGCCGTCGGGCGAGAGCACCAGGTCGCCGATTTGGATGCCCTTGGAGACCGTCCACAGAAACCCGCAGGCGAGGCCCGCCGCGATTTTCGATTTGTCGGGGTGGGTTTGGAGATAGATCGGGATGTAGCGCTGGTTAAACTCGCGCCAGCTCTCGGGAAGTTTGCCCGAAAGGTCCTCGGTGATGCCGAAGTCCGTGGCGATGAATCCGCCGGCGAAGCACTCCGGAGCATAGGCGCTCTTCTTGCCGAGCATGACACGGTAGTAGCTCTTCATCTTTTAGCAGATTGCGATCCAATATTGTGAAAGTGAATACGGCGAATACGTCATGTTTTCACCTTGAAAAGGATGACTCCAAAAAGATCCCCCTTCGCCCCAGGCCGGTAGATTGAGAATACCCGCACAAGACGTTCATCAAACTCAACCAAGCCGGGATCAATTCCGCCAGTGCGCATCATCGACTTTTTTATGCGTGCTACAAGCACTCCCTTTGGATCGAGCGGCAGCTTTCGTGTCTTACTATTCGCGGGCCGCTTCTGATTCTTCGTCCGATTCTCTTTAATCTCGACCTGCAAATCCCGAACAAGTGCGAGAAACCAACTGCTCCGAGCTTTGGACTTCACGTTCAAGTCCTTTAACTTTTGGGCGTCTGAATTTACCTTGTCTGGCTTTCCGCGATACAGGTCTCCCGCTTCGATTCTGACGGGGTCGCCGCCTTTTACGTCACGCAACCACAGGTCGACCCACTTGCCGTGCTGTTTCTCCTCAACGCGGATCTGCCAGCTATCCAACGCTGGCGACATCAGCATCGTTTCAAAAAGTGAGTGAACAATGCCAGTTTCGTAAAACGTGAGGACATTCGGTTTTGCCTTTGCTTTCCCTCTTCGTCCTTCAGTCAACACGTAGAGGCGCATTGCCAAGCCAACAACTGCTGGCTGAACCAGATTGATGATTGTTGTTGGAAGTTTTGAGATCTTCATTTCCGGCTGAGTTCGGTCGCGAGGGGGGCGAGGGGCTTTGAGGCGGTGGCATGCCCGGCGGCGAGCTGCGTTTCCAGGGCGTCCGCCAAGGCCATCGGTTGCTCCACTTTGGCAACGATCCGGCGTTGTCCGGCGAGGGGTGGATTCGTTGTAGTCATGTGAAGGACTTCGTTGCGAAATCAATTTGTGCTCTCCTGTGAGACAGAAGCAGCAGCCTGTCGTCCGCCTGTGGCTTTGGCCCATCGGTGCAGGCGTCTGGGCCGGCAAAGATGCAGTAGCAAATTCCCGCACCCTTGTGGCTGCTATTGAACATAATTCCATCGACGCGCTTGCGGCCTTCTCGGTAAACGTGCCGGAAATATTCTGCTACAATCTGTGTTGGCACATATTCGTAATGTTCCCTGCCATCGCGCTGAACTGGCTCGGAAATGTCGCGTTGAAAGTGATGTAGGAAAATCAGAGGAGGCCGAGAGTCATAATTCAGTTCATCAAAGATACTGGGAATGTCCGGTAGATTCGTAAGATTCAATAACCTCAGCGGGCGTGTGCTCGTGAACGTTCCAAACGTAACTGTATCTTTTGCCGTAGCATGAACATCGACGATTTCCACAAAAGCCGTGCTCTCATCGCCTGCACCGTAGAACATCGGGATACCGGCCGGACTCATTCGGCTTTGGCTGGCTTTGTGTTTTGGAGGGGAGCCGAGATCGTTTGCATTTGCGCATGAGACGGTTGCTTCGTGTTGCCTCGCCCTAATCATTCTTGTTCCCCGTGGTATCAGTTTGATCAAGCGATACGCCTTAACCATCTCCCCAAGACCGAGTAAAATTTGATACGGTGGGGAATAGCCACTCCACTCGTCATCTGGGTGCCATGCCTGGCTCTTCGGGCGGCGCCGCGGCTTTACCCTGAAGAATACAAAGCGTGTTTCGTGTTTTGTATGCTCGCAGAAGGTTTTCCACGAATACTTGAGCCCATCCGCCCTTGATAACACGAGCGGATCACGAGGCACAAACATACGGTTCGAAAATGCGTTTCGCAGGTCTTTGCATAAATTTCCGGAGGTTTCGGAACAAATGTCTAAATTGCAGAAGATGTCGTAAGAATCCTCGGGCTCTACCAGTTGCCATCCCCCTTCAGACGAGTCGTAAGGTAGGCAATTTTCCGGGATGTCATATTCACGGGCAAAGCCTGCACTGATAAAACTCAGGACTTCGTCCACTTCCGCAGCGATAAGCTTTTTCTTCGTCTTCTTTCCGCAGTAGGAACACTCGCATTCCGTCGCAGTGGTTTTGATGAAGTTTTGGATGGAATAGTCGGTGAAGCACTTTGCGCAGACTGAGCCTCCTACGCTGCTCCAACCTTCTTCCATCTGTCGTTCCAGTTGCCTTTTTACGAAGCTCATAGTGCGTCTGTCACATTGGTGTGATCACCTAAAGTATTTAGCACTCATCGACTGGTGTGATGCTCAAGTTAACTTGCGGGGGCGGCCGCGGCCGCGGCGGGCGGGGCTGGAGGCGGCGGGCTTCCAGGCTTGGCCGGTGCGCGTCGTGCCGGTGATTTCGGCGACCAGGGCGGAGAGGAGTTTTTCGGCGGTGGCGAGACCGGCGCCGAGCTGCGTTTCCAAGGCGTCCACCAAGGCCATCAGTTGCTCCACTTTGGCCACGATCCGGCGTTGTTCGGCGAGGGGCGGGAGAGGAATAGGCATTCTGCGGAAATCGCCAACATTCACACCGGGAAGTGCTACCCCCTTAGTTTCTCCCCGCATCCACGCCTGCCCATGTGGGGCGTCTATAACCAATCGCACATATGTGCGATCAACCTCGGGCGTGACCGGAAACCTCAGCACATGCTGAGTTATGTTTCCGCCTGCCAATGAAGCCGGCACAAAAGCCGTTTTGCCGAGCGTCGCCCCATCCTTCGCAATTACTATATCCCCAGTTTCTAGTGTGGTTTTGGAAAATTTCGCTGCGCGTTCGGGGGAGCAGTGCCCGATTCCATCGAGCACAATCTCTCCATTTTGCATGTCTTGGACGCGAATGGTGGGCACACCTACTTCGACCCAAACAGGTTTGAGGACACCGTATGTGATTATATGAGATGCCCGACAAAGATCCTGTGCCTGCGTCCACTCCCAATGCCTCGGTATCTGAAAAGACAGGGCGTCTGTATCAATAGGAGTCAGCGGCTTCGGGATTTTCCCTCCCCGGGCGGTTAACGTGACAAGCCGTTGAAGAAGTTTAGTCACCGGTTCGTCGTTGGGGTCTTGGGGGACGAGTTTGCCTTGGACGGCGAGGGTGAGGATGGCTTTGCGGAGGTCGGCGGGGGAGACAGTGTAGGACGGATGGAAGATGAGGTTTAAGGTCGCGGGCGTGGGCGCGGCGGCGAAGCGGGCCAGCGACGCGTGGGCGAGCGCGGCGTGCCGCTTCTCCCGTTCCTGCTGCTGCACCTCCAGCCGATCACACAAGGCCATCAACTCATCCACCTTCGCCACGATTCGCTCCTGTTCGGCGAGGGGCGGGATCGGAGCTGAAATTGCAAGGAAACGTGGAATGTTTAAGTGCGGAATGGCGGCGCCCTTTTTAGCTCCATTGAGATCGTCGTAAAGCGAGCGAAGGAAGAGCTTCAGGTAGTCGCGAAAAAAACCAACGTGACTGATCTTCGATACCGTAGAGCCGAGCACACCGTCTGCCCCGTCGAGGACCAACCCACTTCGGGATCCATCGCAAACAATCACAAGGTCTCCGGATGCCGCGCGGGGGCATTTTTCATCTTCCGTGAATTGACGCAACTCGCCTCGCTCCAATGCAGCGATGTCCAAATACGGGAGGCCGACCCTGTCGGTGTTGAGGGTGCTCGGCTTTTTGCCCTTTTGCAGAATTAGTAATTCTCCCAGCGCCACGCTCCCCCAAGCTTTCGGTAGTTCTACCGAGTCGAGGAACGACAGCTTGCGGCCGGTGAGTCTTTGCAGCGTCACCTTGGCGGGCTCGTCATTGTCAGATTGGTCAACGAGAGCGCCACGAACAGCCAAGTGAAGAATAATCTTCCTTAGTTCACTGACGGCATCGGGCGTGTCGGCGAACAGGTCGAATTTTTCTAAAAACGTCTCCAGCTTCATTCGGCGGAACCGGCGGTGGCGGTGAGGGCGCGTTGGAGTTCGTTCTTCAACCGGGCGCGGGTGTCGGCGATCTGGGCGAGGAGCTTTTCGTATTCGGGCAGGAGGTGGTCCACGTCGCCGTGGCTTTCTTCGACCGCGTGCGGGTTCTTGAGGTCGAGGTTGTAGTTGGCGGACTTGATCTGGTCGATGGAGACGCGCCAGGCCTGCGGGGTTTCCACGCGGCTCTTAAAACCGTCGGCCTCGTCGCCCCACCAGTTGATCTCGGGCTGGAACTCTTCGAAGCGCATCGGCTTCGTCTTGTTGTAGCTGGTGACGCCCTCCGGGTAGGGGTGCTCGTAGAACCAGATGTGCGAGGTAGCGGGCTGCTCGCTCTCGGGCTTTTTGGTGAAGAAGAGGATGTTGGTCTTGATGCCGGTGTAGGGGGCGAAGACGCCGTTGGGCAGACGGACGATGGTGTGGAGGTGGCACTTTTCCACGAGGTCCTGCTTGAGGCGGGTTTTCATGCCCTCGCCGAAGAGGAAACCGTCGGGCAAGACGACGGCGGCGCGGCCGTGGTTTTTGAGCAGCTTGATGATGAGCGCCATGAAGAGATCGGCGGTCTCGCGGGTGCGGAAGGTGGCGGGGAAGTTGTTCTCGATGCCGTCCTCCTCGGTGCCGCCGAAGGGCGGATTGGTGACGATGACGTGGACGCGGTCCTTATCGGTGTAGTCTTTGTAGGGTCGGGCGAGGGTGTTGCCATGCCGGATGTTGGTCGGCGTATCGATGCCGTGCAGGATCATGTTGGTCGTGCAGAGCATGTGGGGCAGGGCCTTCTTCTCGACGCCATGGATGCTCTCGATCAGCGCCTCCGCGTCCTTCGCGGATTTCACGTAGTGCCGTCGCTTGTGGTCGATGGTGCAGGCGAGGAAGCCGCCGGTGCCGCAGGCGGGGTCGAGCACGAGTTCGTCGAGCTTCGGATCCACCCGGTTGACGATGAACTGGGTGACGGCGCGCGGAGTGTAGAACTCGCCCGCGTTGCCGGCGGACTGGAGGTCCTTGAGGATCTGTTCGTAGATGCTGCCGAAGGTGTGGCGGTCCTCGGTGTTGTTGAAATTGATCTCGCTGATCTTGTTGATGACTTGGCGCATCAAGGTGCCCGACTTCATGTAGTTGTAGGCATCCTCGAAGACGTTGCGGATGACCTGGGCGCGTTTGCCGGTGGGGCCTTCGAGCACGAGCTTTTCCTTAAGGGTGGGGAAGAGCTTGTCGTTCACGAAGTCGGCCAGCGCATTGCCGGTCATGCCCTCAGGGTCGGCGGCCCAATTGCGCCAGCGGAGCTTCTCAGGCAGGGGTGACTTGTAGTCGTCTTCGAGGAGTTCGATCTCGGCCTCGCGGTCGTCGTAGATTTTGAGGAAGAACATCCAGACGAGCTGGCTGATGCGCTGGGCGTCGCCATCGACGCCGACATCTTTGCGCATGATGTCCTGAATGGATTTAATGGCTCCGCTGACGTTGCTCATGCTGATGCTTTTTGACTGAAAAGTTCGTGTTCGAGGTCCTGCAGGGCCCGTTCGTAGGCGGCCTTGCCGCCGAAGGCGTCGTTGATGATCTCGACGGGCGTGCCCATCGCGGTGAACGGGGTGAGTTTGAGAACCTTGGGGCTCTCGATGGTGAGGATGCCCTCGTCGGCGTATTTATCCAAAAGGGCGACAAGAACGGCGCGAGCCTTCGGGCCGTATTTGGTGAAGTAATCGCGCTTCTTGACCTTCTCGGCCCGCTCTTTGCGGGTGAGCGGCGGCTGGTCGTAGGCGATGTGGCAGATGAGGTCGAAGTCGCCGTAGTCCTTGCCGACCTCCTCGGCAAGTTTAGGCAGCTCGATGCCGTATTCCTCCAGCTCTTTGATGATGGCCTCTTTTTTTTTGGCGGCGTTCCACGTGGTAATGAAGGCGTCGAGCGAGGCGTATTCCTTGCGAATGTGTTTACGGCTGTAATCGCGGTAGGACTCGGTGACCATGCGGCCATCTTCGCTGCGGTATTCGACCGTCTTGGCGAGGATACTGACTTCGACGCCGCTGACGTGGATTTTTTTGGAGTAATATTCGTCGGGGTCTTCATCAACCGTGTCGTCATCGGGCTCGGGCGGGTCAGGTGGCACGGGATCGTCGTCGGGATCGGGCTCGTAAATGACGACGGGATCGCCGTCGAAGTCGGGGTCTTTGAAGAGCTCGGTGGCGTTCTTGAAATCCATGACGGTGAAGAAGAACTTGCCGAATTCTTCCTCGATGCGGGTGCCGCGACCGACGATCTGTTTGAACGTGGTCATGGAGTTGATGGTTTTGTCCAGAACGATGAGCTTGCAGGTCTTGGCATCGACGCCGGTGGTGAGCAGCTCGGAGGTGGTGGCGATGACCGGGAACTTGGACTCGGGGTCGATGAAGTGATCGAGCTCGGCCTTGCCCTCTACGCTGTCGCCGGTGATGCGCATGACGTATTTGGGATTGTCGAGCGCGAGCTTGCCGGCGGCGTTGACGATGGCCACGCGCATGCGCTCGGCGTGGTCGATGTCCTCGCAGAAGATGATGGTCTTGGAGAAGGGATCGGTGGCGCGGAGCAGCTCCATGACGCACTTGGCGACGAGCTTGGTGCGCTGGTTGAGGACCAAGATGCGGTCCATGTCGGCCTGGTTGTAGGTGCGCTGCTCGATCTCGCGGCCGAGGTCGTCGGTCATGCCCGGCGGGGGCGTCCAACCGATCAGATCCTTGTCGAGATGGTAGCGGACGACCTTGTAGGGAGCGAGGAAGCCATCTTCGATGCCCTGCTTGAGTTTGTAGGTGTAAACGGGTTCGCCGAAGTAAGTGATGTTAGAGGCGTACTTCGTTTCCTTGGGCGTGGCGGTAAGGCCGATCTGGATGGCGCTGGAAAAATATTCGAGAATCTCGCGCCAGGCGGAGTCATCGGCGGCGCTGCCACGATGGCACTCGTCGACGATGATAAGATCGAAAAAGTCGGGTGATACCGATTTGAAAATCTTATCCTCTTCGTCGGGGCCCGTCAGGGCTTGGTAGAGGCCCAGATAGATCTCGTAAGACGGGTCGATCTTGCGGTTTTTGATCTTCGTCATGACCGCGCCGAACGGCTTGAAGTCGTTTACGAGGGTCTGGTCGGCGAGGATGTTGCGGTCGACGAGGAAGAGGGTGCGCTTGGCCCGCTTGGCCTTCCAGAGGCGCCAGATGATTTGGAAGGTGGTGTAGGTCTTGCCCGTACCGGTGGCCATGACCAGCAGGAGGCGGTTCTGGCCGCGGGCGATCGCTTCGAGTGTTCGGTTGATAGCCTCGCCTTGGTAGTAGCGCGGCTCCTTGCCGTATGCGTCGAGGTGGTAGGGCTGGAGAACGAGATCCTCTGCGGCATCCTTGATGTTTCGGTGCTGTTTGTAGCGCCGCCAGAGTTCGTCGGGGGAAGGGAAGGCGGTAAGGGGGAATTCGCGTTCGATGTCCTCTCCGGCGGCCGGGACTTTGTTGTGCGAAGCGAAGGCGTCGCCATTTGAGCTAAAGGCGCTGGGGACGTTGAGAATGCTGGCGTAGCCCAAGGCTTGCTGAAGGCCGTGGCTGACAGTGTGGCGATTGTCCTTGGCCTCAACAATGGCAAGGGGGACACCGGCTTCACGGAGCAGAACATAGTCGGCGAACTTTTTCTTCTTTTTGTTCCGTGACGACATGTTCCCCCGGACGACTACGGGGCCAGGCGCCAAAGTAACCTCCCGGCGGATCTGGGTAAGCTGATTCCATCCGGCGTCTTTGATCGCTGGCGTGATGAAAAGATCGCAGATGTCGCTTTCGCTGAGTTGCTGTTTTTCCTGCGGCGTCATGCTGCGACTAGGTTATCGTCGGGTTTGGCCCATTGGAGCCCGGCGTGCTTGTGCTCCGCTGCGTCCCGGTTGTTGCGGAGGTTGTTGGCCGCGAGCCAGAGCTTGGCTTCGAAACCGAGAAATGCCGTGGACGTGGAGGAAGCAGGGGAAGAGCGTGCGCGAGCCATGGACCGAGGGTTTTGTGACGCCTGCAAACGACTCGCGCAACGTTGGTTTGCGGGAAATCGAGGATGTCGGAATCGTTGTCGTCTCCGCGCCTCCGCGCCTCCGCGTCTCTGCGCGAGACCATCCTCAAACGCCCTTCGCGCAGCGTTTTCGACGAGGGAATCGTTGAGGCTGACCCTTTATCGGAACGTCAGCCGGTGCGACTTTTCGATTTTGCTGCACCATTCGTCGGAGAGCTGCGCCTCCGCGGCAAACTCTGGCCAGCGCCGCACCGCGGCCTGCACCTCTGCGAGGATCGTGGCGGCGCGGCCTCGCTTCATCATGGCAGACTTCGCGCACGCCTCGAAATCTTCCGACGCGAAACCGTCGCGCTTTCCGTTCACCGTCATCTGATGCGTGGCGGTCCACGAACCGGACGGATTGTAGCTGTAGGTCACGTCAAAGGCCGGCGCGAGCGACCATTCGCCCTGCTGGTTCATGAGGAACGCGATGTTCTTTACGTGGTCGTCCTGGTTCCTTGCCACGATGTTGAAGACCATCCTGCGGAATTGCTCCTCCACCGCCGCCATCGGCAACTTGAGCTGGCGAATGGTCAGCAAGGCCTGCTCGTAGGAGTAGGCGCCGGCCTGGTTGAAATCGAAATGGGCCAGTGCGCACAGCGACTGCATGTGCAGCTTGGCGCCTCCCGCAAGCCGATCAAAGCGCCGCGTCATAAAATGCCGTCGCCCGTTTTCCTCCAGCAGCCGGCATTCGCTCATCGTGATGCCCGCCGCCTTCGCCATCAGGTGATAGGCAAACTCGATGGCGCCGTAGCCCTTCGGGTCATCGAGTTCCTTGTCCTTGTTGCCGGCCACGCCGTCAAACTTCAGCAGCCAATAATCAAAGCCCTCGCCGGCCGCGATCTGCCCCGAGCGCACTTCGTTGGTCGTGCGGTTCCACGCGATCACCGCCTTCGCCCGTGCGCCGCCGGCCGATGTGCCCACGCGCAGGATGTCGCGCAGCGCCTGGGCCTTCCCGGCCTCGTGAAAATGCCCCTGCAAATCGCCGCGATGCGTCAGCACCTCGCCCGCTAACCGTACGAGCGCGTCGATGTCGACCTTGGTCGCCGTACGCGGTTTCGGCCCCAGCACCGGGGCGAACTCCAGCGCCCCCATTCCGCGCGTGCCGGTGTAGCAAAGCCGCTCCACGGCATGGAAACTCTCCGGCGTCCGGCCTTGCGTCGCCAGCCACGCATCGATCAGGGCATTACCGAATTTGTCCGGCAGCGAATCCGCCAACAGTCCCGGCAAGCCGTGAAACGTGACCTGCGGCAGCGCCGGAAACTCATACACTTCGTCGCTTAGCGGCATCGTCAGCGGGGAGAGCTCGATCCCGCTCTGGGCAAACGCGGGGTCGTATTGAAACGCCGCAACGTTCCGCCCTTCCTGGAGAGCGACCGCCCCGATGGTGCGTCCCCAGAGCTGCACCCTCGCGATCATGATGACTCACCCCACGTCCATTTCTTCGGCTCGCCTGCCGCCTCCTGTTTGCCGGTCGCTCGCTGACGTCGGCGGCCCTGCTGTTTCAATAGCGCCATCGGGCTGGCCGCCGCTTCCGGGATGAGCGCCTCGAACTGCTCCACCAAGCCCAGCACCCGGCAGACCCGTACAAAGCCTGACAACTGGGTCGCCGCCGCCCCCAGCTCCAGTCGCTGCACGGTCCGCAGCCCCAGGCCCGCCTGCTCCGCGAGCTGTGCCTGCGTTAGGTTTTTCGCCAGCCGAAGCCGGGCCAACCGCTCTCCGATCAGCTTGAGCAGCGCCGCATCGGTGAGGGTGGGTGTGAGCTTCATGCGCCTAAAGTGGCGCTTTAGGCGATCATTTCAACTTAAAACGTCATTAAAGGCGTTTAAACGGTATAAAATAAAACGCCAATAAAGGCGTATTAAATCCTTTTTGGCGTTTAAGGCGTCGAATTAGGCGCGTAAAATCAGGCCCTGAGCCCGCAGTGGCGGAGATCGCTGCTCAATCCAACTCCCGAATGCGCAACCTCGGCTGCAGCGCGTCGCGAAACGGTGGGCGGCATTTTCCTCGGTGTGGGCGACGGTGTCGAGCCGGGGGGTGTCGGTGCCAGCGTTGGGAGTGCCGAGCTCCGGCTCGGCGTTTTGGGGGAGGAGCCAAGCTGGGGCTTGGCGTTCCCGGGGGGGGGCAGGGCCGCGCTCAGCGGGGGCGTTCGTGACGCCTGCGGATGACTCACGCAGCGTGGGTTTGCGGAGAACGGATTCTGAAAGCCGGCACGCGACCCAAAATCCTCAGGCTCGGCCGGCGTTGCGGCTCAGGTTGCCGGTGCTGGCGGCTGGGCTGGGGTGCGGGATCGGGGGGCGCGAGTCGCCTTTGTCGTAATCCATCTGCAGGCTGAAGCGGAAGGTGGAGCCTTCGCCGGGCTTGCTCTCCACCGATATCGCGCCACCCATCAGTTCGCAGAGGCGTTTGGAAATCACCAAACCCAGACCGGTGCCGCCGCGCCGGCGGCGCGCCGAGCCGTCGAGCTGGCTGAAGGGCTTGAACAGCTGGTCGAGCTTGTCCGCCGGGATGCCGATGCCGGTGTCCGTCACATCGAAAAACACCCGGACCTGGCGAAAGGGCGTGCCGACCACGTTCTCGCCGCGGATGCAGCTCAGGTTGACCGTGACGCCGCCGCGTTCCGTGAACTTGAGCGCGTTGCCGATCAGGTTGCTCAGCACCTGGCGCACGCGGTGGGCGTCGCCATTGACCATGCCCGGCACGGTCGGATCGATCTTGAGGTTGAGCGTGAGGGCGAGGGCCTCGGCGCGCGGGGCGAAGTGGTTGACGACGTCCTGCACGCAATCGCGCAGCGGGAAGGGCGCGTGATAGATCGCGAGGCGGCCGGCCTCCATCTGCGAGAGGTCGAGGATGTCGTTGATCAACACGCTGAGCGCGTGACCGCTGTTCTCGATCATGTCGACGTACTCGCGCTGATCGGCGTTGAGCGGCGTGTCGCGGAGCAGCTTGGCGAAGCCCATCACGCCGTTGATCGGCGTGCGGATCTCGTGGCTGACGACGGAAAGGAATTCGCTCTTGGCGCGGTCGGCGGACTCGGCCGCCTCCTTCGCCTTCATCAGGGCGGCCTCGGCCTGCTTGCGCACGCTGATGTCGTGGCCGACGGCCTGGTACTCGAGCAGGTTGCCTTCGGAATCCTTGATCGCGCGATTGGTCCAGAGCAGGCTGACCGTCGTGCCCTCGGCGTCGCGCACCTCGGCCTCGAACGAGCAGGTGTCGGGCAACGGCGCCCGGCTGTCGGCCTTGGGATAACCGAAATCCGACAACGGAAAACGCTGGCCGATGAGCTCGCCCCGTTTGCGTCCGACAAAGCGGGCATAGGCGCCGTTGACGAACGTGAGGCGACCGTCGGGCCGGTAGCGGCAGATGAGGTCGGACTGGTCTTCGACCATGCCGCGGTAGCTGGCCTCGATCTTCTGCAGCGACTTCGCCATGTGCTCGATCTGCTTGGCGAGCCCGAGAATCTCGTCGGCTTCGCTCTCGTCGGGCATGGCGAGGAACGGGTCGCGCGAGTCGCCACCGGCCGTCTGCTTGATCTGTTCCAGCCGCTGCGCCAGGGCGCGATCCCAGACGTAGCCGGTGACGATGAGCAAAATGCTGCCGGCGAGCGCGAGGCTGATCACCCAGTAGGTCGTGCCGAGACGGTCGCGCAGATCGGTGTCGACCACGATGGCGACGAGGGCAAGGCAGAGGCTGGCCGCCAAGGCGAGCAGCATGAAAGTCTTGCGCCGAATCGGGGAGATCATCGCTGGCTCAACCCTGCCGCCGCCGACGGCCACTGTCTAACGCAAAAACAGGTGCGCGTCAGTCCGGCCGGAGCTGGTCCAACGCGGGCAGGCGACGCAGCGCGGGCACCGCGCGGGCGATCAGGGCAACGACGACGAGGGTGCCCACGCCGCCCCACACCACCGCGCCGACCGGACCGATGAGCGCGGCCATCAGGCCGGCGCGCAGCGTGCCGACCTCGTTGGATGAGCCGACGAAGATTTGATTCACCGCGGTGACGCGGCCGCGCAGGTGATCGGGCGTGAGCAGCTGCACGAGCGAATGGCGCACGACCACGCTGATGTTGTCGAAGGCTCCAGTGGCGAGCAGCGCGAGGAACGACAGCCAGAACAAGGTCGACACGCCGAAGGCCACGATGGCGACGCCGAAGCCCACCACGGACCAGAGCAGGGCGAAGCCCGGATGTTGCAGCGGGCGCCGGTGGGCGATCCACAGGGCCATCGCGAAGGCACCGATCGACGGCGCGGCCCGGAGCCAGCCCAGGCCGATCGGTCCGACGTGAAGGATCTGGTCGGCATAGAGCGGCAGCAGCGCGACGGCGCCGCCGAGCAGCACGGCGAACAGATCGAGTCCGCTCGCGGCGAGAATGACCTTGCGGTTCCAGATGAACTCGGCGCCGGCGAGCAGCGAACGCCAGCCGCGGGCGCGGTCGGGCGGGCGGGGCGGCACCACCGGGCGCACGCCGATCAGCAGACCCACGAGCGTGAGGCCGGCGAGGGCGTCGAGCAGGTAGACGGCGGAAAAGCCAAACCACGCGATCACAAAGCCGCCCAGAGCAGGTCCGGCCATGGTCGAGAGTTCAAAGAGGCTGCTGTTCCAGGTGACGGCGTTGCTCAAGGCCGGGGCGGGGAGGAGCTGCGGGACGATTGATGCGCGGGCCGGCCAGCCGATGATGCGCAATGTCGCGATGGCGAGCAGCAGCAGGTAAACGATCGGCAAGGCAGGACGGCTGAAGTCCAGCGGCTCCGTGCCGCCCGCGCGCTCGAACACGAGCGCGAGCCGGTGCAGCCCCTCGTTGGCGGCGCGCAAGACGGCGAGGTCGGGAACCACCTCGCTGCGCCACGAGACCCACGCCAGCAGCAGGGAGAGCACGGCGATCGCCGCCGTGGTCGCGGCGATCAGCATGCGACGATCGAAGCGGTCCGCGAGCACGCCAGCGGGCAACGACAGCGCCAGCAGCGGCAGCACGTTGGTCAGCCCGACAAGGCCGAGGGCAGTGGCCGAGTGCGTCCATTGATAGATCTGCCAGGCCACCGCGACGGTCCCCATCTGGCGCCCGACATTGGCGCACGTGGTCCCGATCAAGTAACGGCGATAAGAGGGATGGCGGAGGGCCAGGTAAGGATCATGGGCGGACATGCGCAGCGGGCCGCGCGGCGACCCACCGCGAACATCGAACATTCCACGCCGAACATCCAACGTCGAAATGCAGCGCTAGGGCGTGTCTGGGAATTGCGAGAGCCCATCGTGGCCGAGAAACCACGCTCGGCCAAGGCGGCCGAGGCGGAGGCGGGCCAGAGGCCCGTGCCGCCTCGGGCAACGCCGGCCCAGCGCGGTTTCCCGGCCACCCGAAGGGCTGGAGCGGAGCAGGGACCGGGCGGCGTTGGGCGCGAGGGGCAGGGCCTGAAGGCCCAGCTCCCTCGCCCCCGCCTTGCCCACTCCCTGCTGCGCTCCCAGCGCTGGGCTCTCGCAATTCCCAGACACGCCCTAACCCGAAGGACGCACCGCCGCTCCCTCGTTCTCGCAGTCATTCTCACCCCCTCCGCTTCAGATCATGAGGGCGAAGGAGCACCGCGCCCGCGCGCGCCCGTTTGTTTGGGATTTGGCCGCTTGAGATTTGGGATTTGCGGCCATCAGGCCGTCGATAGTGCCACACTGATGAAGGCCGCGAGCGCGGGCTCCGGGGCGGGAGATTGGGGCCAGCCGAGCACGAGCCGGCTCTCCGGGGCGGGCCCATCGAGCGGGCGAAAGGCCACCTCGGGCGGGAGCGTGCGCGCCTCGGACGGACACATGAAGGTCGCGCCGAGACCGGAGCGCACGAGGCCGATGCCGTTGGCGCGCGGCCAGACCTCCTCGGCGATACGCGGCGTGACGCCGGCCCGCGCGAAGGCGGCGAGCACACGGTCGTAGAAGCCGGGATTGTGCGTGCGCGGAAAGAGCACGAACGGCGTGTCGGCGAGGTCGCGGAGGCGCAGGGTGGGGCGCGCGGCCAGCGCGTGGTCGGCGGGCAGAAGCACGCCGTTCTTCTCGCGCAGCAACTGGTGGGTCTTCATGCCCGGCGTGGTCGCATCGGGATGGAAGAAGCCGCAGGCAATCTCGCCGGCTTGCAGGGCGGTCAGCTGGGCCGACGTGGGCATTTCGTTCAGCTCAAGCCGAATGCCGGGATAGCGCCGGTGGAACTCGCGCAGGATGCCGGGCAACACGGTCGCCATGGCGAGCCCGGTGAAGGCGATCCGCACATGGCCCACCTCGCCGCCGCTCACCGCGCGCAATTCGGTGGCGATGCCGGCGAGCGAGCGGAGCAGCGGCTCGGTCCGTTCCAGCAGGGCCCGTCCGGCGGCCGTCAGTTCGACCCGCCGGCGCGAACGCACGAAGAGCGTAACGCCCAAGGCCTGCTCGAGCTGGGCGATCTGCCGGCTCAAGGCCGGCTGGGCGACCGCCAGCGCCTCGGCGGCCTTGCGAAAATGCAAGGCGCGCGCGACTTCCCGGAAGTAGACGAGGTGCCGCAGCTCGAACGGGAACTGATACTCACGAGGCATCACAGAAGACGAAACAAGTATTTCGCGGCATGGCAACTTTTTGGTAGGATGCGGGCCTGCTCGTTGCCGGACGCCGTCGTTCGGCCGGCGGTGGAACCCCTCGTTCCGTCGTCGCCGTCTGGTTCACACCCGCCCTCTCTTCTTCACTCCAATGGCTAAATCACTGTTTCAAAAAGTCTGGGACGCACACGCGGTGCGCAAGCTGGCCAACGGCCAGACCCAGTTGCTCATCGGCACCCACCTGATCCACGAGGTCACGTCGCCGCAGGCGTTCGGCATGCTGCGCGACCTCGGCCTCAAGGTGCTGATGCCGCATCGCACATTTGCGACCGTCGACCACATCGTGCCGACGAACGAACTGGTGGAGCCGTACAAGGATCCGCTGGCGCAGGCGATGATGGATGAGCTGCGCAAGAACTGCAAAGAGTTCGGCCTGACCTTCTTTGACCGGGCTACGGGCAAGCAGGGCATCGTGCACATCGTCGGGCCCGAGCAGGGCATCACGCAGCCGGGCACGACCATCGCCTGCGGCGACTCGCACACGTCCACGCATGGGGCGTTCGGTGCCATCGCCTTCGGCATCGGCACGAGCCAGGTGCGCGACGTGCTCGCGACCCAGACCATGGCGCTGGGTGCGCTGAAGGTCCGTCGCATCGAGGTGAACGGCAAGCTGCGCGCCGGCGTGTACGCGAAGGACGTGATTCTGCACATCATCCGGATCCTCGGCGTCAACGGCGGCACGGGCTACGCCTACGAGTACGCCGGTTCGGTGTTCGACTGCTTCTCGATGGAAGAGCGCATGACCGTGTGCAACATGTCGATCGAAGGCGGGGCGCGCGTGGGCTACGTCAATCCCGACGAGACCACGTTCGCCTACCTCAAGGGTCGTCCGTACTCGCCGCAGGGCGCGGCGTGGGATGCGGCAGTGGCGCGCTGGAAGTCCTTCGCGTCCGATCCGGGCTGCCATTACGACGACGTCGTCAAGATCGACGCTGCCGACATCGCCCCGACGGTCACGTGGGGCATCAATCCCGGCCAGGGCATCTCGATCAACGAGACCATCCCGGACCCGGCGAAGGCGGCCTCGGCCGACGAGAAGGCCGGTATCGAAGAGGCGCTGGCCTACATGAAGCTGCCCCCGGGCGCGCCGATCAAGGGCACGAAGATCAACGTCGCCTTCCTCGGCTCCTGCACCAACGGACGCCTCTCCGACTTCCAGGAAGTCGCGAAGTACATCAAGGGACGCAAGGTCGCCCCGGGCGTGCGCGCCATCGCCGTGCCCGGTTCGCAGATCGTCGCGGCCCAATGCGAGAAGCAGGGCATCGACAAGGTGCTCACCGAGGCGGGCTTCGAGTGGCGCGCCGCGGGCTGCTCGATGTGCCTCGCGATGAACCCCGACAAGCTCATCGGCGACGAGCTCTGCGCGTCGTCGTCCAACCGCAACTTCAAGGGCCGCCAGGGTTCCGTCACCGGTCGCACCGTGTTGATGAGCCCCGTCATGGTCGCTGCTGCCGCCGTCACCGGCAAGGTGGCGGACGCCCGGGAGGTTTTCGCGGTCAACTGACCGCGGGAACAGTTGGAGAGGGAAGTTGAAGTTTAAGCCCGATCATCAGGCCAGGCCCAACTTCGTCTTCTTGCACTTAAACTTTCGACTTAAACTTTAGAATCATGGCTCTCGAAAAAATCACCACCGTTTCCGGCAAGGCTGTCCACGTCCCGGGCAACGATATCGACACCGACCGCATCATCCCAGCGCGCTTCATGAAGTGCGTCACGTTCGACGGGCTGGGCGAGTTCCTCTTCTACGACGTGCGTCACACGCCGGAGGGCAAGCCGACCGGTCACCCGATCGACCGGCCCGAACATAAAGGCGCGAAGATCCTGATCTCCGGCGCCAACTTCGGCTGCGGTTCCTCCCGCGAGCATGCGCCACAGGCGATCCACAAGGCCGGTTTCCGGGCCGTCATCGCTGAGAATTTTGCCGAGATCTTCTTTGGCAACAGCACCACCCTCGGCATTCCGTGCGTGAACGCCACCCGCGATGACATCGCGAAGCTGGCGGCCGCGATCGAGAAGAATCCCGCCCTCGAGGTCACGGTCGACGTGGCCGCGCGCGAGGTGCGCTTTGGTTCCGACAAGATTGCGATCACCCAGCGCGACTCCGCCCGCGACGCCTTGATCAACGGTCGCTGGGACGCCATCGGCGAGCTGATCGACGGGATTCCGTCGGTGAAGTCCACCGCGGCCACGCTGCCATACCTGGCGGCCTGAGGCCCCCGGTCCACCCCACGCCAACCGTAGGCGTATCCCACGTATCGCCCGGCGCGGCGGCACTCCTGCCGCTGTGCCGGGCGGTTGCGTTGGAAACCGTCGGTTCTGCGGTCGGTACCCGAAGGCGGCAGCCCCGTGACCGCGTCGTTCGCCGCTTTAAATTTAGCGCATGCGCGATTTGCGCGAACCTTTTGGCCTGAGTAAGCGTCTTACTTGCTTCGCTCTGCATCCTCGTTCCCTGCCATGATCGATATCTTCTCCGGCGCCGACATCCTCATCTACCCGCTCGGGCTCTGCTCGCTCGTGATGGTCTTCATCCTCTGCGAGCGCGCGTATTCGCTGCGCAATGCGGCGGTGATGCCGCAGGATCTGGTCGATGCCATCGTCGACGGAAAACCGATCACCGGGGGCCGCCATTCGGTGCTGTCGCGCATTGTGGAGTTCGCCGAGCGCCATCCGGGCGACGAGGGGGCGGTGAAGGCCTTTGCCCGCCTTGAGGTCAACAACATGGAGCGCGGGCTGCCTTACCTCGACATCATCTACGCCGCGGCGCCGCTCATGGGCCTGACCGGCACCGTGTGGGCCCTGCTCAAGGTCTTCTCCGGCATCTCGAGCGAGACCGGCCTGCCGGACCCGGTGCAGTTCACGAGCGGCGTGGCGCTGGCCCTTTCTGCGACGCTGCTCGGCCTCACGATTGCGTTGCCGGCGCTCATCGGCGGCGGGTACCTGCAGCGCCGGGTGGAGAACTACGCGGCGCGCCTCGACGTGCTCCTGGAACGCATCCTCAGCCGGTCGGCGAAGTCGTCCTCATGAGCGGACTCTACCAGCGCCGGCGCAAGCGGCCGGAGATGAACCTCCTGCCGCTGATCGACGTGCTCGTCATGTTGATCTTCTTCGCGTTCGTCACGATGCAGTTTCGCTCGGCGACCACGCTCAACATCACCTTGCCCAAGGTCGAGACGGCGGGGAAGAACGAGTTCAAAGGCGTCGTCACGGTCGGCATCGCCCCCGACGGTGTGCTGTCGGTCAACGGCCGGGCCGTGTCGGAGGCCCAGCTCGAACAGTTCCTCCGCGAGGTGCGCAACGTGGACCGCGATGTGTCCGTGCTCATCCGCGCCGACGAAACCACGCCGCTCAAGACGTTGGCCTTCGTGATGGATACCTGCCGCAAGCTCGGCCTGAACCGCTTCAGCCTGCAAAGCCGCTGAGCGCGCCCAGGCTCGGGTGACACAGGCATTCCTGCCTGTGAGGTTTGGGGGAGTCGGTGCCCGCTCCCGGATCACAGGCAGGAATGCCCGTGTCGCGGGTTTGACGGCTGACATTCGACTCGCCACCCCCTGCCGGCTACACGCTACTGGGAAAGCATGAAGATCGTCATCACAGGGGTCACACGCGGCCTCGGGCGCGCGTTGGTGGAGGAGTTCATCCGCGCCGGTCACACCGTGGCGGGGTGCGGGCGCAGCTCCGAGGGCATCCTCGATCTGCGCTTCGCGCATGGGGCGCCGCACAAGTTCGATGTGGTCGATGTCGCGAATCCGGTGAAGGTCGGCATCTGGGCGGCGAAGGTCCTGGGCTTCAACGAGGCGCCCGACCTGCTGATCAACAACGCCGCGCTGATGAACACGCCGGCGCCCTTGTGGAAGGTGCCGGCGGAGGAGGTGAAGACGCTGATCGACGTCAACGTCACGGGCGTGGTCCACGTGATCCGCGAGTTCGTGCCGGCCATGGTCGCGGCCAAGAGGGGCGTGATCGTCAATTTCAGCTCCGGCTGGGGCCGCAGCGTCGCGCCGGAGGTCGCGCCGTACTGCGCCAGCAAGTGGGCGATCGAAGGGCTGACCAAGGCCTTGGCGGAGGAATTGCCCGAAGGCATGGCGGCGGTGCCGCTCAATCCCGGCGTGATCGACACGGCCATGCTGCGCCAGTGCTGGAGCGAGGGTGCCGCGAACTTTGCCAAGGCGGACGTCTGGGCGAAAAAGGCGGCCCCGTTTATTCTGAAGCTCGGTCCGAAGGACAACGGCCGCAGCCTGACCGTCGGCGGATTCGAGGATTGAGCTGCTGCGGTGGCGATGGAGACGGCGTCGGTCCGCCGGTCGCCGCCGCGCTTACCGCTGCAGCGACTTCAGGGCCGCCTCCACGCGGGCGATGTCGCGCAGGGCATGGGCGGGGATCGGGTGATCGGCGGTGAAGACGTGCAAGGGACCGGCGCGCTCGATCGTCACCCGGGATTCGTCCAGCCCACCCTGGGCGTCGAAGGCGGCGCGGGCATCGAGGCCGAGCTGATCGGCGAGGAACCGGTAGCTGGCAGCCCGCTTGGACGGGCCGAAGTCGTGCTTTTCGTCGGGCAGGTGCACGTTGGCCACGCGTCCGGGCGCGCCGTAGTGGCCGTAAATGTACTGGAGAAAGGGATACTCGACCTGCGGCGTGTTCAGCGTCCAGTCGCCGCCGACCGACACGAGCAGCTGGGGTCGCGGGGCGGTGAGGGCGGCCACGATCGGGTTGCTCGCGAAGTGGTCGGCGCCCCGATGGAGGGGCAGACCGCTTTCGCAGGCACAGCCGCCGAAGAAGTGGGCGGACACCATCACGACCGGCGCGCTCACGGTGATGCGCGGATCGAGGGCCGCGAGCAGGAAGGCCTGCGTGCCGCCGCCCGATTCGCCGTTGACCGCCACCCGCGCCGGGTCGACACCCTCCTGGGTGAGGAGAAAATCGAGCGCGCGCATGTTGTTCCACGTCTGCAGGGTCAGCGTGAACGGCGCCTTGTGGGCGTCCTGGCCGACGAGGGCGATCGAGTCGCCGTAGCCCACCATGTCGATCGCGAACACGATCGCGCCCATGCGCGCGAGGGTGCCGGCGCGCGCCTGCATCGACGGACTGAACCGGGCGTGCTGGTCGTAGTCCTCGGGCTTTTCGATCCGCCGACTGTGGCCGTGGGTGGCCAGCACGGCCGGATGGCGGGCGCGGGCGGCGGTCGGGCGATAGAGATTGCCGGTGACGAAGTAGCCGGGGACGGACTCGAAGGCGACGTTCTCGACGGTGTAGCCGTCGTAAGTGCGTTTCGCGGTGATGATGGGCTGCAGCGGCGTGCGGCGGGGCCACGGCGCAAGCTGCGCGCCCTCCTGCAGGCGCGTGCGCAGGTGGGTCGCATAGCGCTCCCAGGCGGCGCGATCCGCGAAGGCGGTGCGGGCCTGGTCGAGCATCGCCTTGCCCTGATCGGGCGTCAGAAAGGCGCCCTGGCAGAGGGCGGGGCCGCTGGCCGGCGGCGGTGGCAGGCCTTCCGGCATCCAGCCAGCGGCAAACCCGGGTGAAGAGAACAAGGCGGCGAAGAGCACGAGGGCTTTGGGGGGTACCATGGCAGGGGCAGTGACGTTCAGGAGTTCCGGAGGGTTTCGAGGTACAGGTCCTCGACCTTCTTGCGCGCCCAAGGCGTGCGGCGAAGGAAGTGCAGGCTGGATTTCACGCTGGGCTCGAAGCGAAAGCAGCGGATGTCGATGCGCCGTCCCATCTCCTCCCAGCCGAGCTGGGCCACCAGATGATTCAGGATCGCCTCCAGGGTGACGCCGTGCAGGGGATTGTTGGGCTGGGGAGCGCTCATCGGAGGCGAGAATCTTCCGGCATTCCGCCCCATGAGTCGAGCCCGGGTGGCGGGAGGGGGGCGACGACCGCCTCTGAGCCCAAGTCCTCCCTCGGGGCGCTCAGCACAGTGCAGGGGCTGCAGAGCGTTGCCGACTCGACAGCGGGGGCGATCCGGCGGAGGATGCCGCTATGTCTTCGATCTACGAGCGCCTGCGGGCGGACATCATCACGGCGGTGAAAGCACGGGACACGGTCACGGCGACTATCCTGCGCACCAACGACGGCGCGATTCAGCGCGCGGCGATGGATCAAAACAAACCGATCGATGACGCCCTCGTGATCGCGACCTTGCGCAAGGCGGTGAAGAATCTCACGGATGCGCGAGAGGAGTTTCTCAAGGGCGGTCGGACCGACCTGGCCGAGGCCAACGCCAAGGAAATCGCGTTGGTGGAGAAGTACCTGCCCGCCGGGCTCGACGCCGCGCGTTTGGAAGCGATTGTGACCGCGGCCATCGCCGAGTCCGGTGCGACTTCGAAGAAGGAAATGGGCAAGGTTATCGGTCTGTTGAAGAAACATCCCGAGGCCGGCCTCATCGACTTCGCCGTGGCCAGCAAGCTCGTGCAGGCGAAGCTGCCGTAACGACCTAATTGGGCGAGTCGATCAGACTGAACGAAAGCTGACGGGCGTCGTCCGAATCGTGCTGGGCCTGATCGAGCAGTTGGCGGGCCTGTTCCACCTGAATCAGCGCTTCTTCGAGCGCACGCGAGGAAGCTGGAGCGAGGCGTTCCGCCTGCGGACGCAGCGTGGCAAGGGTAGCAAGAATGATCTGGAGATCCTCATCGAGGATCTCCGGCGAAAGGGGCGGGGATGCGCGCATGCGGATGAGACGTGAACGCATGGCGCGAGGTTCCGGGATTTTTGCGCCCGGGTTCAGGACCGGTCGTGCTCTTCCTACGTGGCCGGCGGGCACAACGCTGCGATGCGGAGCGCTGCTTCCTCGGCGGTGAGCACGCCGGTGTCGAGCACGAGACCGGGACGGCGGATGACGGGCGTGTCGAACACGCCGCCGTCCCGGAGGCGGCGGTACAAGGCGACGTCGGTGAGCTTGCTGAAGTCACGGCGGGACGCACGGTCGAGACGGTTCTCGATCTTGGCTTCGGCGCAGACGAGTTCCACGCAGGTGATCGTGGCCCCTGCGGCATCGAACAGCGCCAGCAGATCGTCGATGAAGGCCTGGGGTACGGAGGACTCCGGATTGAAGGTGAAGATCAGGCCCGGCAGATCCGGGTCGCGGGCGAGGCGGGCAAAGGCGGTGCGCCAGAGTTCGTCGCGCAACGCCACGAATCCGGGGGTGCCGAAATCGTAGACGGCGAGGGCGGCGTCGACGATGAGGTGATTGTGGAAAAGGCGGTAGCCCGTGGTCCGCGCGAGCTCACGCGCAACGGTCAGTTTGCCGGTGGCCGGCCGGCCATGGAGAACGACGAAGTGCACGCGCACGACCGTGCGCCGCGAGGGCGCGGCGGCAAGCACGGCAACCATCGGCGCGATGGGTGGACGGAACAGGCCCATTCGGACCGGTCTGGAAACAACTGGAGAAAAGCGCGTTGTGAATACGTTACTTTTCGCTACGAGAGAGGCCTTCCGCTTCCATGAAGATCGCATCCCTGTTCAAATTCGCGGCCTGGTGTTTCGCCGGCCTGCTGGTTGTCCTGCTCGTCGTTGGCGGCACGGTGTTCGTGCTGAGTCAGCGCAAACTGCAGAAGACGCACGTGGTGGAGGCGCGCCCGGTGCCGGTGAGCGCGGCGGCCCAGGTTCTTGCCCACGGCCGCCATCTGGCCACGACGCGGGGCTGCGCCGACTGTCATGACGCGAATTTCGCGGGCCGGGCGGTCGTGGAGGATCCCGCAGTCGGACGCCTGCATGCGCCGAACCTCACCCGCGGTCAGGGCGGACTGCCGGCCGATTACACCGATGCCGACTGGGTGCGGGCGATCCGCCACGGCGTGGCGCGCGACGGTCGCGCCCTCGTCCTCATGCCCTCGCTGGATTACGAAGGGATGAGCGATCAGGATCTCGGTGCGTTGATTTCCTACCTGAAGACGGTGCCGCCGGTGGACCGGGCCCGCGGGCCCGTCAGCTTCGGTCCGATCGGACGCATGCTGCTGGTCAAGGGCGACATCAAGCTCGCCGCCGAGCACATCGATCACGGTGCGGCGCGGCCGGCGAGCGTGACGCCCGAGGTCAGTCCGGCCTACGGCAAGTACCTCGCCGCCAGCTGCATTGGCTGCCACGGCACGAATTTCTCGGGCGGGCCCATTGCCGGTGCGCCGCCGGACTGGCCGCATGCCACCAACCTGACGCCCGGTCCGGGCGGAGCAGTGACGCAGTGGACGGAGGAGAACTTCATCGCGGCGTTGCGCACCCAGAAACGTCCGGACGGCTCGTCGTTGCATCCGGTCATGCCTGCGGCCTTCGGCCAGATGACGGATCTCGAGTTGAAGGCCCTCTGGTCCTACCTGCGGACCCTGTCGCCGCTGGCCACGCATACGCGCTGAACGGCGCGCCGCGCGGCTGCGGCTCAGCCGGCCGTGCCGCGCAGGAAGGCCTGGGCGGCGGTGACGTCCGCCTGGGTCAGGGAGTGGCCGGTTGGGAACACCTTCTCGGTCACGACGGCTCCGCCCGCGCGCAGCAAGGCGGCGAGGCGCGGCGGATGGTCGGGCGTGACGATCGGGTCGGCGGCGCCGCTGGCGAGCAGGACACGTTTGCCCTCGAGCGTGTGCGGCGCGGCCGGGGTATCGAGCACCACCATCGCGCGCAGCAGCACGGCGCCGGCCAGCGACGCGGGCCGAAGCTGCAGCAGCGTCGCGGCGATATTGGCGCCGTTGGAAAACCCGACGGCCACGAGGCGGCCGGTGCCCAGGCCGTGACGGGTCTCCGCGTCCGCGATGAAGTCGGCCAGCGCATGGGTGCGGCGACGCACGTCGTCGAGATCGAAGACTCCTTCGGCGAAGCGCCGGAAGAAACGCAGCGCGCCGTGTTCGTTCACGTCGCCGCGCGGGCTGAGCAGGGCGGAGCCGGGCGAGAGCGCGCGGCCGAGCGAGAGCAGGCTGCGCTCGTCGCCTCCCGTGCCGTGCAGCAGTAGCAGGGGCGGCGCGGCCGGATCGCTGCCGGGTTCGAAGTGGGCGTGGTAGGAAGCATTCATGGTGCGGCGGTGTTCAGGTGAGGACGGGCAGGGAGGCTTCGATCTGGGCCCGGTGCGGTTCGTACTGGGCGGGCAGCTTCAGCGTCGTACCGAGCGCGTCGGGCGTCTCGTCGATGGCAAAGCCCGGCGGATCGGTGGCGATCTCGAACAGGATGCCCTCGGGTTCGCGATAGTAGATCGATTCGAAGTAGTTGCGGTCGCGCACCGCGCTTACGTTGAAGCTGGCGCCGAGCAGGCTGCGCCGGTCGGCGTCCTGCGTCGCCCGGTCAGGGGTGCGGAAGGCGATGTGATGCACCGTGCCCGCGCCCTGCAGGCCGCTGGGTACGGTGCGGTCCACGAGCAGGTCCACGTACGTGCCGGGTCCGCTGGCGCCGGTTGTGAAACGACGACGTCCGCCCTCGGCGCGAAGCAGGCGAAACCCCATGGTCTCGACCAGCAGGCGCTCGGTGGGCGCAGCCTGGCGCAGCGCAAGCGTCACATGGTGAAAGCCGCGCAGGCCCGCGCCGGCGGGAATGTCGTCGCGCGTCCACGGGACGCGGGCGTCGGGTTCGTTGGTGGCAACGAGTTCGAGCGGCAAGCCGTCGGGATCTTCGAAGGCCAGGACCTCGTCGTCGAACCGGCGCGATTCGCCCTTCGTCGTGACACCGAGACGGGCAAAGCGTTCGCGCCAGAACGGCAGGGCGTCGCGGCTCACGGAGAAGGCCGTGGCGTTGGCCTGACCGGTGCCGGGGCGGCCGCGGGTCAGTCCGCTCCAGGGGAAGAACGTGAGGATCGAGCCGGGAGACCCGGCGCCGTCACCGTAGTAGAAGTGGTAGGTGCCGGGATCGTCGAAGTTGACCGTCTTCTTGACCAGACGCAGGCCCAACACGCGGGTATAGAAATCCACGTTGCGGCGGGCGTCGGAGGCGATGGCGGTGACGTGATGCAGTCCAAGGAGGTTCATGGTAGGAAAGATATGAGGTTAAACGTTGCGGGAAGAGGAGAGGCGGGCGTCGGCCGAGACCGCACCGCCGCCGCTGATGAGCAGCGACAGCGACGCGAGCAGGAGGGTGAGAGAGAACTCCATGCCGTTGTTGCTTAGGAAGAACGCGCTGCCGTGGACCACGAAGGCCGCGACGGCCATGGCGACGGCGATGCCGGCGGCGGCGATGCGCGTGCCGAGCCCAAGCACGAGGGCGAGGCCGCCGAAGAACTCGGTGCCGGCAACCAAAGCGGCCCAGGCCAGGCCCGGCTGCAGGCCGAGCGACGACGCGAGGAACTGCCCGGTGGCCTCGAGGCCATGGCCGCCCCAAGCGCCGAAGAGCTTTTGGGCACCATGGCCGATCATGACCGCACCCACGGCGAGCCGGAGCGGAAGGGGAGCCCAATTGCGGGTGTTGGTGGAGAGCAGGCGGGAGAGAACGGAGGACATGGGAGCAGTGAGTTAGGATTTATGACTTAGGATTAATGATTTAAGATTGAAGCATTGGGGCGGCGGAAATCGGGAGGAGGTGTTCAGGCCTGGGTTTCGCGGCCGCGGCCGAGTTTGCGGCAGAGTTCGCCGAGCATGGCCTGTTCGGCGGGACTCAGGACGGCGAACTCCCGCGTGATGTCGGCGGCGACCTGGGGGAAGAGGCGGTTGATGAACGCGCGCCCCTCCGGGGTCAGATGAATCGTGACGAAGCGGCGGTCCTCGGCGTCGCGCTCGCGGCGCACATGGCCGTCGCGCTCGAGGTTATCGAGGACCAGGGTCAGGTTGCCGGCGGTGCGCAGGAGTTTCGCGGCGAGTTCGGAGGCGCAGAGCGGACCGCGGTGGAGGAGCGCCTCGAGGACGCCGAACTGGGCCAGCGTGAGGCCCTTCGGCAGGCTGCGATGGGAGCGCGCCGTCACCGATTCGCTGGCGCGCATCAGCTTCACGTAGGCGTCGAGGGCGGCGGTTTCCGCCGGAGATCGGTTGGTGGGCTTTCCCATGATGCTTCAAGGTTGAATCAATTATCGCTTCAATGTCAAATTAATTCGCGCGGACGCCCGTGGATGCCGATGGCCGTGGGGCACAAAAAAGCCCCGGCGCGGTGCGACGGGGCGGGGGCCGAAGGTGGGGTGGATCGGACGTCAGACGCCGTCGATCTTCTTGATGCGGGGCAGGTGCCGGCCGCCCTCGAATTCCGTGGCGAGCCAGGTGTTCACGATCTTGAGCGCCTCGGCCTCGGTGACGGTGCGTTGACCGAGGGAGAGCACGTTGCCGTCGTTGTGTGACCGGTTCCAGATGGCGACCTGTTCGTTCCAGCAAAGGCCGCAGCGCACGCCCTTGACGCGGTTGGCGACGATGGCTTCGCCATTGCCGGAGCCGCCGAGCACGATGCCCCGCTCAAATTCGCCCCGGGCGACGGCCTCCGCCACCGGGCGGATGAAGTCGGGATAATCGCAGGACGCGTCCGAGTAGGTGCCGAAATCGCGCACGGTATGCCCCGAGGCGAGCAGCATGTCCTTGATCTTTTCCTTGTAGGCGAAGCCAGCGTGATCCGAGCCGATGGCGATGGTGAAGGTCTTCATGGAAGAACCTGCACTAACGCACACTTGGCGCCGGGAGGTGAAATCAATTCGTGCGAGGCGGAGTGGTGGGGCGGGCAGCGCGGGGGTGGTCGGTTGGGAAACTTCCCGCGGGCCGGGCGGTCCAACGGGGTATGAAGCTGTTGCCGATTCTCGTTCTGATGCTGGGTGTCCTGCTGGCGGGGTGTTCGACCGTCGCCTCGCGCATCGACCGGAACCGGGCCGCCTTCGAATCGTATCCGCTGGCCGTGCAGGAGAAGATCGCGCAGGGCGAAGTCGACGTGGGGTTCACGCCGGAGCAGGTGCGCATGGCCCTGGGGGAACCGGACCGCGTGTCGACGCGCACCACGGCGGACGGTGTTTCCGAAGTCTGGGGTTACCGCTCCAAGCGTCCGCGCTTCAGTGTTGGCGTCGGCGTGGGTGTCTTCGGAGGTGGCGGATCGACACGGGTCGGGACGGGCGTCGGGGTCAACACCGGAGGTGACCGTTACGAGGACGAGCGGTTGCGGGTGGTCTTCGAGCGCGGCGAGGTGTCGGCGGTCGAAACGGCACGCTGAGGTCCGGCGACGCGGCGTGGCCCGGACCCGATCCCAGCCCGAGCGTCAACTGGCGGTGAGGAGGCGCCAGATGTCGTCCACCTCGCTCAAGTCCGGGCGCAGGGCGGTCGGTTGATGGGCCGCAAGTTCGTCCAGCGGGTGATGACCGGTGGCCAGGGCGAGTGTGCGAGCCCCGATGATCTTGCCGCAGGCGATGTCGTGCGGGGTGTCGCCGATGATCCAGACCTGTCCGGGATCGAACGCATGTCCGGTATGGGCGGCGGCGCGGCGCAGGGCATGCGGACCGAGTTCGTTGCGGAACTCGCTGTCGTTGGCGAAGGCGCCGAAGGCGAAGAATCGCCACAGGTCGTGATGACCGAGCTTGGTCTCGGCGCCGGTGCGGATGTTGCCGGTGAGCAGGCCCTGGGTGACCTCGGCGCTGCGATCGGCCCGCTCGACGAGCGCGGTGACGCCCGGCAGCACCCGGCTGCCGGCCCGGGTCATCTCGGCCGGCAACGCCGCCACGTAGGCGGCCAGGTAGCGGGCAAAGGTCGGCTCGTCGGCTGGCAGGCCGTACTTGGTGAGGATCTGGCGGACGATGAACCGGTCGGTCCGGCCGGACCAGTCGATGTCGTCGAGCGTTCCCTCGACGCCAAATTCCTGGCGCAGCGCGACCACCAGCGCGCGCAGGCCCGCCCCGGCGGAGGCGAGCAAGGTTCCGTCAATGTCCCACAGCAGCAGCGTCTTCATGAACGAGGACGGCGAATGTGGGAAACCTCGTCCGATTTGCGAGTCCAACGGGGGAGAATAACCTCTGCCATGAAAACACGTCTTCTTTCCACGCTTCTGATTGGGTTCGCCGTGGCGCTGGGCGTGGCCGGTTGTGCCACCCCGGAGTCGCGCATCCGGGCCAACACGGCCCTCTTCGACCAGCTCGCGCCGGATCAGCAGCAATTGATTCGCGAAGGCCGGGTCGCGATCGGCTTTACGCCTGACATGGTGCGGCTGGCCGTCGGCGAGCCGGACCGCCGTTGGACACGCACCGACGCCGATGGCCGGAGCGAGGTCTGGAGCTACACCACCTACGAGTCGGCCTCGGGGGCCTATCTCTACCGCGGTTGGTATCATCGGTACTACCGCACGCCCGGCGTGCTCTATCCCTACTACCTCGACGAAGGCGCGCGGAAGGAGCGCGAGTACTTCAAGGTCACCTTCCGCAACGGCGCCGTCGCGGTGATCGAGGAGGACGCCCGGCGTTAACATTGAGTCACTCACGGCTGGCGCTCGGGGCGGACACGTGTTCGCCTTGAGCCCCCATGAGCGCGATCAATCGGTTCCTCCTCGAAAACAACCTGCGCATCAGCGCGAATCCGTGCGTCAGCCCGGATTTCTGTCTCGACTGGCCGTCGCTGCGGGCGCGCCTCGTGCGTGGCGAGGCGTTGACGGTGTGGCCCAAGAGCCGGTTCGCGACGGCGGCCGGCCACTGGTTGCTGCTCGAGGATGCGGCGACCGGCGATTGCGCATGGCGCCTGGAGCCGGCGGCCGGCGCCAACCCTCCGGCCAGCCTCGCTGACGGCGAGGCGCTGTCTGGCGGCGCGTGGGTGTTCCCCGCCTCGTTCGAGAACCTGCTCGCACTCAAGAACCTCATCCAGGAGCACGATCCGGAGTCGACCGTCTTTCCGACCGCGGCGCAGCAGCTCGGCGTGCGTTCGCTCGGCGTCGGGGCGCGTTTCACCACTTTGCACTGGCCCGCGGTGGAGTGGGCGATGAGCGCCCTCGAGCTCGGCGTGACGGCGAATCAGAACTCGATCCCGCGCGAGCTGGTTTACGACGTGGATGCCATGCTGGCCGGCCGGCTCGACACCGTGCCTTTTCCCTTCATCGGCACGAATGTCCCGGAAGGTCACCAGGGGCAGAGCGTGGAGGGCATGAGCCACGGGTGCGTACTCTCGAAGTTGAAGACCGGGTTTCATCATCGCCGGATCGCGTGGAGCTTCAACGCCGACCATCAGCCGATCGGCGGCAAGTTCGACGCCCGCGAAGACCAGTTGGTGACGGGGTGCGTGCTGGCCAGCTACATCACCTTCGACCTCTCGCCCGAGCTGGCGCAGACCCAGGTGGCGGACAATGCCGCGGCGTGGGTGGCGGCGCACGTTCCGGCCGAGCTCGTTGCCCGGGTGAAGGCGCGGGTCGCGTCCACCGGCCTCAGCCTCGACGAGAATGCGTTTGCGCGCCTGCTCGCCTACGTGTGGCCCGCCCTGCAGAAGATGAAGCGGCGCGACGACAAGTATGCGGCGGCGCGGGCACAGCGGTTCACGACGGCGGCGGGACGGGCGTACCTGCGCGAGCTCTCGATCGATGAACTGCCCGGTCTGACCACCCCGGAGACCACCGCGATCATGCTGGCCCTGTGCGAGGCGCTCGGGATGACGATTCATTTCGTGGCGCCGGCCTTCGGTTTCCAGAAGAACATGCCGTATCCGGACAACGCTGCGTTGAAGGCGCTGATCGAGAAGCAGTGGGCGGTGTGCCGGCAGTTCAAGGCGAGCATCGGTTTCCACTCAGGCTCGGGCAAGTCGGCCGAGAATTACCAGGTGATGGGTGCGGTGACCGGCAGCTGCCTGGAGATCAAGACCAGCGGCCGTTACACCTATGAGATGGGCCGGGCGCTGTTCGCGTCGAAGGACCCGCGCGATCAGGCGCTCTGGCGCGACTGGTATGCCTTCACGGTGGAACTGGCGGTCAAGGGTGCGTTCAGCGCCGACGAGACCGAGCGCAAGATGGCCCGGACCTTCGTGGCCGATGCCCTGGCGAAGGAAGGCCGGCCGACGGAGGTCTTCGCCTCGCCCGACGCCTGCCGTTTGGCGCTGGCGGCGCTGCGTCCGAGCCCGGAGCACATGTTCTGGTTCGAGTACAATTTCCTCTTCGTCCTCGCCGCCGGCGGCCGGGCGGACAAATCGGCGCTCGGCGACCATTCTCCGGCCGGTTATGCGCAGCGGGCCCGCTTCTACGCGATCAGCGCCGAGGGCCGGCTCCACTTTGCCCGCAACATCGCCGGTTACCTGCTTTTCCTCGCGGAGAACACCGGCCTGGTGGCGAAGGAACGCTGCGCCGCTGCGGCGAAGTTGCTGGCCGGATACACCTCGTACGAGGCGATGCTCGCGGACATCAGCCGCTGATGGCCCCTGGCGGGGAGGTTCCAGAGGCCGAAAGGCCAAAGGGCCAAACCCCAAAGAAACTCGAATCGACCAAGAAAAAGGCGCGCCCTCGGGCGCGCCTCGCACTCTTTTGTGATTTGGCCGCTTGGCCTTTGGGATTTGCTCTTTTACGGGTGCGACTTCTTCACGAAGTCGCGGGCGGCGAGCACGAACTCGGTCGGCTCTTTGGCGAAGGTGCCGTTGTCAGTCTCGATCGCCATGATGCCCTGCCAGTTGGCGGCCTTGAGCTCCTGGAACAGGCCGGCGTAGTTCGCCTGGCCCTGGCCGACCATGACGTCGAGGTAGACGTCGTCGCCCTGGGTGCGCTCGATTTTCTTGTCCTTGAGATGGATGTCGAAGACGCGGCCCTCGTAGTCCTTGAACACCTTGGCGGCGTCGAAGCCGGCGGCGGTGATCCAGCCCACGTCGAGGCACACGCCGACGCGCGGGTCGCGGTGGGCGATGAGGGTCTTCACGACGAGCGGGTTGCCGTAGAGCGACTTGATGCCGTGATTGTGGATGGCGATCTTGATGTCGTACTCCTTCACCAGCTGTTCGAGCAGGTCGATGATGCGGAAGTCGCGCGGTTCGACCACGATGAGCTTGATGCCCATCAGCTTTGCGAACTCGAAGATCTTCCGGTTGGCGGCCTGGTCCATCGAGGTGCCGGTGACGCCGATGGTGTAGAGCTTGAGCCCCTTGGCATCGAGGATGGCCTTCTTGCGCAGGGTCTCCTCGGTCGTGCCCATCGGGTCGATGTGCTTGGAGAACATCTGCAGGTGGGTGAAGCCGTGTTTGACGGCGAACTCGACGGCCTGGTCGAAGTTCATCTCGCGCAGGCTCCAGGTCTGGAGGCCGACGGTCGGTTCATAGGCCGGGGCGCGCGGCGCCAAGGCGAGGGCCGTGGTCGCGCAGACAACGGCGAAGAGGGGGCGGAGCAGGGAACGCAGGCGTCCCCAAGGCGAGGTGGTCGAGGGCATAGGCTTCAAACGGGGTTGAAGGGGTAAGAAAGAGCCATGCCGACCACTGCTTCAAGCAGGCAAATGAAGGATGGGGTGCGAAGCGAGCGTGTGGACCCATGAGCCTGCCATCCGAAGCCCAGCGGGCAAAGGATGGCGGAGAGGGAGGGATTCGAACCCTCGGTACCCTTGCGGGCACGCCTGATTTCGAGTCAGGTACAATCGACCACTCTGCCACCTCTCCGGATCAGGACGGGAGACCGTAGGACTCGACCGGGAAAACGGAAGTCGAAAGTTTGGGCGGTCTTGAGCCCGCAGCGCCCCCGTTGGTCGCTGGTGATTCGCACTACGATCAGGCGCGGTGGGCGGGTGCGTCACTGCACCCGCAGCGAAAAGGGACAGGCCCGCGCAGGCCGGCCCCCGGTTGATCGAGTTGACCTCTCCACGCGCGGAGGGACCCGCGCGTCCACCCCGGTTGGGCTGGCGCCGCCGTTGCTCCCTGTTCGGCCCGGCGAAATGGCCGGCGTACGCCGCGATCAGGCCAGGGCTCGCTGGCGCTGGCCGGCTGCGGCGATGAAGTAGTTTTGGACCGAGAAGGACGGTTCGCCTTCGCCGCGGGCGACCGGCAGGTAGGCGCCGTTGGCGTGGAGCTCCCGGGCCTGTTCGTTGTCCTGCAACTCCATCGCGAAGAGTTCATCCGTGACGGTCCGCCGGATGGCAGGGTCCTGCAACGGGAACAGCACCTCGATGCGGCGGAAGAAATTGCGCGGCATCCAGTCGGCGCTGCCGCCGAAGATCAGCGGGTCGCCACCGTTTTCGAAGTAGTACACGCGGGTGTGTTCGAGGAAGCGGCCGACGATCGAACGCACGCGGATGTTGTCGCTCAGGCCGCGCACGCCGGGCACTAGACAGCAGACGCCGCGCACAATCAGGTCGATCTTCACCCCGGCCTGGGAGGCCGCGTAAAGGTTGTCGATCGTGGTCTTGTCGACGAGCGAGTTCATCTGCGCCATGATGCGCGCGGGGCGTCCGGCGGCGGCGTGGGCGGCTTCGCCGGCGATGAGCTCCTGGATGCGGCGGTGCAGGTTGAACGGGGCGACGAGCAGGTGGGCAAACTCCGGGGACCGGCTGAAGCCGGTGAGGGAGTTGAACAGGTGGGCGACGTCGGCGGTGATGTCGTCGCGCGAGGTGAAGAAGCTCAGGTCGGTGTAGAGCCGGGCGGTGCGCGGGTTGTAGTTGCCCGTGCCGAGGTGCACGTAGCGGCGCATGCCCGGGCCTTCGCGGCGGACCACGAGGGAGCATTTGCAATGGGTCTTGTGGCCGATCAGGCCGTAGACCACGTGCACGCCGGCCTCCTCGAGCTGGCGGGCCCACTGGATGTTGTTGGCCTCGTCGAAACGTGCCTTCAACTCGACGAGGGCGGTGACCTGCTTGCCGTTGCGCGAGGCCTCGATGAGGGCGCGCACGATCGGGGAATCGCCGCTCGTGCGGTAGAGGGTCTGCTTGATCGCGAAGACGCGCGGATCCCGGGCGGCCTGCTCCACGAAATCCACCACCGGGGCAAAGCTGTCGTAGGGGTGGTGCAGCAGCACGTCCTGGGCGCGCAGGGTTTCGAAGAGGTGCTCGGGGTGGCGCAGCGGCGAGGTGTTGACCGGGGTGAAGGCCGGGTACTTCAGGTCGGGCCGGTCCAGCTCGTACAGGCTCATCAACCGCAGGTGATTGAGCGGACCGTTGAGGCGGAAGACGTACTCGTGCGACAGGTTGAGCTGCTCGCAGAGGGTGGCGAAGATCGAGTCGGCCACGCCTTCCTCGATCTCGAGCCGCACGGCCGCGCCGCGACGGAGATTGCGCAGCTCCTCCTCGATTTTCTTGAGCAGGTTCTCCGCTTCTTCCTCGTCGATGTAGAGGTCGCTGTTGCGGGTGACGCGGAAGGCGTGGGCGCCGTGCACGCGGTAGCCCGGAAAAAACTCACCGGCGCACAGCTTGATGATCTCGCTGAGGAAGACGTAGCACTGCGGTCCGGTCTGTTCCGGATTGATCCGCACCAGCCGCGGCAGGATGCGCGGCACGGGCAGAATGGCGAAGAGGTGGTCGATCTCGGGCGTCTCCGGATGGTCGAGCGAGACGACGACGTTGAGGGTCTTGTTGCCGAGCTGGGGAAACGGGTGCGACTGGTCGAGGGCCAGCGGCGTGAGCACGGGGAAGACCTGGTCGGCGAAGTACTGGCGGACCCAGTTCAGCTCGTTGGGCAGCATTTCCCGGGCGGTCTTGAACAGGATGCCCTCGGCGGCGAGCGCGGGCACGAGGCTCTGGTGCCAGCAGCGGTACTGCTGGTCGACGAGGGATGCCACCACGGAGTGGATACGGCGCAGCTGCTCGCGCGGTCCGAGGCCGTCGACACTCGCCTCCGTCACGCCGCTGTCCACCTGCTGGATGAGGCCGGCGACGCGGATCTCGAAGAATTCGTCGAGGTTCGAGGAGACGATGGCGAGGAACTTGACCCGCTCGAGCAGCGGGTTCTGCGGGTTCTCGGCCTGCTCCAGCACGCGCCGGTTGAAGGCGAGCCACGACAGTTCGCGGTTGAAGTACGCGGCTTTAACCGGCTGCGCCGGCGGGACCACCGGGTCGGTGGCAGGGGCAGGCGTCTCCAGCCCGGCGGTATCGACGGGAGGCAGGTTGGAGCGAGGGGAGCGGGAGCGTCTGGCCATGGTCCGACAAAACGGCGAAAGACCGTCGAACATACGCCCATGAAACCGTGAAACCAGATAATAGTGGCCTGCCACGCGGATGTAACGTGGGCGGCCAGACGCCTCGATCCGGGGCGCGGTGGAGCGCTGCGCTAGGGCGTGTCTGGGCACTCGCCATGCCCAGACACGCCCTAAGGGACCGTGACGGCCTTCGGGTTCACGAACGACAGGATCCCGTGGCGCCCAAGTTCCCGGCCATAACCGCTGGCCTTGGTGCCGCCGAAGGGCAGGTGGGGATCCGAACGCACGAAGTCGTTGACGCACACCATTCCGACATCGAGCTGGTGCGTGGCGATCTCGAGCCCCCGCCGACGGTTGCGGGTGAAGACGGCGGCGCCCAGTCCGTAGGGCGAATCATTGGCGATTGCCAGGGCCTCGGCCTCGTCGCGGGCAGGCAAAATGGCTGCGACCGGACCGAACAGTTCATCCCCGTACGCCGGCATGCCGGGACGGACGTCGGCTAGCACGGTGCACGGATAATAAAAACCCGGTCCCTTGGGCACGGTACCGCCGAGCAAGAGGCGGGCGCCGGCCTTCACGCTGGCCTGGACCTGACGGTGCAAGGTGGTGCGCAGATCGGCGCGCGCGAGGGGGCCCACGTCGGTCGTGGGATCGGTGGGCGGGCCGACCCGCCGGCGGGCGATCTCGGCGGTGAGCAGGGTCTCGAACTCGGCCCGGACGGCATCGACCACGATGATGCGTTTCGCCGAAATGCAGCTCTGGCCGCCGTTGATCAGACGAGCGGTGGCGCAGGTGCGGGCGGCGTGGGCGAGGTCGGCGTCAGCCAAGACGAGGTAGGGATCGGAGCCGCCGAGTTCGAACACGCAGGGCTTCAGCGCGGCGCCAGCGAGAGCTCCGACCTTCCGGCCGGCCGCCGTGCTGCCGGTGAGCGAGACCACGCGGATCCGCGGATCCGCGATCAGGTCCGGCACCCGCTCCGTCTCGGCAAACACGGTCCGCAGCAAACCGGTGGGCGTACCGGCGTCCGCAAACACCTGCTCGATGGCGAGGGCGCAGCCCGGAACACTGGTGGCGTGTTTGAGCAGGATGGTGTTGCCTGCCATCAAGGCCGGGGCGGCGGCGCGGAAGACCTGCCAGAACGGAAAGTTCCACGGCATGATCGCGAGCACGACACCGAGCGGGGCATGGACGATCCGGGCGCGTTTCGGGGCGCCGAGCGGCCGGTCGGGCTTGAGGTAGGCCGCCGCGTGGCGCGCATAGTGGTCGCAGGTGTTGGCGCACTTTTCGATTTCGCTGCGTGCCTGGGCCAGCGGCTTGCCCATCTCGGTTACGATCAGCTGGGCGAGCTCATCCCGGTCCTTCCGCAGGCGGGCGGCGAGGGCGTGCACGTGGCGGGCGCGATCCCCCAGAGAGAGCTCGCGCCAGTTGGCCTGCGCGGCATGCACCTCGGCCAACGCCGCGCCGACCTCCGACCGGCGGTGAGACCGGTAGGTGCGGAGCGTTTCGCCGGTGGCGGGGTTGATCGAGACGAACGGCATGGTGGAAAGCGCCGCCGGGCGGGCGTGGCCGGTGATCCACCGTCCCTGAACCCGCCTGTTGGCCTCTCCCGGCTAGCAGGTCGCGTGCTCGGAGCCCGTCGCAAGGGACTGAACTCCCCGAGGCGACGGGGTATGAATTTTTTCCATCCGGGCCCGCGTCAGGACGCCGGGCGAGTCACCACGAAATTGCGAATACGCTGGTGGCTCCGCACGGTCCGGAAGCCGAACCAGCCCTCGGTCAGCGGCTGGTCGTCCTTCCATTCGAATACGATTTCGTCGTTGCGCCAGTAGCGCACGGTCCCGTCGCGATGGGCTTCGACCCGGATGCGAAACGGCACGCCGCCTCGCAGCAGGTACGCCGGGGCGGTGCGTTCGTGCTCCGGCAGCAGCGGCCGGGCCCCGCTGCCGTCGTAGCGGCGAAAGCGGGTGGTGGAATTGGTGTTGCCGCCGTAGCCCACGTAGTAGGTGCGCAGGCTGTCGTAGGTCGCGAAACGCCCGGTCCGGCCGTGGCCGGGGGCGAGCAGATCGGGCCGCTGCGGGTCGGTGGCCATCCAGAAGCAATTCAGGTCGGACACGCGGTCGCGCGGTCCGCCGGCCTCTACGAACGTGGTTTCCCACGAGACGACCACGGGGGCGGTCAGTTTTTCGCGGAACCACACGGTGCAGCCGGCCGCGTCTTCGATCACCAGGGCGCCCGCGTCGAGGCGGACGCTGCCGCCCGGCATCTGTTCGACGACCCATTGCCGGAGGTCGCCCGTGAAGTCGTCACGGTGCAACGGAGTGGGCGACGCGGAGTGGGCGCAGGCGGCGACGAGGAGCACTGCGACTGGGACGAGGGCAAGGCGGGAACGCATGCCCGGACGTTGAGGCCTCGCCGGGCCGGGCGCCAGTCCACGTTGCCGCCAGGCGCTACGCGATCGCGGCGGAACCGCGTGCCCCGATCGACGAGCCGGGATGGCGCTGGAGAAACTGTTCCTCGGCGTCGGCTGTGCCCACGAGGAGCAGGTCCTGGCCCGGCTCGAGCACGTGGTCGGGGCCGGGATTGATCAGGGTGGCGGGGCCATCCTGGATCCCGATGACGAGGCAGCCGGTCGTCTCGCGGAGCTTGGAGTCGGCGAGGCGGCGGCCGTGCAGGGCGGCGGGCGTGCGGACGCGAAACGCGTTCACGCCCTCGGCGACCATGAGCAGGTTGCCGCCCGAGAGGGCGTTGCAGACGGCGCCGGCGGCCAGCGTGGTGTACGACATCACGAAATCGGCGCCGGCGCGGTGCAGGGTGGCGACATTCCGCTCGTGGGTCGCGCGGGCAATGATCTGCACGTCGGGCCGTATCCGGCGACAGAATACAGTCAGGTAGATGTTGGCGTCGTCGTCGTGGCCGGTGATGACGACCGTGTCGGTGCGCAGGAGGCCGGCCTCGTGCATGACCTTGAGGTCGGCGGCGTCGCCCACGACGGTGTGGTCTGGATCGGGCGAGCGGCCGGGCACGCGTTCGACGAAGCGGTGGCCGATCTCCATCTGGGCCAGGGCGCGGGCGGTCGCGCGTCCGACGCGCCCCGCGCCGATGATGAGCGCCGGGGCGGCGGCCCGGGCCGGCGTGGCGAGGGTGCGGTCGAACCGCTCGAGCTGCTCCCGGTTGCCCGCCACGAGCAGCATCATGGTCGGGGTGATCACGAGATCGGGCGTGGCGGGGTGGAAGGAGCCCTTTTCCCAGCCGCCGATGACGATCAGGCCGGTCGACGCGCGCAGGCCGCTGTCCTTCACGGTGCGTCCGGCGAGGCCGGTGCTGAAGGCGGGAGCCTCGGCAATGAGCAGCGGACCGAACTCGCCGACGACGTGGGACCGGGAGGAGGCGGCGGCGACGCAGCGCGCAAGGAAGCGGCCGAGCATCTCGTCGAGCCGGAGCACATGGCTGGCTCCCGCGAGCGGCAGGATCTCGTTGGACGGCATTTCCTTGGCCGTGGCAAAGATCGGCGTTTCCGGAGCCACGGAGCGCACGGTGAAGGTGGCGTTCGTATTGGGGATGTCGGCGTCGGTGGCCACGATCATGGCGGCCTGGGCCGCCCGGGCGTTGCGCCAGGTATCCGGATCGTCGGGGGCGCCGACCATGACCTGCACGCCGTGCTCGATCAGGCGCGAGGCAGTGTCGGGATCGGGCACGAGCACGAGATGCGGCCGGTGGTATTGCTCAAGCCGGGGGATGAGCGCGGCGGTGATGGCCTCGTAGTGGGTGAAGACGACATGGCCGGCGAGCGAGTCAGGCGCCTTCCGCGGGGTCCGCGCGGCCGCTTGGGCCGCCATCCATGGCGCGTAGAAGAACTCGATGAAGGTAAACGGCAGCAGCATGAGCAGCAGCACCAGTCCGGTGAGCATCACCACCACCGAAAAGAACCGGCCGAGCGGACTCACGAACGTGATGTCGCCGAAGCCCAGCGTGGTCATGGTCGTGAACGTCCAGTAGACGCCGTCGAAGAGGTGATGATCCCGGCCCTCGTAGGCCATGATGAAGTGGAACGTCGTGCTGAAGAGCGCCACGAGACCGGCGAGCACGCCTACGTACTTGAGCAGCAGGCGGACGTTGCGCTGACGCGGGCGGGTCTGCCGCACGATCTCCGCGATGGTGGCAGGCAGGAACTTCACGGGCGGGGCGGGGGCGGGAGGACCATGGACGGATCAACGATTTCGCCTGCGATCCGGCGGGCAACCCTAAAGCCGTTGCAGCGGCGAAGTTGGACCTGCGACCTATTGTGTGCGTCCGGCTCCACGGTGGACGCGCGGGTCCCTCCGCGCGTGGTTTGAGGTGTTCGACGGAGTGACGGTCGGCCTGCGCGGTCCGTCCGTGGGCGGCAGCGTGCGCAGGGACGCGCCCGCCCACCTTGGGTTCGTGCCGACGCGAGACGTTCGACTTGCGACTGGCCGGGGTGGACGCGCGGGTCCCTCCGCGCGTGGTCCGGACGACGGCACGCGCCCACCTGCGGCCGCAACCGCTCAGCGCGCGAGGGCGGGCAGTTCGTAGCGTTGGATAAAATCTCCCGGCGGCGAGAGGCGCAGCAACCAGGCGGGCGCGGTGTAGTACCGGCGACCGATCTCGCGCAGCACCGTCTCGCGATAGACGTCGTACTTGAATCCTCGGCCAAGCAGCAGGGTGAACGTCGCACCGCGGATTTCGAACTGGCGCACCTCGACTGATTCGAACCACGGCCGGGCCTGTTCGACCCGGCCTGGCCGGTGGCTGAAGAACATCAGATTGCCGCCATCCAAGGTGCGGAAGTCTGTGAGCAAGTCGTCCTGCCGACCGTGATGCGAACCGAAGCCGACGACCGGCACCTCCCTGCGGCCGTGGTAGGCGAGCAGGGCCGCCCGGGCGTAGCTGTCCGAGGCGAGCACGTAGTCGGCGCGGTAAGGTTCGAGTGCGGCCAACACCTCGGCCGTGTGCACGCCCAAGACCACGCTGGTGTGTTGGCGGGTGCCGGCGAGCCAGCTGGACGGGGCCGCCATGGCGATGATCATGAGCACGACCTGCAGGCCGGCGTAGAAGGCCGCGGGTTTGAACCACGCCTGCAGCTTTTCGGCCGGGGCGGCGGCGGCGAGGGCGAACACGGCCCACGGGACGTACGCCATCAGCCAGTGCAGGCCCACTTCCTGGACGAGTGAAACGGCGCCGAAGACGAGCGCCGGCACCGCGGCCATCATCACCGGGCCGGCCCCGGCGGCGGCGTGCAGCTGCCGCCAGCCGTCACGCAGACCGTGGCGGCGCAGTCCGGCGACGAGGAGCGGGACCAGCGTGGGGCCAAGCAGGACGCTCCAGAGCAGCAGGTACACGAAGGGCGACGCGGGTTTGATGCCCGCGTCGTCGTTGCGCGTGAGCACGTTGAAGAGCAGGTTGGTCCAGCCGTGGTGGTGATTCCACAGTACGTTGACCGCGACGGGTGGCAGGGCGCCGAGCAGCACCCAGCCGATCGGCCGCCAGCCGCGGGGCGCGGGACGCAAGAGTTGCCAGGCCATCCAGGCAATCCCCATGACGACGGCGAGGTACTTCGCGAGGAAGGCGAGGCCGAGAAGGAAGCCGGCCGCCAGCCAGAGTCCGGCACGTCCGCGCCGGTCCGCCTCGAGTGCGACGATGCCGGCGGCGACCGCAAACGCGAACAAAGGCGTGTCGGTCGCGATGAGGAAGTTCGCGAGGTTGAGCGGCGAAAGCAGGAACATGCTGGCCGCGAGATCCGCCTTCGCGTCGCCGCAGGGCCGCAGGGCCCGGCGCAGCCAGACGGCGACGGCAAGGGGAATGACCACGGCGGGCAGGCGCAACCACCCGGGCGCGTCGCTTACCTGGAGCAGGGCACTGAGCCACCATCCGACCATCGGGCCGTGATCGTAGTAGCCGTAGTCGGGATGCCGGCCCCAGAGGATGAAGTACGCCTCGTCGCCCGTCATCGGCACGAGGCTGGCCGCGAGCAGTTTCAGCGCGCCGGTCGCGGCGAGCAGGACGAAGAAAAGGCGGCGGGTGAACGCCGGATCAGCCAGCCGCGCAAGGGCGGCAGACGGAGAAGACGGAAGGGAGGCCACGGCAGCGGTAATCCGAACGTTGCAGCGCAAAAAAAGAGGGCGGGTCGCATGCGGACCCGCCCGAAGGCGCGAGGCGATCAGACCTCCGCGAGCAACTTGTAGAGACGCGACACCATCTTCGTCGGGTCTTCGAGCAGGCCCGCGGAGATCAGGGCGTTGTCGAGGATCTGCTCTGCGACCAGCGCGGCCTTCTCCGGGGAGGAGGCGCGCGTGGTGGCGAGCCGTGCGATCAGTGCGTGGCGCGGGTTGATCTCGAGGTTGACGCGCAACGGGCTCTCGGCGCCCTCTTTGTTCATGGCCTTCATCATGCGGCGCATGTGAGGCGACATGAACTTGTCGGCGTTGAGGGCGAGGGCAGGCGAGTCGACCAGGCGGTCGCTGGCCTTCACCTCGGCGACGCGTTCACCGAGGGTCGTCTTCAGCCATTCGATGAGGGCTTTGGTGTCCTCTTCGCTCAGGGCCTGTTCGGCCGGAGGCTTCGGCAGGTCGGAGAGCTTCACGTCGGCGTGGTCGGCCGCGGTCAACGTCTTGCCGTCGAAGGTGCGCACGTTGTTCATCACGTACTCGTCGACCGGCTCGTAGCAGAACAGGACCTCGAGGTTGCGTGCCTTGAAGGCTTCGAGGTAGGGACCGCTTTCGATCGCCTCTCGGTTCGGCCCGATGAGGTAATAGATTTCCTTCTGGTCGGTGCCGAGGCGCGAGACGTAGTCGGCGAGCGAGGTGGTCTTGCCCTTCTCGGTGAGGGAGGACTCGAACCGCAGCAACTTCACGAGGTCGTCCTTATGGGTGAAGTCGAGGGCGGCGCCCTCCTTGAGGAAGAGGCCGAACTGGGCGTAGAACTCGTTGTAGGCTTCGGGCCGGTTCTTGGCCTCGTCGGCGAGGAATTTGAGGAAGCGCTTCGTGATGACCTTGTTGAGCTTCTCGATCAGGGCGCGGTCCTGCATCGTCTCGCGCGAGATGTTGAGCGGCAGGTCTTCGCTGTCGACGACGCCCTTGAGGAAGCGCAGCCACTCGGGCAGCAGGTCCTTCGGTTTGGCGTCGATCAGCACCTTGCGGCAGTAGAGCGACACCCCCGGCTCGGCGCGGGCGAGGCCGAATTTCTCCGGATTCTCCTTGGGCACGAAGAGCAGCGCGTTGATCGAAAGCGGAGCGTCGGCGCTGAAATGCAGGCGCAGGCGCGGCTCGTCGTAGGCGTGGGCCTGGAACTTGTAGAACTCGGTGTATTCCTCCTCCTTGATCTCGCTCTTCGAGCGGAGCCAGAGCGCCTGGACGGTGTTGATGCGTTTGCCGTTGAGCGTGATCGGGAAGGAGACGAAGGCGCTGTAGCGCTCGAGGATCTCCTTCACCTTCCATTCCTGGCTGAAGTCGGCGCAGTCGTCCTTGAGCTCGATCACGATCTTGACGCCGCGCCGCTGGCCCTCGACCTCCTCGATCTCGTAGGTGCCGCCGCCGTCGCTCGTCCAGACATGGCCCGGTTCGGACGCGCGCCACGAGTGGCTGTAGACGCGCACGCGTTTCGCGGCCATGAACGCGGAGTAGAAACCGACGCCGAACTGGCCGATCAGGTTGGCGTTCTTTTGTCCGCCCTCGCTCAGCGCCTTGAGAAAGGCCTTGGAACCGGAGTGGGCGATGGTGCCGAGGTTCTCGATCAGCTCGGCCCGCGTCATGCCGATGCCGAAGTCCTGGATCGTGAGGGCCTTTGCCTTGTCGTCGGTCGTGAGGTTGATCTCGTGGCCGAGGTTGTCGTCGAAGATCTCCTTTTCCGTCAGCTGGAGGTGACGCAGTTTTTCCAGCGCGTCGGAGGCGTTGGAGACGAGTTCACGGATGAAGATTTCCTTCTCCGTGTAGAGCGAATGGATGACGATATCGAGCAGCTGCTTGATCTCGGCTTGGAATTCGAAGCTTTGCGGAGTGGTGGTGGACATGGCGTGAAGGAAGACGTTGACCTGCAAAATGCAGGGCCGAGGAGTGTTGGCCGTGCCCGGGAAAAATCAAGCGGCCGGTGGCGTCCGGATCCCGTACTCCGTCCCGAAGCCCCGACCGGATCAGCGGCGGTCGGTCTCGTCGGTCTCGACCGGCTCGACCCGGGCGAGGTGGGCCGGGTCGGGCTTGCTTGTGACGATCCGCCCGATGCACCAGGCGAGCAGGCCGGTGACAAAACCGACCGAAAGGATGAGGTTGATCCAGCCGCCGAAGGTCATGGTGTCAGGGTTCCCAGGTATCGAGGGTGCGCGAAGCCCAGCGTTTGCCGGCCGCGTTGATCAGGACGAAGGAGAAGACGAGCATCAGCAGGATGAAAGCGACGCTGGCCCGGGCGACGGGGCTGCCACCCGGCAGCAGATCGAGCACGTAGGCGGTCGGGGCAAAGGCGGCCGCCTCGCCGAACTCGAAGTTCCAGCCGACCATCTTTTGCAGGACGAACAGGACGAAGATCGTGACGAGGAAGAGCGGGCTCAGGTACTTCAGGATGAACTTGAAGAAGTGGGGGATGCGCATGAGCGAGCCGCGGTGGGCTTCGGCGAACCCGCGGTCGACCCCGACGAACCAGCCAAACAGGATGACCACGACCGTGCCCTGGAGGAAGATCAGGACGGTCCCGGCCCAAAAATCGAAGGTGTCGAGCGCCTTGAGGTCCTTGGAGAAGTACCAGACGAAGAGGGCGCCGAGGCCGGTGATGAAACCGAGCAGGGCCACCGACGCCTTGCGCGTGAGGCCGAGGCCTTCCTCGAGGAAGGCGATGCCGGGTTGGAGCATCGAAAGCGAACTCGTGATCGCGGCGAGGAAGAGGAGAATGAAAAAGATGGAGGCGAAAAGCTGGCCGCCGGGCATCCGGGCAAAGACCTCCGGCAGGACGTTGAAGCCAAGGCCGAACGTGCCCTGGCCGGCGACGCCGGCGGCACCGAGGAAGACGAAGGCGGCCGGCACGGTGATGAGTCCGCCGAGGCCGACTTCGCAGAACTCGTTGGCCGCCGTCGCGGTGAGTCCGCTGAGCACAACGTCATCGTTGCGCCGCAGATAACTGGCGTACGTGATGATGACGCCGAAGCCGACCGAGAGTGAGAAGAAGATCTGACCGGCGGCGGCCAGCCAGAGCTGGGGGTTGAGCAGGCCGGCGCGGATGTCGCCCGGATTCCACATGTAGCCGAGACCGTTGACGAGGGACTGGTCGGGCTTGGCCGGATCCGGGGTACCGAGGGTCAGCACGCGCAACAAAATGATGAAGGCGATGCCGATGAGCACGGGCATGGCGTAGACGCAGACCTTCTCGATGCCCTTCGAAATCCCGCGGTAGATGAAAATGAAGTTCAGGGCGAAGGCGATGAGCACGAAGATCCCGACATCTCCCAGGCCAAACTTGAGCGCCACCCCGTCGGCGGCGATGCCGGTGAAGCCGACGAAGAAGCCGCCGATGTCGGTGCCCGGGCGGGTCAGATTGCCGCTCATGGCGTTGAGCGCATAGCCCAGGCACCACGCTTCGACGTACACGTAGTACATGTAGATCATGACCGGTGCGACGAAGCCGACCACGCCGAGGTACTTGCCCCAGGGCCGGCGCAGCAGCGCGTGGTAGATGCCGGGCGTGGAGTGAAAGCCCAGCCGCCCGCCCAGCCGTCCAAGCGTCCATTCGCCCCAGCAGATCGGGATGCCAATGATCAGCAGCGCGACGAAGTAGGCGATCATGAACGCCCCGCCGCCGTACTGGGCGGCGAGTCCCGGGAAGCGCAGGAAATTGCCGAGGCCGACCGCGCTGCCGGCGACGGCGAGGATGACGCCCGCACGGGACGACCACGCTTCTTTGGGGTTTGGCATGCGGTTTCTTGGATACGGGGTGCGCTACACCCTGCAACGGCGAACTTGCCCTCGGGCGCGTCGTTTTCGCCGGCATTTTGACATCGTCTCGGGTTAGGCCGATGCTTAACGCCCTTTCCCTGCCATGTCGTCGTCCCCTGTGTTTTTGCTCCGCCTGGCCAGCCTGCTGGCCGTCGCCGTCCTGTGGGCCGGCTGTGCAACGACCGGGACGAAGGTGCCGGCCGGCGGCGTTCCGCCGGAGGAGTGGGCGCGTCAGTTCCGCTCCGATCTCAACGAGGTGCGGCAGCGGTCTTGGCGCACGGCCCTCGATATTGTTGCCGCCTACGAAAAGATCCCGGCGGATCATTGTCCCGGCATCGCCGCCTTTGTTCGGGACATGGCGGTGGCGCGCCGTCTGGTGGAGACGCAGCCGGGCGACGCGGATCTCGATCAGCTCGATCTCGGCACGTTGGTCAGCCGCAATCCCAACTTCTGGCGTGCGTCGCTGGAGATTGCCCCGAACGACGGCAGCTTCCTCTTGCTGCATGCCACCTTGCTCGCGAGCGGCGGCGAAATTTGGCGGGCCAATCGCGTGTTGATGGCGACCACCCAGCTCCTGCCGATCGAGGCACGCACCCGTCCGCTCTACCTCGCGCATGTGTATGGCCTCGGCGCCCTCATCATGGACAGCGTGGCGGGCATGGACGAACGCGTGCAGGGGCGTCCGTTTGCCGCGGCGGCCGGCGTGTACCGGGACGGGTTGGCGGTCTGGCCGCGCAACGGGCTCTTGCTCGGGGGCCTCATCGACCTGGCCATGCAGGAACAGCTTTCCGCCGAAGGGCGTCGCGAGGTGGGCGAGGAACGGCGCGAGCAGCTGCTCGATATCGTGGTGGCGCGGATGCCGGAGGAGATCGCGCGCCTGCATGCGGTGGACCCGATCGCGGCCGCCAGCTACCGCGGCGACGCGGATGCCCGCCGGCACGGCCGCGACCTGCAACGGCGCTGGACCCGCCTGACCGACAGCGACCTGACCCTCGACTACAAGGAGGTCGGCGAACTGGCGGCGGCGTTGGAGAAGGCCGAAGCCTACGAGCTCGCGCTGGTGCTCCAGCGACTGCTGGTCGTGTCGCGCGGATTCGTCACACCGGGCGATTTCGTCGCCTGGCGCCGTCTGCTGCCCCGGGTGGTGGGCGAGGCGGCGGCGGAACCGCTCATCGCCGCGTGGGACAACGGCGAGATCAACAGCGTGTCGATCAGCGGTCCCTCTGGGGAAGAGGAGGAACGCTGGCAGGGCGATCCGGCGATCAATGCCCTGCTGCGGCAGCAGATCGAGCGTGAGCTCGCCGAGCGGTCCTTCCGCATTGAGATGCTTGCGGGCCAACGCGTCCTGCAGGCCGGCGCCTATCGTGAGCGCGGCGTGTTGCACAGCCGGGCCGGCCTGCACGAGGCCGCCCTGGCGGATTTTCAGGCGGCCGCCGACTTGGTCGGGCCCAACGCGGTGCTCTCGGTGGACCGCGCGATCGTCATGGCCTCGCTCGGGCGAGACGCCGAGGCGGACACTCTCCTGTCCGAAGTCTCGCGGCGCTCCGTCGACCGGCCGCTGGCCAATCTGGAGCGGGCGGTGCTGCGATTCAGTCAGGGGCGTTACGATGAGGCGGCGGAACTCTTCCGCGAGGAAGCCCGCCGCGAGCCGGAGTCGGGTTATCCGGCCCTGCTGGCCGAACTCGCGGCGCGCCGGAATGGCGGTTCGGAGGCGAATCTGGTGAAGCGGAGCCGCGCGCAGGTGCGGCCGGAGGCCTGGGTGGCCGCGTGCCTGCGCTTCGTCGAGGGGGCGATCAGCGCCGATGAGCTCTTCACCCGGGCGCGGGAAGGCGGCGATCTCCGGGTGGCGGAGCAGCTCAGCGAGGCCCACTTCATCGTGGCCCAGGTCGAACTCGCGGCGGGCAACGTCGACCGCGGTATCCAGGAATTGGAGGCGTGCATCGGCACGGGCATGAGCGGCATGATCGAGTACCGCCTGGCCCGGCGCGAACTGCAGCGCCTCGCGCCCGAGCGCGAAGCGCGCCTGCGACAGGGCCCGGAGGCGCCGGCGGACCGGCCGGCCTCACGGCCTGGGTTGGACGGTGCGCCGCCCGCGGGGGACGGCTTCGGCGGGCAGGCGCCGGCCTGAGGGAGCCGCGGCGCGATCTCAGGGCTGTGCGTCGCGGGCCGGAGCGGCCGTCTGGACGTGCACGTTGAACACGCTGCGCCGGGCGAGCAGTTCCAGCAGCCGCACGTGATCGCTGCCCACCTGGCTCCCGACGAGCAGGACCTGCACGTTGGTGCGTGAGTCCCAACGCTCCAGGTCAACGCGTGAGGCAAAGGCATCCAGCGTCAGCTCTTCGTTGACGTAGGACAGCTTTCCGTCGCCGAGCAAGTGGACCTGCACGGTCCGGTTGACTGACGTTGCTTCCTCCGCCTCACGTTGCGCTTGGAGCAGCAGGGCTTCGAGCAACGCGTCCTCGTCGGGTGCCGAACGAATGAGGTACACCGCTCCGACCGCGAAAAGGATCGACGTGAGGGCGGCGGCGCCGATGGCGAAGGATGACAGGGTGAAACGCATGGGGCGGGTGCGCTGCCGGCCGTCAGCCGCCGAGGTAGGCGGCCTTGACCTTGGGGTTGTCGCGCAGCTCGCGGCTGGGTCCGTGGCACGCGACGCGGCCGGTCTCGAGCACGTGCGCGTAGTGGCTGACCTCGAGCGCAAGGCGGGCGTTCTGCTCGACGAGCAGGATGGTGATGCCCTGGGTGCGGTTGATCTCGACGATCTTTTCGAAGATGGTGGCGATGAGTCGCGGGGCGATGCCGAGCGACGGCTCGTCGAGCATCAGGCAGGTGGGCCGGCCCATCAACGCGCGCCCGATCGCGAGCATCTGCTGTTCACCCCCGGACAGGGTGCCGGCGGTCTGGTGCAGCCGCTCCTTGAGGCGCGGGAACACGCTGAAGACATAGTCGCGGCTGGCGGCCGCTGCGGCGCGGTCGCGTTGCAGGAACGCGCCCATCGCGAGGTTCTCCTCCACGGTCAGCGGGGCGAAGACCATGCGGCCCTCCGGCACGTGGCCGAGTCCGCGGGCCACGATCTCATGCGGCGGGCGCCGCGTGATGTCCTCGCCCCGGAACGTGATGCGTCCCGCCGCCGGCGCGATGAGGCCGGAGACGGTGCGCAACGTCGTGCTCTTTCCGGCGCCGTTGCTGCCGATCAGGGTGACGATGCCGCCGGCGGGCACCTCGAAGGAGATGCCGTTGACCGCCCGGATGGCGCCGTAGCTGACGGCGAGATCGGTGACGGTGAGCAGGGCGGGAGCCGGGGCGGCGTTCGTCATGGCTCAGTGGTGCGCCAGGCTGGTGCCGTGGTCCTCGCCGAGGTAGGCCTCGATGACCTTGCGGTCGCGGCGGATCGCCTCGGGCGTGCCATCGGCGATCTTCATCCCGTAATCGAGCACGGCGATGCGTTCGCAGAGGCCCATCACGACCGTCATGGAATGCTCGACCAGCAGGACGGTGAGGGCAAAACGCGTTTTGATTTCGCGGATCAGGCGCATGAGTTCCTGCTTCTCGGTCGGATTCATGCCGGCAGCGGGTTCGTCGAGCAGCAGCAGGCGCGGCCGCGTCGCGAGGGCGCGAACGATCTCGAGGCGCCGCTGTTCGCCGTAGGGCAGGCTGGTGGCTGGCGCGTCGCGAAAACGCCGCAGGTTGAACAGGTCGAGCAGTTCCTCGGCCCGTTGCGCCACGCCGGCCTCGTCGCGGCGAAATGCGCCGAGGCGGACGAGGGACTGCCACGGGGCGGTGGCGCGGTGGAGGTTGCAGGCTACCCGCACATGATCGAACACGCTGAGCTGGGGAAAGAGCCGGATGTTCTGGAAGGTGCGCGCAATGCCGAGCCGGACGATCGCGTGGGCCCGCATGCCGCCCACCTCGTGTCCGGCGAAACGCACGCTGCCGTCGGTCGGCGTGTAGACCCCGGTGATGAGGTTGAACACCGTCGTCTTGCCGGCGCCGTTCGGCCCGATGAGTCCGCAGAGCTCGCCCTCCTGCAGCACGAGGTCCACGGCGTTGACCGCGGTCAGTCCGCCGAAACGGATCGTCGTCTGTTCGAGCTGGAGCAGAGGCGTGGACATCAGACGCGGGTCTTGCCGAAGCGCAGGTTGAACAGCCCCTGCGGCCGGGCGATCATGAGGATGATCAGGAGCAGCGAGTAGATGATCATGCGGTACTCGGCGACCGGACGCAGCACCTCGGGCAGGACCGTGAGCAGGATCGCCGCGAGGATGACGCCGACGGTGTTCCCCATGCCGCCGAGGATGACCATCACGACGACCTCGATGCTGCGGGTGAAGTCGAAGCCGGTCGGCGTGATCGTGAGCTTGAAGTGGCCGTAGAGCCCGCCGGCGATGCCGGCAAAAAAGGCGCCGATCACAAAGGCGGTGATCTTGTAGCGGGTCGTGTCCAGCCCGACCGCCTCGGCCGCGATCTCGTCGTCGTGCGTGGCGAGGAAGCCGCGGCCATAGGTCGAGTTGACCAGGCAGGTGACGGTGAAGACCGTGAGCCCGGCAAACCCGAGCACCCACGAAATCGTCGTGTAGTAGGGGATGCCGTTCAGCCCGAGGGCGCCGCCCAGCACGCTGACGTTTTGGAAGGTGACCCGGATGATCTCGCCGAAGCCGAGGGTGACGAGGGCAAGGTAGTCCCCACGCAGGCGGAGCGACGGAACGCCCACGGCGAGACCGGCGATGGCGGCGCTCAGTCCGCCCACGAGCAGGGCGGCGAGGAACAACAACGAGGAGGCCAGCAGGCCCGCGTCGGGGCCGAGCAGCCGCGGTCCGGCAAACACGGTGATTGCCGCCGAGAGGTAGGCGCCGACGGCCATGAACCCGGCGTGCCCGAGGGAGAACTGTCCGGTGTGTCCGTTGACCAGGTTCAGCGAGACCGCGAGGATGACGTTGATCCCGATGCCGATCAGGACGTCGAGCAGGTAGGGATCGAGCGCGCCGGAGACACCGCTGAGGAGGGCGGCGAGACCGAAGGTGGCGAGCAGGTAGACGTGGGGCCGGGCCATGCGCGGATCAGACTTTCTCGATCGTGAACCGCCCGAGCAGGCCGGACGGGCGGAACAGCAGGAGCACGATCAGGATGGCGAAGGCAATCGCGTCCTTGTACGTCGACCACTCGCTGCCGGCGACGAACGTCTCGACCACGCCGAGCAGCAGTCCGCCGAGGGCCGCGCCCGGGATGCTGCCGATGCCGCCCAGCACGGCGGCGACGAAGGCCTTGAGGCCGGGCATCACGCCCATCAGCGGATCGATCGACGGATAGTTGACCGCGTAGAGCACGCCGCCAGCGCCGGCGAGGGCGGAGCCGAGGGCGAAGGTGAACGCGATCACGGTGTTGATGTTCACCCCCATGAGCTGGGCCGCCTTCGGATTGGCGGACACCGCGCGCATCGCGGTGCCGAGCCGGGTGCGGAAGACGATCAGGCGCAGGCCGATGACCAGGGCGGCGGTGACGACGATGACCGCGAGCTGGTTGCTGGAAATGACCAGGGTGCCCGCGTCGATCCGGGCGGAGGGGAATATCTCGGGGAAAGTGCGCGGGGCGGCGCCGAAGAAGACCTGTCCGCTGTATTCGAGCAGCAAGGACACCCCGATGGCCGTGATGAGCACGTTGAGCCGTGGAGCGTCGCGCAGCGGCCGGTAGGCAAAGCGTTCGATCAGCATGCCCAGGGCCGCCGAGACCGCCATCGCGGAAGCCAGCACGACGAGTCCGGTGGCGAACGCGCCGCCGGGCAGGATCTGTCCAACGAAGTATCCGGCAAAGGCGCCGACCATGAACACGTCGGCATGGGCGAAGTTAATGAACCGCAGCACGCCGTACACCATCGTGTAACCCAGCGCGATCAGGGCGTAGATCGCCCCGAGGGAAAGGCCGTTGATGACTTGCTGGAGAAACTCGGTCACAGGTGGGGGAGGCCTAGGGAGCGGAGGCAGGCGTGCCGCCGGTCCGAACCGGGCCGTCGCGTCTCATCCTCATGCCGACCGCGTTCGGCACCTCAGGGTGCGACCGACTTGAGGAAGCCCATCTTGCCGTCGCGGATGGCGATGATCGCGGCCGGCTTGGTGGCGTCGCGCTGGGCGTTGATCGTGGTCGCGCCCGTCGCGCCGGGGAAGTCCTTGATCGAGGCGAGGGCGTCGCGCAGGGCCGGGCCGTCGGTGGTGCCGGCGCGGCGGATGGCCTCGACCAGTACCTTGACGGAGTCGTAGCCGAGCGCGGCGAAGGCGCCGGGCGTCTCGCCATTCCAGCGCGAGCGGTAGCGGCGGACGAATTCGGCGGCGTCCGGCGAGGTGTCCTCTGCGGAGAAATGGGTGGAATAGTAGCAGCCGTTGAGCGCTTCGCCGCCGATCTCGAGCAACTGGGGCGCCTCCCAGCCGTCGCCGCCGAGGAACGGCACGGTGAGGCCGAGTTCGCGGGCCTGGCGGATGAGCAGCGCGGCCTCGGTGTAGTAGGCCGGTACAAACACCGCCTCGGCGCCGGAGGCACGGATGGCGGTGAGCTGGGCGCGGAAGTCCTTGTCGCCCTCGGAGAACTTTTGCTCGCCGACGATGGTCCCGCCGCCGGCCGTGAAGGTTTCCTTGAAGAACTGGGCGAGGCCCACGCTGTAGGCCGAGGAGACGCTGGAGGCGATCGCCACCTTCTTCACGCCCAGGGTTTCCAGGGCAAACTTGGCCATCGCGGTGCCTTGGAAAGGATCGATGAAGCAGACGCGGAAAATGTAGTCGCCGGTTTCGGTCACCTTCGGGTTGGTGGCCGCGGGGGCGATCATGGGAATCCGTGCAGCCTGGGCGATGGGGGCGGCTTCAAGGGAGCGGCCGGAGGCGACTTCGCCCAGCAGGGCGACGACCCGGTCGCGGGAGATCAGCTTCTTGGCCACCGTGGCGCTCTCGCCCGGCTTGGTCTGGTTGTCCTCGGTGATCAACTCCAGCTGGCGGCCCAAAATGCCGCCGGCGGCGTTGAGCTCTTCAATCGCGAGCAGGGTGCCCCGGTGGGAGCTTTGCCCAAACCCGGCCTCCTTGCCGGTGAGCGAGGCGTATTCGCCAATCTTGATCGTATCGCTGGCGCCGGGGCCGCAGCCCCCGGAGAGCAGGGCCGAGGCGGTGATGAGCAGCAGGACGGAACGACGGAGGAGGGTCATGAGGCAACGAGGGTGAGGGAACGGTTGGCCTGGTGGAGGCGTCTTTCAATCAAACTGTGCATATGAAACGTGCGGCACAGCAAGGTCCGGGCCGAAACGGGGATTTTTTCATCGCCGAGCCGCCCCGGCCTTGCGCAGCCTCCGCGGTGCGGGCCCGGCCCGCGTGCGCTCCATGACCACCCTCGACCGCTACCTCCTTCGCGAATGGCTGAAGATCTTCGGCCTCGTGATGTGCGCGACGATGGGCCTGCTGCTCATGCAGGCGATGTACGACGACTTTCGCGACCTGCTGGAGGAGGGCGCCCTGGTGACCGACGTGATCATGTACTTCGCGGTCAAGCTGCCGAGTTACTTCTCGATCGTCCTGCCCCTCAGCCTGCTCATCTCGCTGCTCTATGCCCTCGGTCAGCTCCATCGGGGCAACGAGGTCACGGCCATGCGCGCAGCCGGGCTGGGCGTGGCCCGGATCACGCGCGGACTCTGGATTGCCGGCATCGCGCTCAGTGCGCTCACGTGGTACCTCAACGCCAGTGTGATTCCCCAGTCAGTCGAAGCGTCGCGCAGCCTGCTCGACACCATCCGGTTCCAGGCCGAGGCGAGCGCGGCCAGCGGCGTGGACCGCATCGGCGCCAGCACGGGCGTGGCCTTTGACAACCAGCGCCAGAACCGGATGTGGTTCTTCAACCGGTACAGCCGGTTCGCCGACCGCGGCTACGGCGTGACCGTGTCGGAGCTCGATGCCCAGCGCCGGGAGAAGACGAGGTTGCACGCCCGCGAGGCCTACTTCGACAACGGGCGGGGCTGCTGGGTCTTCAAGCAGGGGCGCGAAACCTGGATGGATCCCGAGTCGGGGGAGGTGATCCGGACAGTCGCCTTCGAAGACAAAGTGGTGCCGCATTTCCAGGAGGATCCGGCGCTCATGCTGGTCTTCGACCTGAAGCCGGCCGACCTGTCGTTCTTCGAGCTGACCCGGATCATCGAGTATTTCACCATCGAGGATAACCCCAAGGTCACCCCTTACGCGGTGCGGTATTTCGGCCTGCTGGCCGAGACCTTTGGTCCCTTGATCATCCTCTCGATCGCGATCCCGTTCGCCATGTCCGGGGTGCGGGTCAATCCCGCCGTGGGCGTGTCGAAGTCGATCGGCTTTTTCCTGCTCTACTTCCTGCTCGCCAAGGCCTGCACCGCCCTGGGCGGCCGCGAGTCGCTTTCGCCGCTCTGGGCGGCCTTGATCCCGAACCTCGCCATGCTTGGCATCGGGGTCGGGCTCTTCGCCCGGATGAAGTGACGTGGCGGCCGTTCCCAAAGGGGCGGCGGTCACGTGGCGAACCAGTCGCCGATGCGCCGCCAGACGGCGTTGGAGGGCCAGAGCATGACCACCCAGACGATCACACAGTTGATGTAGCTGAGGAAGACGGCGGCGCTGGCCATGTCCTTGATGCGTTTCGCCACCGGATGGCGCTCCGGGCGGACGTAGTCGATGGTCCACTCGATCGCGGAGTTGAGCAGCTCGACGATCATGATCAGCAGGAGCGAGGCGATCATTAGGGCGGTCGAGACCGCGTTGACCGGCAGCACGATGGCGAACGGCACGAGCAGGACGACGAAGAGGATGTCTTCGCGGAAGGACGGCTCGAGCTTCCAGGCCGCGACGAACCCTTCCACCCCGTAGCGCAGTGAAGCGAAGAAGTTGCGCACGTTGCGCCGCTTGGGTTCGCCGGGAACGGGTTCGAGGTCGGGGGACGACACGGCGGGAAAGATTGCGCAGGCGGGGAGCGGGAGGAAGTCCGAAGTGTGCGCCGGGGCCTCCGGAACCGGGCCAGGCAGCCCCTTCAGCCGCCGGAGGGCGGACGCGGGCGCAGATCGAACTCCGAAAAGTCGTTCACGATCCCGTCGTAGGGCTTGTCCTGTTTGTAGATCTGCAGGATGCGGGCGTGTTCGGCGTCGCTCGTCGGGAAGATGCGCGGCGGCTCACCCTTCAGGAGGAGGGCGGTGTAGGCGCGATGGCGGTCAACGAGCCGTCGAATCACGAGCATGCCCCAGACAAGGCGGTTTCTCGACCGGTGCAACTCGAGGGGAGAGGGAGAACGAGGCTTAAATCCCAAACGCCAAATCCCAAACGCCGAAGAAGAGAACCGAAGGAAGAGAAGATCCTAAAACTCAGGTCCAAAATCCTAAATCATAAACCCTAAATCCTAAATTCCAGATGCCCAGCCCGTCTCACACCCAATTGTAATTGAAGCTGATGCTGATCCGCTCCTCGTCGACGCGGTTGCTGGCGACTTCGTGACGCAACCAGCTTTCGAAAAGGATCACGTTGCCCGCTTCGGCCGGGTAAGTGACGTGCGGGCGGTTCTCACGACGAGCGTTGGGCAACTTGGGTGGGGCGGCCATGAATCGGTCGAGGCGCGGATCCTCGAACTTCAGCCCGGGACAGCCCTTGGGGGTGCGGACGTAGTAGGTGCCGCTGATAAAGGCCAGCGGATGCAGGTGCAGGCTGTGCGCAGCCGTCGGCGGCATGACGTTCACCCAACAGTCGGTCATGTGGATGGAGCGGCCGCGCAGGTCCATCTCGAGGTGCCGGGCGAAGGCCTTCACGTGTCGGGACAGCTTTTTCTCGAGGGCCGCAAACGTGCTCGAGAAGGTGTGCAGCGTGTTCATCGATCCGTAGCTGGTGTATCCGCCGGGATAGTTCGTGGCGGACCAGCGCCGGCCGGCGGCATCGAACTCCTGCAGGCGGGCGATCTCGTGAGCCAGCTCATCGTTGAGCCGGTCGAGGCCCCGGGGTTGGAGCGGCTCGCAATAGATGTAGGTGGGAAACCAGGCGCGGGTCGGCATGCGAGAGGGAGTAGGGTGGTGGCCGTGGGCAGGCAAAACCAAAGCAGGACCCGCCCAAACAGGCCTAATTTGGCCCTGATCAGGCTGCAAATGTCGGGTGTTTACCCCGGAAGTGGAACCTCCGATCTCCGGTGTCGTCTACGGGCCCATGACGATGAACACCCTTAAACCCTCCGTCCCCGCTCCCCGCCTGCTGCGCCGGAGCCTCCTCGTGTGCCTGCTCGCCGGCGCGGGTGCACTTTCCGCTCAAGTGACCCCGGTTGAACCCGTGCCGCCCGAAGTCCAGGCGCTCGAAACGGTCGAGCCGGTCGAAGCCGCCAAACGCATCAGCGCGAGCTTCGAAACCCTCGCCGGTTCGGAAGAGAACGCCCGCAGCCTCGTCGACGGCCTGCGCACGGGCGGCGAGATCACGCTCACGTCCGAAGTCGACGGCCAGACCGTCCAACGCACGTTCTCGCCGGCGACCGGCGAGCAGGGCTATGGCAACGTGTTCCTTGCGCTCGGCCTCGCCGAGCAGGAACTGGCCAAGGCCGGCGTGACCGAGCCGACCGCCGCCCAGTTGGAAGCCGCCCTGAACGGCGGCGTGATCACGGTCGGCACGGGCGAGACCGCCAAGTCGGTCGAATTCGCCGGCGTGCTGGCACTCCGGGCCGACGGCCAGGGCTGGGGTCAGATTGCCCGCGAACTCGGGGTCAAACCCGGTCAGGTCGTGAGCAACCTGCGCCGCAACCCGCGGGCCGCCGAGGCCCTGGCGATGCGCGCGGAACGCGCCGAGCGTCCCGAACGCGCCGAACGGGCGGAACGCCCCGAGCGTCCGGCCCGCGTTGAACGAGTCGAGCGCGTCGAACGCGTCGCCCGCGTGGAGCGCCCGATGCGGGCCGAGCGCGTCGAACGCCCGGTCCGGCCAGAACGCCCCGAGCGCCCGGGCCGGCCTTGAGTCGGTTCTGATACTCCTCCGCCCCCGTGACCGTTGACCGGCTCGGGGGCTTTTCGTCTCCTTCTCCTCTCCAGCTTCCACCATGAACACCCTGACCCGATCCCTCCTGGGCGCCGGCTGCCTTGCGCTGCTGTCCAGCGCCGCCCAGGCCCAACTCACGCTTTCGACCGGCTTCGACTACACGAGCGGCGACTACGGCCTC
>VFQR01000476.1_pt1 | contig 55382 bp, 42 predicted proteins | sample 3512321 | NCBI WGS metagenome assembly VFQR01 (sample SAMN10412374, study PRJNA504923) | tailings metagenome | isolation source: Relicate 3 Philex TSF1 revegetated site | place: Philippines: Tuba, Benguet | collected 2017-08-29 | reverse complement strand
ATGCAGCTCATCGCGAACCCCGGCATCGAAACGCTCGGCATCGATCAGGATCTCGTTCTTGAGTGTTGCCGGGTGACTGTCGTCCGGACCCCACTTGGGGAGATCGCCGGCCGCCATCTCATACAGGGTCAAGGCGGCGCTGTAGCGTTCGGCGGCGCTGTCCCATCGGGGCGGCTTACGGTCGGTGAGGAAGGGGTCTAGGTAGGCGGCGGTTCCGCAGCGGATGTCCGACGGGGGTACGGCCGACAGCGAGAAATCGAAAATGGTCAGATGCTCCGCACCGTCCTTGCCCTTCCGAATGCCGATGTTGGAGGGCTTCAAGTCCCGATGCGGGTAACCCTCGCCCTCGATCACGCCCAAAGCCTCCAGCAAATCGGTTCCAAACCGTTCCAAGTAGTCGAGGGCGAGCGGTCCTTCCTCCGAAAGGTGCTGGGCCAGCGTCTTCGGACCGGCACTGCTGACCAAGATCCCCGTTATCCCGGCCTCGAACTCCCGAAGTTCGTAGGCCTCGACGATGCGTGGGCTGCGAAGCTTCCTCAGGACATCGAATTCCGAGCGGATTCGATCTGAGTAGTCCGGTCGGAGGGCGACCTTGAGCACGCATTCGCGGACGACGTCACCTTGCGACCATTCGACAAGAAGGGCCGCAGCGGTGGATCCCGACCCGAGCTTGTGGCGGACAACCAGGTCGGCGGCTATGCGGTCGCCTCTCTTGGCGGCGAGGGGAGGCACCGTCCGCTCTGACTCCGGAGCGGTGTAGTGGTTCTCCACCTCATCGAGCTGGGACAAGAATGCGCGAATGCTCTCAGTTCGGTCGATGACGGCAGGGGCCGTACTCTGCTGCACGAGGTCGCAAAGCGGCTTTGAGGCACCGTCGAGCACCGCGGCTAGTTGCAATCCGCGCTCGGCGGTGAGGCGGGCGGCAAGTTCGGAGGCAGAGTCTGCCGGTGTTCGGCCGCTGAAGAGATAGTAAGCGAGGGCGCCGAGGGAGAAGATGTCCTGAGTCTGGCCGTCGGCTTCGGGATTCAGCAGGCCCTCTGGCGCCTGATAGGCCGCGACAGATTGGTCGGTCAGCTGATCCGCGTGGAGGGTTGGGCTGAAAATCGAGTTGGTGGCGACCGAGGAGCCGAGGCGCTGGCCCAATTGCCAGTTGTGAATCTTGAGCTGACAGTCGCCGGAGCGGCCTTCGCAAACGTAGAGGCTTTGCGGCGCGAGCTGACGGTGGGCGACGCGGCGCCCATGGGCAAACGCCACGGCCTCCGCAAGCTGCCGGAGCAAAGCAAGGCGCTGGTCGAATCCAAGTGAGGCGCCCTTCTCGCGCATGTAGTGGTCGAGCCGCAGAGCGCCAGCGGGCAGACGGAAGATGAGCGCATACCCCGCTTCGTGCTCCGTGTGGTTGCGGACCTGGAGAATGCCGACGTGTTCGAGCGTCTGGATCAGGTCGTACTCCCGCTTGGCAACGCGAGCCGCCAACTCACGCTCCTCCGGAGTGCTGTTCACATGCCTCGGATAAAGGCGGACCAGCGAGACGTCGTCCTTCGCGGCTGCGTGGCGTGCAAGCCAGTCCTGGAAGGTGCCATGTGGGTGCTCGTAGAGAAGCTTCTCCAACGTGTAGTCGAGAACCCGACGACTCTTGTTGGGAGGTCGTATCCCCACATCGTTGAGCGCTCGGCCGAGGGCGCGGGAAACGGGAGCATCGATCTGGAACCGGGAATCGGCGGAGCGCGGACGGGAGAGAAACTCGACGATCCCCCCGCGGGGAGGCGTGCCCTGGTCGCGGGAGAAGACCCTTCGGGCGACGTGTTCCGGCAGCTTGATTCGGTTGTCGGGGGCAGAACAAAAGATCACCGGCTCAATGAACGGAAGCCGCAGGCGCGAGAAGTCGCGCTGCCGTTTTAGCAGCGAAGCGAGCTTCTTGGCCTTACGGTTGGCGAGCAGAACCGGGTTGTCGTCGGTGGTCGAACGGCCGCCGTCGCGCCACGTCCACGTGTGAGCATCCCCGGAAATCTCGCCGGGACGGCTCTTGATCTCGACAAGGTAGAGCCCGGTGGCGGTAAGGACGAGGACATCGACCTCGTTGATGGTGCCATCGTCGGCGACAAACTCGAAGTTCGACCAGGCGCGGAACGGCTCGTGGTCCGGCAAGCCCGCTCGAAGATGATCGATGGCAACCTGCTCCCAAGGGTAAGCGGAGGGGGCTATGGTCTGCCAGCGGTTCTGGTTCATCGCGCGAATCTCCAATGAGATGGAAGCGACTCGGCCATGGGGCAAGCGGGCAGTTGCGTCCAAGCTGCGGAAAGGAGCCCCTGAGGGGCCCGGCAACCGGGCTGGATGTATCTTGCTCGATCTTCAAGATGAGGAGGACCAAGCTCCGGGGAAGACTTCACCCAAGCGCTTTGGCCTAAGATCGAGTCATTGCTGCCACATGCTTTCACGCTACAGCCATGCGTTCTAAGAAAGAGCGACTTCCCGCGACAACTACCGAACAAAGTGGCGACCTGTTCAACCAGATCGCGGCACTTCGGCGGACGATTAAACCGCTCCCGAAGGGCGAGACGGCCAAAGCGCTCATAAATGCAGGCCGCTCCAGAACGCAGCGCAAACGCAGGTGAAGGTTCCGGGAGTCTGCGGGCTCCACGTCAGGCGTGGTCGCTAGTACCACGTCAAATCATGGTGGTGGCTAAACGCTCGACCTAGACAGCCGTGTCGTGCCCAGTAGGCTGGCTTCCACTGATCGCGGTAAACCAAGGACTCATATGGCCACATACCTCCTCACATGGAATCCCTCAAAATGGCCTTGGGATCATCTAGATTCGCTCGCGCGGAAATCTGAGAAGGGAAAACTGCTCAGTGACGGATGGAGCTGTGGAAACACCCAGCGCATCTCGGCTGGAGACCGGATATTTCTCCTGCGACAGGGCCAGAAATCCCCAGGCATGATCGGTTCGGGCTGGGCGACTTCAAAGGCCTATCGTAGTCCGCACTGGGATCCGCAGAAGCGCAAGGATAGGAAAAAAACTTGGTTCATTAACCTTGATTGGGATGCGTTGGTGTCAGTCGAGCGGAGACTGCCTAGGAGCACACTAGAGAGGGGTGTCCTGAGTCAGGCGCTACTGAACGTGCAATCGGGCGGCTGTTCCATCGACGCCGCTTCCGCGCTGAAACTAGAGAAACTTTGGGCTAAACATCTTAAGCGGCCAGTATCGGTTGCCGGGATGTCACAAGGCGTCTCGCAAGCTAATGAAGGAGAGCCGGTCGAACACCGCAGCTATCGCCGGAAGCGAGATCGGAGCCTACGGGATGCCGCGATGAATCGCTCAAAGGGCAAATGCGAGGTCTGCGCGAAAAACTATTCAAAAGTCTTGGGCGGAAAGGGCCTTCGCATGTTGGAGGTCCACCATCGCAAGCAACTCGCCTCCAACAAAGCGCCACGTATCACAAAAATCTCAGACCTCGCCGTAGTGTGCGCCAACTGCCACGCTCTGATTCATTTTGATCCAAAGAAGGCTATCCCGGTTGGCCGATTGAAATCTATGCTTCATGGCAAGCGAACCTGGATTCTTCGATGATGGCGCAGAGTGGCATTCACGGCACACTCGGTCGCACTCATAACGGGACATCAATTTTTTTTGGATTCTTTGAGACCGAGGTGAGGTATACGATCCGCTCCAAGAGTGCCTCGGCGCTATGAAACCGTGCGGCCTTGGCGAGGATAGTAGCGGCTTTGGAGTCGAAGGTCGTCTCGCAAAATTCGATGAAGATGGGGATAGCCGGCATCATCGCCTGCAATCGCCTCGCGGCCGAAAACGACTGGTAGGTGATCTCGCCCGCTACCACTGCGATCTCAAAAGTTCCTGCTTGGAAGAGGAAGCCTTCGTTCAAATCGCCAACTGAGACCGGGCTAACCTTGACGCCGCGTTGCGTATATCGGGTTAAGAACGCATCCTCGCGATTCCGCAGTTTCATGCGTGTCTCGTACTCTTTTTTCTGAAAATTCCATTCGTCCTTGTAACGTTCGAGTTTCTGGGTGACGAGCAGTATAGATGTTAGGCGTACTCCGGCCAGAACGTCATCAATCGATCGTAACGTGATTGATTTCATGAACTTGATCGAGGGACTCGTGACTCCTCAATTGCAACCAGGGCCGTTTCCGTGTTTTGCGTCCCACGCCCTTCTAAAGGTGTCGCTCCCGCTGTACAGTTCTCCGATCAAACGCTTTTCCTTTTCGGTCTCCATCCTCAGAGGAAGAACACTCAGGTACCCGAATACTTCAGTCACCGACGCACTGGCTGCGAGGACCTCTTCTAGAAGCGCTGCCTCCCAGCCCTCCTGAACTTTGGCTACCTGAGAGGCGTAGGCGCGATCCCATGCTTTGACGAGAATCTTGCCCTTCGCACTCCTCTTCACTCGTGGTTCAAGCGACGAACTCTCGGTCGCCTCCAGAGCACGTAGTTCGTCCATGGTGATATGGGCATAAACGGTATCCTCTCGTTCTTTAGAGATTAGAGCCACATTCGCCACCGCGGATCTCAACTGTACATACTCGTTTAGTTGTATAATTCGCTTAAGGTACGGCAGTCTCGCTTGAACCAAAGCTTCCCACTGCCGGGCATTCCTTACAATCGGATCGGTGTAGTTCCTGTAGTTCAAACCGGAACTAAGCTGAAAGAAAGACGAGAAAAAGATGTCTTCATCTGGCTGTAACGTTGTCCAATCCGTCCGACGTCCTTCGAGGGCGATCATTCTCTCTAGATTCTCCCATGCTCTCGTGTGGTCACCTTCAAGTAGCGCGCATTGGATGAGAAAGTTACGCCCCTGCAGCGGCCGATGCTCAGCGTCGATCAACGCCAGCGTTAATGCTTGGGTGCTATTGCCATTCTCTAATGCCTCGGCGGCATATTGCTGGTAGACGCCGAGGAAGTGTTTGGCAAAGCCTCCGCGCTTTTCGTACCACTCCGAATTTGGTGTATCAATGGAGGTAAGGTCGGTCACCTGGGGCTGGGAAGCCAGAAGGAGTAAGCGGATCTGCTGGTCCAAATCCCGTTTCTCCCAGTTTCGGTAGTCGAGGTGAAGGCCTGAGCGCTTTTCGTGCCGGGCGGCCTCCATCAATGCGAGGACACGAGACGCCTGAATCGTCCCGGTTCGAATCTCACGGGTGATGTGGGACATCATTCGTATCTTGAACGATGCGTCACGATACACCGCCGATAGAATCTCAGCGTCGCGACGGAAGAGGGGCACGAACTGTTCGAGCGGAATTCTTCCTCGACTAAGCAGGCCGAACTTTGGCCGCGCGTCGGTGAGGGCATCCCAGAGTAGCCTGTTCGGCTCGATTCCGGATGCGATGACGGGCCAGTTAAGGAAGACGCTGGAGGAATCATCCAAAAACTTAACCGTTCGTTCCGTAGCAACTTGAAGGCTCTGGTGGCGTTTCGCTATCGCCTCGCGCGATTGACGCAGCCCCTCCTCTGCAGACAAGTGGAAGATCGAGCCTGAATCGCCCGAAAGAGGTACGCTTCCGAGCGCCGATAGGAACTCGTATTCGACGACTTGCGCGACTGCGACTACGCCAACGTCATTAAGACCGGCGGTAAGTTTTTGCTCGTCTTTCGCGATCGACTTCCAGGCTTCCACAACGTTCGCCAAGGGAGGATCGAATAGATCGGGTACGGTAATGGCAGTGGCGCGGATCGCGATATTCAGGTTCTGGACAACGTTATTATGACTTGGAGTCGCGCCGGCAGTCACGACGCCAATGACGTGACCGTGACGATCAACCAGCGGCCCACCACTGTTGCCACTGGAGATTGCGGCATCGAACTGGACGAGAGCGTCGTCGGGAAGGGAGCTCACGATTCCTTGGTTAATGGATTTCGCGAGTCCGAGGGGAAACCCGAGCGCAAAGACGGGTTCACCAATGTTCGGTGGTTTCTTTCGTAACGGCAGCGGACGGCCCTCAATCTTGGCAGGCTTCACCAAGGCGAGATCAAGGGATGAGGAGACACGGACCTCTATTGCGTCCGTGAGGGTCACTTCGTTAGGACCGACCCGAACCACGACGCCATCGATCAGCACATGCCGGTTAGTGAGCACGTAGGTCGCACCATCGATTTCGACCAATACTCCGCTCCCCCTCGAAACCGAGCCATCGATTCCGACCGACTCGACGCGAAATACAGATGGGGATGAACGCTGCCAGATCTGCTCTGGGGAAAGGGGCCTGGAGCATCCGGTTACGATGATTGCGGCTATAAGGATCGGCAGGAAACAACGCATGATTAACGGCTCGGCCGATGTCGGTATTACGAGCATACGTTTAGTTGAGCAAGCCGGACCGCATCACCATAATCTCGTGATGTCACCGCTTCCGTCCGCCTGCTGATGAGTCGCCACGCCACGTTGTAGATCTACGACGTTGTAGTTCGGTTGGATCTTGCCCTCTGGGCAGCCCGGGTTGAGCGACCAGGTACGACCGACTTTTGAGCACCAACTTCGGGGATCGTGAACGTGGCCTCCGAGAAGAAGCCGCGGACCGCGACCTTCGGCGCAAACGCGGCCCAGGTCCCAGTCGCCGAAGTTTGTGCCGTCCCGCGAAACCGCCGTCGCTGCTCCGTCGGGCGGTGCATGCACGATCCACACCTCATCCTCGCCGGCAGATTCGGGGACGGCCTCTCCCCAGCCGATGCAGCGAAGCGTGAACCCAGCAAAGGCGAATACGTCGCCATCTAGGCGAACGTGTTCGGTGCGTAGTCTGCCCATCCACTGGAGGCCGTGGAACTCTTGGCTGCGTTCGGGGAGTCCATCGTGATTGCCGCTGACGAGCGCCAAGGGCGTACCCGCGAGCGCAGACAGGTGGGCAGTCACCCGCGGGACCTGCTCGCCGATCGGAGTGCGCGCGTTTAGATTTAGCAGGTCCCCGCTGATGACCAAAAGGCCGTAGGACTCGCGCAACGACTTGACCCACTCAAACCATGCGTCGTTTGCGTGGAGGTCGGATAGGTGAAGAAGTCGAGAGGTGGACATTCAACGGAAGGGCCTAGGAACGAGGCCCTGATCGGATGGTCGTGGTTAAACTGGAGACCTCGTTATTGACAGAGTGCACGAAGTAGACGAACTAGACGAAATGGACTCAGGGGCAACCAAGGCACATTCTGGGTCCGCCGAGGAAGCGTCCATTCTGGTCGTGCGCGGAGAGGTTTCAACCCCGTCGAGTACGGGAACCGCGACGGATTCGGTTGGTTCTGAACATTCATCCTGCCTTGGCCGGTTTCGCGAAACGACCGTTGCGCAGTTGAGGAGTAAGTTCGCGCTTCCTGTGGACATGGTCGTTTTGGAGTCGCTGCGGGCATCCGCAGCCGCGCAGGGGTATACACTTGCCTTCGTTCCCACCCACCAGATTACCACGGCAAAGGCCGCATCGGCCGCTGCGCGACCTCCGGAGGAGAAGTTCGATCCCTACGAAGTGGGCCGACGGGCCGTCGAGGCACTCAAGCTCGCGGAAGGAGGCTCACTTTCTCGCACGGAAGCGGCAGCACGACTGAACCTGAGCCTGGCAGGTCTGTACCTCCGCCTGCAAAAGCGGCAGATCGTGGCCTGGACTGACGCCAACGGTCGCATGCGGTTTCCCGTATGGCAGTTTGGCGCCAACGGCATGCTACCGGGCATTGTGGACTGTCTCGAAGCCCTGGGCCGAGGTGATGAATGGGCCGTGATGCGCTTCTTCCTCACACCTAACGCGTCTATGGGGTTCAAATCCGCATTAACGTTCTTGAGGGAAGGCAACGTTGACGCCGCGAAGGAGATGGCCAAGCGCTCTGGCGTACACGGGTGATTCGTAAGCCGAAACGGGATTTGAACCAATCGGTCAGCCGCACTCCCATGCCCATACTCGCCCTTGCCGGTAAGCCAGACCACGTCCAGATCGCCGCCATCCTGCGCGGACTTCCGAGCACAACGCTCGGTGAGATCTCACGTACGCTTGGTTTGTCTAGGGAGACGATCATTGCCGCCCTGAAACTATCCCGGCGCAAAATATCTGCCTGTGAGAGGAGCGGCGACCGGTTCGGTCCTGAGGAATCGGAGCGCCTGCTCCGCGTCATTCGAGTGCGCCATTTGGTGCGTGAAGTGTTCGTCTCCGATACCGCCGTCGTCGAATGGATGTGCAGTCCTCAGGACTATCTTGATGGACAGACTCCCCTGGAAGCTCTCGACACCGGACTCGGTGCGGCGCGCGTGGAGAACCTTGCCCGTTCGATGATTCATGGCGTGCTGGTCTGACGGGTGAACAGATTGCGATGCGGAGCACGCTCTGCCTCATGGCCCCGCCACTTCGGACACGCCGCTCATGTCGCCGACTTTGTTTTGACCTGGATCCGTTGTTTGATTCTGCCCGAGTCATGCCACGCGGCAGCCCGTAGGCTGACCGGAGTTTTACCGCTCACCTCCTCGCAAAGAAGCTCCAGAAGCAGCGGGAAGTTATCGGCGTGCCATTTCGATCGCAGTAGGAGCGACCTGTTCTGGATCGCGTCCTGGACGGGAGGCGTGAGCCCAAATTCGAGGCTGTCCTTTCCCAGGCTGCGAACCCAGTCGTATAGCACGGCGGCCTCGGCGCTCAGTCCGTAAACGGACTCGCTGGAGGGTCGGTTTAGGTACGCGTGGATGGCATCCTTCGCCGCTGCCCAGGTCGATTGCGGCGCCACCGTGGCGAACCAGTGAGCCGTAGTATGTCCGAAGTCCCAGGAGAACTTCAGATAGGGTGCACGCTTGCGCACCAAACCCAGGAGGGCCGTGATCGAGTTATCGATCTTGTCGGTCTTTGCCGCCGCCGGGAAACATCGGAAGAACTCCCGCTTCGATGGAAGATACCACACGTAGTAGGGACCCGACCCCTCAAGCGTGGCATCGGCCAGCATCTTCAGGAACCACTTGATGCTTTGCTCGGATTCGAGGTTGTTGAAGACATCGTCAGGGACGACGAAGCCGAGGCTCGAAGGTAATACGCCGGGCGGATGACGCGCGGCGATGGTGAACTTCACCCAGTGGCGTCGTTTGGGGAAGGCCTCGCCTTTGGTCGCGAGGGTGATCTCGATGCCCGCCTTGTTGCGGATTTCCTGGAGGACCGCCTCGTAGTCCGCGCTCCAACCGAACAGCCGTATCCGTTGGCGGACTCCCAGGTCCTTTTGAAACCCATCGAGTTCGCCGGCTTCGAGTCGCTCCAGCAACGCCGAGGCTGGTTCGGAAAGCGGGGCCGGTGCCTCCAGGTTATCTATACCGTGCGCGTACCGCTGCACGTCTTCCCATTCGGTGGAGCCCTCCAGCGAAAGATCGAAGGCTGAGATCTCGTCTTGCCGGTAGCCTCGAAGTTCAACCTTTAGCCCAGGACACTGACGCTGGATCTCGGCTACGGCGGATTCGAAGACCGTTCGGACTGCACGCGTGCTCGCGAGTGGCAATCCCACGGCTGCATTTAACTTGGACTGCAGCTGCGGAAGGTAGACGTCGCGGTCGTGGAAGCGAAACCGGGTCTCCTTGCGGATCGTCGCCTTCAGATAGTCCACCGCGGCGGCGACAGGGTCCGCTTGGTCGGATGGTTCGGCTCCTGACGATTGGCGGTCTTTCGTCATCGGAGCCGACTGGGTTAAAGGTACGTGCCGTGGGCCAGCGCGCGGAGGATGCGAGCCACCTCGCTCCGACCCTTCGTGGTTGCCATGACGCGAAGAGGATCGCGGCCCCCAAGAGACGGCGCCGGTTCGGACAGCCACTGGGCCAAGGCCTCCTCAGACTCGAATAGTTCCATGCCCGTCTCGTACACCTCCGGACTGACGCGGCCCAGCTGGGCGAGGCAGCGCTCGTAGTGACGGACTTTCGCTTCGATGGCTCGTTGCAACCGGCGACGTTGATTGCGGGAAAACGTGCAGTCGCCAGAGCGTCTTCGAGGGGTAGAATTCATGGAGCCTCAGATTCAAGAATGAAGAGCTCCGCAGATACGATCAAGCCGGGCCGCACGTGGTTGTGGTTGTTCGATCGATAGCTAATGCAGCTCCAACCAGAGCTGATCGAAGACCTTCCTGGCCGCTGCACTCCTTAGTATGCCGGGCTTTGGAAGGAATGGGACCACATCACAACGCCGAGGATTACTCCACTCCTTCTTGCATTGGAGGATCCTTTCTCGAAATGCCTCCTTGGTCGCGACCTTCCTCGCCCTGTTGTATTCTTTAAGCCACTCTTTGTGCCGAGCACTAATATCCCGGCACATCTTCGGGAAATGCGCTCGAAGTACGCGGGGTGAGGCATCCAAAATCCGACAAACTTCAAGAAATGACGGGGGAGTGGCATCGGTCGCGGCCAGCAGTTCATCAATTTGTTTCGCTACCCTAATCTCGTCTAGTACTATCGGGGCACGGCGCGAAATCCAAAAGGGGAGTTCTCCGGTCCCGCGAGGAATGACTTCGCTGGCTACACGGCCGGTCAGGAAGTCATCCAGAGACATCTTGAAGCAAAAGCACAAGCGAAGGACCTGCGGGAGTCCGGGGGCCGATTTTCCTCGGAGCCAGTACCATGCAGTGATGCGACTCACATTAAGGAGTCGCGCGAGTTCCGCAGGGTCCTGCATTCTGGCGGCTGCGAGGCAGGACTGAATGACAGAAGCGGGTGATGCTTGAGTATTCCTCGTGATCGTCGGCCTCCCCTTCGCCGGTGTGAGAAAGTCATCAACCAGTTGCGCGATGCCGATGTCGAATTCGTCGGCGTAGCTGGCCGGTGATGGCTCACCGGTCCTGGCAAGTTTTGACTCACATGTAGGGCAGAATCCTGGAACTCCTCGTGCGTGGAGCACCGGCACCCGTGATCCGCAGCATCCACATTGATCAACCAGTACACAACGGTGGCGGACACACGCCTTCACCGGGTCAATACTCCAGGAAAGACGATAGTACGGATCATCATCCTCGGCGAGGCAGAGGGGGCACCATGCCTGACGCGCGCGAGTGAATCCCCGCTCTGGGAACAGCGGCGACCAGTTCGTAGCAGTACATTCTGCCAAACCCCGTACTGCAGTGAGTCGTTCTAGCAGGCGAACCCACCGCTCTCCGCCAGGGCGGGTATTGATTGAAGGAGATAGCCTCAGCGAGGCTGTCTTCCTCATCCATTGTCCGGCGTGCTGCGGTTGCCCGGAATCCCACCAAGCCAGCTCGCGATGAAGCAAGGTCGCCGGGGTGACGAGATGCTCGCGAGCCAAGCGGCAAACGTAACTGGCAAGGCTCTCGATCTGGGAGGTATTAACTCCCAGAGGCTGGACCGGATAAAGCCGACTACACGAGAATCGGCCGTCTGAAGCGGAGGACGCCTTCATGGGTTCAACTCGCCTTCTGCTGAGTCGCGCCCTCGTCATCGCCTCCGATTGGGTACCGGCGGGGCAACTGTTGGCCAGGCTTCAGTTTGTTCTTCGCCTGCCCGGCGCCACTAGGATCGTGGAGGGGTAGGTCAAATTGACCTTTGATGCCCGGCTTAGCTTTCGGCGGCACGTTCACGAGGCCGAGATCCTCGCGAAGAAGGTCTAGCTCGTCCTGCGACTCGGTTAGAAAGCGCTCTCCTTGGCCGGCTTCATCCAGCATCCGACGGAGCTTGTCCACTGAGAGCTCTGTCGCCTTTAGGTCCTGATGAACAATCTCAGTGCGGCCAGACCTTGCGGCATGTGCCAGCGCCTTCATCAACCACGTCTTCAGCGTGCCAGCGCAACCGATAGACCGCTCATGGAAATAGCTCGCAAGCGTACTCATTTCCAGTTGCGGCGCGACTCCCAGACATTTTTGGAACGTGCGCAGAAGGGTTTTGAAGTCCGCGAAGTCGGCCTCGTGCCCAACGCCGGCGCGATAACGTCCGAAATGGACAATGTCGCACCGTCTAGCCAACTGTCCTGAAAGACTGGCCATCTGCATCAGTTCGTAGGTGCCGAAACAAACGTGCAGCACGCCCGACCGGTTCGCGAAGGACTTAATCCGGGTCATCTGTTCGAGCAACACCTTGCCGCTGGAAACGCTGGCGAAGTGGTTCGCTTCGTCCAAGAGCACGACATTTGGTCGGCGATACTTTAGCGCGTTGAGAACGGCCTGCTCGGGGCTCTTTGACCAACTATCTAAGGGTATCGCGGCCAGCTTACTCGGCTCCATAGCGAACGGAGCGTTTAGGTGCGCCATGTAAGCGTGATAGAATTCACGCCAACTGAACCGATGGTTCGAGGCAACACTTGGCACTTCAAAGCTCACGCAGGGAACGCTTCCCGATAGGGCCGGGTCTTTTGCGGCGGCCATTTGGAGAATCTTGCTCTCGACCTTCTCTCGGAGGCGGGTCTTACCAACCCCCGTCGGTCCGACAACCAAGAGAAGTTTGGTGTCCGTCGGAAACTGAATCTCCGACATGATACGGGACAATGAGTCCTCGAAGCGAGGGTGCTCAATCAGGCGGCGGTCGAGCCGATTCTTAGCGTCCGCAAGGACTTGCGGGATGGTAGTAGTAATCATAACTTAGTCCTCCGAAATGTTGAAGCTCCGATCATTGTTATCGATGACCTCGTTGCTAACGCCCTTTGTAGTCGGAGCATCCGACATGGGTTCCTCGACAGGTTGGCTCTCGGCCTCAGGTGGTTGCGTTGCACCCAATTCCCCGCGGGCAGCACGTCGTTCCGCATCTTGCCGCGCCCGCAGGACTAGAAACGCCTCCAATGAAGCGACCTCAGTCATAAAGTCCGCGAGTTGCCTGGTCGTTATTGACCGTAGTTTACCGTTCTGGGCGTTGCGCGCCCGCAGCTCGATGGTTGCCGCTTCGATCGCACGCTGACTCCAATTCATGAATACGTTGGCGTGAGACGAGACGCAAGTGACCCACTTACCCTTTACGAATGCGTAGGCGACGGACGCGTCCCAAGGATCAAAACGAACCGGAACCTTCTCGCCCTCGACCGATGGGTCCAGAAACGCATCGGACCAGTAGTCCAGATAGTTAATGTGGACGCCCTTTTGACAATGAACCTTTGCGAACCCATGTTTGGTCGTTGGCAGGGTGAGAATCCGAAACACCGAATCGTAGGGTATAAACAAGTGCTGCCGGGTACCGGTCCCTGCCATGGCCCGAATCATCGACTCGCGGGGGCTTTCACCAAGCGCGGGATGCCGAGTAGTATCGTAGACCTCCATGCAGAACTTCGACAGTGTAGCTGTCAGTTCCTCCAGGTTCCAGACGGCCAGCGTCTTGGGGTTCACCTCCTTGGTGAGCTGGCGAACATTCTTCGTGAGCTGAGTGTTGCCACGGAGAGTGTGTATGAAACGGGAATTGATTGTCCCAAACAACCGTTCAATGACCGAACCGTGCCGTGGATGAGCTGCAGGGCGCGACTTCTTCGTGATGTGAAAGAAAGCCAGCAGAGTATCGAAGTACACGCTTTCGAACCCTTTGCCCTGGTCCACCACAAGAATCTGAGGTAGGCGATGATGAAGCCTTACGCATTCCCTCAATACGCGCATGCATGACTCCGTACTTTCGGCGAAATAGGATAAAGAAAAGGCCAAGATGCGGCGCGTATATGCATCTATCAGCAGCGTTAGCCAGGGACGGCCCAGGGCCTTGCCGGTTATCGAGCAGACCAACTCGATGTCGAGCTCTGTGTGGTCGATGTGCGCGACCTCCCAAGGACGGTCGCCATGAACCGGAGTGTTTTGGTTCAGGAAGAAATGGAACTTCCTACGCTGATAGGCTACTCGGCGTCCCTCTCGCTTCTTTCTCTGCTGGTACTGTGGTCGGTCATTGATACGCGCTGAGAACGTCTTGAAGCTCGGAGCATCAAGGCCCCGATCCTCACATGCTTTGACAAGCAAACCATACACGTGAGTGCGGGTTGGCTTTTGGGGCGTCTCGAATTCTTCCGCGATGAACTTGGCCATCAGCTCTTCGACCGCCTCGGCGAGATGCGAGCCGGACTGACCGGGCCTAACGTCGGGAATAAGGCCGATGAAGCCGTTGCCGGTTGCATGCTGGGAAGCCCGGTATGATTGTATCCAGCGGCGGATACTGCGGGCTGTCCGCCTGGGCATTTGGAGCCGGCGACCATCCTTGGCTGAATTGAGGTACGGCTGGATGGTCTTCCATCGCGCAGTTGCTTCCTCCAGACGGTGCGGGCTCGCCGTGTCAAGGCTTGCGCGAATCCGTTGGAGGCGATGATCGGCTGGAGTGGCCGCTACGACTCCTCCTGCGATGATTTGCTTCTCGAAGTCGCAACGCTTCGAGAAAGTGATCTTACCGTCGGGCCCGAGCAATTGTACAATGTCATCCGTTGCCTCGACGATCGTGAAATCAGCTCCGTCGATTCTAACCTTTGCTGTCGGAATCAACTCAATAGGTCCGGAGTGGGCTACAGCTTCCTGTTTGTTTGACGCCTTGAGCGCAGCAATTGATTCGGCAGCGGTGAGGTCCGTGTAAAGAGACACGCTCGTGCCATCGACGAGGAGGGCGTTACGCAGATCCGCGTAGATGATGCCTCGCGCAATAAGGTAGTTTAGATCGTCAACCGACAGTTTGCGGACCCGCTTGAGAAGGTCTGGGTAGACGATGCCTTGGGAGTCTCGGATTGCGTTCAATGCATGCGAGACGAGATCCTTGGCCGGCGCTGGGTAGTTCGGCCGAAAGTAGTCGTCCAGAAAGTGGATGTTGCGCGTAAGAGGCACACCAGGCCGAGGACCGGTGCGCACCGTATATGTCAGACCGAACTGAGCCGCGTAGGCTTCAGCCGGGGGGCAGCTCCATTCGCCGTCTGGCCGGCGGACGTAAAGCTGATCGTGCTTCGATGAGGCCTCGCGGAGTTTTTCCTCCGTCTTGCACTCCACCCACCCGGCTTGTTCGCGCCGAAGCACGAAGAAATCGGGAACATGTTGATATCCCGTGCGCTTACCGTCCCCGTTCGTGAAGCAAACCTTGATTGGTCCGGGCTGATCCCAGTATTCGAGGACCTCGGGATCGTGCTCAAGATCCAGAATGGTAGGAAACTCCGTGCGATGGGCTTCAAACTGGATCGTCCTACCCATCTTTCGACTGGGATAGGTTCCGCGCACGTTGAAACGGCCTTGAGTGCGTCGGAATGGCTCCGACGAGCGGATGCGATCAACAATCGCCTTTGCGGGAGTGGAGAGGCCCAGCCCCACGACCCAACGGGAAAATGATGCGGCGGACGTGAACGAAGACGTTTGCTTTTTCATGCCCACAAGATGGGAATAAGAACCTAAACACTTTGCTTAGGTTTATGCCAAATGTGGGGTTAATCTTTTACGTTAGGGCACTTAAAATTTTTAAGGAGTTACTAGATTACTCTGTAAAGACCATTGGAGATTCAGGTGAACCGGTTGACTACATAGACAAACTCAACAGGTCCTTGAATGTGCTCCTTCTTCACGTAGAGGCACAGGGTGTAAATGGCCTTAACAAGATAATATTCAATGAGTTGTATAATGATAAGTCCCGCCCTGAACCTAATCCGGAGGTACTTGAAGCGCGCCGAAGCAAGATGTCCGAGCGCGGACGGCTCGGCGGGGGAACTAGTACGCGACGCAAGCGGGCGGCATCCAAGAAGAACGGTCTAAAGGGCGGAAGACCGTCGCCCGACATAAAGACGAAGTTTTATGCCATGCGCCTCGCGGAGGAGATAAAGTGGAGGAAGAACTACAAGAGCTGGGAAGCGGTCGCCAACTATTCGCTGCCCCCGAGGTTCCTTCGATGCGTGAAGGCAATTATGTTAGCCCGTGGATTGGATAACCAGGCGATGGGCCTACCTGAGAAATGGGACCCAGACCCCGGCAGCAAAGACCCTCATAAGCGGTATGCGGACTTTGCCCGGCGCCAAGGGTACTGGCTCAAGTCGCATCCCCCGCGGGCGTGTCCTTGGTGAGCTAGGAATCGAGACGCTACATTGCTCAAAAGACACGCATAACGACAGCGCTCACCTTTCCCAATTAGCAGGACGAGTCTTCCGGGAACCCGGCCCGGGCGCTCTCTCGATGCCGCAAGATCAAGTTACTGAAGCACAGAGGCTTGATCTGTTTGGAAGCACAAAATGGCCAAGCGCCAAGTGGAAGCACAAGCTGCACAGGCGGCCAACTTATGGTTCCATCGACATGATGCCGCCTGCCCAGGGTCGCGAAGATGGTGGGCCCACTGGGATTCGAACCCAGAACCAAAGGATTATGAGTCCTCTGCTCTAACCATTGAGCTATAGGCCCGCGTCTCGACGATGGTTTTTGCGAGGCCCTGCCTTGGGGTCAATCGCGCATCCGCGCGGGGACGATGGGCGAGGAGGAGAGTCGCGCCTCGTGAGGCGAGTTCACGGCTAGACCGTGTCACACGGTCTGGATGACAACCGAGTGCCATCCGGTCGCGTAGGTCTCGAACCCGGGGGACTTGGCGTGGCCGAGGTAGGCCTCCTTGCCTTGGAGGGTCACTTTGGCGAAGCCCTTTGGTTGTCGCAGCAGGTCCGCCAGGCCCGGAATCTCGAGGCGTCCGGTGAGGGCGCGGCCGGCTGAGTCAGCCAGAAGGTGGGCGTTCGCGTCGATGATGCAGGCACGCGTCTTGGGGCGTTCCGCATCGTCGACCGGTGTTTTCCGGACAATCGTGTCGGCGAGTGCGTCCCAGCGGAAGATCACCCCGAGCACGCCCATGGGTTCGGCGGAGGCGGTGCCTTGGCGGCAAACCTTGCAGGAGTAGATGAGCACCCGCTCGTTGCCGGCGAGGGAAGAGCGATGGGCGGACTCGAAACCGAACTCGTCTCCGCTCGCTGTGCGCAACGCCGACACGAACCATTCCGCGGTGGCGCATGACGTGCCGGTGCTGTGCCCCAGCGCCGGATTCCCGTGGGCGATGATGCGGCCGTCGAGGTCGGCCAGCACGATGTCGAAATAGACGGTGTAGGCCTTGAGGATGACCCCCATGCGTTCGCTGGCATGGCGGATCGCCTCCGGCGACGGCGTCTCCAGTGCGGCAACGAGGGCTGCGTCGGTGGCCCACCAGCGGCAGTCGCAGGAGCGCTCGTAGAGGTTGCGGTCGATGAGGTCGATGTTCATGAGCGCGAGGTCCGCGAGCCGTGTGCCGCGCACCTGGGTCGCCAGTTGACGGCTGATGTCCTCGATCTGGGCGACGATCGGCTGCGAGTCATCACGCAAGCGGACGGAGACTTCCTCCGTCTGCTTCGACAGGACCGCCATCTCCTGCGCCACCACCCCGAACGCCGCGCCAGCCGCGCCCGCTTGGGCGGCCTCGATCTGGGCGTTGAGCGACAGGATGCGGGCCTGGAGGTTGATGCGCTCGATTTCCTTGCTGGCGTCGTGGATATGGGAGGCGAGTTGCGCGCTCAGCAGGGAGATGGTCTCGGGCGCGCCGGAGGCGGCGGTCTTGGGGGACACGTGGGCGGTAAGCATGGGGTCGGGGTGGGGTGGAGCTAGCAGGTGCCAGCGACGTGCGCAATGAGAGGGATAGGGGCCCGACGTGAAGCGCTGAAGCAAAGACCGTCCTACCTACCATCGTCCGGGCGAGCGCGTGCTGTAGCAGGACAAGTGCCCAACGGTCGCAGCTGTGAGAGCCGGGTAAATCCAGACGGTCCGCGCTTCCCGACGGCACGCTTGAGGCGGTGGCAGCTGCCGACGGAGGACAGGTCCGGTTTGACCGCCGGCCGGGTCAACGCGGGCCGAGGCGGGGCTTCGGGGCCTGGGCGAGCAGGCGGAGGGCAGCGGGCGGGAGCCGGATCGACTCGACGCTCACTTCGCAGGGCAGGCCGAGCGTCTGGCCGAGGCAGGCGAAGACGTTGTGGTTTACCTGCACGTACACGTAGGCGAAGTCCACCGGGGCGAGCACATGCAGGTCGGACGACGGATGGCGCGAGCGCTTCGGCTTCGCGGGTGCGAAGGCGATCGGCTCCCGGTAGGTGCCGCGCACCACGGGCTCCTTGGAGCTGAGCAGGCGCTTGGCGAAGACCTGCGTTTCCCAGTAGCCATCGACCACCGTGGGCGTGGGCACGGCGGCGATCACGCGCCACACCTCGACGTGGTCGGTGTTGGCTTCCGAGCAGTACGAAATGACGATCGTTCCGGGCTGCAGCCGTTCCACCGCACGGTCCGTGTCCGCCCGCGAGTTCCATTGCAACTGGTCGGCGCGGGCGGTGGCGAGGGCGAGCAGGAGGAGCAACAGCAGGCGCATGACGGCGGGGCAGGGTGAAGGACACCATGGGCCGCGGCGGCCGCCGCGCAATCGTCGCGCGCAACAAGTTATTCACCGCCAACCCGACGCGTCGTGCCAACGTCGTGGTGTCTGGCCAGAGCCGGTGCAGTGGCTACGGTTGCTCGCCCGAGGCACTGGCATGAATGTCGCCCAACTCATCCTCGCCGATTGATTCCGTAGGGCAGCCCTCGAGCGCCTCGCGGGCGAGGGCGACCTCCCCCTCTGTGACCGGTTGGTGGTAGACGAATGATTGCCCGCTATCCTCGCTCCTGCGAAAGAAGGCGGGCGCGGCTTCGCGGCACAAATCGCAGTCGATGCAGCTCGCGTCGACGTAGAAGCGGCCTGGAACATTCTCGGGCTTGCGATCGGAAAGCTCAGCCATGGGTCCAGTCTAGCGAATCCATGTTTGTGCGTGAAATTCATTGCCCGAATGTTTTAATGCGGATCGTGAATGAGTATCTGGCGCAGGTCCCCTTCGACTTGTACACGTTGAGTCTCTTTCGGCTGGTGGCTGAGCAGCGCAGCTTCACGCGTGCGGCGGAGGCGGCCGGACTGACGCAGAGTGCGGTGACGCGGCAGATCCGCGGCATGGAGGACAAACTGGGTTTGCCGCTCTTCGAGCGCACGACTCGCACGGTCGCGCCGACCGCGGCCGGTGCATGGCTCTTGCGGGAGTCGCGCCGGCTCCTGAGCGATGCAGACGATGTCCTGCGGCGTCTGCGCGAGGAGTTCGCCGACGCGCGCAAGATGGTTCAGGTCGGCGTCTCGCGTTCCATCGGCCTCGCCTACCTGCCGGGTTTTTTCCACGCTAATCTCCGGCGCGCTCCACACGTCGGCTACCGGTTGCGCTACGAATCCGGTGCCGTCATCGTCGCCGCATTGGAGGATAATGAGCTCGACGTCGGCGTTATCTGCCCGCCGCGCGCGGTGCCGGCGACCTTGCGAGTGACGCACCGATTCGACGACGCCTTCACCCTGATCGGTTCGGCGGAGGTGGCGGAGAGTTTCCCACGACGCCCGCGGGCGGACGACCTGCGCGCATGGGCGGAGCGGCAGACCTGGATCGGACTGGATGAGCAATCCCAGACGGGGCGCCGGCTCCGTGCGTGGATGGCGGGGCAGGGCATCGCCGCCGAACCGGCCATCCGGCTGGATGGCTTCGACGTGATCATCTCGCTAGTCACGCTGGGGATGGGTGTGGCCTTCGTGCCGGTGCGCTCACTTGCCCTCCATCGCCGCAAGCGCACCCTGCGCCGGCTTCCCTGGCCGGAGCGTTTCGTGCGCAAACTGGTCGTCGTCGTGCGTGCCAAACGCGAACAGCCGGCCCACGTAACCCGGTTCGTCGACAACGTGCTCTTCTGAAGGGGCTATGTCTTGCGACGACACCCCGCGCGTCCCACACCAAAGGCCTCGGTGGCCTTTGGTAGAGTGTGCATGGGGGATTATACCACGATGACCGAGCCGCGGTATCGCAGGTTGTACACGTGCACGGTGTCTAGAACCCACCAGTTGCCGAGCCCTGTGAGGGGTTGACCTTGGTTAGATCGGCGTTCGTCGAACCCTTCCTTGGAGAGCTTCGAGACCGGTAACTGGGTTTCGAGGAACGAGCGGGAAAATCGAGCAGGGGCAGGGCGGCAGCTGCGGCAACAACGGATATGCGATAAGTGGCACGAAAGCGCGGCTAAAGGTCAGGGCTAAAGGTTCGGCGCAAAGAGCTGACGTATATAAGTCGTTGGCCCTGAGGGACAGGCAGCGCTATGAGCCATTTTCTATGCCTTCGCTATGTGCCACGCTTGGCACATAGGGTTTGAGCGGAAACCAGCGGCTCCATCGCCGTTCTCCTCGGAGTTCCACGAAGCCGTCCTCTCGAAGCTCTTCCATGAGACGATGGAGCGAACGGGACGAGAGCGCCGGCAATACCTGGACCAGCTCGGCCTTGGGTGCTCCGCCAGTCGCACTGTCCCAAAGGTGCTTCATCAAAAGCGCTTTGTTGGTTTCGTGATCGAGTCCTTTGCGCCGCGTGTAGATGCCGGGTGCACCGATTGCCGCGTAGAGTTCGCGCGATAGGAAGAACCGGGCGCCTTTGCCGCGACCCTGTTGCTCGACGGCACCGACCTCGATCAGCCCTGACAATCGTGCTTGTAGCGGTGATGTCAGCGGACGATCGCGTTGCAGCGCATCCAACGTAAGGTAATCGGCGGTATTGAACTTGGCTAGGCGCTCGTCGCCCAGACGTTCCAGATACCGGATGAACGCCGGGTTTTGCACCGTGCCAGCCAGGGTGAGCTGAACCTGATAGGCGTCGGAGCCGCTGAAATCCGGTAAGGGTTTCGTCTGCCGGACCGCCGTTGCGATCATCAAGTCGAGGCCTTGTCCGGCGCGTTCGACCAAGCCGGCCTTGCTGAGCGCCTCGGCGAGCCGGCGGTTGCGCGGGTTCTGCCGCTCGGCGATATTCTCTGGGCTAATGCCGGCTGGAAACCCGCCAGGGCTCACGATCTCCAGCCGGCGCGAGTACTGGCGCACAAAGACAGACCCGCCGAGGGTGTAGTCGCGGTGCGCGATCGCGTTGAGCAGGGCCTCACGTATCGCCACCTCGTCGAACGTGGGGATGTCATAACGGAAAAAATCTTCTTGGTAGCTCTGCCGGTCATTACGAAGGTTGATCTTCTGCCAGAGCGCGTCGTGGTAACCAAAAAATCCGTCTCGAAATTCCTCCCGATCCTGAGCCGGCCCCGCCGTTTCCGAGGAGCGGTATTCGAAGACGATCTCAGCTTGCGGTAGGTGGCGGCCGAGAGACTCCCGAGTGCCGAAAAGGATCAGGGCGGCATAACAGGGTCGTCCATCGACCAGCAGCTCGGCATTCGCCAACAACTCCTCGTCGGTCCATTGTTCGATGCGTGGGTTGAGGGCCTTTCGGCTCCAGCGCCGCCGAAACTGCGCAAGGTGGGCCGCCGAAAGCGCGGCCAGCGGCGCCGGACTGGGTTGAGCGGTAAAGTCGGGACCGTTTTCCGCGAAGATGGATCGCAGCTCGGCTTGGCTCAGCCCAACCAAGGCATCGCCAGCGCGCTTAAGGTAGCGGCCGTCGATTTCCCAAGCGGTACCGGGCAGCCGCGACGGCACATGCACGATGAGGACGCGTTTCCGCTCGTGAAGGTACTCCTCCACCGGGATCCGGTGGTGCAATCGTTGCATCAGTCCGGCTTCGGTCCGCCCAGGTTCGGAAAAAGCCGTGGTCCCGACCACTTCGCGCGGCCGGCGGTCGCTTACACCAAGAACGATTTTGCCGCCGCCTTCATTGGCCAGGGCGACGCAGTACTCGAGGAGCTTCTCAAAACGGTAATCGGCCTTGGCTTCCTTGAATTCGACATGCTGCCCCTCCGGCACGGCCAGTAGTTGAGCGAATTCATCTGGGAGCGTAGCCATCGCGTCTAATGCAGGGATCGGGTGCAGCAATTAACAACCGTTGTGAAGACTCGCCTACGCGACAAGCGGAACTTGCCGTTGAGTACGTCTGACCAGAAGGGAGCCTCCTTTAATCCGCGTTGCGCCCGCCCGGCGTCCGCGTTTACCTCCCCGTTCCCTTGACTGCCTCGTCGTGCGGTCGGCCGCTTCGCTTACCCCCTGATCCGAAGCCGGTCTACAATGCGACGGGTCCGCGGATCGACTCCGCGGGCTGACCCGTTCTCACCTTTGTCTTTCATACCCATGCCCCCGACCTCCTCCGCCTCTGGCGCCGTCCCGATGACGCGGCGCGCTGTCCTCAAACAAGGCATTGCCGGCATCGTTGCCTACGCGATGGCGCCGATGGTGTTGCCCGCCTCGCGGCTCTTCGGTGCGACCGCGCCGAGCAACCAGATCAACATGGCCTTCATCGGCACCGGCCTGCAGTTCGGCGGACATTTCTCGGCCATGCTGAGCCGCGACGACTGCCGGGTGGTGGCGCTCTGCGATGTCTGGCGGTCGAAGGCCGAGCGCCATCGCGCGCGTGCCGAGCAATCCTATGGCGATGCCCGCCCCGGCGGCCGGTACCGGGGCGTTGCCGCCTACCAGAATCACGATGAGGTCATCGCCCGTGACGACATCGATGCGGTGTGGGTCTGCACGCCCGACCACTGGCACGCGCCGATCTCCAACGCCGCGATGAAGGCGGGCAAGGATGTCTATTGCGAGAAGCCGCTCACCCTCACCGTCAAGGAGGGTCGCGTGCTCGTCGACACCGCGCGGCGCTACGGGCGCGTCCTCCAGACGGGCAGTCAGCAACGGTCCAACGCGTCGTTCCGCAAGGCGGCCGAGATCGTGCGCAACGGCTGGATCGGCGACCTCAAGGTCGTGCGCACCAGCCTCGGCGAATTCCCGCCCGAACCGCTGCTCGGCGAACAGCCCGTGCCCGCCGACCTCGATTACGACCGCTGGCTGGGACCGACCCCGTGGCGCCCGTACCATGAGCAGCGCATCCTCGGCAACTACGGCGGCGGCTGGCGCTGTTTCTATGAATACGGCGGCCGCAAGAACGGCGACTGGGGCGCGCATCACTTCGACATCATCCAGTGGGCCCTCGGCATGGACGAGTCCGGCCCCGTGCAGTTCATTCCCAAGGGCTACGAGGGCGCGCCCTATCAGACCCACATCTACGCCAACGGCCTGCGGGTCGAGCGCGTCGACGACGGCCTGAAGGCGATGATCGAGTTCGTCGGCACGAAGGGTACGGTCTGGGTGTCGCGCAACGACTACCTTGAGACCAACCCGGCCGACCTCGCAGCCCGTCCGCTGCGGGCGGACGAGGTCCAGCTCTACGTGAGCGACAACCACCACACCGACTTCGTGCAGGCGATCCGCACCCGCCAGCGTCCGATCTGCGACGTCGAGATCGGTCACCGCACCTCCACCATCTGCCATCTCAACGCCATCGCCGAGCGGCTCGGCCGCCCGCTGCGCTGGGATCCCGTGAAGGAGGAGATCGTGGATGACCCGATCGCCTCTCGTTGGCTCGAGCGCCCCCGCCGCGCCCCTTACGGAATCCTTTGACGCAACGCCTGCCGTGAATCGCCCCATGCTCTCCTCTTCCCTGCTTCGCACCTCCTGCGGTCTCGTGACGGCACTCGCGCTCTTCGGCGCGGGCTGCGCCTCGACCTCGGCGCCCAGCGGCTCTCCGTCCGCCCCGGCGTCGGCGCCCGCGTCGCCCGCCTCGCCGATGGCGTCGGCCGCGCCGACCTCACCGCTCGTGCTCGACCGTAGCGTCGCCGCCGTCGGAACCAACCGCACCGCCGTCCGCACCAAAATCGCCGAGCTGCTGGCCGACCTGCGCCAGCCCGGCACCAGCCCGCAGACGCGCCAGAACATTTGCGAGCAACTCGGCCGTCTGCTCGGTCCGTTGTCCGCCAACGATCCCGCCCTCGCCGTCCTCGCGCCGATGCTCGGCAACGCGGACGAGGTCAACCAAGCCCGTCTTGCACTCGAGCCGGTCCCCGGCGCCGCTGTCGATGCCGCCTTCCTCGATGCCCTTGGGCGCACGAGCGGCGCGATCCGCCTCGCGCTGATTCAGTCGCTCGGCACGCGTCGTCAGGCCGGCGCCGTGTCGGCCCTCGCCGCGCTGCTCAAGGACGCTGATGCCGCGCACGCCGCGGCCGCCGCGCATTCGCTCGGCCAGATCGGCACCGCCGAAGCGCTGCTCGCCCTGCTGGCGGCCCCCAATCCCGCGGCCGCGGCCTTGGTCGAGGCGCGGATCTCCGCGGCGTGGCAGCTTCCGGAGCTCGCGGGCAACGCGGCGCTCCGCGCCGTGTTGGACGACGCCCGCATCGCGCCCGCCCAACGCGCCGCCGCCCTCCGCGGCCTGCTGGCGCGCGAGCCGGCGTCAGCCACGCCCCGTTTCGTGGAGCACCTGTCGGGTGACGATCCGGTGTTCAAGGCCGTCGTGATCGAGGCCATCGCCGCGCACCCGGCACCCGGCCTCGCCGCGGCGCTCGCAGGCCGGCTGGCCTCGTGGGATGCGGCGACCCAGGAGGCGGTCATCGCCGCGCTGGGCAACAAGGGTGACGCGGCTGCGTTGCCCGCCATTGCCGCGGCGCTCGGCCACGAAACCGCCGGGGTGCGGCTCGCGGCGCTCGCGGCCCTGCCATCTTTCACCGCGACGCCTGAGTTGGCGGCGCGGATCGCGGCCGTGGCCGCCCGCGCCTCGGGCGACGAAGCAGCGCTCGCCCTGCGTTGCCTTTCCCGGCTCAAGGGGCTGGGCGTGTCGGAGGCCGTCGCCGCGCAGGCCACGCAGGGAGAGTCCGCCCTGCGCAGCGTGTACCTCGAAGCCATCGGACTGCGCTATCAGACGGAGTCGCTGCCGCTGCTCTTCGCGGCGCGCCGGTATCCCGACGTGAATGTGCGGTCCGCGGCACTCCTTTCGCTCAACGACCTTGCGCCTGCCGAAGCCCAGGCGGAGCTGCTCGCGTGGTCGATCGATGCGGCGGACGGCCGCGAGGCGACGCGCGCGCTGCGGGCGTTCACCAGTGTGTCGCTGCGCAATCCCGATCTCGCCGTGCGCGACCGCGCGCTGGTCGAGGCGATCGACCGCGCGGCGCCGGCCGTGCAGCTGCGCCTGTTGACCCTGCTGCCACGCCTGCCCAGCGCGCTGACGCGCGAGAGTGCCACCCGACTTGCGCTCGGTGCGGACGAGCGCGTGGCCACGGCGATGCTGGCGCAGTTGCAACGGTGGCCGGATGCGACCGTGCTGCCGGTTTATGTGGCGATTGCCGGCCGGACGCAGAGCGATGCGATCCGCAAGACGGCGATCGACGGGGCACTCCGCCTGCTCGAGCAAGGACGCGGCGTGCCCGCGGCGGAGCAATCCGCCACCGTGGCGGTCCTCCTGGGCGCGACGACGGATGCAGCGACGCGGCGCACGCTCGTCGGCGTGCTCGGCCGCGGATCGAGTTCCTTTGCCCAGACGTTTGTCGGCAGCCTGCAGGGCGAGCCGGAACTCGCCGATGCGGTTCGCGATGCCCTCGCCGCGATCAGCGCCAATCAAAAGTGGCCGCCGGTCGTGACGACCTCGAATGGTGCGCAGACGGCCAACCTGGTCGACGGCCGGACGAACACGCCGTGGCGCGTGTCGTTGGACGGCGAACAGTGGCTGCAACTCGACCTCAAGGAGTCGCGCCCGCTCCGGCGCGTCACGCTCGATCAAACCGGGCGTCCCGGCGATTATCCGACCCAGTATGAAGTCTTCGTCACCGACGATCCGGCCCGCCTCGGCGCGGCCGTCGCGTCGGGCAGCGGCCAGCGGGACCGCACGGTCATTGATCTGCCCGCTGGGACGAAGGGACGCTACGTGCGGGTCAAGAACTCCGAGCAACGCGAGAACGCCTCGTGGACCGTCTCGGAGGTGTTCCTCGATTGAGCGGATGACCGTGACACCGGCATTCCTGCCGGTGGTTGCGTTTCGCTTTCCTCGTCAGTGCCGCCCGAAACCACCGGCAGGAATGCCGGTGTCACGGGGGCACCGATTGTCCGAGCATCGACAGCCGCCGTGAAGCGCGTAGGCTGGCCGGCGCATGAATACCCTGCGTGCGTCGGCCGGTGTGCTTTGGCTGTGGTGGTGCGTGGTGGCGCCGGGCGCGTGGGCGCGCGAGGCGTTTGTCCAGGTGGACGACCGTCCGTTGTATTTCTCACCTCAGGTGCAGGCGCGTGACCTCACGGCCAACGCATCCGCTCAGGCGGAGGAAGCGCTGACGCTCCTCGTTGAACAGATCGCCGCAGCGGGCGGACGGCGCGAGACGGTTGCCCGGCTCAACGCGTATGTGCGCGATCCCGACGACCGGCAGGCGGTCGAGCGGGCGGTGGACCGTCACCTCGCCGGCGTGCCTGTCACCCTCGTGACCGTGGCGACCCCGCTGCCGGATCCGGCGGCGAGGGTGGCCTTCGATGCGGTCGCGGCCGTGACCAACGAACCGGTCCGCGTGCAGGTGACCCCGGCGGGCGGCGCGGTGCTGCCGTCGGGCGCGAAGGTGTTTCTCTCCGGCCTGGTGGAGCGCGGCTCCGGCATGGTGGAGGGGGTGGGGCGCACGATGGACGGACTGGGGGCGATGTTGCAGCATCTTGGCCTCGGCTGGGCGGACGTGGTGCAGGTGAAGGCCTTTGTGCAACCCTACGCCGAGCGGGCGGTGGCGGAGCGCGAGATCGCAGCCCGGTTCGCCGGCGGGCCGGTGCCGCCGATCGTGTGGGTCGAGTGGGTGCAAGCGCAGCCCGCGGAGATTGAGCTCGTGGCGAGCGGACGGGCGCTGACCGTGGCGCCGACGGAGCCGCTCTCGTTTCCGGATTTCCCCGGTCGCGCGCGTTCGCCCCGTTACAGCCATGCGGCGGTCGTTGCCGCGGGCACACCGTTGATCTTTCTCGATGGGCTCGTGCCGCGGCCCGGCCTCAGCCCGCGCGAGCAATGGAAGGATGTGTTCGCCCGACTCGGTTCCACGCTCTTTGACGCCGGCAGCGGCTTTCGCTTCCTGGTCAAGGCGACCTATTACACCTCCGATGCCGAGGCCCGCCGTGTGCTCAACGAGATCCGCGCCGTGTACTACGACCCGGCCCGCCCCCCGTCGGCGTCGGCCATCGGCGTGCGTCACGTCGGGCACGAAGGCGCGGTGGTCAACGTCGACTTGATTGCAGTACCGCTGCCGGGGCCACGGTAGCCGTGATGGGAACGATTCCGGCGCGGACAGGGATTGCGCCGCGACAGGCGAGGGTTACCGTGGCGGGCTTATCACCCACACCCCATGAAGACCCTCCTCCGAATCCTTTTCCTCGCCGCCATTGCCTGGATGCCGGCCTGCGCGGCCGAGCGTGCGCCGGCGCCCAAGGTGCGCGTACTCATCGTCGACGGACAGAACAACCACACCGTGTGGCCCAAATCGACCGCCATGATGCGGGCGTATTTCGAGCAGAGCGGCCGTTTCGAGGTGGCGGTGGCGCGCACGCGCTACACCTGGAAGGGCGAAAAGTGGCTCGAGCATTATCCGCTCGCCGACGGGAAGACCTACGAGAACACGCAGAATCCGCAGCCCGATCCGTCGTTCGCGCCGGACTTCGCGAAGTACGACGTGGTGGTGTCCAATTTTGGCTGGAACGCGGCCGACTGGCCCGAGGCGACGCGCAAGGCCCTCGAGGACTTCGTGTCCCGCGGCGGCGGTTTCGTGTCGGTGCATGCGGCCAACAACTCGTTCCCGAAATGGGAGGCCTATAACCGCATGATCGGACTCGGCGGCTGGGGCGATCGCACGGAGAAGGACGGCCCCTACGTTTATTATGACAACGACGGCAAGCTCGTGCGTGACATGACCCCGGGCCGCGCCGGCGCCCATGGCCCGCAGCACCAGTTCGTGATCCAGATCCGCGAGCCGCAGCACCCGATCACGGCAGGCATGCCGGCGAAGTGGCTGCACACCCAGGACGAGTGCTACGACCGCCTGCGCGGTCCGGCGGAGGCCATGACCGTGCTGGCCACGGCGTATTCATCACCTGAGTACAAGGGCACCGGCCGGCATGAGCCGATGCTGATGGCGATCACCTTCGGCCAGGGCCGCATCTTCCACACGGCGCTGGGCCATGAAGACTACTCGTTCGAAGGCGTGGGCTTCATCACCACGTTGCTGCGCGGCACGGAGTGGGCCGCCACGGGCAAGGTGACGCTGCCCATCCCGGCGGATTTCCCGACCGAGACCGAGGCGAAGTCCCGCCCCTTTGCCGCGAAGTGACGCGGTGCCCTTAACGGGCATGACGACCGCCCTGTCCTGGCCGAATGCCTTCGCGCTCTTCGGTGCGATGGTGGTGCTGGCCGCCCTGCCCAGTCTCAGTGTGCTCGTGGTGGTGGCACGGGCGGCGGCCGGAGGATGGCGGCACGGCGTGGCGGCGGCCGCTGGCATCGTGCTCGGCGATCTCGTGCTCATGAGCATCGCCCTGGTCGGAGTCGCGGCAGTGACCCAGGCGCTGGGTCCCTGGTACGGGGTGCTCAATCTGCTCGCCGCCGCTTATCTCGCTTGGATGGGGGTGAAGCTGTGGCGCGCCTCGGGGGCAGGCGCGGCGCCGGAAGCCGCACCCACGTCGCTGGCGGGCAGCCTGGCGGCGGGTTGGTTGCTCACGCTCGGCGACCAGAAGGCTGTGCTCTTCTACCTCGCGTTCTTCCCGGCCTTTCTGGACCTCGGGGCGCTCACGGCGGCGGACCTCGGGGTGGTGGCGTTGATCACGATCGTGGCGGTCGGCGGCACCAAGTGCAGCTATGCCCTCCTCGCGGTGCAGGTGCGGCAGCGGCTTCGACCGGGCTACGGGCGCGGACTGCAACGCATGGCCGGCGTGTTACTCGTCGTGGCGGCGGTCGTCGTGGCGTGGCGGACCGTGGTCGCTTAACCGAAGCCTTGCGGGAGTAACCGCGAAGGGGCGCCCATCGACCTGAGTTCGGGCAGGGGGCGATGGGTCGGCAACGGCACCTCATCGCGACTCGGTTAACGCGTTTGTGCCCGGGCCAGATTCCGCGTGTCATTACTGCGGAGCTGCGCACAGTGACGGCGGTCATGTCGTCTTATCTCCAGGAAGCCCGCAGCACGCTCAGCCTGGCCATGCCGATTGTCATCGGGCAGGTCAGCCAGATGCTGATGGGCATCACGGACAGCGTGATGATCGGCCGCGTGGGTACGGTGCCGCTCGCGGCGTCGGCCTTCGCCAACAGCGTTTTCGGTGTGGTCTTCATGCTCGGCATCGGACTACTCATCCCCGTGGCCGTGCTTGTCTCCCGCGCGCATGGCGGCGGGGACGACGCGGAGGGCGGACAGTGGCTGCGTCACGGCATGGTGCTGGCGATGGTGACCGGGGTGGCGGGTGCGGCGGTCATGGGCGTGCTGGGCTGGCAGATCCACTGGTTTGGCCAGGCGCCGGAGGTGGTGGCGGTGGTGGGGCCTTACTATGCGCTCATCGCCGTCTCGCTGGTGCCGACCCTGCTGTTCCAGTGCCTGCGTCAGTTTGCCGAGGCGCTGGGGCGGCCGTGGGTGCCGATGCTGCTGATGCTCGCCGGCGTGGGGCTCAACGTCGTGCTCAACTGGATCTTCATTTACGGCAAGCTGGGCGTACCTGCGCTCGGACTGACCGGCGCCGGCTGGGCAACGCTGATTGCGCGCGTGGCGGGCGTCGTGGCCATCTATGTGTGGCTGGCGCGGGCGGACGAGTTCCGCCTCGCGTGGCCGTATGGCACAGGGAAGGCGGTGCGCGGCTGGCTGGAGGGATTGACGCGCGCGAGGTTCGTCACGATGGCCAAGATCGGCGTCCCGGCGGCGGCGATGCTGATGTTCGAGGCCGGGGCGTTTTCCATGTCGGCCATCATGATGGGCTGGCTTGGGGCGGTGCCGCTCGCCGCGCATCAGATCGCCCTGAGCTGCGCGGCTTTCACCTTCATGTTCCCTCTCGGGCTCTCGATGGCGGTGAGCATGCGCATCGGCAAGGCGGTGGGCGAAAAGCGCACCCAGGCGCTGCGGCCGATCGGCTACGGCGCGCTGGTGATGTCAGGCATCGTGATGCTGACGTTTGCCGGCGTCTTTGCGGTCGCAGGCAAGCCGCTGGCCGGCTTCTTCGTGCACGATCCGGCGGTCATCGCGCTGGCGGCGCAGCTGTTGATCGTGGCCGCGCTGTTTCAGCTCGTGGACGGCAGCCAGGTCATTGCCGCCGGCAGCCTGCGCGGTCTGAGCGACGTAAAGGTGCCGGCGGTGATTACGTTCGTTGCGTACTGGATCGTCGCCTTGCCGGGAGCGTATATCGTCGGCGTTGCCGGTCCGCTCGGACCGCTCGGCGTCTGGATCTCGCTCGCCGCCGGCCTCTCCATCGCCGCCGTGCTGCTGTCCCTGCGTTTCCGCCGGCTCACGGCCGTCGGCGTGTAGCGCGCATTGCTTTTCCCGCGCGACGGAGTAGGGAGCAGCGGTCATGCTTCGCTACCTCGCGCTGGGTGAACGGAACTTTGGGCTGCATCCCATGACGCTGGCCCGCCGGGTGGACTGGGAGTTCTACGTCATTCTCAAGGGCCGGGCGGCGCCGGTCTTCGACACGGGCGAGAACCCACCGCTGCGGACCCGCGTGATGTGGGTCTTTGATCCGACGCACCGTCACGGCTGGAGCGGCGAGAAGCGGTCGCCGTGCCGCATCGCGGCCTTCCAGTTCGCGATGTTGCCGGAGCCGTTGTGCGCGGTGGTGCAGCGCACCGGGGCGCTCGCCATTCCGCTTACGCCGGCGGAGGTGCGGGCGATCGAGGGCTGGGCGCGGGAACTGCAGCCGCACTTCAAGGAGCCCAACGCGTTCAGCGAACTCGTGGCGCATCGCGTGATGCTGCAGCTCAGCCTCATCGCCCTGGAGCGCGAACAGCCGGTGCGCATCCGACCCGCGCATCGCACCGCGCAGTACAAGGTGACGCAGGCGGTGGAGTGGTACGAAGGCCACATGCACGAGCAGCCCTCGCTCAAGATGGTGGCGGATGCCGTGCATGTTTCGCCCAGCTACCTGCGGCGGCTGTTCTGGTCGGTGCGCAAGCAGCGACCGAAGGCGGTGCTGCGCAACATGCAGCTCGACCGGGTGGTGCGACGGCTCTCCACCTCGGAGGCGCGGCTCGACACCATTGCGGCCGAGTGCGGTTTCGCCAACGCGAGCGAATTGTGCCGGGCGTTCAAGGCGCACTTCAAGGTGCCGCCGTCCACCTGGCGGCGCAACACGCTGCCGCTCTACAAGGAACCCAAGGAGACGCGGGGATCGGCAGCGGTGGGCCGGCCGAACACAGAGGTTCATAAAAAGCTCGGGAAGTACATTCGCTTCGAGTGAAACGCGCAGGTCGGGCGGGTTTGCGGTGGCGCGTTTTTGCATAGTTTCGACACGAAAGGCGCATTTCGGCGGCGGCGGGGCGTTTGGTACCTTTGCCCCACTGAGGCCATTCCGCCTGCCGCGGACTGGCCGTTCCCATGTCCCCGTTGCCACGACGCGCCTTTCTCCACCACCTCGGTGCCGGCCTTATGCTCGGCGCCGGTGCTCCGGTGTTGCGCGGTGCGACCCGGCTGCCCGTGGCGCCGGCCGTACGGGGCGACGGCGTTCGTCTCGTCGACGCCCATGGTCATCTCGGGTTCGGTCCCGACCTCCGGCTTCCGGCCGAGCGGCTGTTGCGCGCGGCGGATGCCGTGGGCATCGAGCGGATCGCGGTTTCGGTGCCGAGCGGCCCGCAGCCGCACCATGTTTCCGCGGCGAATGACTTCGTGCTCGCGGCCATGCGGGCACACCCCGGCCGCATCCTCGGCCAGTGCTGCGTGAATCCACGCTTTCCGGCCGCTGCCCTCGAGGAAGTGCGGCGTTGCCTCGGCGAGGGCATGAGCGGTCTGGGGGAGCTCTACACCTATGCAGGGGCGGACGATCCGGTGTGGTTTCCCATCGTTGAGCTCTGCATCGCGGAGAAGGCGCCGCTGCTCTGGCACGCGCGCGCCGACCTCGGACTGGTGCGGCCGGGGCATGCCACCGGTGCGCCTGCGACCACGACCACCGCGAGCCACCTCGTTGCGCTGGCCCGACGTTACCCCGAGGCGATCCTCATCCACGGGCACCTCGGCGGCGGCGGCGACTGGGAGCAGGTGTGCAAGGTGCTGCGGCCGGCCTCCTCCATCTATCTCGACACGAGCGGGAGCGTGAGCGAGCCCGGCATGCTCGAGTTCGCGCTGCAGCAGCTTGGGGTTGAGCGTCTGCTCTTCGCGACCGACGCCAATCTCGAGGTGAATGTGGCAAGGCTGTTCAGCGCCAACCTGACCGCGGCGCAGCGGCAGCAGATCGGCTGGGAGAATTTCAACGACATCCTGCGTCAACGGGGGCTGCATGCGCATTGATCTGGGAGCTCATGTTGGCCACTGGCCCTTTCGCCCGCTCTCGACCGCGGGCGTCGCGCCGCTGCTGCGGCGCATGGACCAGACCGGCGTCGACCGCGCGGTGGTGGCGAACCTGCACGGATTGTTTTATCAGAATCCCCAGCACGCGAACGAGGAATTGGCGGCATGGATCGCCGCGGAGACAGGGGCGGCGGAGCGCCTGGTCCCCTTTGCGGTGATCAACCCGAGCTATCCCGGGTGGCGTGACGACCTTGACGCCTGCCGGACGCGCCTCGGGTGCAAAGGCGTGCGCTTGTATCCGCAGTACCACGACTATGACTGGTCGTCGCCGGCGCTCGCCGAGTTCCTTGCGCTGGCCGAGGCGGAGGATCTGCCGGTCGCATTCTCGCTGCGCATGATCGATGCGCGTGGCCGCTCGTGGCTGGACACGGATGTGGTGCAGGCGGAGACCGAGCAGCTGCGGTTGTCCGATGTGGCGGCGGCGGTGGCCGGCCATCCCCGCCTGCGCTGGATCGTGCTGCAGGCAATCTTCGAGCAGCTCGATGCCGCGACGGTCCGGCAACTCCGGGAGGCACGCGTGCTCTTCGACACCGCCCGGGCCACGACGGTGGGCGTGCCCGGGCCGAACAGCTACGACCTGCAACGGGAGTCGGAGCGTTTCGGCCGGGAGAAATTCGCCTTCAGCACGATGAGTCCGTTCACCGACGTGCTTTCCCCGCTCTGGCGGCTCACCGCGGGCGGCCTGCCGGCCGACCACCTCGAGGCGCTCTTCGCGAACAACGCGCGGGCGCTGCTCGCCCTTTGACGCAAGGCCCGCCCATGTCCTCCGACACCTGGCTCATCGCCCTCATCGTGATCGTCTACATGGTGCTGATCACGGTGGCGGGCAGTTACCACTCGAGGTTCATGCGAACCTCGGCCGACTACTTCAAGGCGGGCAATGCGGTGCCGTGGTGGGCGGCGGGCATCTCCATGTACATGTCGAACTTCACCGCGTACACCTTCGTGGGGATTGCTTCGCTGGTGTACGCGGAGGGACTGACCGGCCTGCTGCTCGAGACGGGACCGGCGCTGGCGTTCGTCGTGGCGGCGTCGTTCTTCTCGCGGCGCTGGCACCGGCTCAACCTGATGTCCCCGCCGGAGTACCTGGAGGCGCGCTTCAATCCGCTCACGCGCACGGCGTTCTCGGTCTTCGGCATCAGCCAGACTTTCATCTCCAGCGGCATGCGGCTTTACGCCATGTGCAAGTTTGCCGAAGGCATGACCGGGATTCCCCTCGTGCCGACGATCGTGGTGTGCGGGCTCGTGGTGATGACGTACACGCTGCTGGGCGGGTTGTGGGCCGTCATCGTGACGGACTTTGTACAATTTTTGGTGCTGCTCGTGGCCGCGACCTGCCTGCTCGGCCTGTCGCTCTGGATGATCTTCGCCGAGGTGGGTTGGGGCGCGTTCCTGGCCCAGGTTCCCGCGGGCTATGCGGTGTTTCCTGGGGCGAATGCGGAACATGCCTGGGGCTGGCTGCTGGTGTTCTGGTTCACCTACCTGCTCGATTACAACGGCGACTGGGGCGTCATCCAACGCATGTGCTGCACGCCGACGGAGCAGGACGCCCGCAAGGCGGCGCTGCTTTCCATGGCCTTCAGCGTTCCGCACGCCTTCTTCCTGCTCGGCCCGTGCTTCCTCGCTCGTGTGCTCTTCGAGGCGGAGATCGGTTCCCCGGCGGTGGCCGCGTCGGCCGAGAGCGTCTACGGACGCATCTCCTCGTTGCTGTTGCCGGCGGGACTGGTCGGCGTGGTGATCGCGGCGATGCTCTCGGCGACGATGAGCACCCTGAGCACGGCGTGGAGCGTGCGCTCGGCGAGCTTCGTCAACGACCTCTACCTGCGCTTCCTGCGTCCGGGGGCGACGGACCGGGAGCAGATCCGCGCCGGACGCCTGGCGGTTGTGGTGCAAGGGGCCGTGGCTGTCTCGGTCGCACTCGTGATCGCCTACCGCTCGACGGGCCTGTTCGCGCTGGCGCAAGGGTTGGTGGGATTGATCGTCGTCCCGGTCATTGCGCCCTTGCTGCTCGCCCTGCTCGTCCATCGCACCAAACGCTGGGCGGCCTTGGCGGCGATGGTGACGTGCCTGGCTTTTGCCGTGCTCAACAAGACGGGCTTTGCCCTCCTGGGTCGCTCGGCCCCGTTGCCCTTTGAGTGGGAAGTGCCGATCGGCATCGCGCTCGCCTTCCTGGTGCTCTGGCTCTCCGGCCGCCTGCCGCTGACCGCCGACGAACAGCGGCGCAATGCGGCCTTCACCCGCCGCCTCGCGAGTCCGCGCGTGACCGCCGCCGGTGCGTCGAATCTTCCGCCGCCCCTCGGCGTGATGGGCTTGTTCACGACCGTGATCGGCGCGCTGGTGCTGCTGCTCGTGCTCGTCCCGCAAACCCCGTCGCAATGCCTCATCACCCTCGCGGTCGGCGTGCTGCTGCTCGCCGTGGGACAAGGCATGCGACGCGCGCAACGTCGCCTCGCGGGTGTTTCGAACCCTCTTTCTTCATGACTCAGACCCTCTCCGCCGTGTCTCTTTGGGACCGCGCCCTCCAGCTTGTCCCGGGGGGCACCCATACGATCAGCAAACGCGTCACGACCTTTCTCGACGCGGACCATTTCCCGCCGTTTTGCGTGCGTGGCCAAGGGGCCTACGCCTACGACATGGCCGGGCGCCGTTACCTCGACTACATTTCCGCGCTGGGCGCCGTCCTGCTGGGCTACGCGGACGCGCGGGTGGACGACCGCGTGCGGGCTCAGCTGGCCGACGGCTTTCTCTTCTCGCTGCCGCATCCCTGTGAAGTGGCGCTGGCGGAGCAGCTCGTGGAGGTGGTGCCGTGTGCGGAGCAGGTGCGGTTGTTCAAGACCGGGGCTGAGGCCACCTCGGCGGCCGTGCGCACTGCACGCATCGCCACCGGCCGGGAGCTGATCCTCTGTTGCGGCTATCACGGCTGGCACGATTGGTGGGCCGTGCTGCGCACCCCGGAGGGCATTCCCGTGGGCCAGCAAAGCCTGATCGTGGAGTTTCCGTTCAACGACCTCGATGCGTTCCATCGTCTGGTGGCCCAGCGTGGCCACGAGGCGGCGGCGATCATGCTGACGCCGGCAGCGTATGGCGTGGAGCCGGCCCCGGGTTTTCTGGAAAGCATGCGGCTCACCGCAAGCCGGCTGGGCATTCCCCTGATCTTCGACGAGATCATCACCGGTTTTCGCTGGGCGCCGGGTGGGGCCCAGGAACGTTTTGGAGTCGTGCCGGACCTTGCCTGCATCGGCAAGGCGATGGCCAACGGCATGCCGATTAGCGCGCTGGTCGGCGCGCGGGCCCTGATGGAGCCGATGAAGGACAACTGGATCAGCTCCACCTACGCGAGCGATGCGCTCGCGATCGTCGCCGCCTTGGCGACGATCGACATCCTGCGGGATGGACGCATCCACGCCCGCCTCTTCGCCCAAGCCGGGCGCCTGAACCGGAGCCTCGCCGAGCTCGCGCACAGCGCGGGGCTGGAAATCAAAACCGGGGCCGTCGCGCCGGCCATCCGTTTCGATTTCGTCGGCGACGCCGACCTGCAGGCCGGGCGCGTGCGCCGTTTTGTGGCCGCATGCGCGCGCGACGGGGTCCTGGTGCGACGCGACGGCAAGGGTGTCTCACTCTGCCTCATGGCCGCGCTCACGGACGCGGACATCGATTTCTCCCTCAACGTATTCAACACCGCCTTTCATGAAGCTGTTTAAATTCTCCCTGCTCCTTGCCTCGACCTGCCTCGGCCTGACTGCGGCCGATTTTGATGCCGACGCCTTTTCACCCGAACGCTGGCCCGGTCCGTTGCCAGCGGAGAACGCCCGTGCCCTCCGCCCGGCGGCCGGCGCGTTCCTCGAGGCGATGCGGGCGCGCGATCCCGCGCGCCTCGCCGAAGCGAAGCAGGCGGTGCTGGCCGCTCTCGGTCGTCACGCCGGCGTGCCGGAGGAACGTCCGCGCTACGGCCAACCCATCGATGCAGCCGAGCCCGCGGTCGAACGCATCACGGCCCTCTGGCACTCCGCCCGTTCGGCGCAGCAAGGACGGTGGGGCTGGGAGCAGGCGATGGCCGCCCAGGTTGCGCCGGGTGCGGGGGGCAAAGTTCCCCGCCTGCGGGTGAGCGAGCGGCAGATCCGGGCTCTGTTGCACACCCACGAGGCCGGACTCGATCCGCACGGCGAAGCGCTCGCCTTGGCCAAGGTGGGGCTCGATTACCTCCTGACGGCGCAGACGTCGGGCGGCGCGTTTGGGTATCCGTACGACCCTGACGGCCCGGGCCTGCGGGCGCAGGCGGCCGCGGCGGTGGCGAAGGGTGAGAAGCAGGGCCTCACGATGGTCGAGCGCGGCTGGGTGATTGAGGATCTCGGCGACGGTGGCCTGAATTTCGACAACGGCATGTGCGGCGCCGTCTTGCTCCATGGTTATGCGCTGACCGGCGACGCCCGTTACCTGGCGGCTGCGGAGCGAGCCGGCGAATGGGCGCGCTCCCGGCGGCTGGCGGCGAACTTCAACTACAACGGCTTCTCCGGGGTGTTGCTGGCGCGGTTGTACCGCGTGACCCGCGACCCGAAATGGCTGCAGGCGGCGATCGAGGTCTTCGATTTCGGCGTGTTGAGCGGGCAGCTGGCGAACGGGCGCTGGATCGATCCGCACAACGCCAAGATCCAGTACCATGCGATCCTTTGCGCCCAGACGGCCGAGTACCTGCTCGCGCTCCGTGAGGCCGGACATGCGCGCGTGGCGGCGGTCGAGACCCACCTGCGGCGGAGCCTGGACAACCTGGCCGAGGAACTGACGCGGTACGGCACCAACAACGCCGAGGAATCGCTGCCGCTGGCGGCGCTGGTGCAAGGCGAGCTGACCGTCGGTCGCGATCCCGCGTGGACGCGCGCGTCCCGCATCGCGGTCAACTATGTGACGGGCCCCTTCGTTGCCACGGCCGGCGCGCGTTTGGGCGGCGCCTTACCCGAGCCCGTCGCGTTCTGGCTGCTGGCGCACGCGGCGGAGACGCGCGCGGTGCAACCCATCGAATTCCTTCCTGCCATGAAACGGCCGGCGGCTCCCTGACGCCGGCAACCTGAACCCGGCCGGCCGCCTGGTCGGTCCCCCCGCGGGGCGCTTCGCCCCTTTCCCACCACCGGTGCCCCACCGGCCAGCCACTGCTTTGTCCGTTTGCCCCCTTCCACCATGAACTGTCCACGCTACCTCCGCACCTCCCGGGCCTCCTTCCTTGCCGGCGGCCTTGTCCTGATCGTCTCGCTCACCCTTCACGCCCAGACCGCCCCCGTGGCCGAGCCTCCTCCGGTTGCACTCGATGCGTTCACCGTGAGCGCCGGCTCCTCCAAGCAGTACCTCGCGTCCGAGCAGGCAACCGGCACGCGTTACGCCGTACAGGTTCGCGACATTCCGTTTCCGGTCTCGGTCGTCACCAGCGAGTTGATGAAGGATTTCCAGGCGTGGTCGTTCGACGATGCGGTCGGCTACACCAGCTCCTTCAGCCAGACGAGCGGCACGGGCAACTTCATCCTGCGCGGCATTCGGCAGACCAACAGCGGTTATCGGAACGGCGTGCGCGACAACGGTCTCGTGAGCCTCGCCTTCGTGGACCGCATCGAGATCATCAAGGGTGCCAACGCCGCCATCTATGGCCAAACCGAGCCGAGCGGCCTGCGCAATGTGGTCACGCTGCGGCCCCGCAACGAACGGGCCTACAGCCTGCGGCTCACCGGCGGATCGAAAGCCTATCGTCGGGCGACGGTGTCGGCCAACGACGTGTCGGCCAACGGCAAGCTGAGCGCACGCATCGACGGCTTCTATGAGCGGGACCGTCTGCGTTCGTCCGAGTTTGCGGAGAACAAGGTCTATGGTGCGTATGCGGCGCTCGACTACGCCTTCCGGCCGGCGACGAAGCTGTTCCTCGCGCTGGAGCGCACCTCTTCCGATGTGAACGACGTGATCCCGCAGCCCATCGTTGTCGGTCCGCCGACCGCGACACGCCCGGGTGGCGATCCGCTCGGGGTGCTCGGCGTCGACCGGATTCCGGGCTTTGAGGGCTTTGAGCACATCAACGTGGCCGGGCCTGACTCGTTCAACCAGATCGAGTCCACGGTGATCGATGCGATCTTCACCCACCGCTTCAACCGCACGTTCTCGCTGCGCCTCGTGAATGTCTGGTGGGAGCGCGACCAGCGCATCGCCAGTTTCAGCAACTCACCGACGGTGCAGACCTTCGGGGCGACCGCCCGCCGGCTCAACCCCACCCGGGCCTACGTGGATCGTCCGATCCAGACCAACCTCATCACCCAGCTGGATCTGCTCTCCGAGTTTTCGCTCGGGAAGACGCAGCACAAGCTGCTGGTCACCTACGATCGCCAGGGCTTCCGCATCGACCAGATCACCCTCGGCCTGCAGCGGCCGGCAGCGCAGAGTTTCTCGATCGATACTCCGGACTATTCGCGTCCGCCCTTCGTGCTGGATCCGACGATCTACACCCTCGCACCGGCCAACGTGAACAACCTGCGCCACGTCCTGACCCAGGGTGTGCTCGTCAGCGAGCGGGTCAGCCTGATGAACGACCGCCTGCATGTGTATGTGGGCGGCCGATACGACCGGCTCGACTTCGACACCGAGAATCGGCTGGCGGGCACCAAGGTCGAGTCCATGTCCGACGGCACCACGATCCAGACGGGACTGGTGGGCCGGCTGCACCCAAGCCTTTCGGCCTACGCCAACTACAGCGAGTCCTTCACGCCCCAGGCGGTGAACATAACCGCCCTCGATCCGGACGGCGTGCCATTGGAGAATCAGGACGGACGGGGCCACGAACTCGGCATCAAGGCATCGGCGTTCGGCGGGCGCCTGAACTTCACGCTCGGGTATTACGACATCGAGAAGACCAACATCCCGCGTCCGGCGTTCACCCCGGAGGGCGTACCGATTCCAGTCGTCGGGACGACCCAGCAGGCCCAGTTCGCCGGCGATCAGCGGGCGCAGGGCTGGGAGCTCGACGTCGCCTGGCAGCCGACCGACCGCCTGCAGTTCACCCTCGGGTACGGCCGGAACAATGCCCAGTGGACCCGCGATCGACTGCCGGCCAACCGTACGCTGGTGGGGGTGTCGCCCAGTGGCGCGCCGCGGCAGAACCTCGGAGTGACCGCGCAGTACGCGATACGCGACGGGCAGCTCAAGGGCTGGTCGATCCGCGGTGCGGTGCGCTACCAGGATGAGTCGATCTACAGCAGCGATTTCCGGGATGCGACGCAGGCGCCGATCCTGCTGTACCATCCGAGCTTCGTCATCTGGGACGGCGGGTTGGGCTACGAATGGCGTCGCGGAAGGCTCGATCACCGCATCGACCTCAACGTGCGCAACGCGTTTGACGTCGATGCCTACGTTGGCCGCGTGGCGCAGCAGCCCCGGGCGTTCTTTCTCTCCTACGAACTGCGTTTCCGTTGAGGGCCCGCCGACCTCCAGAGGCGTTCAGCCGGCGGCGTCCAGCGCCTCCTTGAGGGTGGCGATGATGTCGTCGGCCGGTTCGCAGCCGAGGGCGAGGCGTAGGAGCTCGGGATCAAGCCCGCTCGCGGCGAGTTGCCGCCGCCCCGCCTCGCTCGTCACCAGATCGTAGTGGGCGAGGTAGATGAACGGGCAGAGCAGGGTGGTCTTCATCCCGAAGCTGGGGCCTTTCGGCAGGCGCAGGCGGTCGTAAAACGCGGCCACGGGTCCGCGCACCGTGAAGCTGATCATCGAACCGACGTGGGCCGGGCTGCGCGCGATCTTGAGGTAATGGTCGCGCGACGCCGGGTGCAGGCTCCAGAACACCTCGCGGACGTGCGGATGACCACGCAGGAAATCGACGACCCGGGGTGCGGTCTCGTTCGTCCGTGCGATCACGGCCTCGTAGTCGCCAATCTGGGCCGCCAGCCGGCCCAGGTCGCGATCATAGAGCGGCTCCGCCGTGGCGCTGCACGCCGCTCGGAGGGCGGCGGCGTCCGGACCGGCGGGATTGATCACGATCGCACCGGCGATGATGTCCCCCTCGCTGGCGGAGTACTTGGTGAGGCTGTTCACGACCACGTCGGCGTGGTCGAGCACGTTGACGTTGAAGGGCGAGACGAAGGTCGGATCGAGGATCACGCGCGCGCCGTGCTTGCGGGCGAGGGCGGCCAGGGCAGGCACGTCGGGGGTCTGGACCAGCGGATTGGTGGGCGTCTCGGTGACGATGCCGGCCACGCGGCCGGCCTGCTCGGTGAGCACGCGTTCGACCGCGGCGAGGTCGTGCACGTCACCGAGGAAGACGAAGTCTCCGGGCGCGGCGGCGAACTTGCGCAGCAGGGCGGTGGTGTCGAGGTAGAGCCAGCCCAGCTGGATCCAGACGGTGCGGCCGCGGGCGGCCTGCAGGCCGGCGAGGGCGCGCCACGCGGCGTAGAAGGCGCTCATGCCCGTATGGCTGAAAATCAGGTCGGCGTCGTTGGTGCCTGGATACGCACGGCGCAGGACGGTCCGGACGACCCCGGCCGGATCGTCGATCACGACCTCCTCGGGCGCACGGCGTTCGAGCAGGCACAGCCGCACGAGATGATCCTCGGCCTCGCGCGACGACAGGAAGCTGCCCGTGTGCTGCAGGTAGGACTTGGCGAGGGCATGGCGGTCCGGGTCGGCAGGATGCGAAACCCCGTGCAGGCCGTCCTCGCGGTGGACCTCTGCGCCGGCGCCGAGATGGGCGGCGAGACCGGCGGCCGCCCGGGCGGAGGAGGTCAGCCAGAAGGTGCGTCCGCCGAGCCCGATCCGGTCAGCGAGGTGCCGGGTGAGCTGGACCACGTAAGGGTGCACGACGAACCGCGGATAGCCCGAGCTCAGGTGGCGGAGGGTTTCCGGGTTCTTCTCCTCGTAGCCGATGACGTCCCGCATCGTGGGCAGGCTGCAGGAAACCCCGTGGATGCTGGGGGGAATGCGTTGGCCAAGCGGAAGGTGGGAGAACACGGACATGGAGACGGGAGGATGATGGCGGCGGCGGTCCGGAGGCAAGCCGCGCGGCACGGGCGAAAAAAGGTCGCCAGCCCCGGTCCGGCTCGGTGAGCCTCGCCGCTCATGAAGTTGATTTCCTGGAACGTAAACGGGCTGCGGGCGGTGCTCGGCAAGGGCCTGCTCGAGACCATGGAGGCGAGCGGGGCCGACGTGTTCTGCCTGCAGGAGATCAAGGCGCTGCCGGGCGATGTGCAGCACGTGACCTGGCCCGCCGGGTACGAACCGATCTGGAACAGCGCCCAGAAGAAGGGCTACAGCGGCACGGCAGTGTTCTCGAAGGTGAAGCCGAAGGCCGTGACGCTCGGGCTGGGCTCGCCGGAGCACGACGCCGAGGGCCGGGCGATCACGGCGGAGTTTGCGGATTTCTATCTGGTCAACGTGTACGTGCCCAACGCGCAGCCCGAGCTGGTGCGGCTGCCCTTTCGGCAGGCCTGGGACCGCGCGTTGCTCGCCCATGCGAAGCGGCTCGAGAAAAAGAAGCCGGTGGTGATCTGCGGCGACCTCAACGTCGCGCACGAGGAGATCGACCTCGCCCGCCCCAAGGAGAACGTGGGCAACCCCGGCTTCAGCGACGAGGAGCGCGCCGGCTTCCGCGACTTCCTCAACGCCGGCCTGCTGGACACGTTTCGCGAGTTCGAGAAGGGGCCTGGTCACTATTCCTGGTGGACCTACCGCGCGGGCGCCCGGGCGAAGAACGTTGGCTGGCGCATCGATTACTTCCTCGCCTCGGCGAGCCTCAAGCCGGCGCTGCGCCGGGCGTGGATCCGCCCGGATGTGATGGGCAGCGACCATTGTCCGGTCGGCCTCGAGTTGAAATGACCGCACCGCGCCCGGCACCTGTCACCTCGCCGTGGGCCCGGCGGGGCCGCTCCGGCATCCACGGCCGCGGCCTGTACGCCACCCGCCTGATCCCGGCGGGCACGCGCATCATCGAATACGTCGGCGAACGCATCACCAAGGCGGAGTCCGACCGGCGGGACGATGCGCGCATCGCCCGGCGGAAACGGGGCGGCGACGGGTGCGTGTACATCTTCGAGCTGAACCGGCGCCACGACCTCGATGGCGACGTGCCGTGGAACACCGCCCGCCTGATCAATCACGCCTGCTCGCCCAACTGCGAACCGCAAGGCATTCGCGGTCGCATCTGGATTGTGGCGCTGCGTGACATCCCCGCGGGGGAGGAGCTGACCTACGACTACGGCTTCGACTTCGAGAATTGGGAGGATCACCCCTGCCGCTGCGGGGCGCCGGACTGCTTCGGCTACATCGTGAAGCGCAACCAGCGCTGGCGCGTGCGCCGGGTGCTCGCCCGGCGGGCGCGCGACGCAGCGGCGGCGCCATCCGTGGTTTGACGTCCGGGCCGGCACCCGCTGCCCTTGCACGCTTTCGCTTCCGCTCACCACCCCTCCTTCATGAAGATCCTTGGCATCGACATCGGCGGGTCCGCGCTCAAGGGCGCGCCCGTGGACACGCAGACCGGCCGCCTGATCGGCGAGAAACACCGCATCGCCACGCCCGAGCGCCTGAGTCCGGAGGAGATGGCCAAGGCCGTCGCCGAGATGGTGGCGCATTTCAAGTGGAAGGGTCCGGTCGGCTGCGGCTTCCCCGGCGTGGTGCAGCACGGCGTGGTGCACTTCACGGGAAACCTGCATGACGACTTCGAGGACTGCGACGTGGATGCGTTGTTCTCCAAGGTGGCGGGCCGCTCGATTTCGCTGGTCAACGATGCCGATGCCGCGGGCATGGCGGAGATCGCGTTCGGCGCCGGCAAGGGCGTGAAGGGCACCGTGCTCATGCTGACCTTTGGCACGGGGGTGGGCAGCGCGCTCTTCGTGGACGGCGTGCTGTATCCGAACACTGAATTCGGCCACCTGCCGATGAAGGGCCGTTCGGCGGAGCGTCGCGTCTCGGCGGCGGCGAAGGATCGCCACGACCTCTCGTTCAAGAAGTGGGCGCACCGGGTGAGCGATTACATCGCCCTGCTGGAGTCGCTCGTCTGGCCCGACCTCATCATCATCGGCGGCGGCATCAGCGCCGACCACGCGAAGTGGTTCCGCCACCTGCGCGTGCGCAGCCCCTACGTGCCGGCGAAGTTCTTCAACGAGGCCGGCATCGTCGGCGCGGCGCTGCACGCCAAGCTCGCGCACTAGGCTTGGGCAAAGGAGCGGCGGCACTCCTGCCGCCGATACTGGTGCCGGACAGGCGGACGAATGCCGTTCCGCATCCAAACACGGCGGCAGGAGTGCCGCCGCTCCTGCTGTACCTCATTTCGCCGCGGGTGCGGCGGTGACTTCCAGGATCTGCCCGTCGGCGAGCAGGCGGGTGCGCAGCTTCGCATAGGGCACGTCCTGCACGGGCGTGCGGTCGTCGATCGCCATGACCGCGGCGGTGGCGGCGGACTGGCCGAGGATCATGAAGACCGGTTCCATGCGGATGGAACCGAAGGCGATGTGTGAGCTGGAGACGCAGACCGGCACGAGCAGGTTGTCGACCTGCCCGCGCTTGGGTACGAGCGAACCGTAGGCGATCTCATACGGCCCTGGCGTCTTCACGCCGATGTCGCCCTCGTTCTGCACGAAGCCCTCGGGCGTGATGTAGCGCTGCACGTTGTGGGAATCGATCGTGTACGAGCCCATGCCGACCGAGTCCGGCGTGGGCCGGCGCTTGAGCAGTTCGTTCTCGGTCATGACATACTGTCCGATCAGGCGGCGCGCTTCGCGCACGTAGATCTGGTGGGGCCAGTGGCCGTTGTCCTTGAACTCGTCGCGGGCGAGACCCCAGGCGGCCATCTTCTCGCGCACCTCGGCCGGCACGCGGGGATCGTTGGCGATGAAGTAGAACCAGCCCTTCTGGTAGCGCTCGTGTTCCGCGATGATCTCGCGGCGGCGTTCGTAGGAGCCCTCCGGGTAATCGTAGTTGTAGCCGATGTTGTCGGTGCTGAACGGCCCGTGGTTGTTGGTGTCGGTCTTGTGATTCGGGATGGGGTCGAACTTGTCGAAGGTCTCGCGCCAGCCTGCGTCGAAGATGCGCAGCAGCAGTTCGTACTGCGACGGGTCGTAGCCCTCGGGCTTGGGGAAGGGCACGCGGTTGGCCGGGTCGTTGGTCAGGCACATGCGGAAGCAGTAGGCCTGGATGCGGCGGTCGCCTTCGCCCTTCACACCCGGAGGTTCGGTGCTGATGCGCGGAAGCACGCCGCTGGAGGGGTCGCCGGGGATCTTGTAGGGACTGATGCCATGCGGGAGCACGCCGAAGTGGTGGCGATGGTGCAGGACGCCGGTCTGCACGCCATTCCAGGTCTCGCCATAGACGCTGTTGGCCTCGCGCCCCACGTGGTAGTCGGCACCGGCGGCGGCCATCAGGTCGCCCTCGTAGGTTGCGTCGATGAACATGCGCCCGGTGTAACGCTTGCCGCTCAGGGTGGTGAAGGCGGTGATGCGGGCGCCCTGCTTCTCGACGCCGCCGTTGCGCTGGAGCCACTCGTCCCGGTGCACCGGGATCGCGTGTTCGCGCACCAGGTCCTCGAAGACCTTCTCGGCGACATGCGGTTCGAAGATCCACATCGTGCGCTGGGCCCCATCGATGGCAGGCGTACCCTGGCCGCGCCCACCGTACTCCTCGCGCTTCTGGAAAGTCCAGGCCTCGGGCTTCTGATAGTGCTGCCACACGCGATGGTAGAACTCGCGGGCGAGCCCGCCGATCACGCTCTTGTCGCCGGTATCCGTCCAGCCGAGACCGCCGCTCGACAGGCCGCCGAGGTGACGGTCGGGTCCGACGATGATGGTCGTCTTGCCCATCTTCTTGGCCTGCACGGCGGCGATGACGCCGGCGGACGTGCCGCCGTAGACGACCACATCGTAATCGTGGCTGGCCCCGGCGGCGAATGAGGACGAGCCGAAGGGCAGGAGGGAGGAGAGCAGGATCAGGGCAGGGAAGCGCATGAGGAAACGGCGGGGTGAGGGGTGGACCGCTCCGGGTAAGGCGGCGCGGGAGAACAATGCAAATTAGGCACGCATTGCCGAGCCCGCGCTGCTGCGAGCTGGCCAAAAAATAAGTGCAGCCGTTGAATGCGGGGCGTGATGAGCGCTTGCACCCCTTCCGATGGCTGAGCCCTGGCTGATCATCGGCCAGGGTCTGGCGGGCACGCTGCTGGCGTGGACGTGCGAGCGCGCCGGGGTGCCTTTTGAACTCGTCGATGCGGGCCATGGCGGTGCGGCCTCCCGGGTCGCCGCGGGCCTGATCACGCCCGTGACCGGGCGGCGCTGGGTGAAGACCTGGCAGATCGACGCGTGGCGGGAGCCGGCCCTCACGGTGTATCGCGACCTCGAGCACCGGCTCGGCGGCCCCTGGGTGCGGCCGATGCGGGTGTGGCGGCGGTTTCGCGACGAGGCCGAGCGGGACCTCGTGGTGGCGAAGGTGCGCGACGGCGCGCTCGCGCCCTATGTCCACGAGGTGCGAGCCGACGGCGCCTGGATCGATGGCGCGGTCCAAGTCGACACAGCCGGACTGATCGCCGCGGCGCGAAACCGCTGGCGCAAGGCAGGGCGGTTGCGCGAACGCCGCGTGGAGCCGGCGCAGGCGCGGGCGGAGGGTCGGTCCGTGATCCTGTGCGGCGGGGCCGCGGCCGGGGCGGCGTTTGCCTACGTGCCATGGGAGACGGCGTGGGGCGAGGTGCTGGCGATCGAGGCGGGGCCCCTGGCGCCGGACGTGATTCTCCACGCGGGTCACTGGCTCCTGCCGGGTGACGCCGGGCGGGCGCGGGTTGGCGCGACGTATGAACGCGGCCCCTACGACGAGGATCGACCGGTGTCCCTTGAGGCGCGGGAAACGTTGGTCGCCAGCGCTGCGACTTGGCTCGGGCGTTTGCCGGCGGTGACGGGGCAGGACGGCGGCTGGCGCGTCACCACGCCGGACCGCCGGCCCTGCCTCGGCTGGCACCGCGACGACGCCCGCCTCGGGCTGCTCGGTGGGCTGGGTTCGAAAGGGACCCTGTGGGCGCCCGTGCTTGCCCAGCAGTGGGTGACCCATCTCACGACCGGTGCGGCCTTCGAGCCGGAGGTCGATGTGGCGCGCTTTGCCCGCGTGGCTGGGCGCTGAACGTCACGACCGCGCGGCGGCGTCGGCTTGGGCTTCGTGGGCCGAGAGGTGGGCGAGCAGCAAAGTGAAGAAACAGAGCACGACGTTCTGCAGCGGCAGCTGCAGGGGTGTCGGCAAGGTGTAGATGATGCACACCGCCGGCACCCAGACGCCGAGATTGGAGAGAAGGACAGGCAGCACGCGCCGGGTGTACCACCGCGGTGCGCGCATGTCGGCCCAGACGGCGCGCGCGTCGAAACCGCGCTGGCACCACGCGTACACGATCGTGGTGAGGGGAACGGCAAAGAGCGGACAGTACACGAACTGGTCGAGGAACGTCTTGGTGACGACGACCCCAACGCTGTTGCCCTCGCCCACCCAGGCGGCCAGCACGCGGTACCACAGGTCGATCTCGAGCCCCTTGTAGGTCCAGAACGCGGTCAACGCGAGCCCCTGGCGGGGCGACGGGCGGTGATGCGCCGCAAGGCGCAGGTAGACATAGGGCAGCAGACCGCCGCACAGGCCAGTGGTGACCATGGCGAAAGCGAGTCCGTACTCGATGCGCCAGGCGGTGACGTGGGCGAGGGCGTCGCGCGTGGGCGCGTGGTGGAAGTAGGCCAGCACGAGTGCGAGTGCGACCCCCTGCAGGATGAGTCCGGGCAGCAGATTGGCCCGGGCACCGCGCAGGCCGGCTTGCCACGGAGACGGAAGGCGAACGGCGGACGTTTCGACCATAAACCCGCCAGCATGGCGTGCGGGACCGAGTTCCGGCGAGGGTGAAGTGAGGCCGGCGCGGTCTGGTCAGACCGGACCGGTCGAACCGCGGATCACCAACCGCGGCGGAATCGTCCGCACCAACGCGCGGGCGCCCGCAGGTTTCCCGATGCGGGTCAGCAGCAAGTCGGTGGCGGTGCGCACCGTCGTGTCGACCTCCTGATCCACGCTGGTCAGGCCGGGTGTGGTCATCTCGCAGATGTCCTGGTTGTTGAAGCCGGTCACAGATACGTCACCGGGCACGGTCAGTCCCAGGCCCTGGAAGGCGTGCATAGCCCCGATGGCGATGGCATCGTTGAGCGCGAGGAAGGCGGACGGACGGTCCTTGAGCTGGGCAAAGCTGGCGGCAAGCCGGCGTCCGTATTCGAAATCGTTGTCCCGCGGATGCAGGTGATCGAGCGAGCGCGTGGCTTCGGCGATGCGGAGGTTGGCTTCGGTCAGTGCGGCTTCGATGCCCTGGAGGCGGTCGACCGTGCTGCGTCCGGTGCCGGAGATGCCGAGCAGGCCGAAGGACTGGTGACCGAGTTTCAGGAGGTGGTGCATGACCTCCATCATCGCCTTGCGCCGGTCGAGCGTGACCGACGTCGCCCCCGGCACGCCCACCTGGTCGATGAAGACGTGAGGCAGATTCTGGCTGGTCAACTCGACGACGCGCTCGGTGACCTCGGCGAGGTCGAAGTGCCCGATGAACACGATGGCCTCGACGCGCATCGACTGGAAATGGCGCACGACGTTGCGGCCCTCGCCCGGGTCCATCACCTCGATCAGTGACGTGTAGCCGCGCTCGCGCAGGTTGCGTTGCAGCTCGGCGAGTTTGCGCACGGCCGGGGGCGTGAGAAGGTTTTCCATGCAGACCCCGATCATCGCGGTCCGCTTGCCCTTCAAGTGCAGCGCGTAGGCGTTGGGGGTGAAGCCGGTCTCCGCCATGGCCCGCTGCACCCGCTCGATCGTCTTGCGCTTCAAGCCCGGCTGGCCGTTGAGCACGCGCGAGACGGTGGTGCGCGCCAGACCCACGTAACGGGCGAATTCGGCGGTGGAGGTGATCGCGGCGGGGGACGAACTTCCTTTGCGTTCGCGCGGCTGAAGCATGGAACCTCGGTGTGGCCGGTCACCGGAGGGATGTCAAACGACGCGTGCCGGCGCGGCGGCGGAGGGACCATTGAAGGACAGCTGTCCGCCAAATCGACGACAGTGCTCCAGATAAAATTCGTTTCGGCGACGCTCTTTTTCATAGGTAAATGCTCACGCCACGCCCGCTTCCGTCGGACGTTAAAAGGACACGTGTCCTTCAAAATCATTGACAGCGGGGTCGTGTCCGCATTTTGCTGCCGATTGGCGTCGCCGCTTGCACCCCTGTCGCTGACCGCACGGCGTCGACTCCCCGTGGAACCACCAACCGACCCAACCGTATGAACAGACCCTGTCTGCCTCTCCCCGTCGCCGGGCTCCGCCATGTCGTGGCCTGGCTTTTGATCGGCCTAAGCCTCCTGATGGCCAACGCTTACGCCCAGGAAACCGGCTCCGTCGAAGGGCGCGTGTTGAACGCCACCAGCGGCCGTTACCTGAACAACGTGCGCGTCTCCGTCGACGGCACGACGCAGGAAACCTTCACCAATGAATTCGGTGAGTATCGCCTCGTCGGCCTGCCGGCCGGAGAGGTCCGGCTCAACGTCGTCTTCACCGGCATGGCCCCGCAGACCGTGGCTGTCACGGTCCAAGCCGGACAGGTGACCGAAAAAGATGTCACCCTCGGTCTTCCGGGCGCGGCGACCGGCACCGAGACGATCGAACTCGATGCCTTCGTGGTGGCGAGCGAGCGCGAGACCAACGCCGCCAACATCGCGGCCAACGAGCAGCGCTTCGCCAACAACATCAAGAACGTCGTCTCGGCCGACGCGTTTGGCGACGTCACCGAGGGCAATGTGGGCGAGTTCATCAAGTATCTGCCCGGCATCTCGGTGGACTACGTCGCGGCCGACGTGCGTACGATTTCGGTGCGCGGCTTCTCCGACAACTACACCGGCGTCTCCGTCGACGGCGCCCGCATGGCGAGCTCCGCCTCCGGCTCCTCGACGCGGGCCTTTGAGCTCGAGCAGGTGTCGATCAACAACGTGTCCCGCATCGAGGTCACGAAGGTGCCGACGCCCGACTCCCCGGCCGACTCGCTCGGCGGTTCCGTGAACATGATCAGCAAGAGCGCCTTCGAGCGTTCCGGTGCGCAGCTCAATTACCGCGCCGTGGTGAACTTCAACAGCGAGGACCTCGAGTTCTGGAAGAAGACGCCCGGTCCCGGTGACAAGAAGACCTTCAAGGTCCTGCCCGGCTTCGATTTCGACTACACCCTGCCGGTCAGCCGCAACTTCGGCATCGTCGTCACCGGCCTGAGCTCCAACCAATTCAACGAGCAGCACCGCACGCAGATGAACTGGCAGAACAGCGGCACGGGCACCGGTGCGACGCCGGCCAATCCGTACCTGCGCCAGTACACGGTGCAGGACGGTCCGAAGAACACCTACCGCGACTCGCTGAGCGTGAAGGCCGACTGGCGTCCCGCCCGCAACCACCTGATCTCCGCCGGCGTCCAGGCCAACTACTACAAGTCCTTCTTCGGAAACCGTAACCTCAACATCAATGCCGGCACCACCGGTACGTCCACGCCCGCCGGCGGCACGGCGCTGACCTACGGTCCCGACTTCACCAGCGGCGCCTCCGGCCGCGGCGCCGTCACGATCGGCTCCGCGTTCCGCGACAAGCTCGGTGCGACCACCGCGGGCAACCTCAAGTACACCTTCAACGACGGCCGCTGGGAAGTCGTCGCCGGGATGAACGGCTCCGCGTCGCGCACGTGGTACCGCGCCGGCGAGCGCGGACACTTCGCCGGCATCGGCGTTGCGCTCAACCGGCCGTCCCGCGTCGTCTTCAACGGACTCAATGCCCTCGGCGGCATCCGGCCGAATGAGATCCAGGTCTTCGACAACACCAACACCCTCGTCGATATCTATGATCTCAACAACTACCGCCTGAGCACCGCGACGGTGAACCCGCTCGACGCGCGCGATGAGTTCGTCGGCGGCAATGTGTCGGTGAAGCGCAACCTCGACTTCCTCGCCTTCCCGGCGAGCGTCAAGGTCGGCGCCGACCTGCGCGAGCAGACCCGCGACATCAAGCGCGTGCAGAGCAGCGTGACCTACCTCGGCGCCGACGGCGTGGCCGGCACGGCGGACGACGGAGTGGCGCGTTTCCTCGACGTCGAGTACTCCCGCGAGGATCCGTACTTCGGCCTCCCGCGCATCCAGTGGCCCAGCCCGTTCCTGATGTGGGAGGACTACCTCGCCAACCCGACCCACTGGACGCAGACCGCGGCCCAGGCGGCCGACGCGGAGACCTTCCGCATCACCAACTCCGAGTACCTGAAGGAGCGTGTGACCTCGTACTTCTTCCAGTTCGAGGCGCGCCTGCTCGAGAACCGCCTCGGCATCGTCACCGGCGTGCGTTACGAGAAGACCGAGGATGACGGCCTGGGCATGCTCTACGACCCGGATCTCGCCTTCCAGCGCAACGCCGACGGCAGCTTCGTGCGCGACCAGGCCGGCAACCGCGTGCGCAAGCCCGAGGCCGGCGCCGCGGGCTCCCTCGAGGAGGTGCGCATCACCCGCCTCGAGCGCCAGTATGCGGCGAAGAAGGACTACGACGGCAGCTACCCGTCGTTCCACGCCAACTACAACGTGACCGACAACCTGCTCGTGCGCTTCGCCTACGCGAAGACCTTCGGCCGGCCCGATTTCTCCAACATCATCCCCAATGCAACGATCGACGAGAACGAGGCCGCCGAGCTGGATCCCACGGTGAACCCCGGCACCATCACGGTGCGCAACACCGGCCTGAAGCCCTGGACGGCCGACAACTACGACGTGTCCGTCGAGTACTACAGCACGACCGGCGGCACATTCTCCGCCGGCGTGTTCCAGAAGGACATCACGGACTTCTTCGGCAGCCAGACCGTGACGGCGACGCCGGCGCTGCTGCAGGACCTCGGCCTCGACGACCGTTACGTCGGCTGGCAGATCAGCACCAACATCAACGCCGGTGACGCGAAGATCTCGGGCTACGAGATCAACGCGCGCCAGTCGCTCGCGATCGTTCCCTTCCTCGGCGACTGGGGTCGCAGCTTCACGCTCTTTGCCAACGGCACCAAGCTGAAGCTGGAGGGCCAGAGCGAGGCGAACTTCGACCGCTTCATTCCCGAGAACGCGAACTGGGGCCTCGACTTCAACCGCCAGCCCTGGGTGGTGAAGCTCAAGTGGAACTACCGTGGCGAACAGCGGCGCGGCGCCCAGACCGCCTTCGGCGCCAACGGCCGCGAGTTCTACACCGCGCGCACCAACCTCGACGTGAACGTGGAGTACAAGCTGTCGAAGCGTTTCACGTTCTTCGCCAACGCCCGCAACCTGCTCAACGAACCGCAGCGGCTCGTGCGCTACGGCGACCTCACGCCCGACTACGCCCGCTTCTATCAGGATGAGGAGTTCGGCGTGCAGATGTCGGTCGGCGTGAAGGGCACCTGGTAACGCGGCGGTTTTTTCCGACCTTTCCTTGCGGCGGCGGTCTTCGGACCGCCGCCTTTTTTTGCGCGGTTCCATGCGGTCCGGTGTTTCCCTTGAGCGCGCCTCCGTCACACTGAGGTCATGCATCTGCACCATTCCCCCGGGCCCGAGGAGACAGCGCGGCTCTCCACCGACGCGCTGCGCTCCGCCTTTCTCCTGCAAGACCTGTTTCGTCCCGGCGAGGTCGTCACCCACTACACCGACCTCGATCGCATGGTAATCGGCGGGGCGGTGCCGGCCGATGCGCCGCTGCCGTTGCCAGGCCACCGGCTGCTCGGCACGTCCTTTTTCCTCGAGCGCCGTGAACTTGGCGTGGTCAACTTGGGCGCGGCCGGACGGGTGACGGTCGGCGCGCAGAGCTACGAGCTCGGTCCGCTGGACTGCCTCTACGTCGGCCAAGGCGAGCGCGAGGTAAGTTTTCAGTCCGGCCCGGGCGGTGGAGCCCGATACTATTTCGTCAGCACGCCGGCCCACGCCCGCCATCCGGTGGCGGTCGTGCGCCATGCCGAGGTGACCACGGCGCCGATCGGCGACCCGGCGATGGCGAACCGGCGACGGATCAACAAGTACATTTACCCCGAAGGCGTGAAGAGCTGCCAGCTGACGCTTGGACTCACAGAGTTCGAGCCCGGCAGCGTTTGGAACACCATGCCGCCGCACGTGCACAGCCGGCGCACCGAGGTGTATCTTTATTTCGACCTTGGCGGCAACGTGGTCGTGCACCTGCTCGGTGAGCCGGAGGCGACGCGGCACGTCATCGTGCGCGACGGCGAGGCGGTGCTCTCGCCCTCGTGGTCGATTCACTGCGGAGCGGGCACCGGCAGCTACCGGTTTGTCTGGGCCATGGGCGGGGACAACCAGGTCTTCTCCGACATGGACCCGGTCCCGCTCGGTACGCTGCGATAGCGCGCCCCCTCCGCGCGGCGCTCTGGGGGCCGTCGGAGGTCGAAGGTCGTCGCCGGCCCGCGGGAGCGGGCCCCCGAGGTGGGCGGGCGCGTCCCGGCGCCCGCTGCGCGGACGGAACGGTCTGCGTTGGCCGCCTGGCGTGCGACAACGTCGGGCCGCTACCGCGCGCGGAGGGACCCGCGCGTCCACCGTGGGTCGTCGAAGGGTCGAAGGGCGTCAGCGGCCGCGGGTTCGGGGTTGGCGCGTGGGGATCTTCCCGCCATCGTGCGGTCATGCTGATCGATTTCTCGCACCTTGCGCCGCGCGATGCCTATGCGTGGATGACCGCCACCATCCTGCCGCGGCCGATTGCGTGGGTCTCGACGCTCTCGGCGGAGGGGCGGACGAATCTCGCGCCCTTCAGCTTCTTTCAGGGCATCACATCGAGTCCGCCCACGCTCATGATCTCGCCGGTCAACACGCGGGACGGGACGGAGAAGGACACGGTCCGGAATCTCGCCCAAGTGCCGGAGTTCACCGTCGGCCTCGTCTCATTCGCGTTGGCGGAGAAGATGAACGCCACGGCCGCGAGCCTTCCGTACGGCGAGAGTGAGAGCGACGCGTTCGGTGTCGAGATGGCGTCGTCGACCCAAGTGCGTCCGCCCCGGGTGCTGGCGGCGCCGGTGTCGTTTGAGTGCCGCGTGAGCCAGGTCGTGAACATCGGCGAAGGCCCCTTTGCCGCGCATGTGGTGTTTGGCCGGATTCTCCTGGCCCACGTGCGGGACGAGGTGCTGGGGGCGGACGGCCGGCCCGATGCGGGCAAGCTCGATCTCGTGGCGCGTCTGGGCGGCTCGGCCTACGCGCGCACCACGGACCGGTTTGAACTCAAGCGACCAGGCTGATCGCCTACGACGAACGGTCGTAGAGCTCGGGCGTGATGACGGCGTCGAGGCGGGTGCCGGCGGCGTACGCGCGGAGGTTGCGCACGGCGAAGGCGCCGGCATCGCGGCGTCGGTCGGTGGTTGGACCGCCGATGTGCGGGGTGAGTGAAACATTCTGCAGGCCGCGCAACGAATGGGTGGCCGGCAAGGGTTCGGTGCGGAAGACGTCGAGGCCGAACATGACCTTGCCCTCGCGCGCGACCCGGACGAGCGCATCCTCGTCGACCACGGCGCCGCGGCCGACGTTGACGAACACGCTGCCCGGTTTGAGCAACCGCAGATGATGCTCGGTGACCGCGCCTTCGGTCTCGCGGTTGAGCGGGGCGAGTTCGACCACGATGTCGTTCTCGGCGAACAAGGCTTCGAGCGAGGGCGTACCGCTGATGCCATACCGGGCCTCGAGCTCGGGCGTGATGTCAGGGGCGTGGGCGGTGATGTGGCAGCCGAACGGCTCGAGCAGGCGGACCAGTTCGCGGGCGATCTGGCCAAACCCATGCAGCCCGACGCGCCGGCCGAAGAGGGAGGCCGTCTCGGTACCAAGGTTCTTCCAGCCCTCTTCGCGGTGCATCGCGAGCGTCCAATACGTGGCACGGCGCAGGCAGGACAGGATGTGAAACAGCGCCCACTCGGCGACGATGCGACTGATCGAGCCGCCCCAGTTGGTGACGAGCAACCCTTGGGCGAGGTGATCGCGCGTGAGGATGTGCTTCACCGAGCCGACAAGGTGGCAGACGTAGCGCAGGCGCGGGGGCAGCACGGCGGGAAGCGGCGGAGTCTTCCAGCCGGTGACGAGGATCTCGGGATCCTCCCGGGCAAGGATGCGGTGAAAATCCGCGGCGGCGAGGTCGGTGGGGTCGAGATGGGAAAAGCGCGCCGCCACGCCCCTGAGCTCGCCCAGCAACGGTTCAGGCAGGAAATCGCGCAACTCGTGGGCGGTGACGGCGGCCAGCATCGCGGCCGGCCGGGTCCGCTCCGCCGTGGCGGAAGGCAGGGGCGCGGCGGGCCGGCTGTGGCCGGCACGCGGTTCGGCCGGAGGAGCGGTATGAGGGGGCATGGCGCAGGAGGTCAGAGGGAGACCACGCAAGCAGCTGCAGTGCCGGTGCAGTCCGGTCGGAGAAACGAACGTCGAAACACGGGAAGGGGACCGGGGTGACGGCGAGCGGCGAAGGCGAGTCGATGGCCAGAGCGTAGGCAGGTGGGGCAGGGCTCAAAGACACGCTCTGTTTATGTCGTTGAACCCGGCGCAGTCAGTCGCGGGGTGCGGCAAACGCGACGGGGAGACCAATATAATAATTATAAAATGCCAAGCAAAACCTCGCCGAAATACGCTTGGGGCTTGGCTCCGTTGATTGGCGATGCCGCGGAGGGTCCGCGAGGATCACGCCGCCGGGGCGGGGCCGGTCGATTCACCGAGGTGAAGCTGGGCGGGCAGCAGAAGCTCGGTCAGGCTCTCGTCCTCGCCGCCGGTGCTGCCGAGGATGAGGCGGGCGGCGGCTTCGCCGAGGCGTTCGGGACTCGTGCCCGCCGCGGTGATGCGCGGGGTGTTGTCGGTCGCGGCGCGGGAGAGGTCAGCTCCGGCCACGCTCACGTCGCGTGGCACGGACAGGCCGGCGCGCTCGAACGCGCGCACCGCGCCGGCGGCCATGAGCGAGTTGTAGCACAGGAACGCAGTGGGAAAGTCGGCGCGCTTGCGGTGGGCGAGCGCCTCGTGCGCCGCCTCGACCCCTTCGGCGCGGTCGCCCTGTTCGAGGGCGATCACGTAGCGGGGCGACAACTTGAGCTGCACCGCCCGCAAGGCGGCCTCGAGCGCCTGGAGGCGGGTCTCGTGCCGGCCGAGCCCGCGGTTGCCGCCGAGCCAGCCGAAGCGACGGTGTCCGGCGGCATACAGGTGCTGCACCAGCATCTCGAGGGCGAGCGGCTCG
>VFQR01000475.1_pt1 | contig 55549 bp, 49 predicted proteins | sample 3512321 | NCBI WGS metagenome assembly VFQR01 (sample SAMN10412374, study PRJNA504923) | tailings metagenome | isolation source: Relicate 3 Philex TSF1 revegetated site | place: Philippines: Tuba, Benguet | collected 2017-08-29 | reverse complement strand
TTAGCACCGGCTGTCGCGTCGTCCGCGATGGCAATGCCGATGACTGCCGAAATGCCCGACGGCATGCCGTGCTGCCCTGATGACCAGCATGCGATCCCGGACTGCGCGAAGGATTGCCCGTTCGCTGTGATCTGCACAGCCGTGTTCGTGAGTGCGCCGACGCCGGACTACCATCCGCTTGCGCTGCGCATCCTGATGCGGGACCGCTTCACCGCGCCTGGTGACGCCGTACTTGCGTCGCTGATCGGCGACCCTCCCCCCAGACCTCCCAAAGCCTGACTGTCATCGGCGCTCAAAGCGCCGAAATCCGCGCGGAAGACCGCTCGGATGCAGCCGCATGGTATCTGCCATGCCGAATGCCGTGCGCAAGCGCGGTCCAGTGACAGTCGGAAATACCAACATGAAATCGAACCCTTCCGTTCGCGCCGCGACGCTGGCGCTCGCAACTTTCGTCGCTGTCGCCTCGAACGCACTGGCCGGTCCTGAAAACTACGATCTTCACCTTGTCGAAAACGAGATCAGGCAAGGGGCCGACGCAACCATCGCCGTGAAACTCGTCGATAGGCGCACCGCCAAGCCCGTCGACAATGCGATCGTTTTCGCGACCCGGATGGACATGGCGCCTGATGGCATGGAGGCGATGACGTCGCCCGTCGAGGCGATGCCGTCCGACGAACCCGGCGTCTATCGCTTCAAGACAAACCTCATGATGGCGGGCGGCTGGCGATTTTCGATCGCGGCCAAGGTGCAGGGCGAACCGGCGACCATCGAGCGCCGGCTCGAGTTCAGGGCGGTCGAATGAAGCGCCTCGTCCTCGGCCTCACCCTCGTCGCGGCGGCGTCGGCCGCTGGCCTGTGCGGCTACAAGGTCGGCAGCGGCGAACTGCGCCTCCCGCCTTTGCCGGCGGCGGCTCGGGCCTACCTGCCCGCATCGCCGAAAGCCGGGGCCGCGTCCAACGAAGCGCCGCCTTCCGGCCCCGTCGTCTACTACCGTCACCCGGACGGCGAACCGGCCTATTCCGCGACCCCGGCGAAGACCGAGGACGGTCGCGACTTCGTGGCGGTCCTTGCGAGCGAGGATGTGAGCTTCGACGAACCGGCCGAAGAGGCTGTACCGGCCTCCGAAGCCGGCGTCGGGGAGCGGGTGATCCTCTACTACCGCAATCCGATGGGCCTGCCGGACACATCGCCGGTCCCGAAGCTGGATTCCATGGGGATGGACTACATCCCGGTCTACGCCGGCGAGGACGACGATGGCGCCACCGTCACGGTTTCGGCCGGCAGGCAGCAGCGCACGGGCGTCAAGACCGCGCTTGCGACGCTGAGCGCCATCGCCCGCCCGGTCAACGTGCCCGGAACCGTCGTGCTCGACGAGCGCCGCGTCAGCGTCGTGTCGATCCGGACCGAAGCCTTCATCGAAGAGGTCGCGGACGTCACCAGCGGTTCCACGATCGCGCAAGGCACGCCGCTGGTGCGGTTCTACGCCAAGGAGATCGCGGCCGCCGGAGCGCTCTACGCCGCCGACGTGAAGAGCGGCGGCAAGGCTGCCGCGCGCGGCAGCCTCCAGCGTCTCGAGAATCTCGGCGTGCCGAAGGAAGCCATCGCCGAAATCGAGACGACCGGCAAGGTTCCGATCTCGGTCACGCTGATGGCGCCCCGCGCCGGCGTGGTGCTGGAGCGCATGGCAGTCGACGGCATGTTGAGCGAAGCCGGCGATACGCTGTTCAGGATCGCGGACATCTCCACCGTCTGGGTTGAAGCGAACGTTCCGGAGTTCGATCTGAGCTCGATCCGCGTGGGAGCGGAAGCGACCGTCCGCATCCGCAGCTTCCCGGGCAAGGTCCTTAGGGGCAAGGTCGAGTTGATCCATCCCGAGGTCGAGGTCCAGACGCGCACCGCCAGGATTCGGATCGAGCTGGCGAACCCGGATGGCGCTCTGTTCGCCAACATGTATGCCGACGTCGAAATTCTCACGGGATCGGCCGAGCCGGTCGTCACCGTGCCCGACAGCGCGGTGATCGACAGCGGCGACCGGCAGGTCGTCATTCTCGACAGGGGCGAAGGCAGTTTCGAACCGCGCGACGTGACCATCGGCGCGCGCGGCGCCGGCATGACGGAAATCATGGACGGGGTGGCGGAAGGGGACCGCGTCGTCGTTTCGGCCAACTTCCTGATCGACGCCGAGAGCAACCTCAAGGCAGCGCTTTCCGCCCTTGTAGCAGCAGAGGTTCAGCCATGATCGCGCGGGTCATCGCCTGGTCGGCGCGCAATCTCGTCCTGGTCTTCTTCGCGGCCGGACTTGCGGCGGCAGCGGGCGTCTATGCGGTCAGGACACTGCCGCTTGACGCCATTCCTGACCTCTCTGACGTACAGGTCATCGTCTTCACCGACTATCCGGGCCAGGCGCCGCAGGTGGTCGAGGATCAGGTCACCTATCCGCTGACGACTGCGATGCTGACCGTACCGCGATCGAAGGTGGTGCGGGGCTTTTCCTTCTTCGGCGTATCCTTCGTCTATGTGATCTTCGAAGACGGCGTCGACCCATACTGGGCCCGCAGTCGCGTCCTGGAGTACCTGAACGCCGCCGCGAGCCGCCTGCCGGAGGGTGTGGCGCCTGCCTTGGGCCCTGACGCAACTGGTGTCGGTTGGGTCTATCAGTATGCCGTCGTCGCCAAGGAACTGTCGCTGGCCGAACTGCGATCGCTGCAGGACTGGGTGGTGCGCTTTGCGGTCTCTAAGGCCGAGGGCGTTTCGGAGGTCGCGAGCGTCGGCGGTTTCGTCAAGCAGTATTCCATCATCGTCGATCCGGCGCGAATGCGCGCGCAGGGCGTCACGCTTGCTGAAATCGGCGAGGCGGTCCGCCAGAGCAACATGGACACCGGTGGGCGCACCGTCGAGATCTCGGAATTCGAGTTCATGGTGCGTGGTCGCGGTTACCTGAAAAGCGTCGCCGACATCGAGAGCATCGCGCTCAAGACGGTCGGCGGCGTACCGCTCCGGCTCGGGGATGTGGCGAGGGTCGAGATCGTTCCGGACGAACGACGCGGCATCGCCGAACTCAATGGCGAAGGGGAGGTGGCGAGCGGCATCGTGCTGCAGCGCGTCGGTTCGAACGCTCTGACCGTCATCGACAACGCCAAGGCGCAACTCGCGGACATCGAACGGAGCCTGCCGGGCGGCGCAGAGATCATCCCGGTCTACGACCGCTCGGAACTGATCGACGCCGCGATCGAGACCTTGAAGGTCACGCTGATCGAGGAGAGCTTCATCGTGGCGCTCGTCACCGTCGCGTTCCTGCTGCATGTCCGCAGCGCGCTGGTCGCCATTATCATGCTGCCGGTCGGCATCCTGATGGCGTTCGCGGCGATGAAGCTGCTCGGCCTCGGCTCCAACATCATGAGCCTCGGCGGCATCGCCATCGCCATCGGCGCGATGATCGACGCGGCCATCGTCATGATCGAAAACGCCCACAAGCATCTGGAGCGCGCCCCGCCGGACAAGCCGAGGATCGAGGTGCTGATCGAGGCGGCCAGCGAGGTCGGCCCGGCGCTGTTCTTCAGCCTGCTGATCATCACCGTGTCGTTCCTGCCGATCTTCACGCTGGAGAGCCAGGAGGGTCGTCTGTTCGGCCCGCTCGCCTTCACCAAGACCTTCGCGATGGCCGCCGCCGCATTGCTGTCGGTGACGCTGGTGCCGGCGCTGATGGTGGTGTTCGTGCGCGGGCGGATCGTGCCTGAGCACGGGAACCCGCTCAACCGGCTCCTGATCGCGCTCTATCGGCCGGTTATCAAGGGCGTGCTGAAGGCCAAGACCTTCACTGTCCTGATGGCCATCCTGGCCCTTGCCGCCACGGTCTGGCCGGCGCGGCAACTGGGCTCCGAGTTCATGCCGGCGCTCGACGAAGGCACGCTGATGTATATGCCGACGACGCTGCCCGGCCTGTCGGTGACCAAGGCGGCCGAACTGATGCAGATGCAGGACCGCATCATCAAGTCCTTCCCGGAGGTGGAGAGCGTATTCGGCAAGGCCGGCCGGGCACAGACCGCGACCGATCCCGCGCCGACCGAGATGTTCGAGACCATCATCAATCTGAAGCCGAAGGAGGAGTGGCGAGACGGCGTCACCTCCGACAGCCTGAAGGCCGAAATGGACGCCGCGCTGCAGTTTCCCGGCGTCTCTAACGCCTGGACGATGCCGATCCGCGCCCGCATCGACATGCTGTCGACCGGCATCCGCACGCCGGTCGGCGTCAAGGTCTACGGCACCGATCTGGGCGACATGGAACAGGTCGCCCGACAGGTCGAGGCGGCGCTCAGGGCCGTGCCCGGCACGTCGAGCGCCTATGCCGAACGCGTCATCGGCGGCTATTTCCTCGACATCGTTCCGGACCGCGTGGCGCTCGGGCGCTACGGACTGTCGGTCGGCGACGTGCAGGACGTTATCTCGATGGCGCTCGGCGCCGAGGTGATCACCTCGACCGTCGAGGGCCGCGAGCGCTACGGCGTCGCCATCCGCTATCCACGCGCGCTCCGCAGCGACCCGCGGGCGATCGCGCGCGAGGTGCAGGTGGCGCTGCCGGGCGGCGGCTTCGTGCCGCTCGGCGAAGTGGCGAAAGTCGAGCTGACGCGCGGCGCGACCTCGATCCGCACCGAGAACGGCCAGCTCGCCGTCTATATCTTCGTCGACATCGCTGGCCGCGATCTCGGCGGCTATGTCTCCGACGCGCAGGCCGCGGTGGCGGCCGGCGTCACGCTGCCGCCCGGCTATTCGCTCGGCTGGAGCGGCCAGTTCGAATATCTGGAACGCGCGGAAGCGCGGCTAAAGCTCGTCGTGCCGCTGACGCTGGCGCTGATCTTTCTGCTGCTCTATCTCAATTTCCGCCGGTTGGCCGAAACGCTGATCGTCATGCTGTCGCTGCCCTTCGCGCTGGTCGGCGGAGTCTGGATGATGTGGTGGCTGGGGTTCAACCTGTCGGTGGCGGTCGCCGTCGGCTTCATCGCGCTTGCCGGCGTGGCCGCTGAGACCGGCGTGATCATGCTGATCTATCTCGACCATGCGCTGGCCGAGGCGCGGGCGCGGGCGGCGGGAGAAAGCCGTCCCTTCGACCGTCGCGATCTCAACGCCGCCATTATGGTCGGCGCGGTCGAGCGCGTCAGGCCGAAGATGATGACCGTCGTCGCCATCACCGCCGGCCTGCTGCCCATCCTGTGGAGCACGGGCGCGGGGTCGGAGATCATGCAGCGCATCGCCGTGCCGATGATCGGCGGCATGCTGTCCTCGACCGTGCTGACGTTGGTCGTCATCCCGGCGGTCTACGGCCTCGCTAAGGGCTGGAGCCTGCGACGCGAGGCGACGGTGGAAACTATAAAGGAAGCGGCCATCACGGGCGCATGAATAGCCGGATGGCTGGCGTTTCCAAGGCAGTTTGGACGGTATTAATTTTGTCGGAGTCGCGCCGCGATCGCTTGGCCGATCTCTTCGCGCTGTGCCTTCGTGATCTCGCCGCAGCCGGGTCACGAGTAGTGGATCGGAGAAACTCGCCTTCCGGCCATCAGAATTGCGCCGGGGGAGGTCATATATTATCGAGTCGACATTACTGGCGATGCTTATGAGGCCTTTCGCTCCCGTCGCCTATGAGGAGCCGGCTGCCAGAAGCGGGCACTTGCTGCGGTCCCGGTCATGACACTGCGTCTGAAAGTCTCACGACGGTACGAATGAAGGCATCTATCTGGCGCTCCGGTCATCGGCAGATAGGCGGCGAGCAGCGTCCAGTCGCCCGTCTTCGCAAAGTCTCCGATGCGGTCGGCGAAGGCGAGGTAGATCTCGCGCTGAATAGCGACGAGGTCCTGGAACGGAACTATCATGCGAGCACGCCCAACGTGGCGCCCGCCAGCACTACGTAGCGTGCCGTCTTGGCGATGGTCACCAGGATAAGGAAGCACCATAGCGGCTCGCGCAGGACGCCTGCAGCGACCGTCAGCGCATCGCCGCCGATTGGCGCCCACGAAAGCAGCAGACTCCATCGACCCCATCGCCGATACCACCCGCTCGCCCGATCGAGGGAGGCAGCACTGACTGGGAACCATTTCCGGTCGCGGAAGCGCTCGACGCCGCGCCCGAGCGCCCAGTTGACAACCGCGCCGAGGATATTGCCGAGGCTGGCGACGGCGACGAGCAGGACCGGGGAGTGAGTGCCGGCCACCAGCAGCCCGACCAATGCCGCCTCCGACTGAGCAGGAAGAACCGTCGCCGCTACGAAGGCGATGGCGAAGAGGCCACTCAGAATGGCGAAGTCATCCATGGCGACGGTGCCGGGCCCGTCCGCCGATCTCACCCCGCATGCGGCCATGCGGAATGGAGGTCGTCGATGACATAGGCGTGGGCGTGCCTGTTGCGACCGTCGGCAACGCCCTCGTTTCAGTGCGGATGGCTGGCGGGCAGGCCGTCATGCGAATGCTCGACGATTTCCGGATCGCCAGCGGGCCAGATCCATGCGGCTGTCGCGACGGCGACCCCGGCAATGAGGGCGAGCACGACCGAGGTCGCCGGAAGCCCGAAGGCCGCGCCTGCCCAGCCGGCGAGCGGATAGGTGATCAGCCAGCAGGCGTGCGACAGCGCGAACTGGGCGGCGAACAGCGCCGGGCGGTCCGCGGCATGCGAGGAGCGCCGCAGGAGCCGTCCCGAGGGCGTCTGCGCCATCGAATAGCCTGCGCCGATGATGAACCAGAGAGGCAGCAACCAGCCATAGGACGGGATCACGGCCGCGATCAGCGTGGCAACTGCCAATGCCGACGCGCCGGCAAGCATCGCCGTGCGATCCGGGATGGTATCCAGCAGCCGCGGCAGGACGAGCGCGACCAGCATCGAGCCGCCGCCGAAGGCTGCCAGAGCCAGCGCCGTGTCGCTCTGGTCAAGCCCAAAGGCTGCCTGCACGTAGACGACCGTATTCACGATCACCAGCGCGCCCGCCGCTGCGACCGCCATGTTGATCGCCAGGAGCCCGCGCAGGCGCGGTGTCGCGAGGTAGATACGGATGCCGCGGGTCGTGCGGTCATAGATGCCGCGCGGGACCGAAGGTTTCGGGCTCGGCAGCAAGACCGATACGACCAGCGCGGCCGAAACGAGGAAGCCGACGACCGTCCCGGCGAACAAATTGTGGAAAGAGATGACGGTCAGGAGTGCCGCCGCCAGCATCGGGCTGACGAGGCTTTCGAGATCGTAGGCAAGTCTGGAGAGCGACAGGGCGCGCGTATAGTCCTTCTCGTCCGGCAGCACGTCCGGGATCGTCGCCTGGAAGGTCGGCGTGAAGGCGGCGGACGCCGATTGCAGCACGAAGATCAAGACGTAGATCTGCCATACCTCGGTGACGAAAGGGAGGAACAGCGCCACCCCCGCGCGTACCAGGTCGAGCGCTACCAGCATGGCCCGGCGCGGCATGCGCTCGGCGAAGGCCGATGCTATCGGCGCGACACCGACATAGGCGATCATCTTGATGGCGAGCGCCGTACCCAGCACCGCTCCTGCGTTGTCGCCTACAAGCTCGAACGCAAGCAGCCCCAGCGCCACGGTTAGCAGCCCGGTGCCGAGCAGAGCGATGACCTGCGCGGCGAACAGATGGCGGTATGCGCGGTTGGCGAGGACAGCCAGCATCACAGATACTTCGCGATTTCCCTGAACTCGTCGACTGAGCAGCGCTGTTCGAGCGACAGGGGGCCGACCGTCTCTTCCAGGCAGTGGTCGAGATGATCGTGGATCAATGCGCGCTTGGCCTGCGCCACCGCCTTCTCCACCGCATGAAGCTGCTGTGCGATGTCGAGGCAGGGTTTCCCACCCTCGATCATGGCGACGACGCTGCGCAGGTGCCCTTCCGCTCGCTTGAGTCGCTTGACGATGGCAGGATGGGAGGCATGCCGATGGTGGGACATGCGCCTTCCTATCCTCCCCCAGAGGATATTGTCAAATTCCTGTTGCGGGAATGCCTTTACCTCGCCTTAACCATCCGCTTATAGGGCTGGAATGATGCCGAAACGAATCGCACCATTGAATGCCCTGGTGATCTGCCTGCTTGCGCTGGCGGTACTTGGGTTCCGTGCGCCCGTCGGAGATCCCTCCGGCCTCGCGCAGATCAGCACGGTCGCGCACGATCATCACGGCCATTCGCATGACGAGGAGGAGCAAGCCTCTGCCCCCTCCGGTCAGCGTCATGACCGATTCCATGGCGGCGATCACAGTCACGACACGCCGGCCGCCGCCGTGTCGCCCGGCTTCCGTTTCGCATCGCCAAAGGATCCCGGGCCGGGAATGCTGGACGACCGCGTCGCATCGCGGTTCGATCCGCCGGGCGACCGGCCTCCCCGGCAGGCGTGACGGACTGACGCGGCTCCGGCCGTCATCATCCTTCCCGCGATCACGGAAAAATTCCCATGACATCCTATCCGGCTCGGGGCGACACAGATGCCGCTCGGCCCCTTTGCTTTGGATGGTGTTGTCGACCATCCGCCTCTCGCGCGATAAACTATCTGCGACGGAATGCATGGCCGTCCGCAAAGGCCTGGAACTCACCGAATAGCTGCCAGTCGCCCTTCCAGCCCGGTCGCGATCTATACGAATCCTTTGACCGTCCATACCGGGAAGGAACCATTCTGGCAGGTCAGGGGCCGAAACCCGAACAATCGCTTTGGAACAATCCGCCTTGCAAAGCTGCCGTTTGCGACCCGAGCCGCTGACGAACCTGCTTGGGTGCGCTCCAGGACGGCGCTGGCTACGGGCCGAAAGGTGCGGTATGTTCAAGTCTAATTGGACCCTCCGCGATGCCTACTTCGACGCCAGAGCTATGGAGCGGAGGTACCGCGTACGAGCGGTATATGGGGCGGTGGAGCAGAAAAATCGCGCCGCAGTTCGTCGCATGGATCAATGCTGAGCCGAGCACCGCATGGATCGATATTGGCTGCGGCACGGGCGGACTGACCAAGGCCGTGATCGACAGCGGCGCTCCCTCCAGAGTAGTCGGCATCGACGCCTCAGCGGCATTCCTCCAGTTGGCCGCGGCGCAGGTTGCGGATTCCCGCGCAGAGTTCAAACAGGGGGACGCGCAGTCACTTCCAGAAGATGACGACGCTTTCGCCGTGGCTGTCTCAGGGCTGGTACTCAATTTCATTCCTGACAAGAAGGCTGCCATAAAGGAGATGGTTCGGGTCGTCGAACCTGGCGGCATAGTCGGGCTCTATGTGTGGGACTACGCGGGCCACATGCAGGTGATGCGCCACTTTTTCGACGTCGCGACTGCCCTAGACCCCCGAGCTAGCGAGTTTGACGACGGCGTGAAGGCGCCTATCTGCCGGCCGGGCCCGCTAGCGGATCTGTTTTCGGAGGCCGGCCTCAGGGACGTGGCTGTGCAAGCCATAGACATCTGCACCGCGTTCGAGAATTTTGACGACTACTGGTCGCCCTTTTTGGGTGGAACCGGCTCCGCGCCAAAGTACTGCATGTCGCTCACGGAAAAAGAACGCGAGCAGCTAGGCGATGCTTTACGAAGGCGCCTCCCGACGGGACCGGATGGTGAAATCCTGCTCGCCGCGCGGGCTTGGGCGGCCAAAGGATGCGTTGCCGGCCGAGGAAGTCTTGGTCGCGCCTGAAGGCCAGACGGCTTCAGACAGCTACCGCCTTGTCTGCAGCGGGACCGTCACGAGACAGTCAGCTTACGGCGGCGAGAGTGAGGGAAGTTGCGGTTTGACCTCGCCCGCGGCCCGCTTTCGGCGGAGTAGACGATTGAGGCGCTGAACACGAAACTGCAATCAATTTACCGCTCGGCAAGACGTTCGTGACAACCTTGTAAGCTAGGATGACCCAACCATCGAACGCTTACTCAAGACCTCAGATGTGGATCCATTGGGCAGTCGTCGCGATGATCGCCGCCCATTGGGCAACTTCTGGCGCTATCCCACGCACCCACAATCCGCTCCTCCCGGCTGCGCCCGTGGACGTGCTTCTGCATATGATCCACAACTACAATGGGATGGCGATTGGTTGCCTCGTCCTCGTCCGGATCGCGCTGCGATTGTCGCGGAGCACCGACCGCTCACACGCTCACCGCACTCCGATGGAACTGGCTGCGCTCGCGGTTCACTGGGGTATTTACGCCTCCCTAGCGGCACAGGCCGCGACGGGGTTCATCGCCTCGTATCTGTGGGGGCCGGCCGCAGGCATCCACAAGGCAATCTGGAACGTCACCCTCGTTCTGATCGCTCTGCACCTGACAGCTGCTGCCTGGCATGGCGTTCGGCGCGACGGCGTGGTCGGCCGGATGCTGCCCTTTCGGACACGAATGATCAGCGGCGAGCGTCAGCGCCCCGTTCGTTGAGGAGGTCGTGGCGTCGACGGATGTCATCCGGCCATTGCGCCTTGATGAAGGAAAGCACTGCCACGAGCTCGTCGTCGTCCAACACGCCTTCGAACGCGGGCATTCGCGTCTTGTAGTCCGGCAGGTTGGCCGCAACCCCCACGCCGACCTTGGTGATGTCAAAGAGAAGGCGATCGGGATGATGCCAGGTGTGCCCGGTGGCGTCGTGTGGTGGTGCGAGGGCAAAGCCTTCCGTGTCGCGGCGCTGCCAGGCCTCTGCCTGACCCTCCAGCGACGCGCCGTGACAGGAAGCGCAGTGGATGTCGTACAGCTTCGAGCCCATGGCAACGACCGAGGCATCGTCCGGCTTCAGGATCCCGGGGGGGCGAGGATCGGGCCATCCACCATACGCCGAGAGCGACAGCAATCGCCAAACCCGTCGCAATCAATCCGATGGCACGGAGCGTCATTCGACGCATCGAGGCTCGCTCGTGCTCAAGGTTGCAGCGCTTTTCTGGCCCAAGCAGATCAACTCACCCTCGCCAGCACGCTGAACTGGAACGCCTGCGTCGACCCAAAAGGGGTCTGATGCTCGTGAAGCACACCGTTCACGAGCCTGGACCGTGGCCCGAGCATCTCGGCGCGGGTTTCAGGGCTGTAGCGCTGCACTGGCAGCCCGCTGCAGCGTTCCGGGCCGTCAAGGGCGAAGGTCGCGATGATGGCGTGTCCGGTGTCTGAAAGCGCAGCGTCGAGCGTCTCGACATAGGCGGCCCGGTCCGCCTCGTCGGTGAGGAAGTGGAACGCTGCGCGATCATGCCAAACGTCGTATCGCCGTCCGGGCTTCCAGGTCGTCACGTTGGCAACGATCCACTCGACGCGATCGGCCTCGCTGCCCATCGCAGCCTGGGACCGGGCAATCGCCTCCCCCGACAGGTCGAGCACCGCGATGTGCCCGAACCCCAGCCGAAGAGCACGGGCGGCGAGGCGTGACGCCCCGCCACCCACGTCGATTAATGAATCCTTCGGCCCCGGCAAGGCCGCGATCAGATCCAGCGAGACCGTCGGCGTCCCCTCGAACCAGCTGACGCCGGCCTCGCCCTTCTGGACATAGGCCTCGTCCCAATGTCGGCGGTGGTCGAGATCGCTGGCGTCCACACCGAGTCTTCCTATTTGCCGTTCTTCTCCAGCCAGGCCTGCATTTCCGCGATCTCGCGTTCCTGCGCGGCGATGATCGCCTCGGCCAGCGCCTTCGTCTCCGGATCGGCGCCATGTTCCAGCGCGACCTTCGCCATATCTATCGCACCCTGGTGATGCGGGATCATCTTGAGACGGAAGTCGACGTCGGCGTTGCCGGTATACTCGACTGCCATGCCCTGCATCATGTCCATGTCGGCCTGCTTGAAGGCCTTGGTGGATTCGGAGTCGCCGTCGGCAGGCATCATCGATTCCATCATGGACTGCATCTGGTCCATGTTCATCATCATGCCGCCGCCATGGGCACCGTGGTTCATCAGCGCCCAGGCGACTGCTGCCACCGTGGTCAGCGTGGCTGCCACCGCGATCGTCTTCAACGTCTTCATGGTAGTCTCCTTCGACATCCTGCCGGGGACCGTCGGCGATTAGCCTGGCGGGCCTGGACTCCGTCCGGGGGACGGCATGTGACCAATGTCCGTCTTCCAGCAGGTGGAAGGTCAAGCCAAGATAGTGCTTGACCTTCCAGTGACTGGAGGCACGAACGTACGCCATCTGGAAGCGGAGGCAACGACGATGCCCTCTCACGATCACCATGCCCATCACGCAGCTGCGCCGCATGCCGAAGGAGAGATCGTGCGCGATCCGGTATGCGGGATGACCGTCGATCCGGGGGAAGGCAAGCCGAGCGCCGAGCACGGCGGCCGCATGTTTCACTTCTGCAGCGCTGGCTGCCGCACCAAGTTCATGGCTGAACCGGATTCCTACCAGACTGCCGCCGATCCGGTCTGCGGCATGGAGATGGATCGCGCCTCCGCCAGACACTTCCATCGCCACGACGGCGACAAGTTCTATTTCTGTTCGGGGCGCTGCAAAGGCAAGTTCGAGGTCGAGCCGGCGCGCTATCTCGGTGATCGGCCCGCCCCGGCGCCAATGCCCAAGGGCACCCAGTACACCTGCCCGATGCACCCGGAGATCGTGCGCGACAAACCCGGCTCCTGCCCGATCTGCGGCATGGCGCTCGAGCCGATGGGCGTGCCGACGGGCGACGAGGGTCCGAACCCGGAGCTCGTCGACTTCACGCGCAGGTTCTGGGTCTCCGCTGTCCTGTCGCTGCCTCTGCTCGTCATCGCCATGGGGCCCATGGTCGGCCTGGCGGTGCGCGACTGGATCGGCGAGCCCGTGGCCGCATGGCTGGAGCTGGTGCTTGCGACGCCCGTCGTGCTGTGGGCGGCGATCCCCTTCTTCCACCGTGGTTACGAATCCTTCGTCAACCGCAGTCCGAACATGTGGACGCTGATCTCGATCGGCGTCGGTACAGCCTATCTCTATAGCGTGGTCGCCACTTTCTTTCCCGATCTCTTCCCGCACCAGTTCCGCGGACATGGTGGCTCGGTTCCGGTTTATTTCGAGGCGGCCGCCGTAATCGTCGCGCTCGTCTTCCTCGGCCAGGTGCTTGAACTAAGGGCACGCGAGCGAACCGGGTCGGCGATCCGCGCGCTGCTCGATCTCGCGCCGAAGACCGCGCGCCGGATCGGCCCCGACGGATCCGAAGCCGACATCCCGCTGGATGAGGTGAAGCGGGGTGACCGGCTGCGTGTTCGCCCCGGCGACAGCGTTCCCGTCGACGGCAAGGTCGTCGAGGGCCGGACGTCGATCGACGAATCCATGATCACCGGCGAGCCCGTGCCCGTCGAGAAGACGGCCGGCGACGCGGTCACGGGAGGAACGCTCAATCGCAACGGCACGCTCGTCATCACCGCCGAGCGCGTCGGGTCGGAGACCATGCTGTCGCGGATCGTCGAGATGGTCGCGAAGGCCCAGCGATCCCGCGCACCCATTCAGGGGCTCGCCGATCGCGTCTCCTATTACTTCGTGCCGACCGTGGTGCTGGTCGCCATCCTCGCCTTCGTGGTGTGGGGACTGTTCGGACCCGAACCCAGCATGGTGTTCGCTATCGTGTCGGCGGTGTCAGTGCTCATCATTGCCTGTCCCTGCGCGCTAGGCCTTGCCACGCCGATGTCGATCATGACGGCGACCGGACGCGGTGCTCAGGCGGGCGTGCTGATCAAGGACGCGGAGGCGCTTGAGCGCTTCGCCAGCGTCGACACGCTCATCGTCGACAAGACGGGCACGCTAACGGAAGGCCGCCCGAGACTGACGGACGTCGTTGCGGCTGAAGGATTCGATGCCGGGCAACTTCTGTCGCTTGCCGCCTCGCTCGAGCGCGGCTCGGAGCATCCGCTGGCCGAGGCCATCATCGAAGGCGCGGCGGAACGCGGCGCAGCACTCCAGGTGGCATCCGATTTCGAGGCGGTCACGGGCAAGGGCGTCAGCGGCACCGTGGCGGGTCGGAAGGTGGCGCTCGGCAATGCTGCCATGATGGCGGACCTGGGCGTCGGCATCGACAGCCTCGCCGAGCAAGCCGATGCCATGCGCGCCGAAGGCAAGAGAGCTGACGAAGAGTCGGACGGAAAGGCATGTGCCTTTAGTTACAAACTATCGTGTCGATTTCAACTATCAATTGGAACTATCGCGATCCCGGCCATACCTCACAGCTGTCAACAGCCAAGGAGGCATTGTCATGGACCAATTTCTGAAATCGCTTCGGCACCGCCGGGTTGCGGTTCAAGACCGCATAGAGGACGAGCAGGCTCGCCCGAGGCCCGACCAACTCAGATTGGGCGCTCTGAAGAAGCTCAGACTTCGGTTTCGCGACCAAGTAGAGTTTATCGAGCGGATGAACCGACGTGGCGACACAACACCGATCCAGGTCGTTCGGCGTCGTTCGTTGCGGCTTGTCAACTCCGGTACGGCCTGAGGCAAAGTCATGCAAAAGCCAAGTCACCCTGAAAGCGACGACACGGGCCCCGACGTTCGAGGACGGGGAAAGCGGCTACTCGAAGGTGTCGCCGGTCGCTACCGCGCCCTCAGGCACCGGCTTGCCGAACTGATAGGCCGAGGCGATCGCGACTATGCCACGCTAGGCCAGCTTTCGCAGGAAATAGGCAGGATACGGCAAAGCATCCGTGCCGACATCGAACGTCGCCGGACGGAGCGAAAGCGTCGGAATGCAGCAAAGCAAGCCAGCAAAGGGTCGGCAACCGCCGGTTCTCGAAGGAAGGCACTCCATTGATCCGCGCAGGGCGAAATTCGCGCGCATCCTCGGCTACGGCGCGACAGCGCTCGTCATGGCCTGGTCGCTGCTGGCAGTCGCGGCTTACGGCGTGCTCGGCGTTGCGGCAGACTGGCTCGGCAGCGCGGGAGATGCCGAAGGCTGGATCGCGTGGGGCAGTCGTTTCCTGGATTTGGCAGGGGGGACTGCCGTTACGATCCTGTGGATCATCGGCACACTCGCAATCCTTGGTTCGCTGGCCGTCATCCGCCGGCTTGTCCTCTGATAGCACCTCGCCGCCGTCCGGCAGTTACGGGCGGCGGCGTCTGTCCTGACTTAAAGGGCGGTAACAAACGCGACCAGCCATCTTCAAAAGGCTCAACGTTCCCGTATAACGAAGTCGCTCTTCATACGAACCAACCAATCCAATAGAACGCTTTCGATAAACGGGATGCTGATTGTCCCATCGCGAATGGATGAAATCGATATGCACCTTCATTCCTTCGCCATCGGACTCGTTCTTCTGGTTCTGGGTGCGCGCTGCTTGGTACAAGGGGCGTCGCGGCTCGCGTTCGCGGTCGGCGTGTCACCGCTTGTCATCGGCTTGACGGTGGTAGCTTTCGGAACCTCAGCGCCGGAAATGGCAGTATCAGTCGGCGCGGTTTGGGGTGGGCAATATGACATCGCGGTCGGCAATGTGATCGGTAGCAACATCTTCAACGTGCTGTTCATCCTTGGCGCCTCGGCGCTGATCGTGCCCTTGGTGGTGAACCGCCAGATTATCCGGCAGGAGATACCGATCATGATCGGCGTCACAGTTCTGTCGCTGGTGCTGCTTCGCGACCTATCGATCAGCATGGTCGAGGGAGGCATCCTGTTCTTGCTGCTGATTGTCTATACCGTCTTCCTGATCGCGCAGTCGCGTCGCGCGAGCCAGGCCACCAATGGCGACGCAGATCTCGGCGACCTGGATCCGGGCGAGGCGAGTTGGGCCGCTTCGCGGCTGGTTCAGGTGCTTCTGATCATCGGCGGCCTGGTGCTGCTGGTTGTCGGATCTCGACTTCTGGTCACCGCCTCGGTCGCCTTTGCCGAGGCACTGGGGGTCAGCGATCTGGTCGTAGCTTTGACTATCGTGGCCGCCGGCACTTCGCTGCCGGAAGTTGCGACCTCGATCACGGCAGCGCTCAAGGGCGAACGCGACATTGCGGTCGGCAATGTAGTCGGCAGCTGTATCTTCAACATATTGGCCGTGTTGGGCCTGTCGGGCCTGGCCGCCGGAACTGCCGGAGTCACTGTCGCGCCGTCGATCATGGCCTTCGACTCCTGGGTCATGCTTGTTTCCGCCGTTGCCTGTCTGCCGATATTCCTGACCGGTCGCGAAATAGCGCGCTGGGAGGGCGGGGTCTTTCTTGCCTTTTTTGGGTTCTACGTGACCTATCTGGTCCTTGCGGCAGAAAGCCACGACGCGCTCGCGAACTATACTTTTGCGATGGTGTATTTTGTGATCCCGCTGACGCTCGTCACAGCGCTTGCGATCTACCTCAGACCCCGCCGCCCGTGAATGGCCCGACCAGATTCTCGTCAATCGCAGGCTGAAAAGAGGGTTGCGCGGACGCCGATGATTGAAGCATTGCGGTAGCGGCGCGTGCATGACCGCGTCCTCGATCGCTTCTTGAACGGTGAGCTGTCGGCCCCGCTACCGGAGCGTATCGCGCGCAATAGCGTCCGCGAGGTCGTTTACAACGGCCAACGCCATTCGGGCGCTACGAAGAATACGTTTAGCAACTGCGTCGCCAGAACCGTCGGGGGCGAACGCTCGAAAAACAGGACCTAGATCGTCCTCCACCGGCGCTATGAACGGAAAGTGTTGACTGGGAGACGTGGCAGCGCCGTCAGGCACCTGACAAATGGGCGAATTTCGCCAAGGAGACTACTGACCCCAGCTGTCGAAGGATCCGGTAGTCGGGCATAAATGATAGATCTGGACTATGAGCCAAATAGCGACAATCAATTTGTCCTATCGATGCCTGACTCCCATATCCGCTTTGTAGTCAGCAAGAGGTGCTAAATGGACGGTTTCCATGCGTCGGGCATCATTTTGGACCCTTCTCAAAAGGCCGGTCTCGATCGAGCAGCAACACGTGGACGTTGAGCATCCGGATGCCTTTGCCAAGTCACTGACTGAACATGTAGCGACTCGGGCTGCGGGGCTGAGTGGATGAAATCCCATCAATTCTCGCTTCGTACGCCATTCTCAAAACAAGTCAAGGAAACGCAGTCATGCAGGACTTCATTGCCGCTCTCATATCTTTTTCCCTGGTTGCACCTCTCCAGCAGGAGGTAAGCGATGCACTCGCTGCAACGCAGGCCCCGCAGGAAATTGTCGCCGCAGTAGCGACATGTGCCAAGCAGCATTCACAAGGGATGATCGACCGGGCGGTAAACGATCCCTGGTGGGCCGCTTCAAGTGCTTTCAGTGTCTGGGCCGGGCTATCCGAACCTTACGCTCTGCTCGTTGAAGCAGCGCCGGACTGCGCTGTGGCGATCGAGGCCACTCGGCCGTTCCTGAATTCGGGAAATGACGGAGCAGGTTAGGCAGCCAGATTGGATCGGAGGGGTCGATGCCTGTTGATCCAGGTCGTGGGAGGATCAGTTTACCGGATATCTGGCATGCGGGCGACGCAGTCAGTAGGCAGACTTGGAATTACGGCCTCGGGCCAATGATGACGAAGGTTGCCGGCCCACTGATCGGCGGTCCGACCCCATGAATGTATCCTGCTCGGTCGTGCGCGTGCAGCGGTCCGCGCCGACGTTCGACGGAAGGTGAAGAAAGGACATAATATGCCATATCGACGTTCGCTTCGCAGGTTTTCGAAACGGCCTTCGATGTCGACGCGCGACCAATCGGTTTTCCGATCTGCCTCCAGCAGCGCGACGATTTCCTGAATGGCAGCAAAGGCGGATTCCCCGGCCTCGCGCGGCAAAACCGCCGTCTCATTCGTTTGCGCAGCGTCGTGGTTCATGCCACCCGTGTGGCCATGGATCATTTGAGAGTTTGCGGCCGCGGTGACGTGCCTATCAGGCGGCGCATCGCTGTGTGTGGCCTGTTGGGCGAAGGCCACGCTTGGCAAGAACGCCAACAACACAAATATGGGAATTCTTCTCATCGGTTCGGTCCCGTCAAAGTACGATTTCGAATACGAGATTGCCGCAAATCGTCCTGATCCGGTATGATAGAGATCATGTCCTTTGATCTTCAGCCACTATTCGATACGTCAGGCTGCCTGGAGCGGCGATGCGCCGCCGGCAGTCACCTTTTCCATGCCGGTGATGAAGTAAGGGCCCTTTATCTCGTCAGAGAGGGAAGCGTACAGCTCCTGAGACATACGGGACGTGGTGCACCCGTTATCTTGCAGCATGCGGCACCCGGCGACGTGTTGGCGGAAGCGTCGCTCTATTCGTCGCATTACCATTGCGCCGCGCAGGCGGCGAGCGACGTTCTGCTCGCAGCCGTGCCAGTTGCTGCAATGCGCGCCGCACTCGCCGCCGACACAGGCCTGGCGGAGCTGTGGGCGAAGCACCTAACGCGGGAGGTCCAGGCAGCAAGGCTGCGTTCGGAAATCCGCTCCCTGCGAACGGTCGCGGACCGGCTGGATGCATGGCTTGGCGAAAACGGTTGGAAGCTTCCCCCGAAGGGCAATTGGCAAGACATCGCCGCGGAAATCGGCGTCACGCCGGAAGCGCTCTACCGGGAGCTAGCAGTCCGTCGTCGCGGCAACACCGTCGTCTGAAAATGGCTTCCACTCTTCTATGACCTTCGATTGTGGCGCGGAAGCACGTCGCTGTTCATGATTTGATCTTTCTATCGTATATCCGTGCCCCTTTAATGTTCAGGGGCCTTCTATGACTCGCCAGACGGTTTTCTGCGTTGACGTCCACACCTGCGGAAATCCCGTGCGCGTGGTCGCTGGTTGCTGAATCTTGCCATCTATACTGATTTGGGAACGGATGCGTCGGCGCCGGCATTGCACGCCAACACTGGCGGTAGACGGAATCCAACAGCTAGTCTCTCATGTTCCCTGTCAAGGTTGAAGGCGAGCGAGGTCGACTACTTGGCGCGAGCGCGCGAAGCAATCTGATCGGCTGAAGCTGCACAGAGCTGGGGGGAGCTCAGAGTGTTCACTTTTCTGGAACCAGCTGCCCGTCCAGCACACCGTGCACCAGTGTGGCGATCCAGAGGATCGTAGCGTCTTCAGTTCCCACCGAGACCAGTGCGTGGCCCATTGAAGAATCGAAATAGCTGCTGTCGCCGGGATAAAGATGTGTCGGGCGGTAATGCTGGGTGTACAGAACGATTTCGCCGGACAAAACGTAGAAGAATTCTTCGCCTGGGTGGCCTTCGAGGCCCTTGAACTCGTCGATCGTGCGTGCACGGATGCGTGTCAGCAGCGGGACAAACTTCTTGGTTGCAAGCCCACCGCAGAGCATTTCATACTCGTAGTGAGGAGTGCTTTGCACGATGCCTTGCCCCTTGCGGGTTACGTCCATGCGACCAGTCAGGTTGCTCAGTTGAATGCCACCGGAAAAGAGACTGGTCAGATCGAGACCGAGGCCGACGGTGAAGCGGAGAAGCGTCTCATAGGTGGGAGACGCCTGATCGTTCTCAATTTTGGACACGGCGGAGACCGAAAGCCCGGTGCGCTTTGAAACATCTTTGAGTGTCAGGCCCATCCGCTTGCGGATCGTTTGCACCGTCTGGCCGATCTTGGGATAGGATCTGAGTGCTTGTTCGTCTATCGTCATCAATTATATCACCGCTGTTTCACTGTCGGCCAGCACACGCCAAACGTCGGGTGGTACGCTGACGGTATCGCGATCACCGATCCGCCATCGTCTAAGGCCGGGATAGGCATCCATCCCCGCCTCAGCCAGCATCTGGATGAATCGTGTGCATCTGGAAGACCAGTCGCCGGCCCCGGCTACAAAGGGGTCTATTGCGATGATTACCTGGCCGGTGTGCGGCGTTGCTGCGCCAGGGTGTTTGGACCAGTCGACTTCGGAGGAGAATTTCCCTCCAGTCAAGCCCGCGACTAACAATTCGATCATGAGTGAAATCGCCGAGCCCTTGTGTCCGCCGAACGGAAGTAGCGCACCGCCTTCGAGTATTTCGTTCGGGTCCGTCGTCGGATCGCCGTGCCGATCGACGCCACAGCCGGGCGGAAGCCGGCGCCCCTCGCGCGCGGCTAACCGAACATCACCGTTCGACAGGGATGTCGTTGCGAAATCAAATACGAAGGGGGCTCCACCAGGTACGGGGGCGGCGAAGGCTATGGGATTGGTCCCAAGAATGGGAGCCTTCGCACCGACCGGGATCGCGCAGGCAAAACTGTTGACCATTGAGATCGCAATCAGTCCATCTTCGGCGAACGGCGCGATATCGGGCCATAGTGCGGCGAGGTGGTGAGAGCCTTGAATGGTCAGGATCGCGATGCCATGGTCGCGAGTTCGGGCGGTAAACTCGCTGCGCGCGGCCTCAAGCGCCGGCTGGGCAAAGCCATTGGCGGCGTCGACATGAACGTGTGCTGGTGACAGAATCGAAACCTTCGGCTCTGCCATGCCATCGACCCAACCGGACCGCAAAGTCGCCACATATCCGTCTAGGCGAAACAGGCCATGGCTTTCAGAGCCGGCAATCTCAGCTTTGATGCAGTTTTCCGCTAGGATGAGCGAAGTTGACTGGGAGCAGCCAGCCCGATGGAGCTGTTCCGCGACCAGCTCCACGAGCAGCTCGTACGGCATTTCCCTAGTATTCTCGCAACCAGCCATATCTCGCTCCCGCCTCAATTCGTCACGATGTGCGGGGGATGTTCGCTCATCGCTTGGCGGGCCGCATTGTCCATCCGCAGTTCCGGGATGCCTCTCCCCGGCGCAACCGTCAGCATCGAGTCGAGCAGTAGTCGCGTGTATGGATGCTGCGGATTAGCGAAGACATGCTCCGAACGGTCCATCTCGACGATTCGACCCAGGTACATGACCGCGACATGCGTCGTCATATGCTGGATCACGCTCATGTTGTGGCTGATAATTGCGTAGGTGAGATCGAACTCCTGCCGGAGCTCCAAAAACAGGTTCAATACCTGCGCCTGCACCGAGACATCCAGTGCCGAGGTTGGCTCGTCGCAAAGCATCAGACTTGGCCGTGTGATCAGAGTCCTCGCGATGGCGACGCGCTGCCTTTGCCCGCCAGACATTTGCCCCGGATAGGCACTCAGGAACCGCTCCGGTAGGCCGACGACTTCCATAGCCCGGCGCACAAGCTCGCGGCGATCGGCCAGTGACCTTCGACCGCGCAGTCTGAGCGGATAGCCGATGATCTGTTCCACGGTTTGGCGCGGGTTAAGAGAGGAATAGGGGTCTTGGAAGACAAACCCCACCTTCTCCGCAAGCTCGCGACGAGAGACCGCCGAAACTGGCACCCCCTCGATGAGTACCGAGCCTGATCTCGGCCGGAGCAGGCCTAGCATGATCCGGGCGAGGGTGCTTTTGCCCGACCCGGACTCCCCCACAATCCCCATCACATCGCCCTTGCCGATGCGCAGGTTGACACCGTCGACGGCACGGACGCTCTGGCGCGTGCCAAGAATCCCGCGGCGGATGATGTAATCATGGGTTACGTTTCTCAGCTCGAGCGTTGGCGTGGTCATTGCCTATCCCCTGCATTTACGCGAACGCAGCGCGCCTCGTGCCCGATGCCCACGGTTTGCAAGGTGATCCGATTGTTGCAGATATCCTTCGACATCGAGCAGCGATCTCGAAAATGGCAGATTTCATCTCGGGACAGAAGCGACGGCACCGTACCCGGGATCGATGCGAGTGGCTGCATCCGGGGATGGGAGGGGTCGGGAACTGCGCCTAGCAGCGCGCGCGTATAGGGATGTGCGGGGCACTCAAAAACCGCCGCCGCTGGCCCGCTCTCTACAACCTCGCCTGCATACATCACGACGACGCGATCCGCGATCCGTGATACCAGGCCGAGATCATGGGTGATGAAGATCATGCCCATGCCAAATTCCTGTTGGAGCTTTTTCAGGAGCCGCAAAAGGTCCGCCTGGATGGTCACGTCCAGCGCCGTTGTCGGCTCGTCCGCAATAATCAATTCTGGATCGCACATCAAAGCCATCGCGATGACGATCCGCTGCCGCAGCCCGCCAGACAGTTCGTGCGGATACTGCTTCAAGCGCTCTTCGGGATTCGAAATCCCGACCCGGGAAAGCAACTCGCTGGCACGTTCATCAGCTCTTGACCGCGTCACCTTCTGATGAGCGCGCATAACGTCGGTCAATTGACGGCCGACGGTGTGCAGTGGGTTGAGCGCCGTCATTGGGTCTTGGAAGATCATTGACAGGCGCCTACCGCGAAGCGGTCGCATGTCCGCCTCGGTTATCCCCAACAGATCGATGCCGCTGAAGCTTATGGCCTCGGCCTTCAGGCGCGCCGACCTCGGTAAGAGGCGCAGCAGAGAAAGTGCCGTAATCGATTTACCACAACCTGATTCACCGACGATGCACAGTGTTTCGCCCTTTTCGACGTGGAAACTCACATCCTGCACCGCGGAGAGAGTGCCCTGGGCGGTGGCCAAGTCGATGCTCAGGCCCTTGACGTTCAGCAACATAATCTCGACCCCACGTTCAGTTCCGGCCTTCTGGCGCCAAAACGTCCCGTAGCCCGTCGCCCAGCAGATTTGTCCCCAATACGAGTACAAACAGGAATGTGCCCGGGATGGTGATTAGCCAGGGTTCAAACAGAATCTGCGCCTTCCCCTCGGCGATCATCAAGCCCCAGGAAGGCATTGGGGCAGGCACGCCGAGACCAAGAAACGATAGCGCGGCTTCGAGGATCATTGCCTGCGCCATTTCCAAGGTGGCGACGACGACGATGGCGTTTACGAGATTTGGGATCAACTGATGCAGCATCACCTGCGGAACGGAGGCGCCTTGGATCTCTGCCGCCGTGACGAAGTCGGCCCCGCGGAGCTGGATCGTCGCAGCGCGCGTGACCAGAGCAAAACGCTCCCAGAGCAGCCCGCCAAGTGTCAGCAGCACAACGGTGAACGACGAGCCGAAGATGGCGACCACGGCGAGCGCAACCAACACCACGGGCATGGCAAGGCGCGCCGTGATGACAAACATGATCACGCTGTCGACCTGCTTCCCGAAATATCCCGCACAGATGCCGAGCGTACTGCCGATCACGCCGGACACGATGGCCGCACCGAGGCCAATGGTCAAAGAGATCCGCGCGCCGTAGATGATGCGCGACAGGTAGTCTCTTCCAAGCTGGTCGGTACCGAGAACATGGTCCCAACTACCTCCCGGATGCCACACAGGTGGCGTAAAGCGGTTCGGCAGGGACTGCGCGAAAGGATCATATGGAGCCAGCACCGGGGCAAAGACGGCCATGACTGCCACGATTGCGAGAAGGGCAAGGCCCAGCAGAAGACTTCCGTTCCTAAGCCAGCCAGTCCAGCGCCGCGGGCGGGTCCTCCACACGGATCCTGCGCCAGCCCTTTGAGTGAGGTCGGTCATCGGGCGCGCATCCTCGGATCCAGAAGAGCGTTGAGGAAGTCCGCCAACATGGTGAAGACGACGTAGAAGAGCGAAAAACACAGCACCAGCGCCTGCACCGTGGGCAGGTCCGCGCGCGCGATGCTTTCCCATGCAAGGGAGCCAGCTCCGTGGATTGCGAAGACGTTCTCAACGATGATCGATCCGGCAAGCATGAAGCCGAATTCGGCGGAAGCGAGGCTAACGATTGGCAGCGCTGCGTTGCGCAAAGCATAGTCGAACAGAACCTTCCGCTCGGGCAGGCCCATGGCACGCGCCGTCCGTGTGTAATCAGCCTCGAGTGCGGTTATCATCCCGGACCGCGTCAGGCGCATGATTGCCGGGGTCGAGAAATAGCCCAGCACAATCACAGGCATGACATAGCTTTTCCAGGACGAGAGACCTGAGGCTGGGAGAATGGGAAACGTAACAGAGAAAAGGATCATCAGGAGGAGCGCAAACCAGAAACTCGGCATCGCTTGGCCGATAACCGCGATCAGCAGGGCAAAGCGATCCACCAGAGTATTCGGTCTGCGGCCGGCTATCACGCCGAGCGGCACGGCGACCAGCACGGCCAGGGCAAGCGCGAGGGCACCCAGTTGTGCGGTGATGGCGAAACGGTCCAACAGCAGGCCGGAAACCGGCCTACGGAAATAGATGCTCGTACCGAGATCGCCACCCAAGACACCCCACAGCCAGTGCACATACTGAATCATAACGGGACGGTCAAAACCATAGAGCTCACGTACGCGCGCGATATCCTCGGCCTTGGCCTCCGGACCGGCAATCGTCACGGCAGGATCGCCCGCTGCGAATAGAAGGACATAGGCAACGAAGCTGACGAAGACCATCAAAAGGCAGGCTGTTGCAAACCGGCGTAGCGCATATCCAATCATGCCTGCCTCCATCGCTGGTGGCGCCCAGCCGACAAGCGGCTGGACGCCGGTGCAATCAGTTCCAGGTGGCGTCGTAGAACGGCACGAACTCGTCAGGCCCAACTGTTAGATTGAGGTCGTTCGACATGACCGCGTTGAGTGATCGGGTCCACAACGGAACCACGTAGGCCTTATCCGCAATCGTCTTGAAAATCTGCGAATAGAGGGCCGCGCGCTCGTTGCGGTCCATCGTGGTATTGGCTTTGTTCACAAGCGCGGCAAGATCGGGATTTTTGACGATGTCGTCGGCCGAGCCATTGAGATACGCCGCCGGGCTAAGGCTTACATCGCCGATCCCATATGCGCCCCAGTTGGTGAGCCTGACGTCGTGCATGTTGCCGTACCATTGCTCCTGCGCGACAGCGACCTGTAGCTTCGTGATGTCCAGGCCGACGCCGACGGCTTCCAGATCCGATTTCACGACTTCGGCAACGCCTTCCGTGCCGTTAGGTGCAATGCTGAGACTGGCTCCGGCGCCAAGTCCAGCCTCCATCAGCAACTCCTTGGCCTTCTGAGGATCGTAGTTATAGGTGGTAACATCCGTCTCGCAGCCGAATTGAACGGGATTGCATAGGGACTGGATAAGCGGATGGTCTTGGCCCATAAACGCGTCTGCCATCTGCTGGCGATTGATCGCGTGACTGATCGCTTGTCTAACCCGGAGATCTGCGAGTGGCGATTTCGGTTTGTTGGGATTGAGCTCGAGATACTCGATCCGCACGATTGGGGTGGTATCGACCTTCAGGTTAGGCCGGCCTTCAAGACGTTTGATATCGTCCTTCGGAACTCGCCAGATCCAGTCGAGATTGCCGTTCATCAACTCAATGTACTGAGTATTGATCTCTGGAATGATTCGAACATTGATCTTCTGAACCGCCGCGTCAGCCTTCTGGCCACCCGAAAAGTAGTCATCAAACCTCTCGAGTTCGAAACTGACGCCTGGCGTCTGCGCGATCAAACGATAGGGCCCTGTGCCGATCGGGGCAGTCGCCATCCCTTCTGCACCGGCCTTCTCCCAATATGCCTTGGAATATATTGGAATGTTGCCTGCCAGCATTTCGAGCGCCAAGGGGTTCGGCTCATTCATGATCAGCCGGACCGTGGTTTCATTCAACTTCTCGGCTTTCGCGATCCAGTTGACGGAAATGGAATAGCGCGCCTTGAACTCCGGCGTCTTGATCGTATTCAGGGTAAAGACGATGTCATCTGCCGTAAGCGGCTCGCCATTGTGGAACTTCACACCCTGACGGATCTTAAAGTCGATCTCAGTATCGGAGACGACATTGAACGATTCTGCGAGCTCCGGCACAAATTCACCCGTAGCTTGGTTCTTTGAGATCAATCCGTCATACAGCATTCTGCCGACGATAAGTCCTGGCCGGTCAGCCGTCTGATAGTAGTCAAGGGTCTCGATTTCCTCCGAAAAGGCGACCCTCAGTGTGTTATCGGCTTTTCCCGCCAAGGCCGGCTGGCCAAGAAGCGCAAGGAATGCAGCACCAAGAAGCGTGTTTGCTTTCAGTCCGGATTTCATTGTCGTTCTCCTCTGTTGACTGTTTTGATTATTGGTCTTCGCCCTTGGCCGACTACGCGCCCCAGATCGTCTCATAGATGCGCAGCAGGTTTTCACCGTAGACAGCCCGAATATCCGAAGCCGAAAAGCCGCGCTCAATCAGCCGCTCGGTCAGTGCGCGCATGCCAGCCGGCGTTTCCATGCCCGCGGGATAGAAGTGCGGCGGTGGCGGGTAAACATCGGGGTCCCACATGCCAACCTCCACGAAATGATCGTAGTCGACCTGAGCTTTTTCCTGATTGGCGTAGGGATATTGGCCGGAATAGTAATCGATCCCGAGCGTTACGTGTTCAACCCCGACCAGTGCCGCGATGTGGGCGATATGGTCGATGAACTGGTCCATGGTGGGACGCGCATCAGCCGATACGAAACCGGGGAAACCAACCACGCCGATCGTGCCGCCGTTTCCTGCGACCACCTTGATCAGATCGTCCGAGATGTTCCGGGCGGAGGGATAGACCGCTTTGGCATTGGCGTGAGAGATTATGACAGGTGCGATCGAGTGTTCGATCGCGTCAAGAGTCGTCTGAACGCCTGTGTGCGAGCAGTCAACGATGACACGAGCTTCGTTCATTCGCTTGATTGCTTCGATCCCGAAGCGGCTGAGGCCCGCGTTTCCAGGTTCTTCGCATCCATCACCGAGGCGGTTGCGCCGGTTGTAGGTCAGTTGGATAATGCCGACGCCGAGCGCCTTAAAAGCATCGATGAGGTCAAGGGAGTCTTCCAGTGGGGCGGCGCCCTGAAAGTGCAGGATGACTCCGGTTTTTCCTTCGCGTTTGGCTTGGCGCGCCTGAGCCGCAGATGTGACCAACATCAGGTCGCTGCGGCTACGGACCAGTCGATGCCACCGGCCGATGGTACGAAGCGTGGCGCCGGCATCCTCAGTAGTGGCAACCGTTGGCGCGATTATCGAAACACCGCCTTGTTGGTAGTCCGCAATCTTCGCCGGATCATCAAGAAGCGGACACACCGCATCGATCAGGATAACCTCGTCGTGCAGTGCAGTTGCGTCGGCTGTCATCGTTCCTCCCCTGCTGCGTTAATGCCGTAGTGAACCGAATTCCACCATAGAGCAAAATTCTACTAAAGTGAAACAGATTCTTCTAGGAGCGTATCCCGTCTTCCGTGCGGAAGGCATGGCCCACCCCGACCACGCCGCGCTCGATCATCTTCTCGCGGGCGAGGCGATTGAGTTCGCGAACATCACGGCGAAGATGCGCAAGGATCAGGCTCGACTTTGCCGGATCGTATTCACGGTCCCAGGCCGCGATCAGGGTGGTGATGGCCTGCGCCTTCAACTGCTCGCCGATCACTCTGCCATGATCGTGGTAGAGGACGATCGCCTTGGCGACGTTGCCACGCGCCAAGTCGAGCGAGGCGGTGCGCATCCACTCCTCGCGCTGCCGATAGATCCGCTCGAGCTCGGCATAGCCGATGCGCTCGACAATGGCACGGAAGGCGGCGCCAGCCTCGATCGGCTGCAGCTGCTCGGGATCGCCGATCAAGACGAGCTTGGCTCCCATGCGGACGGCCGCTTCGACAAAAAACGCCATCTGCTTCGAGGCGACCATGCCGGCCTCGTCGATGACCATCACGGTCTTGTCGGTCAGCGCCTCCCTGCCCTCTTTCCATCGCAGCTCCCACGCGGCGAGCGTGCGGCTTTCGATGCCGGCTTCCTTCTGCAGGCCCTCCGCCGCCTTGCCGGCCAGCGTGCCGCCGATGACGCGATAGCCGGCAAGTTCCCAGGCCTCGCGCGCGGCCTTCATCATGGTGGTCTTGCCGGCGCCGGCGCGGCCGACGACGGCAGCGATGCGTCCGGCCTTCGCGACATGCTCGATCGCGGTTCTCTGTTCGTCGGAGAGCCGCTCATGGCGATCGAAGACGCTCTCCAGCACCGTCTCACGAACGCCATGCGTTGCCTTTCCCGACAGCCAGATCGCCCGGTTCGCCATCCCCGCCTCGAGCCGGATCATCTCCGACGTCGTGTAGCGGGCGGGAATCTTGCGGCCTGTCTCGAAGTCCACGGTCGGACGTTCCAGCCGGAGCAGATCCGGGGTCTGCAGGATGCGCGTCATCAGTGACTGGAAGGCGCCGGCATCGTCGACGTAGCGATGCAATACCCTGGCGATGTCGCGCTCGTCGAAGACGCTCATCTCCGACGTGAGCAGGTCGAGCACGATCTCGGGACGCTTGAGGATCCGCGCCGCATTCGCTGACTTCCGCGTTTCGGCGATCTCGATGCGCTCCAGCGCAGGCGACCATCCCTCACGGTCGGCTTTGCGCTGGATCGCGTTGGCGCCGGTGCCGACATGTGCGGTGGGAACCAGGTCGATTCCGCGCTCGGCGTAGGAACGGCCGTCAACGCGGATTTCAAGTCCGGCAAGCGCCAGATACTCGTTCTGCAGATCGAGCCAGCCATTGCGCTGCTCCAGGAATTCCTTCTTGTCGCCAGCCCAGAGCCGGTACAGGATCTTGCCCTGTTTGTTGCGCAGCGGTTGCCCGTCCTCGCCCGCCACCGCGATCTTCTTGCCGCCAAAGCCATTCTCTGTGAGCGGCCTGAGCGTCGTCATCAGATGGACGTGCGGATTGCCCGGTTCGTCGTGATAGACCCAGTCGGCCACCTGTCCGCGCGCCAGTATCTGCTCGACAACGAACTGGCGCATCAGCGCGATGTTCTACTCCTTCGATAGCTCGACCGGCAGCGCGATGATGAACTCCTTGGCGAACTGCGCGTCCTCGCGCTTCTCGAAGGCTTCGACCCTGTTCCAGAAAGCTTCCGCGGCGCCTGCAACCGAACGGTCCGCAATCAGCGCCCGTGCCCATACCGGCGCGTCCGGCGGAAGCAAAAATTCCTCGTGGCCGAGATTGCCCTTGTTGGAGAAATCGACGGTGCGGCCCTCGCTGTCATGGGTCATCTTCGCGCAATGGCGATAGGCGGCCGCCAGCACGGCGCTGCGGCCGCTGCTGCGACCGATGAGCTGGGGCGTGAAATGTGTGATCGCCACGGTTAGACCGGCTCCCGACGGAAAACGAGCATCGTGTTCCTTGGAAGCGGCCCTGCCCGGGCCGGGCTGAGCAGCACGTCGCGCCAGCGACGTATTACTGCGCCCTTGGATGCCGCTCCTTCGGAACGGCAGGGATGATCCCGCAAGGCGTCGGCCCTGCCGACTAGCTTTTCTATGAGTGGCTCATTGCCGGGTTCCGGCCGATGGTCGTCCTGGCCCGATCGGCAAATCGCACCAGGGAAGCAACCGGAATGAAGAAACCATCGTCAAAGATCAGGGAAGAAATTGCCCGTCTGCAGGATCAGCTCAAGGCCGCCGAGACCCGCGAGGCAGAACGCGTCGGGCGTCTCGCGTTGAAGGCGGGCCTGGGCGAAATCGAGATCGAGGAGGGCGCGCTGGTCGCAGCTCTGGAAGAGATTGCTTCGCGGTTTCGCAAGAAGGGCGGCCGGTGCGCAAAATCCTCTCCCGCGCAGGTCGCGCCTGGCCCGGCTGAAAGCCACGCTGGCGAAACTTGAGCGGATGTGTCGGATGCAGGCCACCCAAGCGCGCAAGAAGGACACGCGCGAGAAGATCGAGCTTGGAGGCCTGATTGCGAAGGCCGGCCTTCGCTACGAGAAACGCGCGCTTCTTCTCGGCATGCTGATCGACGCGCGGCAACGGATTACCGGAGATGACAACGAACGTACGCGCCTGATGAAAATTGGCGAGCAGGGCCTTCGGTCGTGACCCCGACTAGAATCGTGTTGATCGTCACACCAGTTGTTCAGATGATCGGCATCCTGTTCCTGATCACGGGCATTGAGCACTGGACGGCGCATTTCGGATCGAGCGAAAAGGCACGGCTGATGCTTGGGCGGATCGGCATCGCGATGCCCTATGGTCTGGCGGCAATGAGCGGCGTTGTGTTCCTGTTCGCTGCGAAAGGCGCTGCTGCCATCCGGTCCGCCGGACTCGGCGTTCTGATCGGCGCCGCAGGGGTTGTCGCCGTCGCGGCATTCCGCGAGACCACGAGACTGGCCGGGCTCGCCGACAGCGTGCCCGCCGGCCAGTCGATCCTGTCCTACGTTGATCCGGCAACCGGGATGGGAAGCGTCATCGTCATTGTCGCCAGCCTCTTTGCCGCCCGCGTCGCGCTGCGTGGCAATGCAGCATTCGCTTCCGCCGCGCCGCGCCGAATTCGCGGCAAGCGCGCCATCCACGGAGAAGCGGACTGGATGTCGCTCGGCGACGTGACGCGACTATTCCCTGAGAAGGGTGGCATCGTCGTCGGTGAAGCCTATCGCGTGGACAAGGATAGCGCGGCCGATCGTCGGTTCCGGGCCGAAGACCCCGAGACCTGGGGCGCCGGTGGAAAATCCCCCCTCCTCTGTTTCGATGCTTCGTTCGGTTCGACGCATGGGCTGGTCTTCGCTGGCTCCGGCGGATTCAAAACCACCTCGGTTACCGTGCCGACCGCGCTCAAATGGGGCGGCGGTCTCGTCGCCCTCGATCCCTCGAACGAGGTGGCGCCCATGGTGATCGAGCATCGGCGCAAGGCGGGACGCGACGTCTACATTCTCGATCCCAAACATCCCACGACCGGCTTCAACGTACTCGACTGGATCGGACGGTTCGGCGGTTCGAAAGAAGAAGATGTGGTGGCCGTCGCCAACTGGGTCGTAACCGATACAGGGCGGCAGGCTTCGATCCGCGACGACTTCTTTCGTGCTTCCGCGTTGCAGCTCATCACCGCGCTCATCGCCGATGTCTGCCTCTCGGGGCAAACGGAAAAGGAATGGCAGCACCTGCAACAGATGCGGGCCAATCTTTCGGAGCCCGAGCCGAAGCTGCGCGAGCGGCTGCAGCTCATCTATGACAATTCTGAATCCGAATTCGTGAAGGAGAACGTCGCGCCGTTCATCGCCATGACGCCCGAAACGTTCAGCGGCGTCTATGCCAATGCGGTGAAGGAGACGCATTGGTTGAGCTATCCGAACTATGCCGCCCTGGTCTCCGGATCTAGCTTCACCACGGATGACCTTGCCGACGGCAAGACCGACATCTTCGTCAATCTCGACCTCAAGACGCTTGAAGCGCACCCGGGTCTTGCCCGCACTGTCATCGGCGCCTTGCTTAATGCGATTTACAACCGCAATGGAGAGGTGCCGGGCCGTACGCTCTTCCTGCTCGATGAGGTGGCGCGCCTTGGCTATCTTCGTGTTCTCGAGACCGCGCGCGATGCCGGCCGCAAGTATGGCATCAGCCTGGTACTGCTCTTCCAATCGATCGGGCAGATGCGCGAAACCTATGGCGGTCGCGACGCGACTAGCAAATGGTTCGAAAGCGCAAGCTGGGTGTCCTTCGCGGCCATCAACGACCCGGATACGGCAGACTACATCTCGCGCCGCTGCGGCAACACGACCGTCGAGGTCGACCAGCTGAGCCGGTCATCGCAGATGTCGGGATCGTCACGAACTCGATCGAAACAGTTGGCGGCACGGCCACTCATCCTGCCGGAGGAAGTGCTGCGCATGCGCGGCGACGAACAGATCGTGTTCACCGCCGGCAACGCGCCGCTGCGCTGTGGACGCGCCATCTGGTTCCGCCGCGATGACATGACGTCGGTGGTGGCGGAGAACAGATTCCATCGGCCACGGCAAAGAGAAGCTCCATAGCGGCAATGTTTGCAATGGCATTTCACCTGCCGCCAATCTATTGCCGACGCCATTGTGCATTGTCTTAACCGCATCCGTTGAAAAGGAGGACCCCAGCATCATGACAACCACTTCGGACATCGCCGACAAGATCGCCGGCGAACAGAACATCACCAAGGCCCAAGCCAAGGCCATCGTCGACAGCGTCTTCAAGGAAATCGCGACGGCGGCAGCATCGGGCTCCGAGACCAGCATCCCGGGCTTCGGGAAGTTCAAGGTGAAGGACACCCCTGCGCGTGAAGGTCGTAACCCGTCGACCGGCGCAACGATCAAGATCGCCGCATCGAAGAAGGTCACCTTCGCACCGGGCAAGGCGCTGAAGGATGCGCTGAACGGCTAGTCGCCAGACACCATCCATCACCGGAATGAATCGATCCGCCCGGGTGGATTCAAAGCAATCATTGGACGGCGAGTCCGGGCTGCGCGATTCTTCCATGCATGATCGCGCAGCCCTATCGCCTCTATATCGAACGCCATAACGCGGGGCGCAACATGGCCCGCTTCTACGCGCTCTCGATCGAACAGACCCTGTTCGGTCAACCTTGCCTCGTCCGGCGTTGGGGACGCATCGGAACGGCCGGCCGCAGGATCCAGCACAGTTTCGACAAGGAAGGTGAAGCCGTCGCTCTTTTCCTCGAACTGCTGCGCGTGAAGAGGCGCAGGGGCTATCGGCCGCGATCTGCCAGCCGACATGCTGAAGCGGCCCCGTCAGGTGACGGGGCCGCTTCGGTTTCAGGTCAATCGCGGTTGGGGCGGGACCAGATCAGCGAGAGGCCGTCTTCGCCTTCCACCTCGACCATGGTGGCGTAGATCGGAGCCGGGAAGCTCGGGTCGTCCAGCTTGACCGAGAGGTAATCGCGGCCGCTCTGTTCGGAGTGCTTCTGCCAGGCCGCACCCAGCTCGACATTATGCAGGGCACCGCATAACGTCGATTATGCAGAGAGCGGGATTATGCGGAGCATTGACTTGTGATGGCTGGTTTTCCGCTGGTTTCGGCGGTTTCTGCTCCGCATAATCTCATTGAACTGCTACGCACCACGCATTGCCTATCTTCAGCCTGCGGCGGCTTTGGCCTATGGTCGGCCATGACGTGAACGGTGAGAAGTAGGCTGAGACTTTGGCCGACACGGGTGACACTTCGGACGAGGTCGCGCGCATTCGGCGGCGGTTAGCTGCTCTGGATACAGAGCGGATGGCGCTTGTGCGCGAACTGGAAACACTTGACCAGAAGCTGATATCCGATCGCAAAGCGGCCGAGCGGACGGCCGACCGGACTGCCTTTGCCGATGCCCCTGTCACCAACAGTTCGTCATCGGCCGAGAAAATCGAGTTGTTCCGCCGTCTGTTTGCTGGGCGTCCCGATGTCTTTCCTGTTCGATGGGAAAACAGAAAGAGCGGAGGTTCCGGATATTCGCCGGCCTGCTCGAACGAATGGGCAAAGGGGATTTGCAGCAAGCCGAAGGTAAAATGTGGAGAATGCCCGCATCAGGCATTCATCCCGTCCTCCGGGGACATCATCGAAAAGCATCTGCGCGGCGGCGATACCCGCACGGGTAGCTTTGTCGCCGGGGTGTATCCACTGCTGCAAGACGAGACGTGCTGGTTCCTTGCCGCCGACTTCGACAAGGAAAGCTGGGCGGATGACGCCAGAGCATTGCTCGGCACCTGTCATGCGAAAGGAATTGCCGCTGCCCTGGAGCGGTCTAGATCGGGGAATGGCGGCCATGTCTGGATATTCTTCTCCGAGCCTGTCCCGGCAAGGACCGCCAGGCAGATGGGTTCTGCCCTGATCACGGAGACGATGGAGAAACGCCCTGAGATCGGCTTCACATCCTATGATCGTTTCTTTCCCAATCAGGATACGATGCCCCTTGGGGGCTTTGGCAATCTGATTGCACTGCCGTTGCAAAGAAAAGCTCGGGAGATCGGCAACAGCGTCTTTGTCGACAAGGATCTGCGACCGTACGATGATCAATGGGCGTATCTGTCGTCCCTGCCCAGATTGTCGGCGGACATGGCCTTCAGGATGGCGGACGAGGCGGAAATGTCAGGCCGGGTCTTGGGTGTCCGCATGCCGGTGGACGACGAGCATGCCGACGAGCCGTGGAAGATGTCGCCGTCACGCCGCAGTGCCCCACCGCGTATTGAGGGCACGATACCGCAAAGTATCAGGATCGTGGTCGCTGATCAGGTTTACATCGACAGGACAGAACTTCCGCCGGCCCTGATTGCCCAGCTTATTCGCCTGGCAGCTTTCCAGAACCCGGAGTTCTATCGCGCCCAGGCCATGCGGTTGCCGACATTCGGCAAGCCTCGGGTTGTCTCGTGCGCCGAGCTTTATGCGCAGCATGTCGCTCTACCCCGAGGCTGCCTCGAGGAAGCGATCGATCTCATCAAAAGCCATGGCGCCGTTGCCGATTTGGAAGATCTGCGTGAAATCGGCCTGGCACTTCCTGAGAACGTATCCTTCCAGGGCGAATTGCGACGGCCGCAGTTGGTGGCTTTCGATGCTCTCGTCGCCCATGAAGCCGGCGTGCTTGCCGCAACGACCGCCTTTGGCAAGACTGTCGTCGCGGCGGCGCTGATTGCGCACCGTGCCCGAAACACGCTCATCCTCGTCCACCGACGGGAACTGCTCACTCAATGGGTGGAGCGCCTAAGTTCCTTTTTGAACATTGACCCGAAACAGATTGGCGTTGTTGGTGGCGGAAAAAGAAAGCCGACAGGCGTCATTGATGTGGCACTTATCCAGAGCCTCGTCCGCAATGGGGAAGTTGCGGACATGGTCGCTGATTACGGTCACCTGATTGTCGATGAATGTCATCATCTGTCCGCAACGAGCTTCGAGCTTGTCGCCCGGAGGTCGAAAGCGCGGTACGTCGTGGGTCTGTCCGCGACCGTCGCCCGAAAGGACGGACATCATCCCATCATCTTCATGGAGTGCGGGCCTGTTCGCCATCGTGTCGATGCACGGGTTCAAGCTGCCGAGCGGGGTATCCGCCATCGTGTGCGCGAGCGCTCCACGCAGTTTGAATTGCCAGCGTCCCTGGCTTCGGCCGAACGACCGTCAATGCCTGCAATCTATGCGTCCTTGGCGCAGGACGATGGCCGGAATGATCTGATCTTTGATGATGTTCTGAAATCGCTTCAAGCCAGGCGTTCGCCGATCGTTCTGACGGAGCGAAAGGACCACCTCGATTATCTTCGGCAAAGGTTCTCGCCCTTCGTGAAGAACCTGGTCGTGCTGCGTGGCGGCATGTCGGCGAGGGATCGCAAAATCGCGAACACGGCGTTGAATGTCTCAGATGAGGATGAGCGTCTGATCCTCGCGACAGGCCGCTACATCGGCGAAGGCTTTGATGATGCTCGGCTAGACACGCTGTTCCTGACGATGCCGATCGCCTGGAAGGGAACACTGGCGCAGTATGTCGGCCGGCTGCATCGCGAGCATGATGGAAAAAAGGATGCTCTGGTCGTGGACTATGTCGATCAGACGGTTCCGGTTCTCGCCCGGATGGCTGCGAAGCGACGGGCGGGCTATCGCGCGTTGGGCTACATGGTCGAGTAGCGGCGCCCCGCTGTGAGCGGAGCGCCGTGGGGTGGTCATCGCGACCAGATGAGCTTGTGCTCGCCCTTGTCGCCCTGGACGAGGGAGGCGTAGACCGGGGCGGTGAAGGACGGATCGTCGAGCTTGAGCGAGAGGTACTCGGCGCCTGTCTCGCGGGCGGTTTTGCTCCAGCCGGCTCCGAACTCGACACCGTTGGCGGTGACGCGATGGTCGGGCGCCTTGTCGTTGTCGCGGTCGCAGGGCTTGATGGTGGCTTTGACGTTGAGGGTGAGGGTCTTGATCGTGCCGGCGTCGGCGCCGTTCTCGTCGCGGGTGAAGGTGCCGATGGTAGCCATTGTCGTATCTCCTGACTGTTGCCCGAAGCCGCCCGATGCGGCCTCGATGGCGGTCGAGAGGCGACGGGCCGGACGGCTGCACCCGAAGGGCAGCAGCGTGAGCGGAGGACGGCGGCAGCCGAGCTTGTTGCTGCGCGAGGAATGACCGCTCGCGGTCAGGGGAAGAAGGTCGGCGGAGCAGTTGCAGGCCAAGGCCGGGCCGGCGCCAGACCAGCTCAGAAGAGAGGCCGTATCGGGAGCTTCGCCGGCATTGTCGGCAGAGAACGACGCTGGCGGTCGGCTCCTCCTCATCGGCACGTTCGGCGCCGCCGGTGTATCACCCGCCCGCTATCGCTGCCGCCCTGTCACGATCCAACGACACACAGAGCCCAGCCCGATGCCCCGGACTCGTTGAGTTCCTGTGAGCGTGCAAAAGCGCATATCGTATGGAATAGCGTCGAAGCCTTCGATTTGCTCGCCGTGCCGGACTCATCCGGCGTGAACGAGCAGATCGAAGGAAAACAGAGTGACAAAACGAAAGCGCAGACATCGCCGAAGCGTCGAAATCCGGATCAACTGGCTGCAGCCACACGTTAACAGCTTCAAGGACTGGCTGACTCGACGGAATTACTCGCCTGCGACGATAGCGGAGGTGGTGCGCCTGCTTGCCTTGTGGGGCGATTGGGGGCGCGAGGCCGGCTTCGAGATCGAAACGCTCGCCAGTGCCTTCGCCGCATCGGCATCGGTGTTCCGGGGCAGCAAGACCGTCCGTGCGCCACAGGGTGCGGCCGCACTGTTCATCGCCTATTTGCGCGACGCGAACGTGCTGCTTCCGGTGCAGCCGCCGTCACTGGAGGAGACCTGGCCGGCACTGGCCACCTTCCGCCATTGGATGCGGGAGCAGCGCGGCATCAAGGACTCCACGCTCGACACCTATCAGGCGATCCTGGTCGACCTGTTGGCGGCGCTCGGCACTGATCGTGCGGCCTACACGGCGGCCGCGATCCGCGGCTTCGTGCTCGACCGCGCGAAGCCGCACGGACGCGGACGGGCACAAGGCATCACCGTCGCCACGCGCGCCTACCTCAAGTATCTCGTGGCGATCGGGCAGTGCCCGGTCGGCCGGGAACATGCGGTTCCGACCTTCGCAAGCTGGCAGTTGGCGACGACGCCACGCTTTCTCGGGCAAGGCGACCTCGATCGCCTTCTCGCCGCTTGCGACGGCGAGGACCGCCTGCGCCACAGAGCTGTCATCCTGCTTCTTGCTCGTCTTGGGCTGAGGGCGAGCGAAGTCGCCAATCTCGCCTTCAACGAGATCGACTGGATGACCGGCCGCATAACTGTTGCCGGCAAGGTCCGGCGCGAAGAGCGCGTGCCGTTGACCCAGGAGATCGGCGACGCCATCCTCGCCTATATCGAGCGGGCACGGCCGCGCATTGCGACGACGCGGGTGTTCCTGACGGACACGGCGCCTGTCCGCCCACTCAGCCGCATCGCTGTGAAATGCATCGTGCGCCGGGCCCTCGACAGGGCCGGCGTCACAAGCATCCATCGCGGCGCTCACGTTCTGCGCCACTCCGCCGCGACGGCCATGCTGCGCAACGGTGTCAGCCTTGCCGGCGTTGGCGCCGTTTTGCGGCATCGCTCCCCGTCGGTGACGGCGCTCTATGCCAAGGTGGACATCGGTCTCCTGTCGGAGATCGCGCAGCCCTGGGGTGGGAGGCTGCCATGCTGAGCGAGGACGCCGACCGCTACATCACCCTTCGCCGCACGCTCGGCTACAAGCTGGTCAAGGCCGAGCGCCATCTTCGTGCCTTCGCGAGCTTCGCCGCCGGGCGGGGCGAAGCGCATATCCGCACCGCATCTGTTCTCGCCTGGCTGGCGACGGTCGCACGGACGCCGGGCGCCCGTGAGCGGCGCCTGACGGACCTGATCCTGTTTGCGCGCTTTCTGCATGCCGAAGATCCTCGGCATGAGATCCCACGAGCCGACCTCGCGCGGAGCCGGCAAACGCGACCGATCCCCTATATCTACACACCGGACGAGATCGCCCGCATCCTCGATGCCGCCGGCAGGCTGAGGAAGCAAGAACCCAATCCCTTGCGTCGCCATCTCTACGTGATGCTGTTCGGGCTGATCGCTGCCACGGGAATGCGCGTCTCCGAGGCGATCGCGCTCAAGCTCGACGACATTCTGCACGATGGTGTGCTGCACATCCGCGAGACCAAGTTCCGCAAGAGCCGGCTCGTGCCGCTGCATCCGACGGTCATCAAGGCGCTCGATCGCTATCTCGAGACCCGCCGGCAACGTGCCGGCGAAAGCGATTGGCTGTTCCCATCCGTCCAGCACAGGGGGATGTGCCCGACGACAGTGAACTATACCTTCCGCTGCATCCTGCGCCGCGCGGGGGTTGCGCCAGAGCGAAGCCGGCAGCCTCGCATCCATGATCTTCGCCATACCTTCGCAACTCGGGTTCTCGAACAATGCGGCGTCGAGCGTGGTGCCATCGCCCGGCACTTCGTCGCCCTGTCGACCTATCTCGGCCATGCCGATATCCGGAACACCTACTGGTATCTCCAGGCGACGCCGGAAATGATGGCGGATATCGCCTCGGCTGCTGAGATACTGATTGGAGGGAGCGTCACATGACGAAGCTCGCCCCTCTCATCACAGGCTTCCTGCGCGATTACATGCCCCGCCAGCGCGGCTACAGCCCACAGAGCTGTGAGACATATGCGTTCAGCTTCAAGCTGCTGTTCAACTTCGCCGCCAGACGGCTTGGCACCCGTCCGTCACGGCTGACGATCGAAGACCTGGACGCACCGCTGATCCTTGCCTTCCTGGCCCATATCGAACAGGAGCGCGGGAACGGCGCCGCCACGCGCAACCTGCGGCTCGCCGCCATCAAGACGTTCATGCGCTATGTAGAGTACCGAGTGCCTTCCGCTCTGGAGCAGATCGGTCGCATCCATGCCATCCCGGTCAAGCGCCACGATCTGAAGCTCATCCGCCATCTGACGATGGAGGAGGTTCGCGCGATCCTCAATGCCCCTGATCTTGCGACACGATCCGGCGTTCGCGACCGGGCAATGATGCACCTCTGCTTCGCCGGGGGCTTGCGGGTCTCCGAACTGGTCGGCGTCCTGTCCGAGAACCTGTCGCTCCAGCATGGCGCGAGCGTGACGATCCGGGGCAAGGGCCGTAAGGAACGCTGCCTGCCGCTCTGGAAGGACACCGCGCGCGATCTTCGCGCCTGGTTGAGCGTCCGAGGCGCAGTCCGCGTGCCGGAGATCTTCGTCAACGCACAGGGCCAGCCGATGACTCGTGCGGGCTTCGAGTATGTGCTCGACAAGCACGTCGGCAAGGCGGCCGAGACCTGCGCATCGCTGCGCGATCGGAGCGTCTCTCCGCATCAGCTCCGGCATAGCTGCGCGGTCGTCATGCTGCAGGCCACCCACGACATCCGCAAGGTCGCCCTCTGGCTCGGTCATGCCGACATCCGCACGACGGAGGTCTACCTCCGCATGGATCCTTCCGAAAAGCTGGAAGCGGTCGAGGCGGTCGTCCCTCCGGAACTCAGGCGCGGCCGGTTCAAGGCACCAGATGCGCTGATCGCATCCTTGCTCTCGGACTCGGAAGCACCGGCATGATCGAAGCGGGTCCGCAGCTGAAACGGTTCTGCCGCATCAATCGGCCCGATCCTGCACCGGCATCGTGCTCGACATGGTCTGCACCTGATCGGGCTCTGTGTGTCGTTGGATCGTGACAGGGCGGCAGCGATAGCGGGCGGGTGATACACCGGCGGCGCCGAACGTGCCGATGAGGAGGAGCCGACCGCCAGCGTCGTTCTCTGCCGACAATGCCGGCGAAGCTCCCGATACGGCCTCTCTTCTGAGCTGGTCTGGCGCCGGCCCGGCCTTGGCCTGCAACTGCTCCGCCGACCTTCTTCCCCTGACCGCGAGCGGTCATTCCTCGCGCAGCAACAAGCTCGGCTGCCGCCGTCCTCCGCTCACGCTGCTGCCCTTCGGGTGCAGCCGTCCGGCCCGTCGCCTCTCGACCGCCATCGAGGCCGCATCGGGCGGCTTCGGGCAACAGTCAGGAGATACGACAATGGCTACCATCGGCACCTTCACCCGCGACGAGAACGGCGCCTACGCCGGCACGATCAAGACCCTCACCCTCAAGAGGGCATCGCGTTGAAAGTACGCTAAACAACGCTAAGGGCGAACGGGTGGGGAACATCGTCATGCCGCCTGCTTTCTAGACGTGAGGTTGAGCAGCTTTCGGTTCGTTGCCAACGCGGCGCGATCCCAAAGAAAGTCGCCGGAGAAGGCGATGTGCTCCCATCCAACTGGAGACGTGTGAGCCATGAGCTCATCCGGGATGGATTCGCCCGCTGATCGCAGATGGACCACGGCGTCGGCCATATAGGTAGAGTTCCAGTAGACGATTGCCGCGATGACGAGGTTCAGTCCAGAGGCGCGGTATTGTTGGGCTTCGTGGCTGCGATCGATGATCCGGCCTTGCCGGAACGTGCAGATTGCGTGGGTGAGCGCATGACGCTGTTCGCTCTTGTTGAGCCCAGCCTGGCAGCGGCGGCGGAGAGAGGGATTTTCCAGCCAGTCGAGCATGAACAGGGTGCGCTCGATCTTGCCGATTTCCTGAAGGGCGATATCCACCTGGTTCTGCCGTTCATAGGCGGCGAGTTTCCTCAACATCATCGACGGCGCGACATGGCCGGCCTTCAGCGATGCGACGAGACGGACCACTTCATCCCAATGCTCGCGAATGACATCGGTGCGAATTCATTTGCCCAAAAGCGGGGCAATACCAGGATAGGTCGAAGGAAGACCGATCGGGATAAGCCGCCGATCCGGAAAGTCCCGCAATCTGGGACAGAAGCGGAAGCCGAGCATGGCGCAGAGCGCAAACACATGGTCGGTCGCGCCACCGGTGTCGGTATAATGCTCCGTGATATTGAGGTTGCTGCCATGGTGCAGCAGGCCGTCGAGAACGTAAGGCGCTTCATGCGTTGCGGCCGAGATGACCTTCACGTGATAGGGCCCGTGCTGATCGGAAACATGGGTATAGAAGCTGAACCCGGGATCGACGCCATAACGGGCATTGATATCGCCGCCCGGTGCGGCTCGTTTCCCGCCACGGAAGAACTGTCCATCCGAACTTGATGTGGCGCCGTCGCCCCAGACCGCGGCGATCGGCAGACAGTGATGAGCATTGATGATGGTGGCGAGAGCCGCATTATAGGTATCCTCGCGGATATAGGCGTCCTGAGACCAGACGAGCTGATCGCGGGTGACGCCCTGACTGGCGGCAGCCATTCGGGTGAGACCGAGATTGGTCGCGTCGGCGAGGATCGCCGCCAGCAACGCGTTTTCGTTGGGGCACTTCTCACCGGTGCGCAGATTTGTGAAGGACGACAAAAATCCGGTTTCGCGGGCAACTTCATGCAGCAGTTCAGTGACGCGGATGCGCGGCATCATGGCATCGAGCCGATCGGCGAAAGCCTCCGCTTCGGCGGGCGCGGCTGCTTTGACCGGTGTGACAGCCAAGCGGCCGTCGATGAAGCTGACGCCATCGAGCTGGTTCCGATTGAGACGTTGTGAGAACCGTTTCAGCCGCCAGTCGAGTTCCCTGCCACGCTGATCGAGCCACTCATCCGCGGTCGCCGGCAATCCCAATGCGGACGCGATAGGAGCGGCGGCCGTTTCCGGCAAAAGGTAGCTGTCGAAGCGACGGTAGGCGGAAGACCGCTCGACCCAGACGTCGCCCGAGCGCAGCTTGTTGCGAAGGTGGGCCAGGACCGCTGTTTCATAGAGACGGCGATTGATCTTGCCGTCCGGTCCGATCACCAGCTTGCGCCACTCCTTCTTGAACGGCATGGGCGCGTCGGGCGGAACATCGCGCTTGCTCGAACTGTTCAGCTCGCAAAGGACGCGGATCGCGGCGATCGTGCGCGCGCTGCCGCGCCCAGCCTTGAACTCAAGCGCCTCGATCAGCGCCGGAGCGAACTTCCTGAGCGTCGCATAACGGTCAACCGCCACAATGAGCGGATCCTCGTCTGCCGTTTCGGCTATTGCCGCAACTTCGTGTCTGACCTTGAGCAAGGTCGCCCATCCGACGGATTCGTCGATCGCCTCAATCGGATCCGCATCATGTTCGTGCGCCGCGGAAAGTGCGTCTATCGTGCCGCGAAACAACCGCATCAGGCGCGATACGTCTTTCGAGGTTGCGACATAGCGTCGGGCCTGCGTGTTCTTCGCCCGGGCAAAGACGCTGCCGATCAACTTGTCGGCCATTTCGATCGCGGCATCGGTCGGCCGCTCTTCGAGGTCGATCAGAAGAGCGACCAGCGTGGCGCGCTGGCGCGATGCGGTATAACGCTCGATCAGATAAGCGGGCGATGCCCGGCCCTCGCGGACGAATTGACGATAGCGATCGGGATGGATCGTAGCGCTGGCTTTTGCCGGAATGCCTATCGTCCTCACAAATCGCAACCGGTCGAGAATCTCGCGAACATGATCCGGCTTCGCAGCCGCAGGTATGGCTTTCAGCCAGGCAAGCCGGGTGATGTCCATGCCAGATTCGGCGACGAACAGCGCGTCGAGCTTCACCAACTGGTCCGTATTGAGGTCGGACAAAAGGGCATGCGTGGCTTGCTTTCGGGCCCGCGCCCGACCGGCAATCCCGGCGCGTTCGATCGTCGAGATCGACGGCAGGAGGATTTTTGCCTGCCGCAAGGCGTCGATCAATCCGGCGGCAATCACGACGCCCTTATCGGTCGGCCATGCGGCGTTGGCCGCCATTTCGATCATGAAGGGAATGTCGGTCTTGACCGGGCCGCGGAGACCAAACGCTGCGGCGAGCTCGCGGGCATGATCTGTCATCGTCTGCTCGCGGGCCGCATAATCCGCAATCGCTTCGGCCGGGATACCAAGTTGCTCGGCGATGAAGGACAGCAGTTCTTCAGGTAGTGCCGAGACGCGATTGAGGATCTGCGCCAACGTCGTGCCAGGGTGGCGGAACAGGGCCAGTTGCATGCCGATGCCGAGGCGGTTCCGGTCTTCTCGCCGTAGCCGGATCAGGTCGATATCCGTCGGCTCAAAGGTGTAGAGCCTAGCAAGGTCATCCCGCTCCGTCGGGATTCCCAGCAACTGGTCCCGCTCGCCGTCGCTCAGTAATTCGTGTTTCGCCATTCCGGCCTCCTCCCTTCGTCCACAAAAGGCCCTTCCGATCCGTGGACAAGACCGGGTAAAGAGACATATTCTGTGGACGGATTTCGGATCGGTCGACAGGCCAGACTGCACTCGTCCACAGAACGTCCGTTTGGGAGACGCGGAAATCGCGCATATTCTCGGCTACGCCCGCGTCTCAACCGGTGATCAGGATGTCGCCGGCCAATCCCTGCGTCTCGAGCAGGCCGGTGCAATCAGGGTGTTCACCGACATCAAATCGGGAAAGAGCATGGATCGACCGGGCCTCGCCGACCTTCTCGCCTATGCGCGGTCCGGCGACACGCTCGCTATTGTCCGTCTCGACCGCCTCGGCCGATCACTGGCGGAATTGCTGGCAACGGTGACCATGCTGCGGGAGCGGCAGATCGCGCTTCTCAGCCTCGAGGAGAAGATCGACACCTCTTCGGCTGCGGGCGAACTCGTCTTCCAAGTGTTCGGCGCCATCGCTCATTTCGAGCGGAGGTTGATCTCCGAGCGAACGAAAGACGGCGTGGCCGCGGCAAGGGCAAAAGGAAAACGCCCCGGTCGCCAACCACTCGACATGAGAAAGGTCGAGGCCGCCATCAAACTGATCGCGGCGGAAACCTCACCCGCTGAGGCCGCTAGGCAGCTTGGCCTCGGCCGCTCCACAATCTACCGGGAAATGAGACGGTTGGGCATCAGCCGCACCGCTTGAGCCAAAATCGCGCTTTGTTCTCCGTTAGCGTTGTTTAGCGTACTTTCAACGCGATGCCCTCAAGTATGGCACGGTTTCAAGGACCGCAAAACGCCTGCGCGGAAAGCGCCCAGGGCCGTCAATTCTGGGGCGCGCGAAGCAGAAGTCCCAATCTATGGAGCTACATCTTCTCGGTGATCTTCTTGTAATGGTGAACCTGCCGATGCTCGGCAAAATTGAACATTGCCTTCCGATTGTAAAGGCAGATGTCGAGGTCGCACTTGGCCACGAACACCTCGTCGCCCGCAGTCGAGGCCATGGCGATGATCTCACCCGACGGCGCGACGATGCAGCTGCCGGCCAGCAGATTGGAACCCTCCTCCTTGCCGGCCTTCGCCACGCCAACGACATACATTGAGTTCTGGTAGGCTGAGGCCTGCATGACGAGGTGGTTGTGGAACGCGCTCAGGTGGTCATACACCGGCTCCCACGGAATATGGGTCGGCGTGTTGTAGCCGAGCACGACCACTTCGGCGCCTTGCAAGGCCATGACGCGATACGTCTCCGGCCAGCGGCGATCGTTGCAGATCGCCATGCCGAACTTGCCGCCTGCGAAATCCCAGCTTCCGAAGCCGATGTCACCGACGTCGAAGTAGTGCTTCTCGAGGTGCTGGTAGGGCATGTGCGGACGGTGGTCGGCGTGGCCGGGCAAATGCACCTTGCGGTATTTGCCGACGATATTGCCTGTCTTGTCGACGAGGATCGACGTGTTGTAGTGCTTCGTGTCCCCGCCTTCCTGCGCCAGTTCGGCATAGCCGAGATAGAAGCCGATACCGAGGCGACTCGCCGCGTCGAAGAGCGGCTGCGTGGCCGCGTTCGGCATTTCCGTCTCGAAGAAGGCGTCGACTTCCGCTTGGTCGGTCATCCACCAGCGGGGGAAGAAGCTGGTCAACGCAAGCTCCGGGAAGACCACGACTTCGGCCCCGCGCTTGTGGGCGTCGTGTAGCAGCGCAATCATGCGTTCGACGACGTGCCGGCGGCTTTCGTCGCGGGCGATGCCGCCGAGCTGGGCGCCGGCGATGTTGATAAAGCGTGCCATCTGGTCCTCCTAGGCTGCGCGCGCGGCGCTGGTGGCGGCGGGGTCGATCTTGCCGTCGGCGATCTTGACGCCGTACTGCGAGAAGGCCTGCTCGGCGGTGATGTATTCGTCCAGCACGTCGGCGAGCACGGCCTCCGGGTCGCGCTCGTGGGGATTGCCGTAACCGCCCGCACAGGCCCGGACGGCGATGATGGATTCGCCCTCGCCGAACGGGTGATGCGGCACCTTCGACGGAAGCTGGATTTGGCTGCCGTCGGCCTTGACGCGGATCAGTTGCGAAGGCGTGCCGTCGGCACCGCCGAACAGGCCCTTCGGCGGATACTTGTGGCCCTCGCTTTCGACCGAGGCGCTGCCCGGCGAAAGGAACCGGAGGTGGCGGATGGACCCGATGCCCCCACGCCAGCGTCCCGCCGCCGCAACGTCCTCGCGCAGTTCGTAGCGCTCGATCCTGAGCGGCACATGCGATTCGATGTCCTCGATCGGATTGTTGCGGGTGTTGGCGTAAAGGACGTCGACCGAATCCATGCCGTCCATCTGCCAGCGGCCGCCATAGCTGCCAGAGAACAGCTCGACCTGGAGCCAGAAGTTCTCGCCCTGCTGGCCAGCCAGCAGAAGCCCGCCGCCATTGCCGCAACTGCCGCAGACCTGGCGCGGCACAACCTGGCTCAGCGCCTGCACGACTGCGTTGGAGAGCTCGATGCCCGGACAGAAGCGGGCGATCACTGGCGCCGGAAAGATCGGGTTGGCCAGGGTGCCTTCGGGCGCGAATATGCTAATCGGCCGCGTCAGGCCCTCGTTCTGCTGGATTTCCCCATGCACCGCCGAGTCGAGGAGGACCGATCGCACGGACAGCCAGATGGCGCAGTCGACAGTGCCCTTGAACGGCATGTTGATCGGACGGTCGGAGACCTGCGGGGCCGTGCCCGTCAGGTCGACATGCATCTCGTCCCCGGCAATCCGGATCGTGACCTTGATCGGCAGGTCGCGGCGTGACGGATCCGGATCATCTAGGAAGCCGTCGATATAGGTGGTTGCCGAGTATTCGCCGTCCGGCAGCTTGGCGATCGCGCTGCGCAGCAGGCGCTCGGAGGCGTCGAACATGTCCTCCGTCGCGGCAGTCACCGTCTTCAGCCCGTAGCGTTCGATCAGTTCCAGGTGGCGCCGCGCGCCAATGCGCGACGCAGCGATCTGCGCCTCCATGTCGCCCAGTACGAGATCCGGCAGCCGGATGTTGGTGCGAAGCATGTGCCAGACCTGCTGGCTGCGCCGCCCCTCCTCATAGACCTTGATCGCCTGGAAGCGCAGGCCCTCCGCATAGCAGTCGATCGCGTCGACGATGCCGCCGCTGCCCGGCGTGTGGGCACCGATGTCGAGGTGGTGCGCCGTCGTCACCGCATATCCGGCAAGCGTGCCCTCGTGAAAGACCGGCACGATGAACGCCACGTCCGGCCCATGCGTCGCGCCGCCATAGGGGTCGTTGTGCATGATGACGTCGCCCGGCTTGATCGTCTCGCCGCGCTCGGCGAGCATCTTCAACGCGCCCCGGATATAGCCGGGGATGGGTCCCGACTGGAGCGGCGTGCTCTGCTTGGCTTCGGCCAGCTGGCGGCAGTCCGCATCGATAAGGGCGGCGCCGAAATCCTCCGATTCGCGGATGATCGAGGAGTGGCTCATGCGCATGAGCTTGTAGCCCATCTCGATGGCGATGTTCTCGAGGGCGCCCTGGATGACCTTTGCGGTGATCGGGTCGATGCGGCCCTGCGTCGCGTGTTTGCTCATGATACGACTCCAGCGGTGAGGATCAGGTTGCCGTGGGGATCGGCCGTGAAAGACCAGTTCGGCGGCACCACGGTGGTGGTGTCCAGCTGCAGGATGATCGCCGGGCCAGGAATTTGGGTTCCGACCGGCAGATCGGCACGGCGGTAGAACGCGGTGTCGAAGCTCTGCAGCGCCTCGTCGACGCGGAACTTCGTCTTGGCGGTCTTGACCAGCGCCTTGTCTCGGCTGCCCCCCTCCCTGGACTTCGGCCATTCGAGCTGGGGGCTGGGCGCCGTGCCGGTCACGCGCACGTTGACGATTTCGATCGGGCTCTGCGGGAAGGCATGGCCGTATTCCGCTTCGTGGATTCGGTGGAACTGCTCGAAGGTCCGCTTCATGCTTTCGGCATCGATCGTGCCGCCGTCGATACTAACGCGCAGTTCGTACCCCTGACCAATGTAACGGGCATCCGCGAAGCGCAGGACCGTCACGTCGTCGGCCGCCACGCTGTCGGCCGCGAACTGCCGGTTGATGTCCTCTTCCATCTGCAGGAAGTCTGCGTTGAGCCGGTCTATGTTGAGCGCGTTCGACACCTGGAACTGCGTCCGGATGGAATCGTATTTGAGCTCGCTGGCCAGCAACCCAAGTGCGGAGGTGATGCCCGGATAGGCCGGCACGATGACTTCCGGAATGCCCAGCATGTCAGCGACTTCCGCGCCGTGCAGGGGGCCGGCCCCGCCGAACGCCATGAGCGAGAAGTCCCGAGGGTCGATGCCCTTCTGCACGGTGCGTGAGCGAATGGCGTTGGCCATGTTGCTGTTCAGCACCGTTATGATGCCGACTGCGGCCTCGTCGATGCCGAGGCCCAGCGTCTGGGCGATCTCGCCGACGACCTTCTGCGCGCCGGCAACGTCGAGGCTCATCCCGCCGCCGAGGAAATTGTCCTTGTCCAGACGCCCGAGCACGACGTTGGCGTCAGTGACGGTCGGCTCCTGTCCACCGCGCGAATAGGCGGCAGGACCCGGCACCGACCCGGCGCTGCGGGGACCCACATGGAATGCACCGCCGCCGTCGACATAGGCGACGCTGCCGCCTCCCGCGCCGATGGTGTGGATGTCGATCATCGGCACGAGGACCGGATAGCCGGCGATGGTGGTGTCGCGCGCGGACGCTTCGCTGAACCGGCCCTCGTTGGTTACGCCGATGTCGGCGCTGGTGCCCCCGACGTCGAAGGTGATCAGGTTTCGCCTGTCGGACAGCTGGCCGCACAGGGCGCCCCCGAGCACCCCGGCGGCGGGGCCGGACAGCAGCGTCAGAACGGGAAACTCCGAGATCGTCGCCGGCGTCGCCACGCCTCCGTTGGAGCGCATGATCCTCAGTTCCGCCTTCATTCCCGCGCCGCGCAGGGCGTTTTCGAGCTGGCGGATGTAGTTCCGGACAGGGGGGCCGATATAGGCGTTCATTGCCGCGGTGGTGAACCGTTCGAATTCGCGGAACTGCGACACGACCGAGCTGGAGGTCGTCACGAAGGCTTCCGGATATTCTTCCAGCACGATGGCGCGCGCGCGCTCTTCGTGGGCCGGATTGAGGTAGGAGAAGAGGAAGCAGATGGCGATGGACTGAACGCCACTGTCTTTCAGTTCCCGCGCCGCGACCCGCACCTCGTCCTCGTCCAGCGGAACCAGGACGTCGCCATTGGGCGGCGCCAGCCGCTCGGTCACGACCTTGCGGAAACGACGCTTGACCAGCGGCCTGTTCTGCCAGGGAATTTCCTGCATGATAGAGTAGTGCTGCGGCCGCTGGTGGCGGCCGATGTGGATGATGTCACGAAACCCCTTCGTCGTGATCATCCCGGCTTCAGCGCCGCGATACTCCAGGATGGCATTGGTGGCGATCGTGGTCCCGTGGAACACGTAGTCGATCTGGGCCGCGTCGATGCCGTCGCGTTCGCAGAGTTCGAGGATGCCGGTCATGACGCCGCGGGACGGGTCGTCGCCGGTGGTCGGCACCTTATGGATGATCATCGTTCCCGAGACGCTGTCCGAATACATCACGTCCGTGAACGTGCCGCCGACGTCGACACCAACCAGTTTCATTGCTCTCTCCGGCCAATACTTGTGTGTTTGATCATCGCGATGTTCCCAACCCGCCGAGCTCACGTCCACCCGTGATCCCGCGGGGCCTGAAGATCAGCGCCAGCAGCATCGCGGCAGACAGTCCAACTTCCTGCAGGCCAAGCCGCCCGCCGACGAAAACGAAGCCGAGGTCGAAGCCGCGCTCGGTCTGGCGCAGCAGCTCGGACAGCAGCGTCACGAAGAGGGTCCCAGCCACCGCACCGGTAAGTGAACGCATGCCGCCGATGACCAGCATCGCCACCGTGATGAAGGTCAGCTTGAGGTAGAACTCGCCTGCAACGACGACCGTCAGGAAATGGGCGTACAGGGCGCCCGCCATGCCGACGAAGAAGGCGCTGATGACGAACGCGACCAGCCGCTCGCGGCGTATGTCGATGCCGACTGACTTCGCGGCGATCGGATCCTCCCGGGACCCGCGCAGCCGGAAACCTGCCGCGCTTGACTGGTAGATGGCGGCGGCGAGGATCGTAAGGCAAGCGACGCCGGCCGCGATCGGCAGCGTGGTGAAGATGGGCAGTCCGTAGAGGGAGCCCTGCCCGCCGGTCACCGGCGTCCAGTTGGAGAAGGTCGCGTAGAAGATGACCAGCAGCGCGAACGTGCCGATCGACGCCGCGATGCCGGCGAGGCGCGTGAGCGGCAAGCCGAAGACGAAGGCGACGCAAGCCGCGAGCAGGCCTCCGGCGACGACGCCCGCCGCCGGATGGAGCTCCAGCGCGATCAGCCACGCGGGCAGCCCCGGCATCAGCGATGCCTTGATGGAAGGCGAAATCGTCAGCCAGGCGGCCGAATAGGCCCCCAGTCCGAGGAAGCTGATATGGCCGAAGGACAGGACGCCGGAGTTTCCGGCGAACATGTAGATGCCGACGACGATGGTCAGCTTGATCATCGCGTCGGTCGCAACACGCTGGCTTCCGCCCGAGAGTTGCGCACAAAGGAGCGTTACGACTGCGACGGCCCCGATGAGCAGGAACGCGAGGACCAGAGAAGCGGCCCTGGGAGACAGGTGTCTGGCCATCAGACCCTCTCCTCCAAGGCGCGCACGCGCAGTAGGCCCTCAGGCCGCACCACCAGGATGACGAACACCAGCCCGAACAGGAATGCCTCCCGGAACGGCCGCAGGCTGGCAGGCAGGGCGGCATCCAGCAGCACCGAGATGGCACCGACGACGAAGCCTCCGAGGGCGGCGCCCGGCAGGCTGCCCAATCCTCCCAGGATCGTCGCAACGAAGCCGATGATCAGGGGACGGACGCCCATCGCCGGGCTAAGCTGGCCGATCTGCGCCGAATAGATCAGCGAGACGATCCATGCCAGCACCGCGCTGATGACGAACGCGAAGGCGATGACCCGGTTGACCTTCACCCCGGACAGCCGCGCTGTGACCACGTCCTCGGCGGCGGCGCGCAGCTGGATCCCCAGCGCGGTGTGCTTGAGCAGGGTGGCGACGCCGGCCAGCGCGACGATCACCAATCCGAGCGAGACGAACTGAAGCAGCGGCAGGCGCAGCCCTGCGATCTCGATGGTTTCCGCAAGGCCCGGCGCGAAGCTGAACGGCAGCGGACGGGCACCGAAGACCATCACCGTCAGGTTCTGCAGGAAGTAGGACACGGCAAAGGACGCCACCAGGAGGGTCGCTGGATCCTGGCCGCGCAGCGGCCGGAACGCGGTCTGCTCGATCATCAGTGCCAGCGCGATGATGAAGGCGAGCGACAGGACGATGGCCAAGGGTGCAGGGAGCGTCGCCAGCAGGCCGAGCGCGTAGCCGCCGGCCATCACCATTTCGCCATGGGCGAAATTGATCAGCCGCATGATGCCGAAGATCAGGCCGATACCCAGCGCCATCATGGCGTAGAGCCCGCCGATATTGATCGCGTCGAGGATGTGTTGAAGGGCGATCAAGGCGTGGCTTCCCCAACGCGCGTGTCGAAGCCGAAATAGGCGCGGTCGAACGCCGGATCGACGCGAAGCGCGCCGGCCTCGCCATCGAGTTCGACGGCCCCGTGCCGCAGCACATACGCTCGGTCGGCAGCCATCAGCGCACGGTTGGCGTTCTGCTCCATCAGGAGGATTGTCAGCCCGCTCTCGCTCAGTGTCGACAGCGTCTCGTAGACGCTGTCGATCATCAGCGGTGCGAGGCCGAGCGAAGGCTCGTCGAGGAGAAGCAGCGTCGGCGCCGCCAGCAGGGCACGGGCGATGGCGAGCTGCTGCTGCTCGCCGCCCGACAGCTTGCCCGCATAGCCCTTGAGCCGTGACCGGAGGACGGGAAACCGCTCGAGCACCTTGTCGAAGCGCCTTGTCGCATCCGGCTCCAAACGACGCGTGGTCTGGCCGATCCGCAGGTTCTCCTCGACCGTCAGGTTAGACAGGATCCGGCGGCCTTCCGGCACCAGGGCAATGCCCATTTCGACGCGCGCCGCAGTCCCCTCCGCCGCGAGCGGACGTCCGTCATAGGACATCGTCCCAGAGCCGACGCGGGTTAGCCCCGCGATAGCCGACAGGAGCGTGGATTTGCCCGCGCCATTGGGGCCGATGACGGCAACGAATTCGCCACGGTCGACCGATATCGACACGTTCGACAGAGCGCGCACGGAGCCGTAGTCGACGACAAGGTTGTCGATCTTCAGTAACGGCGCCCTGTCCTGCGTGGCCGCGGCCTGCGCGCGCTCGCGAACGCGCACGCCGGTCTGGTCGGTGGCGCCGAGATAGGCTTCGCGCACCGCGGCGTCGGTCTGGACCTCTGCCGGGCTTCCCGTCGAGATCGTCTTGCCGCGCGTCAGGACCTGCACACGATCGCAGAGCTTCATGATGAGTTGCATGTTGTGCTCGATCACCAGGATTCCGCAGCCATAGCGGTCGCGGATGGCCGTGATCCGGGTCAGGAGATCGGCGGCCTCCTGAGGGCTGAGACCCGCCGCCGGCTCGTCGAGCAGCAGGTAGCGCGGCTTGATCGCCAGCGCCCGACCGATCCCCACGAGCCTTTGCTCGCCGTAGGCGAGCGCGCTGGCCGTGACGTGTCGCCGCCCGGCGATGCCGAGATAGTCGAGGATTTCCGCTGCGCCGTCGCGGGCCTGCGAGCGCGGCAGGCCGATACCGACGCCCGCCATTTCGACGTTCTCGAGAACGGTCATGTCCGCAAACAGTCGCGCCGCCTGGAAGGTGCGGCCGAGACCGCGGCGCGGGAACTGGTGCGGCGACCAGCCGGTCGTCGGATGTCCGTCGAGTTCAACGGAGCCCTCGCTCGGCTTCTGGTAGCCGCTGAGGACGTTGATCAGGGTCGTCTTGCCGGCGCCGTTCGGACCGATGAGCCCGAGGATTTCTCCTCGGGCCAGTTCGAGATCGACCCCCTCCAAGGCGCGCAGGCCCTCGAAGTGAACGCCGACGCCCCGCGCGGTCAAAGCGTTGCGCGTATCGACGGCAGTCCGGTCCATGAGGCGGGTCCTTCCGCGTCGCTGTCAGCGGCCAGGGATCTTCTCTGGCGTGCGCAGCTCGACGGCGCTGTGCTTGCCGCCCTGAACCTGCATGATCACCATCGGACGCATGAAGTTGATGTGGGTCTTCTCGTCGAACGTGGTCGGACCGACCAGCAGCGGTTCGTCCTTGAACTTCTCGAACTCCGCCTTGATCGCGTCGGACTCGATGGAGCCCGCGCGCTCTGCCGCGACCTTGATGGCCTGGATCACCGAGTAGCCGGTGAGCGCGTGAGCGGTGGACGGATGATTGCCGTGCAGGGCGTTGAAGTCCCCGATGAACTTGTTGACTTCGGCACGCGGATCGTCGCCGAAGATGGATCCCATCGCCGCGAAGTAGAAGTTCGAGAGGTCGGGCACGCTCTCGAGCCAGTAGTCGCCGTCCATGTCCTCGCCGGAGAGTATCGGCATGGTCAGGCCAGCGGCCCGCAGCTGCCTCAAGGCACCCGGGCCGGCCGGGGTGAAGGTCGAGAGCAGCAGAACGTCGGGCTGCGGGTTCAGCGCCTTGATGCGGGTTATGTGGGTGGCGATCGAGGCGTCATCCATCGTGAACGTGTCGGTACCGACCAGCGCGGCGTCGCCGTTCTGCTCCTTGAACCTTGCCTGGAACGCGGCACTGACCGACAGGTCGTACTGGATGGTCGTCTGCGTGAGCGCATAGGCCGTCTTCCAGCCTTTCGCGGTCGCAAACTCGGCCAATACGGTGCCGACCGTATCGCTGGCCGTCGAGAAGCTGAACGCATAGGGGCCGATCCCCTCGACGCCAAACTTCGGATCTGCAGCGAACGGCGCAATGGCGACCATGCCCTGGCTGTTGGCGGTGCGGGCGGCGGTCCCGCCGAAGTCGAAATCGCCCGTTACGAGCATGATGTCGGCACCCTGGTCGAGCACTTCCATCGCCGCGACCGCGCCTTGCGGGATCTCGCTCTTGGTGTCGGCATAGATGATCTTCAGCGGGCGGCCGAGAACGCCGCCGGCTTCATTGATCTCCTTCACGGCCATTTCGGCCGCCTTGGCCGGATCGGCGTCATAGGCAGCGATGAACCCGGTCTGGGCGATCGCTGCGCCGATGACGATGGGCTTGGCCTCCTGGGCCTGCGCGACGGACACGAAACCCGCCATCAGAATGGAACTTGCCAGAATTCTCGTTTTCATTGTTCACCCCTTTTTTTGTTTGCTTGCCGAAAAACGCTTCATGCACGTCCGCTGCGCAACCTGACCGGAGACAGCGTTGCGCTGTCGACCCCAAGCGAGGCGATGTCGTCGGGCATCGATGCGCCGGTCGCCAGGGCCGCGGCTGCGCGCGCGAGCGCCGGCGACGTCTGGATCCCGTAGCCACCCTGGGCAGCGAGCCAGAAGAAGCCCTCCACCTCGTCGTCGTAGCCGACCACTGGCGTCTTGTCGGACACGAAGCTGCGCAGCCCCGCCCATTTGCGGTCGACCGTTTGAACGGCGAAATCGGCGGCCTGGCCGATGCGGTCGATGGCGATCGCAATATCGATCTCCTCGGGCTGCGCATCGCAGGGAGCGGACGGTGTCTCGTCGGCCGGCGACCCCAGCAGCTTTCCAGCCTCCGGCTTGAAGTAGAACTCCTCGGAGATGTCGATGATCGTGGGCCAGCCGTCGACCTGCTGCGGCGGCGAGAAGGTGAAGGTGAAGGCACTGCGCCGCTTCGGCACGAGCCCAATGGGGGCAGCGCCTGCAAGGCTTGCGATCTCGTCGACCCATGCGCCGGCGGCGTTGACGACGGCGCCGGCGCCGATCGAGCCGGCGGACGTATCGACCGTCCAGTCCCCGTTGCGGTTCCTTGCCAGCCCGATGACATCCGCGTTCTGGACGACACGGGTCTTGCGCGACCGCGCCCCACGCAAGAAGCCGGAATGGATCGCGTGCACGTCCAGATCACTGGACATTTCCTCGAGCAGGCCACCATCGACATAGTCGGCCCTCAGCATCGGAGCGCGTTGCAGCACCTCGGCCGCATCCAGCATGCGTAGCGTCGGCACCAGCAGCACAGCCTGATCGTAAAGCGCCTGCAGTTCGGCCCGCTGGTTGTTGCGCGCCACCATGATCAGCGGCCTCGGCGACCAGAGCGGGTATTCACTGAAGCCGTCAGGAGGATTGGCGAAGAAGGGTCCACTGGCGACCGTCAGCGCCCGAATCGCAGCATTGCCGTAGATCTCGGTGAACACCGCCGCCGATCGACCCGTCGAGTGGTAGCCGGGCTGGTGCTCGCGCTCGATCAGTACGACCGAGGCGATCTTGGATAGCTCGTAGGCGAGCGACGCGCCCGCTATCCCCGCCCCGATGACGACGAAATCTGCCTGTTCAATCATGAGCTGATCTGAACAGGGTTTTTCTTATGTGACAAGCGGAATTTTCTTAAAGGAAAAAATGATGAGGCCGCGAACCGGCGCGCTCCGCTACATCACTAGCTCGTCTGTCCCGCCGTCCACAGGGTTGCCCTCCCCTGGCAGCGGATGCCAGCAGACCACGATGAGCCGGGCTTCTGCCGCGCCGGTACTCAGGTAGGCATGACCGAGGCCGCTGTCGAAATACACGCTGTCGCCCGGCTCCAGCACGCGCGGCGGCTCGCCCTCGATCTGGAAGGTGAGCTGTCCCTCCAGCACGTAGACGAACTCTTCGCCGGGGTGGTTGATGAAGCGGGTGAACTCCTCGACGCTGTGGGCCTTGATCGTCGCGAACACCGGCATCATGCGCTTGTGGGTGCGGGCAGAGCAGAGCATGTTCATGATATAGTAGTCGTTCTCGACTTTCTGCGCCTGCCCTTTCCTCTCGACCGTCACAATCTGCGACACGACGGACGCAGGCTGGACGTTCAGCAGTTCGCTCATCTCCATGTCGAAGGCGTAGGCCAGCCTCAGAATGCTGTCATAGGTCAACGCTATCAATCCGCGTTCCGCCTTTGAGATCGTGGACAACGCAAGGCCGCTCCGGCCTGCCAATTGCGCTAGTGTCCAGCCAACCGATTTTCTCATCGAGCGGATACGTTCCCCGAAACTCTGCCGTTCCCACTGCGGCGAGGACGAATCTTCGATTTTCTCGTTGGAGACCTTCTGACTCCAGCGTTTTTCCGCTGCCTTCCGCGCGATCTCCGCACGCCGCTCTGGCGTCATGCTCGCGGCGCGCTTCTTGCCGCCCTTCGCGCCGAGGCCCTGGGCGGCGGGGTCCTTGGCATCGTCAATCACGTCGTCGTCTTCCTCGCCCGTGGCATAATCCATGACGCGGACGGCGTTGCCGACCCCGTTGGCTGGGCGCTTCTGTCCTTTCGCTCCGCTTGGCATCAGGGCCGTCTCCCCCCAAGCCTTGACTCTCCCTGCCACGGCAGCGTCTCCACATCCCGCTGGTCGCCCTTACCCCTATAGTCCTCGTCCGGAGTAGGAATCGGATGCCAGCCGTATACCACTTGAACCCCATTGGGCTTCCGTCTGATCCGATAGGCGCACTTGGTCACAAAACCTCCCATGCATTGCGCTAAGCATATAAGAGTTCGCCTCGCCCTGTGACAACCACATTGGCAGCATCAGATTTGGGATTTAGACACCCACCACATATTGCTTCTCTAACTGATACGTCGAAAAGACATGGTGCTCACGGCTCCGCAAGATGACTCCCGCAGCCGCTCTACTGTGACCGAATCCACAACCAAAAAGAACGGATGCAATAGATCGTTCTTCTTCAATCCCAAGTCCCTTCGGAAATCGTCAGCCGTCTGCTCTAATTCCTCCTTGGACATAGGGATAACTTCAGCATCTGTGGGCGGGCTGCGCGGCTCTGATACCAACGGCCTTCACAAATGACCCTCATGCGCCCAGGTTCGCATTCCGATTGA